>Ga0070737_10006251_pt1 | contig 10983 bp, 10 predicted proteins | sample Coa_R1_10_FD_66438 | JGI IMG/M metagenome (GOLD analysis project Ga0070737, IMG submission 66438) | Surface soil microbial communities from Centralia Pennsylvania, which are recovering from an underground coalmine fire - Coalmine... | ecosystem: Environmental > Terrestrial > Soil > Unclassified...
TAAGTAAGTGCAGCCTCTTCAATTTTATATTTTTCGGGTCCAGGGTCTCCTATAGCCGCTCCTATTCCTTGAGCTATGGAACCTGTTTCTTCGCCCTCAAGCTTAGAGGCCGCATCAATTGTTATTATCACCTTAATAGCGTCCTTATACAAGTCTACAATTTGTTTTACGGAAGCTCCTGGTTTTCCTACAGTACCTCCCGGTCCCTTTGCTTTCATTAGTAACAGCTTTCTGTTCTCAAAATATGCTTCACCTAAAATCATTTCATTGCCCACATCTTTAACTTCTGCAACGTTATACTTTCTATACATATTTGCAATTACAAGTGGACCGATACCATCACCTATCGGTATTTGTTGCGTTGTAGCAGGCAAAGCCTTATAGTAATTCTTTGCTAAATCTATGAGCTGAGGCATTATAAATTCTATTTGCTGCGCAATATAGAAGTTTCTGAACTTCTTGGCTAAATTATAATAGTGTTTGGCTACCTTGTTTATTAGGTGCAAGATGTTTGCAACTGCAGCGGTATTCTCAAGTGTAGATAGAGTGCCCTCATCAATATTAGGTGCATAACTCTTCAAAAGAGATCTAAGCCTGAATCTCGATAGATCTATTATGTATTCAAGTCTGTTAAGTATTCCATAAGGATCGCGATCGACAGGCCCTATATCGAAATATTCCACTATTTCTTGAACGTATTCATTCATCTTGTCAACATTAGCCCCATATTTCTTAAGTTGTTCAGCCAAGGTTTTTTTACCTCTAATATCGAATTCATTGAGTACTTTCAGTTTATCAGCTATCCTTGAAAGTGTTCTTACAGTCATCCAATTCAGAGGTATGTTTGGGAAAAACTGTAAAACCATAAAGGCCAAGAAAATTAACAGCCAAATAAGGCTAATCTGTGTAGGATCTAGCAACGACTGATACATTAATATCTTCAGTAGTCCATATACTAGCATTTCTATCATTGAATTTTTGTTCTACTATACTTATAAATTTGGTTTTAAGAGCTCTAACACATGTAACACGTATAAGGCGCTCAACAAAATTCAACATCGCGTTATTCTTGGCTTAAAATTTAAATACATCCTTAGAAAAGAATAGGTGAGGTAGCTATCCCGGCCATAGGGGGCGGGAAACACCCGATCCCATTCCGAACTCGGAAGTTAAACCGCCCACCGTAGCCACCTGTAGCACAGTCCGAGAGGCGTGCGAAGGTGGTTAAGCCGGAGGCTACCTCATTTATGTCTGCATCTCAATAAGCCTTCCCTTTCCAAAGAATCAATAACTTCTAATTCAAATTCGCGTGGATAAAGTATGGTTGCACAATCCCTTGCAGTAAGCGTTTGATCCCTCGTAGATAATCTCGTTTATATATCCATTCAATCCCGATACTTATACCTTTCCTATGATTTCATCATTGGGAGACATCATAGCTTCTGCTTCCATTATTATAACCACCCTTCTACTTTTTGGCTTATTTAGAGAAGTAGGTGAATATTTTCAAGCGTTTGGTACTTTTCTTTCCCCATGGGCATTCCTATGATAAATCCATCGATACCCAAGTCAAAAATTTCCGAAATTCTCTCTCTGACTTCCTCAACAGTACCACAGATTGTTACTCTTTTCACATCATCTACGCTAAGTAAACGCCTAGCTTTTTGTATTTCGCCTTTTTCTATAAGAGTTCTCAACAGATCCCTTTTAGTTTTCTCAAAACCATAGAGCTCAATGCTCGAATTGCCTAAACCAGCATATATTATCACTGCAGACTTTCTGGCAAACTCTATAGATTCATTGCCAACAAATGTTTGTGCAATCACGTACACCTCCTTATTTTTGCGTTCGCCTAAGTAGTTTAATGCTACTTGAATATCTTTGACTGAAGCCAGATTAATTATCAAACCATCTACAACTTCTATCATTGACAACGTTTTGATCCCTTGAGCACCAACGTATATCTTCACATCTCTTTTAAGTCTATTTTTTATATAGACTAAGCCTTTTGAAAGCAGCTGAATTGCTTCTCTAGGTGTTAAGTTCTTTATTTTAAGAAGCGACCAGTCACCAGCGCCTATCCCTAAAAAGAATGAGTTACTATCCTTTACAAGTTGTGAATTAAAGAAATCCGCTAAAAAATTAGGTTCTCTAATGAGCAAGTTCGTTACTGCGGTGCCCAATATCAAACCTTTGAAGTTTTCGTTTAAATTCTGAAGAAGCACAAAAGGGTTCGCTGCTTTATAATAATCGCTAATTGCAATCATTCTAATCCCTTGACTTATTAATCGTTCAACAATCTTCAGATCCTCATTCAAAGAACTGGGAATTATTGAAACACCTACTTTCATTTTAAAAGCGTTTCGTTTATCTTTAATCTTTTCAGATATCTCAAAGCAAAGAGCAAGACTACAGCTATTGGAATAAATATGTATAGAAAGTTAGAAAATAACTCAATAAGATTTGGGCTGGGTTCAAAATACCCCGTAAAAGAAAGTATCTCAGATTGAAAGACATTCAAAAGATATATCGATATTAGATACGAAATCGGTAAAGAGATTAGAGAAATAAGCATAAGTGATATAGCAAGCATAGCTAGAATTTCCCTAGCTCTATAGCCCAAGAGCATTAGCATAGCATATTCGCGGTTCCTTGAATAAAGCTCGCTTATAACAAATATTGCTATTAGCGAAACTGCTGAAAGGACTAGAGTATATGAAAGAAAATTCAAAAAAACTATGGCAACTCTACCTCCTTGAAGCGCAATATTAATGGAATCTTCTTCAGTCCTAACATATGTTGTAAAACCGTTATTTCTAAGTTTTTCAAGTGCTTGTTCAAGGTTGCCTTTTAGGAAAATCGCATAGCCCTCAGTAGCCGTAAAGATCTTAGAGTAAAGTTCGTAACTTAACACAATTGCATCTGTCTCTCTTGTATAGAGATAAAATAATGGTAAAAATGCTATTCCTACGACTCTTAACGTATAGTTTCGAAAGCCGGTGTTGAGTAGAACTTCGTCATTTATTCCAACGCCCAAGTTCTTTGATAGGGTAACGCTCAGAACAGCTTCGTTCTCATTGCTAGGCCATCTTCCTTCGATAAGTTTTGGTGCGACGCTGCCTAGCTCTACAAAAGAAGCTGTTACAACGCTTCTATCATTAACCTTTGCTAGATGAAAAGTAGCAGTTAGAACTGATGCATTATATATATAGGGGATAGAACCTGAACCAGTAGCATATATGAAATAATCATAAAAACTATTATACTCCACCACAGAAGAATCCCAATTCTTAATAAGCATTGATACAGAGGAAGTAGAGGATATTATCAAGGCAAAAATTATTACAAGCAGTGCATGTCGCCATACTTTCTTAGAGCTTGAGTAGAATATCATTTTAAATCTAATGCCCAAACGCCTGAATGACTGAGCTTTGTTAATGTAGAGTTCACTTTTCTTTCTAACAACATAATAAATGACTGGTAGTAGCGTGATGAAAAACGTCGCAAGAATTGTGACGTTAGATAATATTAAAGGTTCGGACTTTAGACTAAACTGAAATCGGTTCAACAAAACGTCAGAGAAAGTGATGGGAGTTGATTTGAGCGCTGCATCGAAAAGAAACTTCGAAAATGGAAGCGAGACAGCGCTACCTAGTAATAAAGCGACTAGAAGTACGAATATCTGTGGGAGCGTATAAGTAGCGATCAAACTTTTAGAAGAAAATCCTATAGCGCGTAAATAATATAGCTCCTTCTCGTTCATTTCTAAATAAATGAACTGGTAAGAGGCAAGAGCCACAAAAATCACTATCAGGATTATCATTGAGAAAATGTTGAAAACACTGCTTGCTGCATCAACATCTTCTTTCCCAGGATAGGCATTAGGATCTAGTGCAATAATAGAGGATATCTTTGACCCAGATTGAAGAGCTAAATTGTTAAGCTTAGACTCAAGATCTTTATCTGAATTGAGCTTAGCGAAAATATAATCAAAATAAGATTTCCCGATTCCTTCCATGAGAGATTTGTTAGCTATTAACATTATGTCAACTAGACCGAAATTATAAAAGGCAGAGGCATAACCTGTTATTTTAGCGTTGATTTTTGATGTCATGCTTTTGATAGCTATTTCTTCACCGATACTAAGCTTAATATTACTAGAAGTTACTAGAAGTAATCCATCCTTATTCCCTGCAGAAATTTCATAGCCCATTAGACCATTGGGGTTTGAACAATAGATGATTAGTGCAGAGTAATTACCGTTTGTCGACTCAACATTTGTATAGAACAAAGAGAGCCCTGTAGCGGATTGTATGTAAGGGGCCGACTCGAGAGCGTTGAGAAATGATGGTGTCAAGTTGCCCGCTATCCTTATATCGCCTACATAGTTCGTCCAACTATTTTTTGCAAAATCCTGTAAATTCGCTGTTGCATTATTAAGTGAAAGGAGAAGGAAACTTATCACTAATATAAGCATAAAGAACAGAAGGAAACCCTTTCTTCTAAGTGATTTGAATAATAGATAGCTACTCATTCTTCAATTTTCCCATCGAGAATCTTCACGATCCTATGCCTAGCTAAGAACTGATCATGCGTAGCCAGCAAAACTGTCTTTCCCTCTTTCCAAATTCTTTCCAAGATATCAACAATATTCCTCTTATTCTCACTATCGAGGAAAGCTGTAGGCTCATCAGCAATGATCAAAGGAGGATCATGAACAATGGCACGTGCTATTGCGACCCTTTGTATCTCACCTCCACTCAATTCATGAGGAAATTTATTCCCCTTATCTTTGAGACCTACCAACTCTAAGCATTCCATAGCCTTTGATTTTGAATCCTTAATTTTTGCGAGTCTAGCCATAAGCTCAACATTCTCAACTGCTGTAAGATATGGGATTAGGAAAAAGAACTGAGGAACGTAACCTATGCTCTTCCTCCTCCATAATGCACGCGAATTTTCATCTAATTCAGTTAATTCAATACCGTCAACAATGATAGAGCCTTCATCGGGAAGATCTAATCCTGCGACAAGGCTCAAAAGGGTTGTCTTACCCGAACCTGAAGGACCAGTTAAAGTCACGAATTCATTGTCTTTTATCTCGAGATTAACTTTCTTTAAGACCTCTACTCTATTGTCTCCGTATTTGTAAGATTTCTTTAAGTTCGTTATCCTTATCACGCTTAAGCTTTTAAACCAATCAAGAAAGATAAACATTGTGTCATGTATGACGCTATAATCATAGGTGCAGGACATAATGGGCTTGTATGTGCCAGCTATCTAGCTAGAGCTGGATTAAAGGTAGCAGTTTTCGAAAGAAGAGACATTGTAGGCGGGATGTGTGTATCTGAAGAAATCTGGCCTGGATACAAGCTCTCTACTGGTGCATATGTTATAAGTCTTTTCAAAAGGAAATTTATAAATGATTTGAAATTAGAAAAATTTGGTTTTAAGGCTTATCTTAAGGATCCTATGATATTCATACCTTTCAAGAATATGAGATATTTTTATCTTTGGAGTTCATTAGAGAAAACAAAGAAAGAGATCGAAAAGTTTTCTAAGAAAGATGCTTTAGCTTATGAAAAGTACGATAGATTCTTCGCAACATTCGCTGACATTGTTGAATTTCTAATGATGAATCCTCCTTTAAGGCTTGATGATATTGATAGTGTTTTTGAATTTTTAAAGAATTCATACCCTGTATTTAAAGAATATCTTAAAGAATTCGGGATCGAGGAAATACAGCGTGTATTTCTCACAGATGCAAAAACACTTCTAGATGAATATTTTGAAAGCGATGAAGTAAAAGCTGCACTCGTAGAGGATGCAATCATTGGCTCAATGATGGGGCCTTCTACTCCAGGTAGCGCATACCTCATGGCCCACCATGAGATCGGAGAAGTAAATGGCGTAAAAAGAGCTTGGGGTTATGTAGAAGGAGGTATGGGGGGCCTAACTTTAGCCTTGAGAAAAGCTGCTGAGCATTTTGGTGTAGATATATTCACACAAACACAAGTTAAAAAAATTATCGTTAGAGACAATAGAGCAGTTGGAATAGAACTAGATAATGGAAAAACATTTCAGAGCAAAATTGTTGTTTCAAACGCAGACCCTAAGACTACATTTCTTAAACTCATCGATCAAGATCTAGTTCCAAAAGATATAAGGAAAAGGATAGAGCTTCTAAAAAGCAAAGGCATTGCGTTTAAGATTGTTGGAATCATTGAGGAATTGCCTGATTATGTTGGACTAGGAAAAACTCTAGGGCCACACCACGTTTCTTCAGCATTAGTTTTGCCAAGCATGGAGTATGCGGAAAGAGCTTTTAGAGATGCACTGAACAATACTCCATCTAAAGAACCTGTGCTTTCAATTAATATTCAATCATCTGTTGATAAAACGGTTACGAAAGATGATAAACATGTCATTTCAATTTATGCACAATATGCTCCTTATGATAAGAACTGGGATGAAAGAAAGGACGAATATACTGAACTCATCATCGATACGATAAGACAATATGCACCGAACTTTAAATTGGAAAAACACTTATCGCTCTCGCCGCTAGATTTGGAGAGAAGATTTGGTGCCACCGAAGGAAATATATTTCATATAGATATGAGCTTGGATCAACTATATAATTTAAGACCACATCCAAGCATGAGCAATTATGCAACGTTCATTGATAATCTCTACATATGTGGTTCAGGAGCTCATCCGGGCGGAGGAGTTAGTGGAATACCAGGTTACAATGCAGCGATGCGTATATTGAATGATTTAAGTAACGGAAAAATAAAATGAAAATCTTAGCCCTTCATTGCGATTACGTTAGATATGAACCTATAGAAAAGGAGATAAAATATGCTGAAGACACTGAAAAGAAAAAGTATGAAATCAAAGAGGTTTTATTACTTCTTACGGCAATCGAAGTAAATGACAATGAAGAAACTATACAAAAATGCCTGGAAGAAATAAAGAGAATAAGTAAAGAAATTGCTGCAAGGAGGATACTGATTTATCCTTTCGCGCACCTCAGTAAGGAACTTAAACGTCCAAGCGAAGCTATAAAAATCCTAGCAAAATTAAGAGAAGAAGCTTCTAAGATAATAGAAACACATTCTGCACCATTCGGCTGGAACAAATCACTTGAATTAAAAATAAAAGGCCATCCTCTAGCAGAGAGGCTTTTAACGATATAGTTATTAGAGAAATAAATCAGTCATTATTTCGTGGTAGATAAACTCAAATATTATTATATCGAAAAATTGAATTCATGCAATAATTTCGGTGATATATTCGAACTAGGAAGAGAAATAATCTACAAGGCAATCAAAGCTAGAAGAGCAGGCCTCTCTCTTTATTTACAAGACTTGGATGAATATGTGCTTGCGTATCATATCGTTGGTTCAAACACGATTGTAATCAACAGAGCTGTTTTAGAAGCAATTTATTCCTTGAACAAGGGTAAAGAATATGTTAATTCCTACATATTCGTAGTATTAACTCATGAATATTTGCATTCCTTGGGGATCTTCAGCGAAAAATTGCTCAGAAAAGTACAGTATGAAATATGTAAGGAATATTTTGGGGAAGATCATTTGACTACGAAAATGATAGATAAGGGAATTTTTGAAGTGTTTCCAGAATTAGCGAACATGAAGATAAAACCTAGGAATAGAGGTTACGAAATAATTAGGGATTTTGACAGATCTAGCGTGAGTTACATAAGTTAAGCTGGGGCCAGCAATAGATTGGCCAATGCGTCCGCAATACCTACAGATAAACCACTAACTCTTCTCATTTCTTTGCCTATCATTGAATAAACTATTCCGATGTTTACTGAAACCTTTCCTGTATTTAGATAATTAAGCAACTCGTCTTCAAGCCCGCGTTGGATGCTCATTAGTTTAATTACTTTTAGAGCAGAATCCAAATCTTTTTCTATAAATGCATTTATGGAGCTATTCCTCATCTTTTGGGCCACCTCGGCCATTCTGAGCACATGGTCACATGCGACTTCATCACCTTCAAAAAGCTTCAGAACATATTGATTGCAGTAAGAAGTATGATGAAGCATTCTATTTAAATATGAAGCAACTGTTCCATACACTATTGCTTGCCTAAAGTTATCGATGCCTATTTTTTTAGCCACCGAAGGATCCTGAGATGCGATTGAGATTTGCCTTATCATTAACCTATATTTTTTCAAACCATCCTTAGATCTTTCTATAATTTCTTCAGATAGTGATTTATTCAATTCCTCAATTGCCTTAATAGTATCTACATGAACACCTTCGATGAACTCATTGAATTTTTGAATTGTTTCGCTTATGCTTTGCTGAGTTACATCTAACAGAATTTCATACACCAAATAGTCAGATTTCTCTTCAACAATATCTGCGCCTATCATTTCATTCCTTATATCCCTAAACCTCTTCTTAATTTGCGCATCCATAACATCAGTTGAACGGATTTTTATCCTTTCCATTCCCTGCATGTAATAGGTCAAGACATAATAGGACACTAACGTAGGATCTTTTATCTTGGACATATCCACGATAGCTTCTTTCTTGAGGACATGTTTCTTGGGGTACATCACTAGAAAATGCTGATCTTTGATCACAACAAGCTGATTGTCCTTTACTTTTTCTACCCAGTCCTTTGGCAAAGAAATAATGTAACTTCCGCCTTTTAACTTCCAAACCCTTCGTTCCTCAATACTGTTTGTCATATATACATATTTATAAAATATAGACATTATATATAAACTTTATGCAAAAAACAAAATTTATATATTTTTCCATATTTAAGCATATCATGGAAAATAAGAGAATTGAATCTGCTCCAAAGATTGAAGGACAAAATATTTTCCCGGTAGAATGGGAAGTTGAAACTCCTGAGCTTGTTGACCTATATGAGAGAGCAAAAAAAGAGGCATGGAATGCAAGCGACATGCCTTGGAATTCATTAAGCCCTAAAGACTTTGATGAAGATCAGAAAATTGCTATAAGTTACTGGTTCTCAGTATTAGCAACCTTTGAAAGAGCAACCCCAGTTTTTGCAAAAGCACTCATTAAAGCATATGAGACCCATGCTGAACAACCAGTGAAATTCATGTTCGCAAGCCTTGTAGGAGACGAAGCTAGGCATGAAGAATGTTGTATGAAATGTGTAAACCAATTATGCCCATTATGGCCTTGGAAATGGAAGGCCAGAAATAGTTTTGAAGAAGAAGCTCTTAAAGCGGTTAATTGGATTTACTACAATGGATCAAGATATTGGCGAGCATTCGTAAAAGCTACGGATGAAAAATACTCATTACCTATTTTATTTACTTCATTTATGATGGCTGAAACGGGAGCGACTACAATCTTCAAAAGCATGGCCGAAAGAGCGAAACATGAAACATTCAGAGAAATATTTCTCAACATACATAGAGACGAAGCGAGACATTTAGCCTTCACATGGTATATGTTAAAGAAAAAGCTTCCATACGTCGGAGAGGAAGAGAAAAAACAAATTACAAAACAACTAAGAGCTGGATTTGTGTTCCTTTCCCCAATACTTTTGGAACCGATATCTGAATTTTGGAAGTTGCCTCCCAACTTCTTAGATTGGCATAGAAGATTAGAAGAAATAGCAAGGGATGCAGGATTAGGTGTATTGTCATTAGAGGAAAAGGTGAAGATTTGGGGTAATGCAGTGAAAACTGTATCTGCAAGATTAAAGCAATACGGAATTGAAGTGCCCAGTATGCCAGAAATAGGAATATATTCTGGCGAAGATGTGAAAATAACTGAGGAAGACATAGCGTTGATCGGTTTATGAAGAAAGATAAAATCTCTATAGGAAGCGATGATTTATATCCCGTAGCGGTTTTCTTAAAAGAAGAACTCTTAAGAAGAGGATATGATGTACTACTTCATGGATCATTGATAACAGGTAAAGTAGAGCCTTGGCCCGATGTAGCAAAGGATGTGGCCAAAGATGTATTGAGTGGAGAGGCAAAAACTGGAATAGTTATATGCTACACTGGAACAGGGGTATCAATAGCTGCAAATAAGATTAAAGGAATTAGAGCTGCGTTATGTTATGACGCAGAAACGGCAAGAGGTGCTAGGCTTTGGAATGATGCCAATGTACTAGCTCTGAGCGGAAGACTAACAAGCAACCAAGTCGCAAAAGAAATAATAGATGCTTGGCTTTCAACAGATAAAATCGACGAAAGTGAGAGAGCGAATATCGAAAAACTGAAATTGATGGAAACTCTATAACTGTTATTTTTTCACGAATATAACATCAATAACACCGGTTGAGACTTTTTCTTCTAGAATTTTTGCATCATACCCGTCTAAAAAGCCCCTTAAGAAATACAAGACACAATTTGTTGTAACCGGAGACTTGCCTGCGCCAGCCACTAAAAGCCTATATTTTGAACCAAGCTCTTCTACTTCTATCTTTTTTAGGGGGAAAAACTTGATTAGTGAACGAGCAAGTTTTATAATATCGATAAGATTTGGCATGAAGGCCTTGAACACTGCTGCGACCTCCTTGCCGGTCTTAAGAAAGGTATCATACAGCGCGTCCTTCTCAACACTGTATAGCTTGTTCAGAATCTCCTCATTCAAGTAACCAGGAAGTGGGATAACATCAATGGAATCCATTATTTTCATCAACTTAATGAAAGTTAGGGCCTCGTCTGGTTCTATATCTTCTTTTAGTAATTCGATTGCCAAATTTATGGCTTCATTTGTAACTGAATAAATCACCATATTCTTTTTCTTAACTATTTCTGAAAAGTTTTTTGCAACTTTCTCATCAACTGCGAGTGTGGTTCTCATATTTATTCAATATACATATGTATGCTTAAAAGCTTGATTATATAGAAGTAAGCTCTTCTACAATCACACTTTCTACCTCTCTTAAAGCTCTCCTGAGACTAAGAAGAGTCATGATAATCGATGCCGTCAAAAAAATAACTAA
>Ga0070737_10006252_pt1 | contig 10982 bp, 13 predicted proteins | sample Coa_R1_10_FD_66438 | JGI IMG/M metagenome (GOLD analysis project Ga0070737, IMG submission 66438) | Surface soil microbial communities from Centralia Pennsylvania, which are recovering from an underground coalmine fire - Coalmine... | ecosystem: Environmental > Terrestrial > Soil > Unclassified...
CGATATGGCGCAACCTTCCCACCTGGGGCATCCGCGCCCCAGAAAACGCAAGCAACTCTGTGAACTTTTCGACCTCGCGCGCGCCGCATTCATACGGCGCTGGCGCCGGTTCGAGTGATTGAGCTTCGGATGGGTCCGTCGGGCACGCGACGCTATCGGCGCCTCGAACCGCGCAGCGGCGCGCCGTTCAATCGATCAGGTAGTAATCGACGGTTGTAACGAGGCGGACTTTCTTTTCGATCGAACCCTGATCGCCCGCGCCGGCGCCGCTCTCTCCCGACGAGTCGCGGCCGGTTATCTGGAATACGCCCTGATTCGCCCGCCGAATCGGTCCAAGCCGGCTGTGCGAGTCCTTGGCGAATTGCTCCGCGACCCGGCGCGCGCTCAGCGTCGCCTGCGCCAGCATTGTTGGCCGAATATCGTTCAGATGGGTGAAGAAAAATTGCGGCGCTTGCGGATAGTTTTCGCCCAGCGCCACGCCCGCGTTCACCAGCGCGCCGGAATCTTCGCTCGCCTTGCGCACCGCGTCCACCTTGGCCGAGCGGATGCGCACGCCGCCTTTCACGATAAAGCGCTGGCCGGCTGCGGGATGCGAGGTCTGATATGGATTCGCCCACGTGTCGCTGACGACAGTTGGCTGGAGTTCGATCTCATCGGCGGTAAACCCGTGTGCGCGCGCGAAATCCATGACGATGCGGCCGTCCTGCGCCAGTTTCGCGCTTGCCGTATTGAGATCGGGGCCGGCCGCGCTGTAGCTGATCGTCCAAAGCGCCAGGTCCGCGCGAACGTCGCGCTCGACCAGTCCCTTGACGGTCACGTAACGTTCGCTGCGCGCGCGGTAGAAGCCGTTGCCGATAAAGTAGCCGCCCGCGGCGGCGCCCAATCCAATCAGCGCGCCCATCACGAGCGCCGCCCTCAACGCGACTCCGGAATTCTCCTGCGGCATAGCTGCGCTGCGCGTCTAGTCTCCGCTTGCTTCCGTCTCGCGCGCGATAAGCTCGTGGATTGTGGTCAGCCGACGCACCAGATAGGAGCGTTTGCCCTTTGGCGTCTGCACTTCGATATCGTCGTCCGACGCTTTGCCGATCAAGGCGTGGCCGAGCGGCGACGAAAGCGAGATGCGGTTCTGCGAGCCATCGACTTCCTCGGGGACCACGATTTCGTATTCGAGCGTGCCGCCCTCGTCCAAGTCCTCGAGTTCGACCTTGCTGCCGAGACCGACCGTGTCGCGCGGAATCGATTCGATATTGATCATCGCGAGTTCGGCGACGCGCGCCTCCAGATTGTTGAGCCGCGCGCGCAGGAACTCCTGGCGCTGCTTGGCCATCGCCCATTCCGCGTTTTCCGACAAATCGCCGTGCGCGCGCGCGCGTTCAAGCTCCTTGGGCAGCTCGACGTTCAGCTCCCGCTTGAGCGTTTCCATCTCCTTGCGCAATCGCTTGACTACGGGTAACTCAGCCATCGCTAACAGGTTCCTTGCTCGTTATCGTTCGCGCCGCCGCGCCTCACGCGCGGCGCCGGAATTTCCAGCCGACAATCCGTCCGGCCGCCAGTACGTGCGCAGACCCTTCAATCGGCGACGATCGACGTAAGCGTGCGGTTCACGCCCGCGACGCTCTGGATGCGCTGCACGATCAGTTCGCCCAGCGCGGATACGTCCGGCGCCTCAATAATCGCGACGATATCATGCGGGCCTGTAACCGCGTGCGCCGCGGACACTTCGGGCGCCTGGCGCAGCTTTTCCGCCACGTCGCGCGCTTTGCCGGGCGATGTATCGATCAATATGAACGCTTTCACCGCCATTTTGCCGCCCTCCTTCGCGCCGTAGCCCGGCCGCTCGATTCAGCGGCTCTGTGCGGTCGGCGCAATTGGATTGCCCTGCGCGTCATAGGTATAGAAGCCGCGGCCGACCTTCCGGCCAAGGTACCCGGCGTCAACGTACTTCTTCAGCAACGGGCATGGCCGGTACTTGTCGTCGCCGAACACGCGATGCATCACTTCCATGATTGCGAGGCAGGTGTCGAGGCCAATCAGGTCCGCCAGCTCCAGCGGCCCCATCGGCTGATTCGTGCCGAGCTTCATCGCGGTGTCGATATCGATTACCCCGCCGACGCCCTCGTAGAGCGTGTAGATGCCTTCGTTGATCATCGGCAGCAGAATCCGGTTGACGATAAATCCCGGAAAATCCTCCGCCGTCATCGTGTTCTTGCCCAGCCGCTCGGCCAGCGTGCGCGTCGCTTCGTAGGTTTCCTGCGACGTCGCCAGGCCGCGGATTATCTCGACCAGCCGCATCGCCGGCACCGGATTCATGAAGTGCATGCCGATGAACCGGTCCGCCCGGCTGGTCCGCGCGCCCATCCGGGTGATTGAAATCGACGAAGTGTTGGAGGCGAAAATCACGTGCGGCGGACAGAACTGGTCGAGCTTCTGAAACAGCGCGATTTTGGCGTCTTCATTCTCCACCACCGCCTCGATCACGAAATCGGCATGGCGCAGGTCTTCGAGCTTCGACGTGACCTCGATTCGCCTCAGAATCCGGTCGCGCTCATCCGGTTTGAAGCGGCCGCGCTGGATCATCCGATCCAGATTGCGCTCGATCGCGGCGAAACCGCGCTTGACCAGCTCGTCCGAAACGTCGTTGAGGAGTACATTGACGCCCGCCTGCGCCGCCACCTGCGCGACGCCTCCGCCCATCTGCCCCGCGCCGATTACCCCCACCGTGGTTACGCTCATCCAATTCCTCCCGGCGCCTCTTGCCGCCGCACGCCGCATCGGCGTCGTTCTTCATCGTATTCGGGTTGAAACTGTCGCTCGCGGCTCTTGCAGTCAAGCAGCCTAATCGGCCATTCCCGCGCGCGCGGCGCCACCCGGCGATCGCGGTTTCGACGGGCGCCTGCAAGAATTCTTTACCTCATCATCGCCGCCCGAAAAAAAACGACGAAGCGGGAGCTTGCGCTCCTCCGCCTCGCTGCGTTTTCAAAATTACACCGCCCGCGCAAAAGCAGCAAGCCAAGCGGTCGTGTGTCGGCGCGCTTGACAAGATCGATCGTGTGAAGCTACTTTCAAATTGAGAATCATTCTCAATAGGATACGTATGCTCACCACGTCAACCGCTGTTCCGTATTTCTTTTACTCTTCGGGAATCCTGTTTCGAGAGGGCCTCGAGGCGCTCTTGGTGATTCTGGCGCTGGTCGCCGGCGTCCATGAAGCCGGACAGGATCGCCGCGCCCGCATCGTTTACGGCGGCGGTTTGCTGGCGATCGGCGTGAGCCTCGCGCTGGCGTGGGCCGTGAATCACGTCATCGGCGATAACACCAGCGACACGCTCGAAGGCGTCTTCCAGCTCACCGCCGCGGCGACGCTCTTTTACGTCAGTTCGTGGCTGACCGCGCGCGGCCAGGCCGAACGCTGGAAGAATTTCATCAAGTCGCAAGTCGCGAACGCCAACGGCAACGCTGGTGCGTCGATCGCCCTGGGACTGACGGCCTTCCTCGCGGTGATGCGCGAGGGCGCCGAGACCATCGTATTCTTTCAGGCGCTGGTTTCCGGCGCGACCGAACGAATCGAACGTCACGCGATTTTCCTTGGCGTAATCGCCGGCGCGATGGCGCTCGCGCTCGTCTTCATCAGCGCGCGCCGGATGATCCAGCGCATCCCGATCGGCGCATTTTTCTCGGCGACCTCGGTGATGCTATACGCGCTGGCGGTGATCTTCGCCGGTCAGGGAATCGCGAGCTTCCAGGAGTCAGGCGTACTGGCGGCGACTTTCGTCAATCACGTGCCGACCATCGCGATGCTTGGCCTGTTCCCGACGGTCGAAACGCTGGCCGCACAAGGTCTTCTCTTGCTGCTCGCGGCGGCCGCGCTGGTGGCGCCGCGCTACCGGAGGCCGCGCGCGCTCGCGCCCGCGCAAACTCCTCATCCACGCACGGTCTGATCGATTCCTGCTTCCGGTTGCTGCTGGAACGCGGCCGTGCTGACCAAAGAGCGAGACTTGCCTGACAACGTCCGAACGATTAGCTAATTTCTCTCGTCCGCGGATTTCCGGGGCCGCGGCGCGAACCGTTCGATGTCGCTTGAAGCCTCCGCCGCCACCGCGCACGCGGCTCCAAAATTTCGCCGTTTGCGCGCGCTTTATGGCGTAATCGCGACGATTCTTTCGGTCCTCTATACGGTAATCTTCGCTTTCCCCTCGGCGCTCGCGTCGTTCTTTAACCACGGCCACGCGGCGACTCCGATTATCCGCGCCTGGAGTTGGTGCATCCTGCGCACCTGCGGCGTCCGCGTGGAGCTCGAAGGCCTGGAGAATCTCGCCGGGCTTGACGGATGCGTCTTTGTCGCCAATCATCAGAGCCTTTTCGACATCCTCGCGGTGATTTGCCACATACCGGGCGAAGTCCGCTTCGTCGCCAAAAAAGAGATTCAAAAGCTGCCAGTGCTCGGTTTTATCCTGCACAAGTCGGAAAACATCGTGATCGACCGCGACGCCGGAGGGAAAGCGATCCGGCGCGCGCGCGAGGTCGCCGGCCACGGCTACCGCATCTGCGTCTTCGCCGAAGGCCATCGTTACAGCGACAACCAAGTGCACGAATTCAGCGACGGCGCGGCGTGGCTCGCGATTCTCACCAGGCTGCCGTGCGTACCGATGGCGATCAGCGGCACTTGCACCATCATGCCGCGCGGCGCGAAGTTCGTCGTGCCGGGCCGGCGGATGAAGATCCGGTTGGGCGAGCCGATTCCCACCGCCGGACTGAAGAGCGCCGATCGCGCCGCGTTGACCCGTCGGCTCGAAGCCGCCGTCCGCGCCGAATTCGATCCAGATTTCCGTTAGTCCCGCCGCCGTCCTCGCCGGTTACCGCCGATTTGCGGCGATTCGCGCGCCGCTAGCGATGGCCTCCACCGCCGTGGAAGCCGCCGAATCCTCCGTGGAATCCGCCCATAGAAGCGTGTTCTTCGCCGAGCGACGCACCGCCATGATCGGCCATTTCGAAACGTAACGGCGACGTTGGCGGCGGCGGTGGATGGCCCAGCGGATTCGGCCGACGACGACCGCCGCCGCAATATCCATCATCGCAATCGCGGTCGCCATCGCCGAGATAATACGGATACCATCCATAATCCTGGTAAATTCCGAACGGCTCCGGATACCAGAGCCAATCGATCGGCGAATAGTACGGCAGCGGCCCGAAATCTTCGGTGTTGGCGTAGGACATGTAATCCGCGACATTGCCATAAGGAACCGGCCCGGCCGGTTGCGTCCGGTTGAAGCATCCGGCGAGCGCCGCGAGTGACACGCTTGCGACTATCGTGATTAGAAGCCGGCGCCGGTCTTGATTTTTCCAAACCGGCCAGCTGGAGAGCTCGCTCGTGCGCGGGCCTGACTGCATGAGCCGCAATCGCCCATCCATGATTTCAATCTAATCCCGCTGGGAATTCCTCACAACGCGAGATTTTCGGGATGAAAAGATTGCCGGCCGGCGATGCGCGCCAGCATGGACATTGGCGATGCCGCGCGAATCGGATGCGATCGGATTTATTGCCGGCGATCGAAAATAAAGAGCGGCGTCATGTTCGCCGATTTCGGATCGATCTCAAGCACCCGCCATCCGCCTTCGCGCCGCACCGGCCGGCGCTCAAGGCCCGCGCGATCAAGCGCCGCCGCGACCATATCGACGTCGTCGGCCTCGAGCCATACCGCCATCAAGCCCTCGCCGTTGGCCGCGATTTGCGGCGCAGCTGCGGCGCCCGAGCGCAGGCGGATTTCGGAATCGCCGATTGCGATCACCGCATCTTCGGAACCGGCCGGACGCCGCACGGTGAAACCAAAGTTCGCTTGATAGACGCGCGCGGCGTCGTCGAGGTCGCTGGCGGCGATTTCAAGCCGTTCGAACCGTTTGATCATCGAGTCCATTCTAGCGCGTCGCGTGCGCCGCGAAAATCAAGCCGGCGCGCTTGCGGCCGGCGCCGCATCACCTGGGTTTGAGCGTGAATTTGACGTTCGCGACGCCGCCGGCCGGCACCGTGACCCGTTCGCGCGCCGTGCCAAGCTTTTCCTGCCAGACTTCGATCGTGTAGCTCCCCGGCGGCACATTGCTGATCGAAAAACGGCCGTGAGCGTCGGTCACGGCATAGTAAGGATTCGCCGTCGCGTACCACCAACCTTCCATCCAGTTGTGCGCGTCGCAGGTCACCTTGATCGCCTCGGGCTTGGCCACCGTAATCGAAATCGTCTTCTTGAAGCCCGGCTGCGCCATATCGACGACCGGATTGACGGTCGATTCCGTATGGATGCTGTGCAGGATGCCGTCGGAGTTGACGATCTTGATCGTACTGCCGGCGGGAAAGGCGATCAGATGCGGCACGTATTGGCAGCCTTTCTGATCAAAAATCACGTTCTTTAACGGAGTCATCGGCTCGCCCTTAGCGATGTCCGGAAGGGTCACGACCGCATTGGCGATTCCACCGTCGCGCGCGACCACCAGCGATTCGTCGTAAAGCGGATGCGCGCCGCAAACGTCGCGGTCTTTGCTGATATCGAGCCGTTTCAACGGCGGCGGCTTTCCGTCATAGAGGACCACGCCCGCGATCGTTCCGCCGTGGGCGACCGGACCGCCTTCGTACGCGGCGGCCGCGCCGATGGCCGCGGCGGTCATCGCCAGCGCAATCGCCGCGCCGGCCAATCGCTTCCTCAACCGCTCAAACATTCGACCGGACCAGAATCGTAAAAGTTCCGAACCGCGGCTGGAGATTCAGGCTGCCGACGAACGCGCCGCTATGACGCCCGCCGTGCCGCCATCTCCGATTTGCGCGCGATGATGCAGTAATGGACGGATATCGCTGAGAACCGGTCATGGCGCTCGACTTCGATCGGCTGCCCTTCAAGCACGTCGCGCGCGCGCAGGCGGGTCGTCCATCCGAGCAGCTTGGTTAGAGGATTGACGACGCGGCCGAGCAGATAGAGCAGCGCATTCGGACTCGCGAAATGGCTGATTACGACGATCTTGCCGCCGGGCCGGCACACCCTGACCATCTCGGCCATCATCCGCCGCGGATCCGGCACCACGGTCATCACGTGGAAGCTCAAGACCCAGTCAAAGCTGTTGTCGGGAAATTCGAGCTGCTGCGCGTCGCCATGCTTGAGCTCGACATGGCCCCAATCGTTCTCGCGCGTCTTGGCGACGGCCTGCGCCAGCATTTTGTCCGACGGATCGATGCCCACGATGCGCAGATAAGGCGGATACGCGTCGAGCGAAATTCCAGTGCCGACGCCGACCTCAAGCGCGCGCTGCCCGGGGCGGAACGGCAGTGATTCGATTACCTCATGCTCGTGATCGACGAATGCGCGGCCGAAAACCTTGTCGTAGAAATGAGCCAGATCGGAGTAAACGCGGCTTTCGTGCGGCTCGGCCATCAGTAGCGTACCTCGCGGATGCGATTGATATGGAACGCGCCGTCCACTTCATGCCGCAAGCGCCGTCGAGCGGCGTCTTCTTTCGCCAGTCGCATCCCGCCGACCGGCTCAGGCCGCCACGTTGACGCCGCGCAGATGGCGCTTGAAAGAGGCGATATCGCGCTTGCGAAAGCGCCACTGCCGCCCTTTTTTGAACGCGGGCAGGATATTGCGCCGCGCGAATTCGTTGACCGTATCGGGGCTGAGGTCAAGCAGGAAGGCGACCTCACGGGAATTGAGAAGGATATCGTCCTTATCGGCCATCATCGTAGGTTTTGGATGCTGTAGGGAACGCGCGTTTTTCTAATATGTTCTGAAAAGCGAAGTCAAGGCATTTTGCCAAATCCACAGCTCGAAGACCATCGTTCGGCCGCAGGACTTTCCACCGGCCGGCTTATGTCTCTCCATGATAGTCTAAAAGATAACAAATTTGGCTTAATTTATAACTTACATTCTTATAGAGTTAATCAGACGCTAATTTTAGCTAAACGACGCGTTTGAATCTTGAAGTCGTACCACGCACGCGTCACCACGAAGCAGGAAAAAATACCCGTCGCGACCCCGACGCACAGCGTCACAGCGAATCCCTTGACCGGTCCAGTGCCGAATTGAAACAAGATCAGCCCCGCGACAAAGGTCGAAATGTTCGAGTCGCGGATCGCCGACCATGCCCGCTCATAGGCGACCTTCACCGCCTCGCGCGGCGATTTTCCCGCCCGCAACTCTTCACGCATCCGTTCGTTCACCAGCACGTTGGCGTCCACCGACATGCCCAGCGTCAGCACGATACCCGCTATTCCGGGCAGCGTCAGGGTGGCCTGCAGCGCCGCCATCACGCAGACCAGCAAGAGAATGTTGAGCGTCAGGCCGAAATCCGCGAGCAATCCGGCGCCGCTGTAATAGATCGCCATGAAAATCAGCACCGCGGCGGCGCCGACGACGAACGAAAGTTCGCCCTGATGAATCGAATCGCGGCCGAGCGACGGACCGACGGTGCGCTCCTCGATAATTTCGACCGGCGCGGGCAAAGCGCCCGAGCGCAACACGATCGCCAGTTCGTGCGCTTCCTCGAAAGTGAAGTTGCCTGTGATTTGAACGTCGCCGCCGGGAATCGGCTCCTTGATCACCGGCGCCGAATAGACGGTGTTGTCGAGGATTATCGCCAGCCGCCGTCCCACGTTGTTCGCGGTCAGCGAAGCAAAGGTTTCGGCGCCGCGACTGTCCAGATGAACCTCGACATACGGCCCTTCGAGGCTGCTGCCGGGACGCACCCGCGCGTCAGTAACCGAATCGCCGGTCATTAGCACCGGGGACTCGACCAGGTACGGTTCGGCGCCGCCAGCCTGAATCGGCCCGTGCAAGATCTCGTCGCCAGGCGGCGGACCGTTCTTCAACGCGTCCGCAAGCGAATTTTTGTCGTCGATCAGCTTGAATTCGAGCACCGCCGTGCGCCCGATCAGCTCTTTGGCGCGTTCGGGATCCTGGATGCCCGGAAGCTGCACGAGGATATCGTTGTCGCCCTCGCGTTCGACCGTGGTTTCGCGCACGCCAAGCTGGTCGATACGGTTGCGGATCGTCTCGAGCGCCTGATCCATCGCGTTGTTGCTGATATGAATCTCCTCGCGCGGCTGAAACGCGAGCTTGAACGTCGGCGATCCGCTCGAGTTGACGGTGGACAACACCAGGTCGGGAAAGGATTTATCAGCCAGAGCGAGGAAGGCGGAACGCTCGTCCGGGTTCTTGAGCGCGAACGTCACGGAGCCGTCGGGATTTTGCGTGACGATGCCCGTCGCGAGTTTGTTTTGAGTCAACGCCCGGTTCAGATCGTCCGCGCGCCGGCGCAGGGCGTTGCTGACCGCGGCCGGTAATTTCACTTCGAGCAATAGATGGGTCCCGCCCTGAAGATCCAGCCCGAGCTGGATTTTAGGCAGATTCTCCATGAAATCCGGCAGATCGGGCCGGAAACTCGGCAGCAGCAGAACCGCCGCCGCCGCCGCCAGCACGCCCGCCAGCAACAGCCGCATCATGCCGCTGCCGTTGGTGAAATGCAGGTAAAGGAAGATCACCGCCAACGTCAGCAGGATCGCGATCGGAATCGGATTTTGACTCGCGCCTTCCACGATTCTCTCGGTAGTTCTTCTCCGTCGGACGATGCGCGGATACGGCGCGCGTCAGTCCGACTTCTCTTTTTTGGTTTGCGCCTTGCCGTAACTCGAGATCGAGCCGATCTGGTTGCGTTCGACCCGAACCCGGACGTTGGGCGCGATTTCGAGCGTGACCAGATTGTCGGAAAGCTCGTGGATACGGCCAATCAGACCGCCCGTCGTAACGACTTCGTCGTTGCGTTTAAGGCCCTTGATCATCTTTTGATGTTCATTCGCCCGCTGCGTTTGCGGCCTCAGTATCACGAAATAAAACACCGCGATCACCAGCACCAGCGGGACCACCGGATTGGTCAATAACTGATCGAATATTCCGCCCGGCGGCGCCGCGGCATGCGCGGCCGCATCGGCCCACGCGGTTCCCTCGAAGAGCATCAGTTCGTTTTCCCGTTCCTTGCGGTTTCGCCCGCTTCGATCATATCCGTCGTATAATGGGCGAATGCGTTGTAGGCCCGTGATGCGATAGCAGCTTGGGCTTCGCGCATCAAGCGACCATAGAAATACAGATTGTGCTCCGTTAGCGCGCGCGCCGCCAGTATTTCGCCGGCCATGAACAAATGGCGCAAGTAGGCGCGCGAAAAGGTCGTGCAGCAGCGGCAATCGCAGCGCGGATCGAGCGGACGCTCGTCCCGGGCGTGCGCGGCCTGTTTGATCGACACGCGCCCCTCGCTCGTGAAAGCCGAGCCGTTGCGCGCATTTCGGGTGGGCAAGACGCAATCGAACATATCGAAGCCCATCCCGATCGCCGCCAGCAGATCCTGCGGCGTACCGACGCCCATCAGATACCGCGGACGGTCCGCCGGCAGCAGCGACGCCCCCAGCGCGGCCATCTCGCGCATCGCGGATTTCGGCTCGCCAACCGAAAGCCCGCCGATAGCGTAGCCGTCGAACGGAAGCGCGGTAATCTGGCGCGCGCTGTCGCGTCTTAAATCCGGATAAATGCCGCCTTGAACGATCCCGAACAGCGCCTGCGTCTCGCTGGTGCGTGCGCGCAGGCACCGCTCGGCCCATCGCGCGGTCAGTTCGAGCGACTCGCGGGCGCGCCGATGGTCGGCCGGATACGGCGTACATTCGTCCAGCGCCATGATGATATCGGCGCCGAGCGCCTGCTGGATTTCGATCGCGCTCTCGGGCGTCAGCGTCAGCGGCGCGCCGTCCAGATGCGAGCGGAAGCGGATGCCGTCGGCGCCGATCGAATTGATTCGCGCGAGGCTCATCGCCTGAAATCCGCCGGAGTCGGTAAGTACCGCGCCGCGGAAGCCCATGAAGCGGGCGATTCCGCCAAAATCGCGCACCAATTCCGCGCCCGGCCGCACCGCCAGATGGTAGGTGTTGGCCAGCACCATCCGGTAGCCCATCGACCACAATTC
>Ga0070737_10006254_pt1 | contig 10977 bp, 10 predicted proteins | sample Coa_R1_10_FD_66438 | JGI IMG/M metagenome (GOLD analysis project Ga0070737, IMG submission 66438) | Surface soil microbial communities from Centralia Pennsylvania, which are recovering from an underground coalmine fire - Coalmine... | ecosystem: Environmental > Terrestrial > Soil > Unclassified...
TCGGAGATGACTAGGTGGACTCCGCGCAGGCCCCGGCGACGAGGATCCGGAGACAGTCGCCAGCCAAAACTCCTACCTTTCGTCCCCCCACGCGGGCGCCCAGGATCCCACGCTGCCCCTCCTCTCGAACTCCCCCGACCGCCATGGAGACCACCTGGCCCTCCTGGCGCACCCGCACCGCCTTAGCCTCCAACCTCACGGACGGAGAGGTACCCTCCAAGGGGCGGGACCGGAAGCGTTCCAGGGTGGCGTCCAGCTTCGGCACACAGGCGAGAGACTTCACTGCGGCTCACCCCCTTCCGGCCCAAGGCCCGGACCAGCTCGTCCACCCGCCGCATCCCCACCCCCGCTCCAGAGGCGTCCTGGACCACGCCCGCCAGGGCCCGCTCTGCCTGGCCGCGGGGCTGAAGGAGGCTGGGGAAGGAGCTACCCGTCCCGGAGCGTGGGGATCCGTAGGGAAAGGGTCCCTACCTGGGTATCCCAGGCCCGCTCCCGGTGACCGTTCCGGCAGGTCTTCCGCTCCGAGGTGCGCTACCGACTGCGGGTGCTGCGCGGGTCACTGACGACGCCGGTCCGCGCTGCCGGATCCACCTGCGTGAGGACCTCGTCCGGCGCGCCCGGCCGAGCAACGCGCGACCATCGGGCAGATCATCGAGCATCTGCGGGACTACTCGCGCGCATTCCGCTGGGAGTACCGCGGGACCGACTCCCTCGAGGATCGGGCGGCGCTCATCAGCGCCGTCGGATGGTGTAGCGGCTGCGGGACCCTGGCTCGCCCTGTGCTCCGGGACTCACCTCGACTCGTGAGGCTGTTCGAACCCGCCGGCGCGTGAAGACCGATGATCTCCCCGGCCGCCGTCCGCCACGCCCCGGAGCCGCGACGCTGCTTTCGCGCCGGGGCCGCTCCACGCTTTACACAGCGGCCTCGTGTGCCGCATCCGGACGAACCGCACTGCTGGCCTCTCCCCGCGTTGACGGCGCCTTTGGGCCGCCCATATAATAGGAGCGCACCGAGATACGAAGGCGATGAAGCTCGCCTGAACCGCCGCCGGCGGTGTCTCCGAGCGGCCGATAGCTTCTACAGGACGAGGATACTGTAGAAGCTTTTTCATTGCCCGCGGAGGTGTCCATGGACGCGCCGTACGACGTCGGTGGGCTCGCTCGACGGATCGAGGAGCAGGTCGGCCGCGTGACCGGCGGCGAGGAGACGGTCATTGAGCTGCTACTGGTCGTGCCGCTGAGCGAGGGGTACGTGCTGCTCGAGGACGCACCGGCCCGTGAGGTGCACGAATCGGTCTGGTCGTGGGCGGACCTGATGGCCGCACTGGGTGCCTGGCGGCCGGGGGCGATCGCGGCGGGCCGACGTGACACCTGCGGCGTCTCGGTACGGGAATGACGGCGCGGCGGTGGATCCTGCGGACGTACACGGATGTGCTGGGGCTGGCGGCGGTGCTCGGGCGTCCGCGGACTCCTCACCAGGCGCCCGTCGAGCTCGCGGGCTCGCTCGGTGCCACGTGGTCGGAGGCGTCCGGCGACGTGGAGCGGCTCACAGCGGTACATAACCGCGGCCGCTGCGAACTCGCGATCCCATCGAACGGGGATTTTGGCACCATCCGTGCGGCGACCACCGAAATCCGGCGGTCTCAGCCGGGTGAGCGGATCCCTCGACGGCAGAGGCAGAAGGCCACGGAGGTCCTCCAGCCTCACCGGCAACCATCGGGCGTAGCAACAGGCACATGCCGAGACGGTCCGGTCATGACGGAGAGGCGCCGTCCCTGCGGCGCGAGGGCACGGTCAGCACACGGGAGTCGCCGGCCGCGCCGAGCGGGGGGACAGACAGAGCGAGGAGGGGAGTTTCATGCCTGAATCCACCGTAAACCTGCCGCCGTTTTCGGCGGTGGACGTAGACCTGCTGGTGGCGATCCTCGCCTGCGCGGTGATCGGGTTGGGGTACGGATTCGTGCGGCGCGCCCAGGTGCTACGCGCAGACCCCGGCACCCCCTCAATGCGCGAGGTCGCGGCGGCCATCCAGGAAGGGGCGGTAGCATACCTCCGCCGCCAGCTCCGCACCATGAGCGTCTTCGTCGCCGCGATTACGATCGCGCTCTGGCTGCTCTATACCCCGATCTACGCTGGCCACCCGGAACTCGCGATCGGCATCGCGCTGGCATTCCTCCTCGGCTGCGCGTGCAGTTATGGCGCCGGGTACGTGGGCATGAGCCTGACGGTCCAGGGCAACCTTCGGGCCGCGCGGGCGGCGAGCCAGGGGTTCCGCCAGGCCGCAGATCTCGCGTTCCGGGCCGGCACCGTCTCGGGCATGTTCACCGTGGGGCTGGGACTCCTCGGGGCCACACTGTTGTTCATCGTGTTCCGGGAGCACGCGCCCCGCGTGCTGATTGGGTTCGGGTTTGGCGGCTCGCTCGTTGCCGCGTTCATGCGTGTGGGCGGGGGGATCTACACCAAGTCCGCCGACATCGGCGCGGACATGGTGGGCAAGGTCGAGGCGGGCATCCCGGAGGACGATCCTCGCAACGCCGGGGTGATCGCAGATAACGTCGGCGACAACGTGGGCGACTGCGCCGGGATGGCTGCCGACGTGTTCGAGTCGTTCGAGGTGACGCTCGTCGCCGCGATCATCCTGGGCGCGGCCGCTCTGCTCGATCCCGGCTTCACCGCTGCGTACGGACCGCAGGCTGCGCCGTTCGCGCTCCGGCTGATCCTGTTCCCGCTGCTCGTCCAGGGCGTGGGGATGCTGGCCTCGATCCTGGGCACCTGGGCCGTGCGCGCCAGGGAGCGGGACGTCGAGGCGCCGATCGCCCCGATTGTGCGGGGTTTCTGGACCGCGGTCGGGGCGGCGGTAGCCGGCGTCGCCGCGATCACCGCGGCGTTCCTGCGCGATCCGCGGACGGGACACGTCGACTGGCGGTTCTTCCTGGCGGCGGTCGCCGGACTCGCACTGGCGCTCGTGATCGCGTGGCTGACCGACCTGTATACTAGCGAGGGCCGGGCGCCGGTCGTGGAGATGGCCGAGACGACTCGCACGGGGCCGGCCAACTTCCTCCTGACCGGACTGGGCTTCGGTCTTGAGGGGAGCGTCTGGGCGCTCGTCGCCGTGGCGGCCGCGATCCTCGCCGCGTTCCTCATCTTCCAGGGACAAGCGGCACTCGTGGCGTACGGGATCGCATTGGCCGGACTCGGGCTCATGACCGTCACCGGATTCATCCTGGCCAGCGATACGTTCGGCCCGATCGTGGACAACGCCAACGGCATCCACGAGATGAGTCACTTCGAGACGGAGCCGGACGCCCGCGTGACACGCATCCTGGGTCGGCTCGATGCGGTGGGGAACACCACCAAGGCTCTCACCAAGGGCTTCGCGATCGCCACGGCCGTGATCGCCGCGATCGCCCTCTTTCGCTCGTTTGTCGCCGAGGCGCACCTGGGTGCCGGCATCCGCGTGAACGATCCGGACGTGTTCATCGGGCTCCTCGTGGGCGGGGCGGTGCCGTTTCTCGTCTCCGCGTTCCTGATTCGGGCCGTGGGGCGCACGGCGTTCCAGATCGTCGAGGAGGTGCGGCGGCAGTTCCGCGAAATTCCCGGCCTGATGGAGCGGAAGGCGCGGCCGCGGTACGACCGATGCGTGGACATCGTCACGGCGGCAGCCCAGCGAGAACTGCTCGGCCCCGCGGTGGTCGCGATCGCGGCCCCGATCCTCGTCGGCTTCGCGCTCGGCGCCGTGGCGCTGGGCGCATACCTCGCCGGTGCGATCCTCACAGCCATGCTCATGGCTGTCTTCATGGCCAACACCGGAGCCGCCTGGGACAATGCCAAGAAGCGCATCGAGGATGGCGCGCTCGGCGGCAAGGGATCGGACGCGCACAAGGTCAGCGTCATCGGCGACACCGTGGGAGATCCGCTCAAGGACACCGCGGGCCCCGCGCTCAACCCGATCATCAAGGTGATGAACCTCGTCGCGATTCTGATCGCGCCGGTCGTCGTCCTGCCGCTGTCCGTGTGGGTGCGCGGAACCGTGGTCGTCGCAGCGCTCCTGGGCATTGCGCTGGCAGTCGCCGTCAACCGGCGCGCGACCACGACCCCCGCGGCCGGGATCGGACAGCCTGAGCGGGTCACGCCGGGAGCACCCTGAGCCGCGATGGGCCCGGCGTGCGCTCACGGTCCGATGTCGCTCCGGCCGTCCAGGTCGCAGGCCCCGGCGCTCGCGCGGGCGGCCGCAGGTGCGTCACGCGATGGAGGATCGGCGTAGACCGGCGGGACGCTGTCATGCGGGTGCTGCTCTGCTCCGACATCCATGGAAACCTCGCGGCGCTGGCGGCGGCGCTAGAGGAGCCCGTCGATCACATTCTGTGCGCCGGAGACCTGGTGCACTTCGGCCCGCAGCCGGAGGCGTGTATTGAGCTCATTCGCCGGCGCGCCACGGCGGTCGTGCAGGGCAACCACGACCACGGCGCTGGGTTTGGCGAAGACTGCAGGGCGTATGGCCCATGGCGCGCACTCGATGAGATGAGCCGCGACATTACCGATACGGGACTCTCGGTCGAGGACTGTCGGTACCTGCGCACCCTGCCTCTCATGAGCACCATCACGCTCGGCGGCACACGGTTCGCGCTCGTCCACGCAGCCCCGTCCGACCCGCTGTATCGCTACCTCCCGCCCGGAACGCCGGAGGACGTCTGGCGGGCGGAGTTGTCCGGCATTGAGGCGGACGTCCTCGTGCTGGGGCACACGCACCTTCCCTTGCTCCACCGGCACGGCGACGTCCTGATCGTCAACCCGGGGAGCATCGGCCTGCCCCGCGGCGGCGACCCGCGCGCGGAGTACGCAGTGTGGGAAGACGGAGAGGTGACGTTCTACCGTCGCGCATACGATCAGACTCAGGTGAGGGAAGCGCTCGCTCGCCTGCCGCTGCCTCCCGCCGAGATCGACAGGCTGGCGCGTCTGTTCGAAGGGCAGTGGCAGCCGCATGAATGAGTGGGCCGGCCACGCGCCCTTGCAAGACGCGCGGAGGTGTCGAATGGACAGGGAGGAGCAGTTTGCGTGCGCATGGGGTGCGATCCGCGTCCACGCCAAGGATCGCTGGAGCAGACTGACCAGCCGTGATCTCGACCAGGTACGGAGAAATGCCGCGTTGCTGATCGGGATGATCGAGGGAAAGTACGACGAGCCGCGCACGGCCATCGAAATGCAGATTGCGCGGTTCCTCGTGAGACACGGGAGGCCAGCGGCTAGACCGTGACGTGCGGGGCCGCCGGCGGACGCCGGGGCGCCTCGCGGCGACGCGAAAGGGTATTCATCGATACCATGCTCGGGCTCCTCCCGCGCATCGAGACGCGCATCGTCCGTGAATGCGTCCGCTGTCACTGCCGGTGGCCGGCAGACTGGGAGATCTGTCCCAACTGCGCCATCTCGCTCCTCGGGACGGATCGACCCGATCGCCTTATCTACCTGGTTCCTGCGGATCCCTCGCGCCTGGTCCCGCGTGCGGGCGAGCGGTCACCTGATGAAGGGATGGGCAGGACGGCCGACGAGGCGGTCGTCGCCGGAGCGGGGCACGGGCCACTCGTGCTCCTGGCCTGCCGCGTGCGGTGCGGCAGCGAGGTTGTCCGAGAAGAGGACCTGCGGGCGGGCGGCGAGATATTCCGGCGAGCGATGTCGCTCGTGGACTCGCACGGGGGCCAGGGCCACGTGGTCGCGGGCGTCGGCGTTATCGCTACTTGGAGCGCAGAGGAGAGCGGCGTCGACCCCGCGCTGCGGGCGGCGGCTGCCATCATCGGTGCGCCGGAGATCCAACTCGACCGGGGGCTCCGGCTCAGCGGCGATGAGCGCGTCAGCGTCGGGATCGGCATCACGTCCGCGCGCGGGATCGATGCCCGGGAACGTGGGACGCGACTGGCGTTCCGGCTGGCCGATCTCGCGATCCCCCGGGCCGTTCTGGTTTCCTACGGGATCTACGCACACACCGTCGATCGCTTCGACTACCGGGGCGTGAGCCCGGCCGTGCCACGGTCGGACCCGCTCCCGGAACTCGTGTTCCGGTTGCTCGGGCCCAAGCCCGAGCGATCGGGGACCCACCATGCGGGGCCCGAGCGTCTTCCTCTCGTCGGGAGGGCCAGCGGACTCCGGATGCTGGATGCCTGCTTCGAGGAGGCCGCGAGCGGCCGCGGCATCGTGCTGCATCTGATCGGCGAGCCGGGCGCCGGCAAGTCGAGGTTGCTCAGGGCATGGCTCGCTGCGCAGCCCCCCGGCAGGTTTCTCCTCGTGAGCAGTCACGGTGTGCCATACGGAGGCTACGCGTGGCGAACATGGCGCGAGCTCGTGCGACCGCTGTGGGCCACCGATGACGGAGGCGCGGCGGCGCTTCCGCCGACGGCCCCGACGGTGGCGGCGGTCCTGACGCGGATCCGCACGACCCCCCGTCCGGTTGTCATCACGATCGACGACCTGCACTGGGTCGATGACCCCTCACTGCAGGCTGTGGCCGAGCTGCTCGCCGGGCTCGACGGCGTCCCCGCGGTTGCGATCCTGGCGTACCGCCCATCGTTTGTCCGTCACGCGCCAGGAGAACCCCGTCACATGCAGCGCTACCTGCGCCTGCGTGGGATGGGAAACCGGGCGATGCGCACGTTGGTCGAGGCGCTTGTGGCGTGCGCGGGCACCGAGATTCCAACTGGGATACGACGGCGGATCGTACAGCTCAGTTGCGGAAATCCCCTGTACGCCGAGGAGGCTGTGGCCTACCTGGTAGACGTGCGCTCAGGCAGCGGTCTCTTACCGCGGGAGTTGCCTGCTTCGCTTCCGGACCTCTTGATGCGGCGCGTCGAGTGGACCGTAAGGCACGCCCTGCCCGACCTCCAGCAGCGGAGCCACCGCCTCACCATCTTTAGAAACGCCGCGTTCGGCGGCGAGCGCGAAGCGATCCTGCACCAGCTCGATGTCTTGGAAGAGCGGCTCGCCGGCTGGCTCGACCGCTTCGACGTGATCGAGGAGAAACATGACCTCGTCGACGAATTTGTCCGCAGGCTCCGACACGTCGACGGGGAGCTGGCGCTGCTGAGCCTCCTGCTCGGCCGGCAGAGACCTCACCGACAGCGCCTCGCGCAGGCCCTGGACCGCCTCGCGGTGCTGCGGTCCCGTGCCTGCGAGCGGGGCTGAGCCGCTCTGCGCTGGGGGGTCCGCCAGTTCGATGATTTGGGCGCGAATGGTAGCACATGGGTTTTCTCGATCTCGTCGAGCAGCGCCACCGGGTACGGCCGCCGCCGCACCTGCTCGGTCAGGTGTCCCCCCTTCGTACCTGCGTAGCCGGGAGGCGCGCCCACCAGGAGCGACACTGTGTGCCGCCGGGTGGACTCCGAACTCGCCGAGGAGAGTGTGGTGGGTATCAACGGTGCGGCGGTGGCGCCGCACCGCCTCTTCCTGCGGAAGGCTCATCCCGGCCCTCGGGCGTTATCGCCGGAGATGGAGCACGGACCGCCGGCCGACCCAGGCGAAGATCGGCACGGCCGCGAGTTCCATGGCGACGCAGAACGCGACCGTGGCAGCGAGGGAGAGGTCATAGAGTCGCCCGATCGCGGCGCTCCCGAGAAACCAGAAGACGCCGTACCCGGCGGTGAACAACCCGAAGGCGAACGCCCGGCTCTGTGGAGGGACCATGGGCGCAAGCGCCGCGGGGATGATCGATTCGTGGACGCCCATGCCCAGGCCCCAGATGGCGGCACCGAGCAACGCCACCCAGAAGCCGCCGAGAAACACCAGCGGTGCGAACAACGCCGTGAGGACCGTGAGCCACACCAGCGTAGCGAATCCGAACCGGTCGAACAGGCGGCCACACAGCAGGGAGCCGGCCCCGCTGGTGGCCATCGCCACGGCGTAGTAGATGGCGATCCAGTCGCCCGGCACCACACGAGTCCGGCTGAAGTGATACGCAATCAGGGGGTAGTCGGCGAAGCCTGCGGCGACCAGGACAGCGCCGGCCAGGTACACCCAGTAGACGGACGACAAACCGGTCCGACCCTGGGCGGTCGATGGCGCCGCCTCCAGCTCCTCGGGGTGCGGGTAGCGCCAGCGAGCCACCAGGACAATGGTGAGATTGGCAAGCGCTGGCGCCAGCAGGACCGCAAAGGCCCAACGGTACGCCGTGGCATGCGCCGCGAGCACGACGGCGACGAGCAGGGGGCCGAACATCGCGCCGAACTGATCGAGCGCTTCGTGGAGGCCGAACACCCAGCCGTACCCGCCGACGCGACGCGCCGCATGGGACAGCATCACATCCCGCGGCGGATTGCGGATCGCCTTGCCGACCCGCTCCAAAATAACCAGCAGCGCCGCGGCCGGCCAGCTCCCCGTTAGCGCGAGCGCGGGCACGGACGTCATCTGGACCACGTAGCCTATAATCGTGATCGGCCAGAACATCCTCGTCGCGTCGGCCAGCCGTCCCGACCCCAGCCTCAGCGTGTAGCCGAGCAATTCGCCGAGACCGCTCACCACGCCGACCACGGTGGCGCTGGCCTGCAGAGAGGCGAGGTATGGCCCGACGATGCTCCGGGCCCCCTCGTAAGTGAAATCCGCAAAGAAGCTGAGCACCCCGACCAGGAGGACGAACCGGAACGCCGCCTGGTCGGGGTCGCCGCGAGGTCGACCCGGGGTACCGGTCTCGGTGGTCATTGGAGCATCGTCTCCGAGAATGTGATGCGTGCGGCCGCTGGCCGACGTCGGGCTAACCCGACCGCGTATGCCCCCGGTGCGCGCGGCTCCAAAACGTGTTCGCAAGTAGCGACGACGTTCCCAGTCAACTCTCGAAGACGAACCAGACAAGGTTCATCCAGCGTTGTTCACGCCGGACTGGACCCCTGGATCTCCGCACGTCCGATCGCCGACTCGACGCACGCGACTGCGCTCCGCAGGCCATCGAGGCACTCCAGCGACCAGGGCACGCTGATGCACCATCCCACCCGGTCGCGGCCCACGGTGAGGTGCAGCCGCGCCGCCTCTACAGTGGTCTCGATCTCGACACGATGGACACACGATAGAGGAACATACGTGGCGATGACGCCCCAGTCCGTCTCGTCCGGCATCGCCCGTCCTTCCTCCTCGAGCAGCAGGACGTGGTGGGATGTGACGGTCAACACGGTCCCCGGGAATCGTACGCGCCAGGCCCATGGAAGCCCGCCGGACCGCGTGAGCTCCTTGGGTTGATACGCTAGACAAAGGAGCCGGTCCCACGGAGTGAGACGGTGGCGCAGCGCGTTCCGGAACTTCGCGGGGAGCATCTCGAGCGATCCCGGCCCTTGGGGGCGACCGGCATGCGGCGGGATGGCGCGATGCCCCGCCACCACAGCCGCCAGCAGCTGCCAGACATACGCCCAGCCCATCGTGTTGTATTCGACGCGCGCCTCGCTCACCCCGCTGGGGCCGGCGGCGATGAACCGCACCCATGAACGTCGCTGTACCTGTCCCCACTCCAGGGCGAGCAGGCGGTCGAGACGCGTCTGCCAGACCTCTGCGGGCCCTTGGTCCTCCCAGCCGCGAAGCACCAGCAGCCGGTCCTCGGTGCAGGCCACCAGTTGCGATGGGATGCTGCGCGTCCACCAGGACCCGCCTGGCCGCGACCCGCCGACCAGGAAGCAGTACACGGGCCGCTCGTCTCCGAGTGCCTGTCCGAAGAGCGTTCGGAGGGGCTCGGGGACCTCGGACAGATCGCGCACGCGCTGAGGCCATTGACCGCGTGACCCGCTCGTTCCGGCCGTCGACGGTCCGACGGCATCGCGGTGACTGGTCATATCCTCTGCCACCGCCGCCGTGCCGTCGGCCGTGCGACGAGCGTCGGCTTACCTCGGGTCCCGGTCCTGCTCGCGTGGTCGTGGAGCCGTCGTCGCTCCACGACCACGACCTGCCCTGTCCCTGTCCATGCAGGTGCAGGGTCGTCGGTCATCGCGTCACCGCCCCGGGGTCCGGGACTCCACCACCCTGACATTGGTGGCCTGCGCCCCTTTCGCGCCGGTTGTAATCTCGAACTCCACACACTGCCCTTGCTCCAGGCTCCGGTAGCCTGTCCCCGGGATGCCCGTGTAGTGCACGAACGCGTCTTCGCCCTGCTCGGTGACGATAAACCCGTAGCCCCTCTCAGGGCTAAACCACTTCACCCTACCCTTCATATCTGTCCCTCCCGTGAGCGGGTGCGCGCCGTGGAGGGCGTTCCGCGGGTCAGCCCCCCGGCGCCCCGCTCCCTCCTTCCGTGTCCTGCTGCGCCGATTGATCGGCGAGGCGCTCGGCACACCAGCCGAGAAGCCGGGTGGCCGGCGAGAAGCCCGGCACCACGCTCAGCACCTCATGAAGCAGGTGTGCCGCCTCACGGTACCGGCGCTGTTGGTAGAGGCTGTAGGCGAGGTGCACCTTGAAGTGCGGCTCGGCAGGGTTGAGGGAGATCGCCTGGCGGAAGCACCGCTCCGCGACCTCGTATGCCCGGCACTCCATGAGGTGCACGCCGAGCCTGTCCTCCGCATCGCCCGGGAACAGGAGGGCGCGTGTTGCGACCATCCGCTCGGTTCGCGTCGATCGCGTCGTTCTGCGAACGCTTCGCGTGCCCCGCCTCACGGTGCACCTTGAGCGTTGGTACGTGGCCACGGGAACCCGGATCGTCCGAGCGGTGGCACCGGTGCCGGCATCGTCCGGGTAGCGTAGCCCGATGCGTTTGGCCTTCGTGTAAGCGCGATCGAGGGAGCATGTCGTGTCCGGGACGCCGGAGCGTAGCACAACAGATGCGCGGACACTGGCATGATGGGAGGGTGTAGCATGGGGATCGGGCCCGTGCGGGGTGAGCCCTGCGGAGGACGTCGGTCGGTCGCGGTCCGTCTCGTGGCCACGCACATGCGCTCAGGCGCTCCCTGTGTGGGGCGCGATCGGGCCCGACGGGCGGTGCGGTTCGCGGAGGCGCGCATCCCGGGCGATCCGGAGGGCCCGAAC
>Ga0070737_10006255_pt1 | contig 10977 bp, 9 predicted proteins | sample Coa_R1_10_FD_66438 | JGI IMG/M metagenome (GOLD analysis project Ga0070737, IMG submission 66438) | Surface soil microbial communities from Centralia Pennsylvania, which are recovering from an underground coalmine fire - Coalmine... | ecosystem: Environmental > Terrestrial > Soil > Unclassified ...
GCGTGGCCGCGGACCTCGGTATACGGCGACGAACACTGGTACCTGCAGTACGGGGCGTTCGTCGTGGTCGGGCTGCTCGTCCTCGTGGCCGGTCCCTACTACCTGCTGGTTCAACGGCGTCGTGACGAGGGGCCGGTCCTCGAGCACCGGGCGGGGCAGCCTGACGCCCCAACTGAAATCCCAGAGCCCGAGCCGAGCCCGGCGGTCTGGGCTGACGGCGTTGAGCTGGACGGGCGGTTGAGCCCCTCGCGTCGCTGAACACGGCCGGTCTGTCTCCATCGCGGCGTGTGCGTTGGAGGTGGGTACGACGAGGGTCATCCCGCCTGCGGGTAGTCGAGGCCCGGGCGCCGAGCTGGCCCGAGCGCCTGCTCAAGGTGGCGACTGGACCCTGCAGATCCCGGATGGAACCTCACAGCCGGCTCGCATGGACGAGGTCCGACCGAACCTATGCACTTGCTCGTTCAATCGATCGAGGGCGCCTTTCGCAGGACGCCTGCCAGCACATCTCGCCCATGCAGCAGAATCTGGCCGGGAAGACGCGCGTCCGAGCGACCCGCGCTAACGGATGACGAGCTCTCAGTCGCAGCGCCGCAGGGCGCCCACGATCTTCGATGTCGCCGCAGAGGCCGGTGTCTCGAAGTCGACCGTTTCAAACGTGCTGCAGGGCAAGGTGCCGGTTCTCGCCGTGACGCGCCAGCGGGTGCTGGACGCCATGGACCAGCTCGGCTACGAGCCCAACGCCGGCGCCCGATACATGCGTCAAAGATCTCGGATCCTCGGCGTTGTCGTTGGCGATCTTCAAAATCCGTTCTATGCCGAGCTCGCCGCCGAGATCGAGGAAAGTGCGGCCAAGCGCAACCACACGATCCTGCTCGCCACAACCGGCGATGTTCCCGAGCGTGAGGTGGAGCGGGTCCGGACGCTTGTACAGCATCGGGTCGCAGCGATGATCTTCCTCTGCATCCCGGGAAAGGCTGCGCTGCGCGCGGTCGGGGGCGATGTCCCGAGCTTGTTCGCGGCAGTGCCGATGCGCGATGAGCTGTCGATTGCGGTCGACAGCCGCGCCGCCGCGGAGCTGGCGGTCTCGCATCTTGTTGAGCTTGGGCACACGGCAATCGGCTTCGTGAGCGTCACACTGCACGAGCCGCCGACGGAGACCGTGCGCTTTGACGGCTACCGACGCGCCATACAGCAGGCCGGTTTGAAGGTTGGGGCCTCACGCGTGCTGCGTGCGGACGGGCGCGGGCCTCACCTGAGCGCCTACCAGGCAGAGCTCAAGGCGTTTCTGTCGCGCAAGCGAAGGCCGACCGCGATCGTGGCCGCGACCGACTTCGATGCGCTCGAGGTGATCTCGGCGGCCGATGCGCTTGGGATGCGAGTGCCGTCCGACCTCTCGGTGGTCGGGTTCGACAACATCAGCTTAGCCGGCCACAGCCGGATCTCGCTGACTACGATCTCCCAGCCGCTTGCAGAGATCGCCAAGCTCGCAGTCGACGCGGCGATCGACGGGACGCCGCACAAGCGGCGGCGCGCTGCCAGGTCGATCAAACTGCGGCCCGAGTTGATCGTCCGCGCCTCCACCGGGCCGGTTCGTCTCGGCTAAGGCCGAGAACCGGCACTACTGAGTGGCGTCCGTGAGCGACGGGTGGATTGACACGTGTCGGCGCCCGGGCTATGATTGGAACGTTCCAATTTAGACGCAGTGACGAGGGAGGACGATGGGCGATAACGGTGGCTACGGCATGCTCGAGGGCAAGACGGCGCTGATCACGGGTGCCGCTAAGGGCATCGGCGCGGCGACGGTGGACAGGTTCCTGCGCGAGGGCGCAGCAATCGTCGCTCTGGACCGCGTGGCCGGAGAACGGGAGCCGCATCCGCGGCTCGAGTGGATCGAAGCGGATGTCACCGACGATGATGCGGTGGCCGACGCGGCCGCGTATGCCGCGCGCGCCGGTCATCTCGACATCTGCGTCGCCAACGCCGGCGTCGGTCAGATCGAGGATTTCATTTCCGGCAACCGGGAGGGGTGGACGCATGTCTTTGACGTCAACCTGATCGCGGTCATGGTCACGCTTCAGGCTGCGGCGCGCCAAATGATCGACTTGGGCAGAGGCGGCCGCCTGCTGACCACCGCCTCGATCTCTGGGCTCCGGGGAGAGCCGCATGCACCCTCCACCGCGTATGCGGCGAGCAAGGCGGCGGTGATGGGGTTGATCCGTGCCATCTCGGTGGAGGTCGCGGCCTACGGAATCACCGCCAATGCCGTGGCCCCCGGGCAGATCGACACCGAGCTGAACGCCTCGGATCTTGAAGTCATCAGTGCCCGAGTCGGCCGCGTTGCCAGCGACCTGCGCGCCGATTTCCTCGCCGAGTCGGTTCCGGTCGGCCGCATGGGACGGCCGGAAGAGGTCGCGGCCCTCTATGCGTTCCTCGCGTCGGAGGAGGCCGCATTCATCACCGGCACAACATTGCGTATCGATGGCGGAGAGCTGGCGATCTAGCGATGCGCACCACGAACACGGAGGACGGAGAGTTGGCTGATCTGAACACCACGGCGCCGCCCGCCGCCGTCGATAGCGCTGACGTCGCCGACGCCGGCCTGTATGTCCGCAAATCCTCGGGTCTCGTGCGCGAGCTCGGCACCCGTGAGGCCTTCGCCCTCAACATGGCGGGGGTGAACCTAGCCGGGGGGATCGGGTTCTTCTTCTTTATCATCCTCGCCGGCTTCCCCGGCACGGACCTGACGTGGCCGATCGTCATCTCATTGGCGGGCGCCGCGGTGCTCAGCGCCGCGTACTCACAGCTGGCGGCGACCATGCCCCGCTCAGGGGCCGATTTCGTGTACCTGAGCCGCATCTTCAATCCGGCCATCGGAGCGGCCGCCGGCGTCGCGCTGTTCGCGTTCCTGATGCTGAATCTCGCGGTGAACGCTACCGAGCTGGCGAACACGTACATCCCGTCCGTCTTTCAAACCCTGGGGGAGGTGTTCCACAGCCATGGGCTGACGACCTTCGCCGCGGACCTCGGCCACAAGGGACCAACGATTGCGGTTGCGGCGGTGATCCTCGTCGGGGTCGCCACCCTCATGAGCCGCCATGTGGGTCTGATCGCGCGGGTCATGTTCGGCGGCTTCGTGGTCGCCTTCCTCGCGACGCTGGTGATCATTATCGAGTTTGCCGTTCACGGTCACGGCGCCTTCGTCCGCGGGTTTGATGCGCATGCCGGCAGGTCGCATGCGTACGCGCAGATCCTGGCCGCGGCTCACCATTCGAGAGTCGCCACGGGCGTCCACTGGAGCGCGGTGCTCAGCTCTCTCGCGCTGGTCTTCGGTCTCTACCTGGGGGCGACCTACGCCAATATCAACGGCGGCGAGCTCCGTCGGGCGGCGCGCACGTTTCGCATGTCGACGTTTCTGAGCCTCGGCATCAGCTTCGTGCTCGTCCTGCTGGCGTGGCTGACGCTGCGAGGCATGGCGGGCCTCTCATTCCTGCAGTCTTCGTCATACCTATCGGCAAACGACTCGGCCCTGTACGGCAAGCTCGCCGGGAACGTCACCTCGTACGTGCCGTCCTACCTCCTCGTCGTCGCTGGTGACCCCGTCTCCAAGATCTTCGTCACGCTCGGATATGCGGTCGGCCAGTTCACCATCGTCATCGTCTGCGCGCTGGCGGCGTCGCGACTACTGTTCGCGCTGGCGTTCGATCGGGTCCTCCCGACCCGAGTCGCTGACGTACGCGCCAAGTCGCACATTCCGGTCAATGCGATCGCGATCGTCGTTCTGCTCGGAGCCGGCCTGATCTACCTGACGATTGAGACCACGGTGCTCACCGCCACGCGCAACTCGTATCTAATGGTCAGCGCGGTGTTCGCACTGTCGAGCTTGGCGGCCGCGTTGACCCCGTTGCGGCGGCGGGACCTCTATCAGCGGTCGCCGAAGATGCTCGGAAGGGACATTCTGGGCGTGCCGGCGGTCACGTGGCTGGGGACGCTATCGGCTCTGTTCTGGATCTATGCCACGTACGCCGGTGCCACCAAGACGCAGGTCTCGGGTGGCTACAGCACCAGCTCGGTGATCGTGCTGGCGTGCATGTCCCTCGGCGGTGCGGCCTGCTATCTGGTGTCGAAGTACAACATGCGGCGTCGCGGGCTGGACCTGAGCATGGCGATGCAGGAGCTTCCGCCAGAATGATTGCGTTAATGCACTTGCTCGATTCTGCCCCACGGATCAGGAACAACTGACGATGAGCCCATTTCTACGGCGACGACGATCCGCCCGGGATTCCCGGTACCGGATCTTCTTTGCCACCGACGTGCACGGCTCGGAGTGCTGCTTTCGTAAGTTCCTGGCTGCGGCGAAGGTGTATCAAGCGGACGCGCTGGTGCTTGGAGGTGACGTTGCCGGCAAGGCGATCGTCCCCATCGTGGATGGTGGGAACGGGACCTATGACGTCCGCTATCAAGGGGCGGGGACGATCACCGACGAGACAGAGCTCGCGTCTGTCATCCAGGGGTTCAAGGATGCGGGCTTGTACCCCCTCACCCTCGCCGAGACCGCGTTGGCCCGACTGGAGGATGTGAGACACCGGGATGAGGTCTTCGAAACGGCGATCATCAATCAGCTCTCGTCTTGGTGCGCGCTGGCCGCGGAGCGGCTGGACGACGGGGTGCGGTGTGTCATCACGCCCGGCAATGACGATCTCTACGCAATCGACGCCGTGCTTGACGGTGCGGACCGGATCGAGTGCCCCGAGCGGTCCTTGCTGGAGCTTGGGCCGGTGACGCTGGCCAGCCTCGGGAATGCGAACCGGACCCCGTGGCACACCGAGCGAGAGTTCGACGAGGACGAGCTTGCACAACAGATCGACGAGATGCTGCGAGCGGTCTCCGGCGATGCAAAGCTCGTGTTCAACTTCCACGTGCCGCCGTACGGCAGCGGCTTGGATACGGCGATGAAGCTCGATGAGAATCTGCGACCGGTGGTTGTGGGGGGCCAGACGATGTCAGGGCCGGTGGGGAGTACCGCGGTACTGGATGCGATCGACCGTTACCGGCCGACGGTTGGACTGCACGGGCACATCCACGAGTCCTCGGGCGCATGGAAGCGTGGCGGGACGATGTGCGTCAATCCCGGCAGCGATTATGGCTCTGGGATTCTGAAGGGTGCGCTCGTCCAGTTCGACGGAGACGGCGCGTATGACACCCATCTCCTCACCACCGGCTGATGAGCCCTGATGATCGCGCAGCACCGGCGATGAACGAGGCCCTCTTCCGGATCGCCGATCGGATCCTCGCGGCGGCGGGCGACCGCGGGCTGCCGGTCCGAGTGCTGGGCGGCGTCGCGGTCGCCATGCGGTGTCCCACCGCGGCGATCCCGCCCCTCGCCCGTCGCTACGAGGACCTGGACCTCATCACCACGAACAAGCGCGCGTACGACGTCGGCGAACTGCTCGGTGAGCTCGGCTTTGCTCCGGAAGAGCGTTTCAACCGGCTGCACGGTCGCTCACGGATGTTGTTTGAGTCGGCCGATGGCCACCTGGACGTACTCGTCGATCGCCTCGTAATGTGTCATGTTCTCGAGCTGGAGGACAGGATTGAAGCGAACGAGCGCACGCTGCCGGGCGCCGACCTTCTGCTCTCGAAGCTTCAGATCGTGCAGCTCAACGACAAGGACGTGCGTGACATCGTCGCCATCCTCGCGGATCTCGCACTCACGGAAGACGAGTCGGGAATCCATGCCGGCTACGTGGCCAAGCTCGTTGGCGCTGACTGGGGGTGGTGGCGGACGTCGACCCAGACGCTGGAGACCGTGGCCGAACGCCTGCCCTCTCTCGGGCTGCCGGCGGAGAGCCATCAGCGCGTCGTGGGCAGGATCAACGAGTTGCGTGCGCTCGCCGCGGGCTGCCGGAAATCGATGCGGTGGCGGGCCCGCGCTCGGGTCGGGGAGCGCGTGCCTTGGTACAACGATCCTGAAGAGGTGGCCTGACCCGGGCGACCCGAGGCGAGCTGTTCCGGACCGAGGTGCGGTCAGCCACGAAGTGCGAGCACCGTCGCCGAGGCCCGGACGCCTTCGCTCGTCGGCGAGCAGGCGTACGGTCCTACGCCGACCGGCCCCGGCAGGAACAGCGTCCGATAGGTCCGCCAGCCGTAGATCTCCCCGACCGAGATCTCGATCGTGTCGTCATGGCGGGCCGCGCGGAGACGCACCTCGTTGGAGCTCCAAATCTCGCGCGACCAGTCGGACTCCTCTCGAGTGTGGACCGCCGAAAGCCACAGGTCGCCATCCATCTCGACACCTGCCTTGAGCCATTTCGTCAACGACGACGCGATCATGAGACCGACCTGGTCATACCTGTCCTCGAGCGAGCCTTTCACCAGCAGCTCAAACTCGAAGTCGCCCTCGATGCGTGTCAGAAGCGAGGAGCCGTCGTGTGCCACCGGGAGGCCGTCGGTCCTGCGCCAGAAATCCGAGTGTGCAGGTGACGTCCAGGTGACGCCCGCGTCAGCGACCTGCCAGTCCGAGGGTTCGCGGTTCCACGACCACGCGCGGTTGGAAATGCCCGGAAGAGCGACGGGCGTAGTCGTGGCCGTCGGCGGATCAGAGCGAGAACTGGTGGTCATAAGTTGGATCCGATCGTTCGTTTGAGGACTTGGAGTCATCCGGCGCTGCTCATGACTCGAGCTCTGCTCGGACCGCGGCGAGCGTCGCCTCGACCGCCGGAGGGTCGTCGAACGGCGCGTCGATGATGAGCTCATCGAACCCCAGGCTGCCGGCCCGGCGCGCAATTCCGGGCAGGTCCCCCACCCGATCGGGTGGCGTGTCGACCACCAGGACGTGTTCGAACGTGAGCGCGTCGCGCCCCGCCTCAGCTCGCCGGGCGGTGAGGTCGTCTTTGAGCCGCGTGAGCACCTCGAAGTCGATCAGCTCGATCGGAGCATCCGGTATCCAGCCGTCGCCGAGCTCGGCGGCCCGCCGGAGCGCTCTTGCGCTCATACCTCCGACAAGTACAGGAATGGTCGAATGCGTCGGCGTCGGGAGGAAGATCAGCCCCTCCTCGACCTCGAGCTCGTGGCCGCTGAAGGCGCTTGTTTCCCCCCGTCCAACAGTCACGGATCACCTCGATCGCCTCGTCGAGTCGGCGGCCGCGGTTCCTGGGGTTGTAGCCCAGCGCTCGCATCTCTTCCTCAAACCAACCAGCGCCGACGCCAAGCCGCAGGCGACCGCCGCAGATCCGATCGAGGCTGCTAGCAACCTTGGCGACCTCGAGCGGGTTCCGCTGCCCGAGGATCAGAATTGCCGTGCCGAGGCTCAGTCGATCCGTCGCGCCGGCGATCGCCGCGAGCGCGGTGAGGCAGTCAAACCAGGGGGTGTCATCCGGAAAGGGAAACGCACCATCGCGTGAGTAGGGGTAACAGGAGCGTCGTCTTCTCGGGACACACAGATGGTCGGGAACCCAGACTGCATCCGCGCCGGCGTCCTCAGCGATCCGTGCAAGAGCGATGATCCCGGGCGCAATGCTGAGCGGCCCGAAGCTGGGAAGCGCGACGCCGAGTCTCATCGGGATCGAGCAAGCCGACCGTTGCAGGCATGGCCCGCCTGGAGCGCCATTGGCGCGACGCTACGCGATGTCCAAAGCGGTGCCTCTGTGCCAGATTGAGATGGTCAGATCTCTGATGTGGGTTCTCGGCGGTGTGTGTCTGTCCCGGACGTCCGTGCGTCGGGCGGTCGTAGCACCCCGGCGGCGAGGGGCACCATCGCCAGCACACCGGCGACCAAGCCGAACGAGACCTTCAACGAGGTCGCTGAGGCGACTGCACCGATGACGCCCGGGGTGATGAGGCCACTGCCGTAGGCGATGCCGGCGACTCCCGCGATGCTCCGGGCCGGGTGAGCACCGACCCGCCCGGCGGCGGCGAACACCAGCGGCACGACGAGTGCAACCCCGGCGCCAAGCAGTGCAAACCCGGCAAATGCGGCCACCAGGTTGGGCGCCAGCACGACCACGACCATTCCGCCAGCCGCACAGGTTCCAGAGAGGCGGACTATGCGGACCGGGCCAAGCCAGCGGATGAGACGGTCGCCGCTGAGTCTGGCGAGCGCCATCGTGACCGCGAAGCCGGACACGGCCAACGCCGCGGTACTCGCCGATTGCGCCAGCTCTCGCCGCAGAAACAGGGCCGACCAGTCGGTTCCCGCCTGCTCGCCGAAGATCGCGCAGAGGCCGACCAGCCCGATGAGCAGGACCGGCCGCGTCGGCAGCGCGAATCTGGGTGGCGCGGACGCGGCGTGTGGCGAGTCCTCTGGGAGCAAGGCTCGGGCCGCGCCGGCGGCGATGAGCGCGAGAAGCACAGCGGTCGCGCCGAACTGCGGCAGCGCCTCGAAGCCGACGTGGGCTGCGAGCGCGGACGCGACGGATCCGGTGAGCACGCCTGCGCTCCAGCACCCGTGGAAGGTCGACATCACAGACTGCCCGGCCCGCCGTTCAATCAGCACGCCCTGCGCGTTGATCGCCATGTCAGATATCCCAGACGCGGCGCCGAACACCAGGAGCACCGCGCACAATGCCGGGAGCGACGCCGCCAGCGCGGGCAGGACCAGGCTGCCGCACCACGCGGCGATCGTCGTGGTGACGAGCACCGGGAACGGATGGTCATGTGCCAGACGCCCCGAGAGTGGCATCGCGAGGATCGCGCCGATGCCGGGCATGAGCAGAGCCACACCGAGTTGTCCGACCCCCACCCCGACGTGCGATGCGATCGACGGGACCCGTGCGGCAAAGCTTCCGATCACGCAGCCGTGGACCGCGAAGAGGAGGTTGGTCGATCGACGCGCGCGGCGCACCTCCGACGGCCACGGCGTCGGCGAGGATGTCCGTAGGCGCGCCCAAGCCACGCGAGCGGCCTACTTGAGCGCCACGACGGTCTGGCTCGTGGCGCTCATGGTTCCGCGCGTCTCAGCGAACCTGCTCAAGGTCCATGCCGAGGTCGAGTGCCGTCGCCGAGTGGGTGAGCGCGCCGACCGCGATGTAGTCGACTCCGGTCGCCGCGAGCTCGGCGGCCCGATCGAGCGTCAGCCCACCGCTGGCCTCGAGCGCCACGTCGAATGGTCGAGCGCGCTCGACGGCCGCGTGAAGATCGCTGATGGTCATGTTGTCGAGCAGGATGAGGTCGGCTCCGGCGCTGAGCGCCTCGTCGACCTGGGCGAGAGTGTCGCATTCGACCTCGATCGAGATCGCGGGGGAATGGGCGCGGACGGCGCGGAACGCGGCGGTGATCGAGCCGGCCGCGATGATGTGGTTGTCCTTGATGAGGGCCGCGTCGCCGAGGCCCATGCGATGGTTGGCTGCGCCGCCGCACCGGACGGCGTACTTCTGCAGCGCGCGCAGTCCGGGGACGGTTTTGCGCGTGTCGCGCACCACGACTGGCTGCGCACCGGACACCGACCTGGAGCCCATCGCGTCCACCCAGCGGGCGGTCTCGGTGGCCACGCCGGAGAGTTGGCTGAGTAGGTTGAGCAGCGTCCGCTCGGCGGTGAGCAGCAGCCGCGACGGCCCAACGATCCGCAGCACCGCGTCGCCGGTGGAGACCCGATGGCCGTCGCGGCTTAGCGGCTCGATCATGGGCGCGCGGTCCGGCTTCTGGTCACCGCCATGATCCCAGAGGGTTTCAACGACCGCGGCCGCGACGCCGAGCCCGGCGATGGTTCCGGGCGCTCGGGCGCTCACGTGCGCGGTTCCGGTGGCGTGTGGCGGGATGGTCGCCAGGGTGGTGATGTCAGGCCCGTACGCGAGATCCTCGGCCAACGCGCTACGAGCCAGGGCCGCGACCTCCTCGTGGTCGATGCCGGCGGGGGCGAGCAACGACCGGCTGAGTGCGTGGGCGTCGGTCTTGGCGGTGGTCATGCCGCGACCGCGAGCCTGTCCTCGACCGGTGCGGGTCCGTTCTCGGTGAGCGCGAGCAACTGCGCCCGGCGCCACCCTGGCTCGGCCTCCGGGAAGTCCCGGCGGCGGTGGCAGCCGCGGCTCTCGGTGCGCTGCATCGCCGCGGTGGCCACGGTGTGCGAGACCAGGTGCAGGTTGCTCGTCTCCACCGCGCCACGGAGTGCGGCCGGGCTGAGCTCGTCGGGGCGGGTGGTGAGGATCCGGAGGGCGTCGAGAGCACACAGCTGCGCCTGCAGCCCAGCGGTATCGCGCAGCACTCCGCACCCCCGGTCGGTGGCAGCGGCGACGAGCGTCGTGACGCCGGGGGCGAGCAGCGGCGCCGCCGCCGAAGCGTCGCTCAGCTCCCGCGGATCGGTAGGGTCAAGGGCGTCGGCGAGCCTTTGCGCGGCGATGATCGCCTCGGTGACGCTGTTGGACGCGAGTCGGTTGGCACCATGGAGGCCGGTGGCGGCGACCTCGCCAATCGCGTAGAGCCCGGGAACGGTCGTGGCGCCCTCGAGGGTGGCCTGCACGCCGCCGCAGTGGTAGTGCTGGGCGGGTGCGACCGGGATCGGCTCCGTTCGCGGATCAAGACCGCGTTCCAGGCACCGTGCCAGTATCGTGGGAAAGCGCTGCTGCCAGATGCGAGCCGACAGGCGCGTGGTGTCGAGCAGCACGTGGTCGGTGCCGGTGTCGAGCATGCGGGTGTGGATCGCGGCCGCGACCAGGTCGCGGGGTGCGAGATCGCCGAGCGGGTGCATGCCACCGAGAATCGGCCCGCCGTCGAGGTCGAGCAGCGTGGCGCCCTCACCGCGCACGGCTTCGGATACGAGATCGACGCCATCGCCCCGCCGGCGGGGGGTGAGCGCGGTGGGGTGAAACTGCACGAACTCCACATCGCGGACCACGGCGCCGGCCCGCAGCGCGAGCGCGAGGCCGTCCCCGGTCGCGCCCGGAGGGTTCGTGGTCACCGTCCACGCCCGGCCGATCCCGCCGGTCGCCAGAACCACCGCGGCCGCCGACAGCTCACCCACCGACCCATGGGCATCAATCACTCGCA
>Ga0070737_10006257_pt1 | contig 10976 bp, 8 predicted proteins | sample Coa_R1_10_FD_66438 | JGI IMG/M metagenome (GOLD analysis project Ga0070737, IMG submission 66438) | Surface soil microbial communities from Centralia Pennsylvania, which are recovering from an underground coalmine fire - Coalmine... | ecosystem: Environmental > Terrestrial > Soil > Unclassified ...
CAGCGCAAAACGGGCGGCGAATGCGACTACCATTCCGCCCAGGATCGCTCCGCCGCTGGTGTGGCGAGTTACGCCGCCGGCAATCAGGCTGAGCAGCACGCCTACGACCAGGGCGCCGAGCCCGTCGCCGAACGAGGCTTCGATGACCAGCGTGGTTTTCAAGTCGGGCCGCAGGTCCATCTGCTCGAGCACCGGCAAAACAATCGATCCGCTCAGGCAGGCCAGGGCCGCCCCCGCCAGCAGAGACGCCATGCGGCCCATGTGCAGCGCGTGCATGCAGAACAGGTGCACGCCTTCCATGGTCAGCCCATAGCTCAGCACGGCCAGCACTGTCCCGGCGGCGAACTGTTTGCGCGCGCGCCGCAAATCCAGCTCCAGTCCTGCGGCAAACAAAATCAGAATCAGGGCAAGCGTGCCCACGCCACGTGTTATCTCGGGGAAGCGGTCGGCGTTGACCCAGTGCAGTCCTGGTCCCAGCGCAATTCCGCAAAGCAGCAAGACCACAACATCGGGCACGCGGGTGCGGTGCGAAAAGCGATTGGCCAGATAAGCCAATACCAGCAATCCACCCAGCAGCCCGAAAAAATTCGCCAGTGTAATCGACATTGTGTTTGGTTGATGCGGATTTGACCCCTGAGGGGTAGCAATGGTCAGAGCATGTTGCAAAAATGGCTTTGAAAGGGCCCAGCTTCCGCCGCGCCACAGCCGATCGAAAGAACAGCGGGGCTTCAGCCCCGACTGGAATTACGATTCGATCAAAGCCCAATGTTGCAACAAGTTGTGGCCTCTCTGGTTCTTTTTCAGATGGCTACATGGCTGCCGCGTGATACATTGCTCCCTCACAATCAATTGGAATTTTGGTAATTCTTCCCCACGCCTGCGCTCTCCGGGACTCAGCGGTGAATGGTTTCACGAAGCCCCAAATCTAGGCTGGTGGGGCGGGCGCTGAGCGCCGAAGTAGCGCTCGAAGTCAAGCGAATCCAGTTCGAGAAACTCCTGCACAATCGGCTCCTGGCATTTGGCCATCTGCGCGAATGTGCCAAAGAAGATGGCCTTGGCTTCGTGGAGGAACAACAGGCGGTCGGCCAGCTTTTTGGCCAGCGCCATGTCATGGGTGACGACGATACTGGTCAGCTTCAACTGTTTCTTTAGCTTTTGAATCAAATCCCCTAACAAATGAGCCATTAGCGGATCGACCATGGTGGTGGGCTCGTCATAAAGAACGGCGTCGGGTTGGGCGGCCAGGGCGCGGGCGATGGCCACCGAGCGCTTCATGCCGGTGGACAGATCCGACGGCAGCAGATCGCGAAATTCGCGCACCCCAACCATGTCGAGCAGGCCGTCGATGATCTGATAGATCTGCTCTTCTTCCAGCCCGCCACGCTCGCGTAAAGGAAAGGCCACATTCTCGCCTACCGTGAGCGAATCAAACAGCGCCCCGTTCTGGAAGACCATGGTTACTTTCTTGCGGATACGTTCCAGATTTTCTTCGTCGTAGTCGGTGATGTCCTCGTAGGCAACCCAGATGCGCCCGCGGTCGGGCTTGAGGAAGCCCATAATGTGATGCAGCGCGACCGACTTGCCGACGCCGCTGCGGCCCAGAATGCAGACGGTTTCGCCGGGCATAACATCAAAGCTGACGCCATCCAGTACGACCTTGCTGCCGAAGGCCTTATGGACGTCCTGGAACTCGATATAGGGTTTCTGGTCGGGCATCGGGTTTTAGCTGCTGGCCGTGAGCTCTTTGCTTTTCGCTTCCTGTTCCTTCCGATATCTCTCAAAGTTGCGCCGCGAGCAACCGTTCATACTCGCCGCGAGTGTTGATGTTGACGAACAGCTCCGGCGAAAATCCCGCGGCGATAATTTCCGGCTCGGTGATGTAACGTGTGGCTACCTTTGCAAACAGGTGCGCGATCTTATAGTCGGCAGCATTTAGCGCCTGTTCTGCGGCTTGACGTAGGTCCCGATGATACACCGCGCACAAAGGCTGCGGCCCGCCCAGTACATCGGGAACGGTGATCGAATCCTGCGTGGCGACCGCTTGTTGCACCAGCCAGGAGAGGAACGCGGAAGTCATCCGAGGCATATCCACGGAGAGCACCAGATTCCAGTCCGTGCCGGTCGCCTGCAGCGCGGCGTGGATCCCGCTCAGCGGCCCGCAACCCGCATAGATATCTTCGATGACCTCGCCCAGGGGCGCGTAGCGCGGTTTCGGCCCGACGATGATGGTTTTTCCGGCCGCCGCAGCCGCGACCTGCAATGCCCGCTGCAGGAGGGTTTGGCCGTTGAATACCAGCATGGCTTTATCCGAGCCCATGCGCGAGCTGCGACCTCCGGCCAGCACAAACGCGGTCACGTTGTCCACGGGGAAATGATAGCTGATCGGCAACGGCGTTGGCTGTTCGCGTTTCGTCTCGCGCTTCGCTTTTCGCCTTTCGCGTTTCGCCAGAGAGTCCTGGTCGGATAGGAGCTTCTCTGGCAAATGACTGTACAACCGCTGATCAAGTTTGCGATCAAGACAGCATCTGATCGCGAGTTGACGAAAAGCGAATAGCAAAGGGCGAAGGGCGAACAGCTAATCTACGCGTGGGCCGGCTTGAAGGTGCTGGTCTTAGGAATGCAGCCGTTAATCTCGATAGCGACGATGCGGCCGGCATGGTCCAGCTCCAGCGTGGCGGGCGCGTTGAATACGGCGTCGCCACTCAAGCCGGGAAGGGAAATGAAAACGCGATTTTCCACGCAGGAGGCAGTGGGATCGCGCTTGAGAAACGAGAGGGCAAAATCGTTACGGCAGATTTTGGGCAGCAGGAAGCTGAGGTCGGCGACGTCGCCGGTCTCGGAGACGGAAACCGCGGCCTCGATGGAGATGCGCGACCGCACCTCGTCACCCTCCACTTCAATCTCGGGTTTGAAGCAGATGTAGTACTCGAATCCCGATTCCGGATCAAAGGCGCTTCGATCTACCTGAAATGCCATGGCGCGCCTCCTTGTGTCGCGCGGCTCGGGAAAGCATAGTAAATCAAGCCATCGCGTACAGCAATGCGACTTTCGAGTGGGGGTAAACAGCTTGAGACTCCCCCGTGCAAGCACCAAGCTGGCGCCGCCAGCCACCGGCTCCGAGAGCGGGATCGAGCGGCGGCGCTGCCAACCGGACCGCTTCGTACGGAAGTCGTGTCCGGACAAAGCATGCAGGAAGGGAGCTTTTCAACCGCCGGTCGAGCCGATGCTTGCAACGGGCAGCTGCCGGCAGACCGTTCACTTTGCCATCGCCGTTGCTCTACGCGAGCGATATTCAAAACGCAAAGTACGGCCCGGTACCTCCTGGTGTGCTCATGGTGTCGATGGCGGTGAAGATGCTGCGCCCGTAGAAGAACGGCAGGCCCCAATCAAAGGTGTCCGATTGCGGGCCGCTCAGCGTGCTGAAGGCGGTGTTGCTGGTGTTGAACAGGTTGGCGGCGTTCTCAATGCTGAAGTTGACCGGCACCGGGTTGCCGATGGCGGCGCCGGAGGAGGTCTGTCCCTGATCACTGGCGGACAAGTTGTCGGGCGAGGTGCTGGGGCAATACCAGTCCGAGCCGCCAGTGAATTGTCCCGAGCAGGTGGGTATGCCGGTGGTGCTGGAATCGAGGAAGAACAGCCCGTTGGAGCCGCTGTCGACGAAGGCCTGGTACTGCTGATTATTGAACGTCGTCAGCATGTTGCCGGGGTTGTTGCCGCTATCGGGAACCGCAAAGATTTGGGCGTTGCCGAGTCCGTTGTTGGATTCGGTGCCAATGCCGAAGATCAGCGAGCCGCTGACAGTGGGCGAGCCGCCGTCGGGAACCGAGGGAAATTGGATGAGGACTCCGTTGTTGTCGGTGGCAAAGAGGGTCACGGGATTGGGCACCTGCTGTGAAATCGCGACATTCGCGGGAGTGCAGTTCGAGCCGGAACATTGGTAGTAAATGCAGGGCGCATTACTACTGCCGTTGCAACTTGAGCCTTGAGAAACACAGTAGTCGCCGCAATCGTTCTGAAAGAGACCAACGCCGATGATGCCATTAGCGCCGAAGGCCGACAGGCTAACACCTTCGTTCGGGCCGGTAGTCTGGTTGGAGCAAGTGCTGGGAACCGACGGGCTGCTGCTAGAGGGGATCATCACCTGCACGGGGACGTTGGAAGCGGTTTCACCGGCGACTGTGACGGTCGCGGTATAGACGGGTCCCCAGACAAAGCCGTCCAGGAAGACCAGGCACTCATCCAGAGGATTGCCGTTGACGTTTTCAGGCGGGAGACTGAGGTTGAACTCGCCACCGCTGGCGCTGGAGAGCAGGCGCAGGCCGGAGGATCCGGTGTCGACCTGCACGTGGTCGATGGTCTGACAGGTATTTGTGCCCGGGATGCACACCGTAACCGTGACAAAGGCCACGTTGGTGGAAGTGAAGGAAGAAGGATCAGGGCCGGCATCCACTACAATCGGGGCCACGTTGCTGGATGATGTAGTGGGGTTCACGGTAACCGTTGCTGATCCAGTCTTGGAGGTGTCCTGCGTAGAAGTCGCGCTCACCGAGACCTGGGTACTCGAATTGACGATGGGCGCAGTCAGCAGTCCTGAGGCAGAGATGGAGCCGGCGCTGGTGCTCCAGGTGACGGCCGTACTGAAGTTGCCCGTGCCGGTCACGGTGGCTGAGCACTGGCTGGTCTGGCCCGAGGAAACGGTCGAGGGCGAACAACTGACGGTGACGCCGGTGATGGTGGAAGTCGGCGTGGATCCTCCGCCACCGCCGCAGGCGGCCATGAGAACCACGCTCGCTGCTACCAGCAACATCGCAAATCTGCGTATGATCACGAATTTATCTCCTTCAGCGGATATTGCTGGGTTGAACGCCCTGGGGCACGAGTTGGGGAATGTAGGCTTGGCCGTGGAAGCTGCGCATGTGCCCGGATTGCGCGAACACGATGCCGGGGGTGGCGACATAGACCGGACCGCGGCGCTGGCGGGGGGCCTGCTCGCTGCCGGATTGCCCCGCTGTTCGCTGCTGCGCCAGCGCTTGCTGCACCTGCTGGTAATAAGGTCCGAGCAACTGCTGGAAATTGGGCGGGAACTGGCCTTCCCAAGCCACGGCAAAGACAGCCCCGGCCGGGGTGACGTACTCCCGCACCTTGGCGCCGTAAGGGGTGGTGATCTCGTGCATGACGTAGGCGGTGTGGTCAACGCTGCGGAGCGTGCCTTTCATGCGCGCCTGGTCGGTGAGCACAGAAGCGGCGTTGTCGCCCAGGCCGGCCCAGGCCGGTACGCAAAGCGCGATCAGGAAAGTTGACAATAGTATGCCGCGAAATGAACTGGCCGTCGGAATAAGGGGTTTCATGGGTTTCCTTCTCTCCAGCGCAGCCGCGAAGCTGGTTACCGCTCAGAGCTGAAGCTGGAGGCTATCTTACCGCGAATCGGCCCGTGCGTTCAGTGCTCTGCACAAACCAAGGCCGCAATTATAAACTCGCCTTCGGCGGCGTAGTTTCGTATCCAGCCGGTTGCCGGCAGGATGAAATCGCGGTGGATGATGAGACCTATCTTTATTTTCCTCTTTGCCGGGTTGAGGGTTCCAGCATTTCAGCGGGAGGGGTTCCAAGGGGCCCGACGTTTTCATTTAGGGAAACTCTGATTACGTCGGGTTGGAGTCCCTCAGCGGCTAAAGCCGCAATGTTTTCCAGTGCCTTACGGACGGCCTGAAGGCCGTCCCCTTCAAAAACCGGACTTAATCAGAGTTTCCTTAGGTCGCAGAACTGCAGGCGTTGCGAACGCCCGTCACAGCGCTCGGCTGGGATGACACGTTGCTGAAACACGCTCTAGAATGGGCGGTGGGGTGGTAAGCTGCTGAGACGCCTATGTCGTTGACCAAAGCCCAAGCGCTGGAGATGTTTCGCTCCGATGACCTGATCGGCATCGGCATGGAAGCCGACGCGGTGCGGCGCAAGCTGCATCCGGACGGCGTGGTGACCTACATCATCGACCGCAACATCAACTACACGAATTTCTGCACCGAATACTGCACCTTTTGCGCTTTTTACCGCCCGCTCAAGGGCAAGCTGGCGAAGAAAGGCTACCTGCTCGACTTTGAGACGATCTACGACAAGGTGCGGGAAACGGTGGAGTTGGGCGGCACGGGCGTGCTCTTGCAGGGCGGCCTGCATCCTGAGTTGAAGATCGAATGGTACGAAGCGCTGCTGCGCGGCTTGAAGCAGCGCTTTCCGCAGGTGCATCTGCATTGCTTTTCGGCGTCGGAGATCATTTGTATTGCGGAAGTGAGCGGACTCACAATTGAAGATACGATCCGTCGGCTGCGTGACGCCGGACTGGACTCGATTCCCGGCGGCGGGGCGGAGATTCTCGACGATGAAGTACGGTACCGGATCGCGCGGCTGAAGTGCCTGACCAATGACTGGCTCAACGTCCATCGCACCGCGCACAAGTTGGGCATGAGGACGACGGCGACCATGATGTTCGGCGTAGGCGAGAGTTACGAGCACCGCGTCAATCATTTCCAGGTGATCTACGATCTGCAGGAAGAGACCGGCGGCTTCACGGCGTTCATTCCGTGGTCTTTCCAGCCGCAGAACACGGCGCTGGGCGGGCGCGGCTGGGACGAGGCGACCGCGGTCGAGTATCTGAAGACGCTGGCCATCGCGCGCATCTTCCTCAGCAACTTTGAGAATGTGCAGTCGAGCTGGGTGACGCAGGGGCTGAAGGTGTGCCAGACCGGCCTGCGCTTCGGCGGCAATGATGTGGGCTCGGTGATGATTGAAGAGAATGTGGTACGCGCCGCCGGCGTGCGCAACTGCACGACCGAGGAAGAACTGCGGCGCATGATTCGCGATGCCGGTTTCCGGCCGGCGCAGCGCGATACGCTCTACACCAAATTCTTCTTGAACTAAAGCCTGGAATGAGGCGGCGAAGGTCTTGCGAGGCCTCATCTGTTTTGGCGCAGCAGATCGTGGAAAGGCGGCTGCGTTGGGGCGTCCGCCGCCCCCGGCCGGTTCGAGGGCTGGTCGCGGATGCGGGACACGGGCGGGAATCCGCCGGCACGTGCTATGACGTCACTGGCGGTTCCGGCCTAGGGTCACGGCGTGCGGCCATGAGCGAGCTGCTGGGTAGTTTTTAGACTTTGGGATCCACACGCCGGGGAACGAGCGCTGCACGCGGCGTGACTCCGGCAAGCTGCTATAATGCGGGTGTAGCGCGCGTCTCCATCGAGTAGGGCGCGTTACAAGAGAGAAGACAAGTCCAATCTTTCGTCTTGCGGCAAGTGGTTTTGCGGCCCAGACGTGTGTCGGGGAGTGGCTCAGCCTGGTAGAGCACCTGGTTCGGGACCAGGGGGTCGGAGGTTCAAATCCTCTCTCCCCGACCAATCTTTCTCTCGCCTAATCAGCAACTTATGCAGCGCTCGCTAATTTCGCTTTGGGCTGCTTTTTCGGTACATTCGGTACAACTGAGACCGCGGACGGCAGTTCGAAGCCGATGCCGAACTCTTCAGCCTTCCTCTTCCTAAACGCGGTGTTGTCCTTGACCATGTCATAGAGATCGTCCATGGAATTACCCGCATGCCCCAACCAGTAATCGCGAAGCCCTTTGGGGCATGCAGTTTCATTCTTCAGGTACGTGTTCCGGAAACGCCGGAACGCGTGGCTTCCCGCCTTGTGATCTCCAGTGCGCGGGTTGACATATCCGAGTTTCTTCAGCGCCGGATGCAAATGGCGACGAAGAATGTTCGTGAGTGATAGCGGTTTGCCGGACTTCGTTTGAAACAGAAGCCCGGTTGTGCGCTTGCCAATGAACTCCCTGAGGAGCTTGGCAACATCGTGGTGAAGATCAACCTGCCGACTGGCGCTTGCAGTCTTCAGGCGAGCTTCCAACTTGCCCTGCCGAGCCTTCTGCTTGATGCTGAGGGTCGAACAATCGGGCGAAATGTGCTTGTCGATTTCAATCCCAAGGGCCTCACCGACGCGCAGGCCGCCTGCTCCGGCGATGATGAAGAGCATCTGTTCCCGAGGTCTCCGATAGTTTGCCAAGCCCGTCATGATCTCCGAGGAGAACGATGGCCGGTTCTGCTCCGACTGTTCCACGATTGGCATGTCGATGAACTCGGGATTCCACTTCCGCGGATACACCTGATTGCCGTCATCATCGGTAACCGAGGCGACCACCATCTTCGGAACCTGGATATAGTTCTCGATGGTCTTGGGAGATAAGCCTGCCTTCGACATCCGGGCGACCAGCGTCTTCAATACGGCATTGTTGACTTCCGAGATGAGACAATCGCCGATATGCGGATTGATCCAGTTTTTCAGCGTGCGCTCCCAATCCTCAATCGTGCTGGGAGCGACGGGTTTACGTTTGCGGTTTCGCACATGTGCGAGCCAGCGCTTCGCTTGCTGCTCGAACGTGACAACGTTCGCCTGCTGTCGCTTAACAACTTCGTTGAAGTACTCGACTGTGTCGGCACCGCTTTCGGCGATGATTTCACGGCCGCGGCGTTTGCGTTCCGAGGCAGACAGAGCGGCAGGACCGGCAATGGGGCACAACTTCGCTCGCTTGAGCACCCTCTTTTCCTGTCCTGGGACATCCATCCACCACCTGACAACCCACCACTTGCCACTCCTCTCGATGTGGCCAGTTTGTCCAGTGCGGCGGGACATTGACTTTCCTCTCCGCTTCACTGGTGTCGCAGTTTTGAAATTACCGAGCGTGCCGGGGATTTGCAACCCAGAAAAAATGCGCTGCGGGAAAGAAGCGATGTACCGAGACAGCGCCTCACCCGTTTCCGGCCGGAGTAGGCTCAGGACAGAGACATCATTTTGAATACAGGATTCCGATACCGCAAGTTCCATTTACAGGGTTTCCAACGGCTTTGGATTTGAGGCGGGAGCCTCACAGCCGTGTTCGGCGATTGCCCGTCGCTCCCTTTGCGAGCAGTGCCGTTTTGTGTTTGCCGCTGACCTCCTTTCTTCCTTTCTTACTGTGCCGAGTGTGGACTGGCTGATCGCGTCTTCCAAAGCGTTCCGGCCGGTTTTCTTCAGAAACGCGATTTGGCGCTTCTTTTTCCCGTGGACCTACGGTGGCCTATGGACGCGGCTCAAAAAGCTCCAAAGGGCCTTGGGGCCAAGTTCCGCGCCGGCCTCCGGCGTCAGTTCAACAGCGGGTCCCTACAGCGCGCCGTACGGGTACCATCGCTCACCGCCGGACCTATGATTGCGGACGCGATGCAGCATCGCGGATTCGAAGATGTGGAGATACGCTCCCGGGCAGACGAACCGCTCGACTGCGGCCGACTGGCATTCGATCCTTGATCAGTCGTGTTGTCATGACGGCTGGGCATGCTGGTCGAGCATAGGGTCACTGACGTTCCCGCGCCAGGTAGCTTCGGTACATTGCACCCGCACAAAACTGCGCCACCGGCCGGATTCGCTGCCTGGACGCTTGTGCTGTGGTCTTCGCCGACCGGCGGGCAATTGCGGCTGGGAAATAAGCCTGCCATGCTGGGATCCTGGCAGGTGGAGCACTCGGTACCAAATAGTAGCCGTCGATGATTCTTATTGGCGACCGGGGGATGAGAAGCGTGTAGTTGTCGTAAGTAGCTGAATATATTGCAGTTAGTTATTTTTGGTTTTTTTTATTTGCCTGCCCAATTCCTTCAGCTCCCGCGACTGCGCCGCCAAACGAGCGGCCTCGAACCGCGTTTTCAACCACCGAAACGCCGCAGGACCGACGTCCCGTGAGGCAACTTCAAGCTGAGTGGCTTCCGCCCTACGGGTGGCGGACGCGTTCTGCAGAGTGTCGACTGCCGAGGCAATGAACTTGGCCGTGGCGTCCTGACGGCCCAGAGCCCAGGCCAAGTAAATGATCCGGAGGATCGCGTCGGGATCCGTGGGCCGGGTAGCCAGAAGGCTCTGCCAACCCGACTCAAGCCTCTTCTCTCCCGATTTGGTAATGGCGAACTGAATCCGGTCGTGCACCCCGGGATCGGACTTCTTCAGGAGCCCATCCTTGGCGAGTCGTTCAAGCACAGGGGCGCTGCTGCCAATGGAGATGCCGGCCTTGGTTTTCAGCTCATAAGGAGTGGCGCAACCACGTTGGACGAGGGCAAGAATGAAGAGGTCAAGGTCGATCGAGGTTGGCGGCATGGACTGAAGGTATAACACCGGCTAGCGAGAGTCCATCCTGGACTTTGGGTCGAGCAGAAGAACGGAGCGCTCGTCCACAAGACTTATCATCCGCCGGCGACACCATGCGCACGGTTGATCGCGCACGAGAATGTTTTGCCTGGGTCGAAACTGCCAGTTTCGGTGACTGGCTGTTTATTGCCGCCGTCTTCCTTAGGCCCAAGCCCACATTAGCAAACCGGCGGTTCCTGAAACGATGCCATCGGTACATCGTACTTTCGTAACTTACGAATGTAATTGCGGCGTGGTTACCCTATTTCGGCTCACAGGCAGAAGGGGGACGGGGCGAAGGGTCACCCGGCACGGAAACGAGAGCATCATTGAATAGCCAAGGACAGGAGGTTGGCGGAACAAGCACGCGTGCCAAGCAGTTGGTTGTGGTCAGGCTTTCCTTTTGTTCTTTCTTGTTTTGATTTGCTTGCCCAACTGCTTCAACGCTTCCGCCTGTGCCTGAAGGCGGGCCGCATCGGCCGCAGTTCGCAGCCAACGGACCGCTTCTCCGACCACCGGATCAGTGATCGCGCGCTGCACTTGGTGGGCTTCAGCTCGCCGGGTTTCCGCCAGGAGCTGCAAGCTTGTAGCCGCATCCTCTGCGAAGCGCGAGGCAAGCTCAGGCGAGCCCATGGCCCAAGCCAAGAACATGATCCGCAGGATTTCGTCGACGTCGCTCGGCCGCCGGTTCAGCAATTCCTGCCAGCCGGCTTGCCGGATGCGGCGCTCGGTGGCACGGCGCTCGCGATCCAGCAGCTCCAGTTCGGTCAGGCGCAGTAAGTAGCGCGGGA
>Ga0070737_10006260_pt1 | contig 10972 bp, 9 predicted proteins | sample Coa_R1_10_FD_66438 | JGI IMG/M metagenome (GOLD analysis project Ga0070737, IMG submission 66438) | Surface soil microbial communities from Centralia Pennsylvania, which are recovering from an underground coalmine fire - Coalmine... | ecosystem: Environmental > Terrestrial > Soil > Unclassified ...
CCGCTTTAATGGGCGAACAGCCCAACCCTTGGGACCGACTCCAGCCCCAGGATGCGACGAGCCGACATCGAGGTGCCAAACCTTGCCGTCGATGTGAACTCTTGGGCAAGATAAGCCTGTTATCCCCGGGGTAGCTTTTGTCCGTTGATCAACGCCCCTTCCACGCGGTGGCGTTGGGTCACTACGCCCGACTTTCGTCCCTGCTCGGCCGGTTTGCCTCGCAGTCAAGCTCCCTTATGCCCTTGCACGCTGTCCAGGTGGTGTCCATTCACCTTGAGGGAACCGTTGGGCGCCTCCGTTACTCTTTGGGAGGCGACCGCCCCAGTCAAACTACCCCCCTGGCCCTGTTCCACTGGTGGTTGTCTGTTCTACAGAATGCACCCAGTGGGTAGACGCGCTTCCGCGCAAGAGTGGTATTTCATGGCCTTGCGGCCCGCCTCCCCCTCGCCCGCAAGCGAGGGTTCTCCGGCTCCCACCTATGCTACGCAGACGCGGCTGCGCGCCCAGACCAGGCTGTAGTAAAGCTCCACGGGGTCTTTTTGTCCTGTCGCGGGAAACCCGCATCTTCACGGGTACGTCAATTTCGCCGAGCCCTCCGTCGAGACAGTGCTCAAGTCGTTATGCCTTTCGTGCGGGTCGGAACTTACCCGACAAGGAATTTCGCTACCTTAGGACCGTTATAGTTACGGCCGCCGTTCACCGGTGCTTCGGTTCAGGGCTACACACACCCCTCCCCTTAACATTCCGGCACTGGGCAGGCATCAGCCCCTATACTGCGGCTTCTGGCCGTGGCAGAGACCTGTGTTTTTGGTAAACAGTCGCTTGAGCCTGCTTCCTGCGGCCCCCTCGCGCTTGTCCTATTCGGTGACGCTGTTCCTGGCTACGCCGTCCCTCTTGTGGAGGGACCGCCAGCCAGTGCTGCGGGACACGCTAACGGGGCGCCCCTTCTCCCGAAGTTACGGGGCCAATTTGCCGAGTTCCTTAACGGAGGATCGCTCGTCCACCTCAGGGGAGTTCCCCTTGCCTACCGGTGTCGGTGTGCGGTACGGGCCGTGGGTGGAAAATACGTCTTCACCAGGGGCGTTCGCCCCCAGAGCGGGTAGTGGCTTTTCTTGACGACGCTTCGACGCGCCCCTTCCAGCGGTTCACCACCGCCTCCCGCCAGTGTCAGACTGTTGCTCAAGATGCGGCAGCCGGATTTGCCTGGCTGCCCAGTCCCCCACCAGCGACGCGCTCGCTCCACCAGCGACGCGGGCGCTGCGCATCGTGTCCCCACCTTCCCTCGACGCCACGGGCGCAGGACTGTCTACCTGCTCGCCATCGCCTACGCTGCATTGGCTATCTCAACAGCCTCGGCTTAGGTCCCGGCTGACCCTGGGACGATTGCCGTGGCCCAGGAACCCTCAGGCTTCCGGTGTGGCAGGTTCTCACTGCCATGCACGCTACTCATTCCGACATTCGCGCTTCCGCCCGCTCCAGGCGTCCTCCCGGTCGCCCTTCGCCGCTGAACGGAACGCTCCCCTACCACGTTTGTGGGCGCCTGTAGGCGCCCCGGCTGCTCACAGGGAGCAGCCCCCTCCACAAACATCCGCAGCTTCGGTGGGCCGCTTGAGCCCCGCCGTATTGTCGGCGCAGGGACACTCGACCAGTGAGCTATTACGCACTCTTTCAAGGATGGCTGCTTCTAAGCCAACCTCCTGGCTGTCTGAGCGTCCCCACCACCTTGCCCACTCAGCGGCCACTTGGGGACCTTAGCTGGCGGTCTGGGTTGTTGCCCTCTCGGCGATGAAGGTTAGCCCCCACCGCCTCACTCGTCAGGCGCGCACTCGCCTGGGCATTCGCAGTTTGGTTGAGTGTGGTAACGCGCACGGCGCCCCGAGCCCATCCAGTGCTCTACCTCCCAGGCAGCTTGTGGGCGCTCGCTTTCAAGCGCCCTCCCTGACGGCTGTACCTCCATACATTTCGGGGAGAACCAGCTATCTCCGGGTTCGATTGGCATTTCACCTCTAGCCACACGTCCTCCCCCAGTTTTGCAACACTGGTGGGTGCGGGCCTCGACGAGGTCTTACCCCCGCTTCACCCTGCGCATGGCTAGCTCACCCGGTTTCGGGTCGCCTCCACGGAACGCAGTCACACTACGCCCTCTTCAGACTCGCTTTCGCTCCGGCTCCACGGCTTTGCTCTGGCTTGCGCCTTCCTGCCGCTTAACCTCGTGTTCCTCCCCCCGATGAGGAGGGGGAACCTCGCTCCGCTGAGGCACTCGTCGGATCATTCTACAAAAGGCACGCCGTTGTCCTCCAGTCGGCTGCTCGTGTGAGCGCCGCCGGAATGGACGCCGACTGCTGGTAGAGAGCCGGTTTCAGGGTCTCTTTCATCTCCCTCGCGGGATGCTTTTCACCTTTCCCTCACGGTACTCGTTCCCTATCGGTGGCCATACTGAGAGTACTGCGCCTTGGAGGGTGGTCCCCCCTGCTTCCCACAGGATACCTCGTGTCCCGTGGTACTCAGGAACACCAGCGACTCAACGGGATATCTCCGTCTCCCAGGCGCGCACCGCCCGACCCGCTACGGGGCTCTCACCCGCTCCGGCGTGGTTTCCCACCCACTTCGCGTGGGCGTGCGTCTTGGGGTGTCTTTCCTGGCGACCCTCGTGTGAGGGTCGGCGCTCGTGTCCTACAACCCCGACGTGCAAGCGCCTTGCGACGCCCGCCGCCGGTTTGGGCTGATCCCGTTTCGCTCGCCACTACTCCGGGAGTCTCCCTGCGCCCGACTCGGGCGCAGGGGTGTCGGCTCGTACCCCGACACCTGTTGATTCCTCTTCCTCGTGGTACTGAGATGTTTCAGTTCCCACGGTTCCCCCCCTCTCCTCTGAGAGGGTCTCGTCCCATCACGGACGAGGGGTTGCCCCATTCGGGTTCGGATGGCTCGTCGCTCGCTTGCAGCTCCCCATCCACGTTTCGCCGCTCTCCGCGCCCTTCATCGGCTCCTGGCCCCTAGGCATCCACCGGCTCCCCTTCTCCGCTTGGCTCTCTTGTTCCCTGGGATGTCTTGCGACATCACAAACAACTGCCAGGCAGAGCCGTGCGCTTCACGCGACCTACTCTGTCGCCGTTTGCATCACCATGTCGTAGCTCACATGGCTGCGCACACGCAATTTCCTCCGCAAGAAAACTCGCTCGCTTCGGCAAAATTGAAGTAATCGTTCGATGCCTGCGAACACCCTCATACGCTCCGCCGGGTAGCGGAGCCGCGATGTGTTCGCATCAATGCTCTCATCACGTTATGTGGTTGTTCAGGTGCATGTCGCAACCTTCTGTGTTGGCGCCGTACATCGGCTACCTTTTTGAAGGCGCTTCACTATATTGCCATAAGAGGGATGTGCTTGTCAACCCCCAATTTTGTTGTTGTTTGTCGTTGGCGCAAACGTTTTGTCAAGTCCTAGGAGGGAAGGTTCCCTCTTCACCTGTGGCAAGAGTTTGCGAGCTAGCGCCGTGGCGCCGCCCCAGCGGGCCGGGCAGCCTGTGCACCCTGTTCGCGCTTCTTCTCCGCCTGTTTGTGCGCTTTCTTCAGGTGCTTGTGCCAGGCGACTTTCTTTCGCTTGTTCATGGGTACCTGTACCTCTTCAGATCAAAGCGTTAGGAGTAAGTAGTGTGGGCAGCCAACACCGCCCTCTTTCCTGATGTCCAGGCGTTCAAGGCGGCGCCTATCTCTCACCACACAGGTTGAGAACGCATCACCAACGATTTGGTGACACCAATCACTCTTCTGGTTCCAGCGTACTCTCTTCTTCGAGATCGGTCTCGTGCATGTCGGAATCTTCTTCGTCCTCATCTTCGTTGTCGAGGTATTCGCCATCCTCGCCGTATTCGTCTTCCTCCGCGCCGTGGCGCAGCAACGAATCTTTGATGTAGGGACGCACCGTCTCGCCGCCGCCCTGTGTGGGGAAGCTCACTCGCCCAAACTGGCTAGGATGCTGGAACGTTTCGCGGACAATCAGCCGCACGGCTTGTTCGTGCAGTTCGGTGATACCGGCGGCGTATTGGTTGCCGCCATCCATAAACTTGATGAGACGGCTTGCCAGACGTGGCTCGATGCGCCCGATGCGCTCGCCTGCGCCGTTGACGACGTAGAGCAGATTGCCTTCGCGCTGCAAATACACCTGCTCACCCGCCGCCAACCGCGCCAGCACGCTAGGCGGCGCCAGATCGACAAGGTTGGTAAAGCCGGTTTTGCCGGTTTCTTCGATGAAGAGGCGCGGATCAATGCGCTCATGCGAGGCGCGCGAGGCGTCCTGTGGGGCGCTATCGCCCAGTTGGGCCAGCCGATCCAGGTTTTTTCGCGCGATGCTGTTCGTTGGATCAACGGTCAGCGCCTCGCTGTAGGCGGCCTTTGCGTCGGCGTACTGGCCCAACTCGCTGAGCGCTTTGCCAAGCCGGTTGAGCGTGCTGAGATCATGCGGGAAGGCGCTCAAAATCTGGCGGTTGATCGTGACGGCCTCTTCCCAGCGGCTCTCAAGCGCCAACTTGATGGCTTGCTCGGTCAACTGGCGTTGCAGGCGCGCACGCTCCTCCGGCTGATAGGTCACTTGTGGCATGTGGTGTGTAGTCCTCCCAAAGGGAATACCCGTCGCTGTGGTTAGGGATCAGGGCAGGCGCTTTGTACGTGAGGCAGGTATACGTCCCATATACTTCCCACGGAAAAGCGCACGACGCCAGAGGCGTATTTTACCACAACCCGCCAAGCAATTGCCACATGGCGACCACACCTATACGTATACGGCAAACACTCGAGGCGCTACTCCGCCTCGTCAGCGTTTGTGGCGCTCTGCGCTTCAGCCTGCGCCGCCCGCTCCTCCTGGGTAGCCACTATGCCCGGCGGCAACGGTTGATCCTTGCCTACTGGCTGACCAAGCAGCTCCTGCATGTCGAGCGCATTGACGATGCCGTAGTTGCTGGCGTTGTTGTTCATGATGATGTGCAGCTCGCTCCCCTGTAACTGCGCAGCGATGCGCTTTGCGCGATCTGCCCAGGGCGCCAGTTCCTCGCGTGTGTAGAGGTAATCGAAGCGGTCGCGGCTGCTGGCAAGCCCCTTGCCATACCATTTGTGCGCATTGCGCCCATGAAAGCGCACCATTGAGAAATGCGGATCGGTCAGCATCACGACGGGCGGCACGGAACCTGTCCCGATCTGCGGCTCATCCACCGCGCAGTAGGCCAATCGTTGCTTGCTCAGCGTCTCCTTCAGGATCGCGGCGTTTTGTCCATCCACCCAGGAGCGATGGCGAAACTCGACGGCGATGGTGTCATCAGGCAGCGCCTCACGCACCGTCTCGAAGTATTCGAGATGCTCGTCGCTGAAGGTGAACCACGGCGCAAACTGAAAGAGGATCGCGCCGAGCTTGTTGCTCTCGCGTAGGGGCTGGATCATCTCGCTGAAGCGCGCGAAGGTATCGGCATGGGGAGTCTGTGGCTGTTTCTCGTCGTCACGGTGATGCCAGGTCAGTTCGCCGTAGGCCTTCACATCGAAGACGAAATCATCGGGTGTGCGGTCGGCCCACATCTGAAAGTTGCGCGCCGGTTGCAGGCTATAAAACGTGGAGTCCACCTCCACCAGAGAGAAGTAGCGGGCGTAGTAGCTGATGCGCTGCGACTTCATGCTGGCTTTGTTGTATTCATCGGGATAAAACGGCGCGTGATCCGTCCAGCTTGCCGCGCCCACCCGAATGCGCGCATGCCCCGAAGTGATAGGTTGTTCACCGCTCGTCTGTGTCTCAAGCTGCTCCGCCATCTATTTCCTCCGCCTGGCCATATCAGGCGCGTCTCTACTAGTCACCTCATTTCTATTCTATTCTCGCCATCCTACGCCAGAACGGCGCCAGTCTGGCAAAACTGGTCAGCCGCAGACAATCTCATGCGCTATTCGACAACTGCTCCATCGTTTGGTAGCTCACCTTCCTCCACTCCTGAATGCTGATGCGTATTGAAAGGGGTCAGCGCTTGCGTCCCTAGCCACCCAATGAACAGGCCAACAACTGTTGCAGATAACAAGGCTCCTTCCAATTGTGAAAGCGTTAGAGGCGCCTGCCACGTGCCCTGAAACCACTGAGGAGCAACAAGAAAGGTAAGGCACTCAAGTCCATACAGCGCCAGACAGAAGACAAAAGCATACGCCAGACCAAAGGCAAACGCCGCCAGCTTCTTCCCTGTTTTCTTGGCGACCATGGCCGTCGGAATGACGAGCGCCCCCAACACGATGAGGATGATCATAAAGCCAAGCGCATCGCCGCCCACCTTTCCCAGCACGCCGACGACGCCATGATGAGTCCACGCTGCGGCAAGTTCTTTATACGAGCTAAACAGCCAAATGCCAAGCATAATGGGCGTGCACCAGAGGACGACTTTGCCGATCCGCCGACGAATCGCTTGCATCTGTGCGTCAGTGTCCATAGCAGATGTACTCATGGCAAAAACTCATCCTCTCCAAGGCGCCTATGCGCTTCACGATACGACAATTGTACCACCTCGCCAGCGAACGCTTGACAGCCTGCCCGCGCTCAGGCATAGTAGCCGCATTCACACTTTCATTCCTGGTGTTCCCTGTGCTCCCTTATGTTCTCTATGTGTTCTCTGCGCTTCAGCTTTCGGCCATACTGTGCCTTCCAAAATACTTGAGGCGAGAGGAGTGATACGCCATGTCAAACACGCGCGGCTGGGTTAGCCCTCCTGATGACCATGGTGATCTACATGATGATCTCGATGATCTGACCAATGATAGGGCTGATGATAACAACACAGGCATGGCAAGCGCCAGCCCTACTCATGCCGCCACCAATGGCGCGCCTGCTCCAACGCGGCGCATCTCGGCGGCCCGCTGGGCGTTGCTCTGGCTCAATGTCGGACTGCTGGCGCTCTGCGTGACGCTGGCCGCCGCGAATATGTCGCTGCTGCATATTGGCAGCGCAGGCGCGGGTGTGGCTCCCACTGTAGTAAGCTCACCAACTGTAAGTAGCCAAGCGACAAGCAACCCATCGCCTACAGCGAATGCGACCGCTACAGCGACAGAGACAGCGACGCCCACCACAACGTGTTGCGCCACCGGGCCAACCGTCATCCCTACCCAACAGCCAACTCGCCCACCGGCGACCCCCACTCCTGTACCAACTACCGTGCGTAACAACTGAGTAGGTCGGCTTGCTATGTTTCATCCTGTTTGACACACCGCGCGCATGCGGTCTATACTTGCCTAATAGGCGGAACGCATCAAAATGGAGCGCCGCGCCGCTTCTTGTGGCGTTTGGCGCTCTATGGCATATCACGAACGTCATGACTTATCAACAACAGAGAGTGAAAGCGAAACAGGAGTATTGGATGGCAGAGCAAGACAGCGAGACGGTGGCGCAATCGGCGACCGACATGGAGGGGGAGTCGCAGGCGCGGCCAGGGACGGAAGGCACAGCGCCTGAAGACGAACAGGACGCCGCCCAACGTATCGCCACCCTTGAAAGCCAGCTTGCCGAGGCGCGCGCCGAAGCCGCCCAGAATTGGGATCGCTTCCTGCGTGAACGCGCCGAGATGGAGAACTTCCGCAAGCGCCAGGAACGCATCGCAAATGATCGTGTCCAGCGGGAGAAGCGTGAGATATTGGGGCGGGTGCTCGATGTGGTGGATAATCTCGACCGTGCGCTGCGCTATCAGGATACGCTTGACCGCGAGGGCCTGCAACAGGGGATGCGCATGCTGGAATGGCAACTGAACGAACTGCTGAAGGCCGAGGGGCTGACGGTCGTGCCAACCGTTGGACAGCCATTCGATCCGTATGTGCATGAGGCGATAGAATCGGTCGCGTCGGACGAATATCCTGAGGGGGTCGTCGTCGAAGAGGCGCGCAAGGGGTATAAACTTGGCGATGAGACGCTACGCCCGGCGCGGGTGAAAGTCAGCGCGGGGGCGAAAAAGTCTGGCGTGGAGCAATAGAGCGCCATAGAACTATAGCAGAGAGAGCATGGCGTACAAAGATTACTATAAAATCCTGGGAGTAGCCCGCACCGCCAGCGCCAACGACATCAAGAAGGCGTTTCGTCAGCTTGCGCGCAAATATCATCCTGATGTGAACCCAGGCGATAAAACGGCTGAGGCGCGGTTCAAGGAGATCAACGAGGCATACGAGGTGCTCTCCGATCCTGAAAAGCGCCGTAAATACGATACGCTCGGCCCCAACTGGCAGGAACAGTTTGGCCCTACGCCAAGTCGCACACGCGCAGGTAGCGCAACAGGCGGCCCGGACGGGCGAGCTAGCCGGAGCAGCGGCAGACCAAGCTATGACTTTGCCGACCCGACAAACTTCAGTGAGTTCTTCGAGACGCTCTTTGGCAGGCGCGCAAGCTCGACAAGCGGAACCAGCGCGCGCAACACCAGTGCGGCGGTGCGTCGCAAAGGCGAGGATGTCGAGCGGACGGTGGAGATCACGCTCCGCGAGGCGTATACCGGAACCACGCGCATGTTCAATATCCAGCAGACTGATCCTTGTGTCATGTGCAAAGGCACGGGTTTGCAGGATGGGCGCGCCTGCCCTGTATGCAACGGTTCGGGCGTCATTACCCACACACGCAAGCTGGAGGTCTCGATTCGCCCTGGGGTGGATATTGGCTCGCGTGTGAAGGTAGAAGGCGAGGGGCAACCCGGCATAAACGGTGGCCCACGCGGCGACCTCTATCTGATCGTCGCCGTCAAGCCCGATCCGCTCTACGAGCGCAAAGGCGACGACCTGCTGATGGACGTGCCGACGCCCCTGACGACGGCGGTGCTGGGCGGCGAGGTGACGCTCCCAACGATTGACGGCAAGCGCGTGGTACTGACGATTCCGCCTGAGACGCAGAATGGGCAAACGTTCCGGCTGGCAGGAAAGGGGATGCCACGCGAGAACGGGGGATATGGCAATCTGTTGGCGCGCGTGCAGGTGACACTGCCTCGCCGCCTGAGCGCCCGCGAGCGGCAGCTTTTCGAGGAGCTTGCGCGCGAACGCCCTGTGGGGTAAGCCTTTGGCATGCCCCACGTCGTCCCAGCTTTACGGTGGCGGCTTTGTGTTTGGGATACTCAGCTAAGCTAAATGAAGGAGCCTGTGCGATGACATCTCCTACCTCCCCTCAGCCCGTAACAGAGCAGCATAATCAGTATAACCTCGCTGGGCGAGTGGCGCTGGTGACGGGCGCGCTGGGCGGCCTGGGGCCAGCGATCTGCCAGGTGTTTGCCCAGGGGGGCGCTACTGTGGTTGGGGTGGCTGGCGAATCACACGGCGACCTGGCTGGCGCGCTGGCCGAACTGCGGGGCGCGCTCTCGCTAGCGGATGGAAGCCGTCTGACGCTGAAGAAGGCCGATCTGCTGGATGAGGCGCAGGTGGCGCGGCTGGTGAGCGAGGTGGTCAGTGAACAGGGGCGGCTCGACATTGCCGTGAACACGGTGGGTGGCTACGCGGCTGGTCAGCCCGTCGCGGAACTGAGCGCCGAGACATGGGATCGCATGCTGGCGCTGAACGCGCGCACGGCGTTTCTTGTCTCGAAGCATGTCGCCGCGCCAATGATCAACCAACAGTGGGGACGTATCATCAGCATCTCATCGCGCGCAGCCCATAGCGGACGCCGCAACGCCGCCGCCTACGCTGTGGCGAAGCAGGCCATCATCACGCTGACCGAGACCCAGGCCGAGGAGCTTCGCGACGCACGTGTCACCGTCAATGCCGTGCTGCCCAGTATCATAGATACCCCCGCCAACCGGCGTGCCATGCCCAATGCCGACACCAGTCGTTGGCCTACACCTGAGCAGGTGGCCCGCGTGATCGCGTTTCTGGCCTCAGATGATGCGGGACTAATCAACGGAGCAGCCATTCCTGTGTATGGTCTGGCGTAGTAAGGCGGGTTCCACCTGCTTTACCGTCCCTTCCTTCCCCATACGCTCCAATAATACGATCTTTTGCACGATCCGTACAGCGGGTCGTTGAATAACCTCTGAGGAGGAAGATGTCTTACCCCTGCTCCACGGTGATCTCATTCTGCACGGAGAAGACGCCAGGCACGTGCCAGACCTCTTGCTCGGCGGAGGCGCGGTGGCGACGCGAGGGAAGCTCGCCCAGCAACGTCACGTCGCCGTCGTGTACGGTGATACGCAACTGTCCCAGGTAGGGAGAGATCGCAGGGTTCTCATCGAGAATCTGCCAGATCGCGCCGGTGAGTTCACCATCACCCCGCACGCGCGGGCCAGAGGCCACCTGCTCTATGCTGGCGTTGAGCAAGAGCGTCAACCCGCCGCCACGTAGATGGATACCACCGGTGCGCGTGGTGGAGACCGCCCAGGAAGGAGAAAGCAAGACCCGCTGCCCCTGCGCTTCCACCAGCTTGAAAAACGGATCGGATGGCAGCGAGACTTCGGACAATGGATTGCTGCGGATGCGCACAAGCAGATCGAGCGCCAGTCCGGCGCGCAGGTCGAGCGCCAGCCCTTCGAGCCGCCCTATGTAGCCCTCATGGCAGCGCACTCGCATTCCCCTGCGAAGATCAATCGTATCGGGGATCGGTGCTGGAGATTGCGCGCTGTTCAAGGGGATCGTGCGGATCGTGTGTCCCCATGGGCGCAGCGATTCATCGGGACGCAGCCGCAGCCAGAGTTCATTGCTGGCCGGACGGAGCCGCGCGCCCATCAGCCGCCCCATCGGTCGCTCCGGGTCGCCCCGATAGCGCGCCGCCACGCTGGGCAGATCGCGCCCATAGACCCGCTGCCCAAACCGGAAAATACGCCGCGACGGGGTATCCCCATACACATTGCGTTCGCTAAACAACGCCGTCTCCCTTGATCCTCGAGCCACATTCACTACCATCTAAATAGTATACCCGTTCTGTTCGCTGTTGTGGAAGCGCCTTTTCTGCGGATGTGCGCGTGCGCGCGCCTGCGCCTTTCCACCATGCCCATCATCGCCCATCATC
>Ga0070737_10006261_pt1 | contig 10972 bp, 3 predicted proteins | sample Coa_R1_10_FD_66438 | JGI IMG/M metagenome (GOLD analysis project Ga0070737, IMG submission 66438) | Surface soil microbial communities from Centralia Pennsylvania, which are recovering from an underground coalmine fire - Coalmine... | ecosystem: Environmental > Terrestrial > Soil > Unclassified ...
GCCTGACCAGGCGATGACAGCCGAAGGTGTTCCGCGCGACTTCATCTGGGTAGGGCTCGATGGCACTGAAATCATGGCTTCTCGCGGATTTACCTGCGGCTTCATGCATTCAGACAGCCTGCCAGATGACTTCGCTGCTGACTGGCACAAGACGGTCCAAAACTTCTACCGGCAGGAGATTGCCATGCGTCTCGAACCCCGCGCGGGAAGCGCTCTCGCGGTGTGGTTGCCCTTCGGGTGCGACGATAGCCGCCCCATGCGCGCCTGGCGGCCCGGAAGCAATGGAACGGCGTGGACCGAACCGCTGCTGCCCGTCCCTCAATTCATTCGCGAATGGAACAAGCGCGAACCGGCACACATGACCTTTGCAACGCCAGTCGACTTTTTCCGCAAATTGGAAGAAGAAAGAGGCCGTCTGCCACGCCACCGTGGCATCTTGGATCCAACGATGTGGACGTACTGGTACGGCCTCAATGGGAACAAGGGATTGCGTCTTTGGCGTACGCGAACGGATCAAAAACTGGTGAGCGCAGAGTGTTGGTGGAGTTGCGCAACGTCGCTCGGCGAGACTTACCCCCAGGCTGAGATGGATCATTTGTGGCGCGAATTGCTGCGCGCATACTCCCACGCGCAAATGTGGCTTTTCTCGGCGGACTACAAGCGACAATTGAACCGCGTCAAGACGACCCTTTCCCTGGCGAGCGAACTTCGCGACCAAGCGACGCAGAAGATCGCCAGCCGCGTGCAAGTAAAGCGAGATCATCCCTGCATTCTTCTGTTTAACGATCTCCCATGGGAACGTACCGAAGTCGTGAACGTCTGGCCCGGCTTCCCCACGACAGGCGTACAGAATATTGTGGTGCGCGACGCCGAAGGGAATGTGGCGCCGCACCAAGTCATTGACGTGAACTGGTACGATTTCACCCGCTCGCGGACCACCTTCAAGGGACTGAACCTGCTGGTCCTGGCTCGTATTCCCGCCCTGGGATATACCACGCTCTATTTTGAGCCCGCTGCCGGAAAGATTGTGTTGCCTGAGACAACCCAAGACGACAGACTCGAAACGGAGTTTGCCACAGTCGGATTGTCCGGACGTGGAGTGGAATTCCTGCTCGACAAGGAGAACAATGCGCGCTACTCAAATCTTGGCAATGTGATCTTTAATGAGGTCAAGGATGTGGGGCCTTATCACTATGGACCTGTTGTCAGAACTTTGCGTTGGAGTGAAGCAAGGTTGAAAAATCAGGTTCGAGGACCCTTGCGGAGCAGCTTCTCTCTTGAAGGCGCTTTGGGACCGCACAATGTGCGTCTCACGGCCCACCTTTATTCGCACGCTCGTCGAGTGGTGTTTGAAACCGAGATTGAAAGCGCCGGCGGAAGCGGTCACTTTATGACCGGGGTCGGGCTGCCTGGCCCCGGACGACTCTTCGCTGACGTTCATTTCGGAGTCGAAGAGCGGGACGTTTCACGCATTATCTACACGGGAGAAGAGCGACGACGCAAGAATGTGTTCTATGGCGACCACTGGGTGGATTATAGCAATGGACAGAGGGGCCTAACATTCTTGGGCACTACGGGTGAGAAAGGCTATCAGCTCCATCCGGAAGACAACACACTCAATCATTTCCTGCTGATGACCATACCGCCAGCCACCGATTGGGAGCGATTCGTCACGGAGGCTCGATCGGGTTCCGGACGCCACCGATTTGATTATCAGTTTCTGTTTCACTCCGGAGACTGGAGGCGCGGAGAGGTTTTGCGCCGCGCCGTAGAAGCTCGGCATCCCGTCGCGCCGATTTTCATTGATCATCCACAACAACCACCCGAACGCACTCTTCCCGAATCAAAAAGCTTTCTGACTGTCACGCCGTCGTCAGTTCAGCTTTCGGCCTTTTACCGTGACGGCAACCGATACCTGATACGCCTGTATGAATCAAACGGTCAGGAAGAAAGTGTTTCCGTGGAACTCCCAATTACGGTCTCTTCGGCTCGGGAAGTCGATTTCAATGGAGAGCCACTGAAAAAATCGATTTCAGTTTCCGGCCGCACCCTGCGCTTTGCCATCATGCCTTGGGAAATTGTTACGCTTGCAATCGAATAAAAGTTTATCTGACAGCCGGGTTCGCAGGCAGCACATTGCCCAGAATGCGCTTCAAAACCGCCGCCTGCATTTCAGGCCGGTCAGCGCTCGCATCCGGAGGCTCGAAGATATCAAAATGGTTGTACTCATCTTTCCCGCGGACCAACAATACCATCTGACGGTTGGGACCTTCTTGCGCTACATCAGGGCTGATATAACGGATGGCAAGGCCGATTCGAGGCCGGTCAGAACGATTCGCCTTTGAACCATGAACAATGGCCACATGGTGCAAGGACATCTCGCCCGGTCTGAGTATCAAGTCAACAGCCTGCGCCTCATCCACCGGAACAGCAATCTCCTGCCCTCGTGAAAGCGCGTTATCCGGCGCATAAGTATCGGTTTGAGGCAGCGCTGGCGTCATATGCGTTCCAGGGATCACCCTCATGCAGCCGTTTTCAGGAGTGCTTTCTGACAAGGCCACCCATGCTGTAACGACGTTAAGCGGATGAAGCCCCCAGTAGGTTGCATCCTGATGCCAGGAAATATAGGCCTTATCCCTTGGGAATTTCACGAACCACGAGGATTCCAAAACCAGCAAGTTTGGCCCTAAAACACTCTCGACAGCATCCAGCACTTTCTTGTGTGACACAATGCGATAGACCCAATGCAACGAAGCGTGAGTTTGCGCAAAAACATCCCGTCGTTCACGGGGAAGAAGTCCCCTGAGCCGTTGTTGATTTTGGACCGAATAATCATCAAACCGCGCACGGAATTCAGTCGCCTCGGAATCATCGAAAACGCGAATCGGGAAGTAATATCCGTGACTCCAGTATTGTCGCTGTTGGTCGGTGTTCAAACCCATTAGCGCACTCGTCTCCGTAGCGGTAGTTTCCTTCTAACTTCAATCCAGATGTGGATATGAGTTCTTTCTGCCCATACCACCTGCCGGACTGCATACAACGCTACATCCGTTGCAGAGCAGTTCGCATCGCGGCAAACAAACGCGGAGTGAACGAGTCCCACTGACGATAGAAATTCTGCACTCGCTCGAACGGTGTTTTCCCTTGTGCCTGAGTTGTGATGGATTCGTTGTTTGTTTCGGCCAAAATTGTGTTGATTGCCGGGGAATTCAGTTTTTTCAGGGCTTTCTCAAGCTTCGGCCATCTCCATAGCGATGCATAACCCGTCTTTTTCTGCCACGTTTCCGCGGTTTGGAAAAACTCCCGGAATGACTTCTTAATGCTCCAGTTCTCTTCCGAGGCTGTCACAAAATCTTCAAAAGACGCTCGCACGCGCAGTTGGATGCTGAGGTCTGAGATGAAACGATCAGTATCTCCAAAAAGCAAACCTTTCAAAGCTCCCGGTTTCAGGCGCGCATGGGGCAGATTGTCCAGATTCTCAGCCATTTCCCGCATTGGCTGCGATTCTTCACCTGCCAGGGTCTTCCACGCTTCCACAATCTGGCGGCCACGACCCACAACCAATTCCTCGGCGAATTCAACGTAATCCCCTTCTTCGACTGGCAACCCTTGGGAGCCTCGCGCAAAGGCGAATGTGTTCGGCAACTGCGCGCAATGGGTTTGTGCATTGCCGACCACTCCGTGAGGCGCTGTCGCTCGGCCAGCATTATATGCTGCATCGCCACCATAGTTAGTTAACGGAAATGAAGGCTCTCCCTCAATAGCGCCATAGTTAAAGGCTAGAGCCGTCGAAGCCAGCCCCATCTGTTCCGCGAGCTTCAGGTCAGTTCCATTAGGGGGCACGGACATCGTATGAATGGTAATTCCCCAAGGCTCAGGGTTGATTTTCGCCAGACGGGTCAGGATATCTCGCGCTTCTGCCGGTGTCCCCCACCCAAACTGGCCGGTTGCATAATACCGACAATAGGCTTCCCATCCAACATGCATCCAATAGTACAATTCGATCCCTGACCGTAACCGGTCCAGCATCTTACGATGCTCGCCTAGAAGGTGCACGAACTGTTGATTGGTGGAACCGGGATATCCCCCAGGGTCGCTATCGATGATGGCGATGCCGTCCATTTTCGCCAACGAGCGGAGAAGCTCCTTGCGACGTCGGATCATCCGCGCCACAGCTGACGGGTCAGCAGGATCCACAAACTCAGCGCATGAAAATAATGGGCGTTGCTCGAAAGTGTATTGAGTTGACTCCCTATCATTCGCGATAACATTCGGAGTCAGGGTCATATAAGCGAGCATGCCAAATTCACGGTGCAACATGTCAATGACACGGGCCGTCTTTTCCAGACTGGCCTGATCGCTTGGAGTGGGAGGGTCGGGCATCGTCTCCACAATCGGCCAAATCACCAACGTATTGTAGCCGAGCCTTTTCAGGCCATCGGCGTAACCGCGATAGTCCTCCACCGTCCAAGTGCGCGCGGCATAAGGATGGTTATATGGCCAACCTTCGTGGATATACATCCCAACAATCTTTCCAGATGGCCGCGTCCCTCCTTCTGCGGCAAAGGAAAAGGGACTCCCCCGGGATCCGATTGTGGCGAAGCCCGCAAAACCACCGGCAAGTTGAAGGAAATTACGTCTTCTCATCGATGTTGCGGTGAGGAATTTATAGAAGGCCCCATCCCAATCGTAGGCCCGTGGTCAAAAATAAAAGAACGGTCTGCTCTGGAGTCTTGCTGGTTGCTGAAAAACGGTTACGGACACCTGTCATCCCGAATTCTTCGCTTGTCATTCTGACACCAAGCGCAGCAAGGCACAAGAATCCCTACATTTTTGCTCAGGATAAACTCCGCAAGGAATCTCAAGGGCAGTGATGAGTGAAAAAGCGACGAGTGGCGAGCAAAAGCAATCAGAACCTCGAATTGATTTTTTACTCATCACTCGTCGCTGATCACTGTTTTTTCAGTTCCTCAGAATGACAGACTGCGAGCGTTCAACCCTCACCAAAGCAACTTCAGCGCAAATTGAATCTCGCGAGCCGGCTTCGCTGAGAAAATCTGCCCGAACAGAGGCCCCGCAGTTACTGTCGATGTGGGATTGCCGAAATCCGTCCAGTTGAATGCATTGAAGAACTCGGAACGGAACTGGAGCTTTAACTTTTCCGTGAGGCTGAAGTTCTTCATGAGAGCAAAATCCACATCCTGATATGCGGGTCCTTGAAATGCATTCCGCGAGGAGTTCCCAAGCGTCCCAAAGGCAGGAATCTGGAAAGCATTTGGATTAAACCAAGCCACTCGCGATTGTTTAGATCCCGCAGGGAATGCTGGCGAAACAATCTGGGCGTACTGAGATGCGATCCGTGATCCGATGTTTGCGCTGTCGGTTCCGGAATATACCGTAAAGGGAATGCCGCTTCGCACCATGACGATCCCAGAGGCTTGCCATCCTCCGATGGCCTGATCCAATGCTCCCGAAATTCCTGAAACGAACCTTCTTCCGTGGCCAAACGGCAACTGATACACGAAAGAGGTAACATTCATTTGAGGTATGTTGGAATCACACGGGCCGTACGACAAAGCCCGGTCATAAGTATACTCGATGGGAACTGCATTCGCGTCCGAGTCAATATCCATACATTTGGACCATGTGTAAGAATTGAGGAAAGTCAATCCGTGTGAGAAGGCCTTCTCGAGTTTGGCCTCGAGCGCATCATAGTTCGAAGTTCCCATATTCTGGTTGTAAACAAAGGTTCCCGTATTATGGAGAGGCCGTCGCAACTCAATGGAGCCTGGCCCGAGTTGCGCGATATTTTCCTCTGTGGATGTCGGCAGCTTCCTGGCCCCGCTCCCCAAATAGGTCACGGTCAACTTCATATTGCCGGGAAGGAGCCTCTCAACCCCGAAATTCCATTCCATGGCGTAGGGATCTCTCTTCGCAAGATCCATACTCCAATTCGGCCCGGGAACAGTGGAAGCGGATAGAAAGGGATTATCCAAACTAATAGGCGGGCTCTCGGGGCCAAGCATCAGCAGGTTCTGGGTGCTGACTGTTCTCCCTACGCTGAAAGGATAATCAGGCTCGAGAACGCGAATGCTATTCTGCTCGATGTTCGAGTTGTAATCATAATACACGCCAAACCCTCCACGAATCACTGTATTCTCCCATGGACTGTAAGCGAAGCCGATGCGCGGCGCAAAATTGTTTCTATCCGGAGCTATCAGACTGGGCCGAGGCGCGTTGGGAGGCGCTCCGGTGACTGGATTAGTCGCTGCCCAAATATAAGCGAAGGAAAAGTCAGTTGCGTCAGGTTGGGTAAGCGCCGTCGCGAAATTGAAGTCTGAAATTCGGTTGCCATTGGCCAGAGGAGGGCTGTCGTAAACATATTGCAACCCTAAGTCAATCGTGAATTTGGGCGTCAGCTTCCAGGTATCGCCCCAATACCCAATATAGATGTTCGTATGCAATCCCAACGCAGGGAAGATATTTTGGGTGCTGCTGGTGGGAAACCCCAGCATGAAGCTGGCGAGGGCCTCGCCCGTGGATGTGTTTCCTGGCAAGTCGGTTGTGAAAGGTGAATAACCCAAGCTGGCCTGGCCCTGCAGCGCAGTCACATGCCAGGCGCGCATATAACGAAAACCAAAGCCCATATCGTGTTTTCCAGAGATCTTTTTAAAATCTAGGTTGCCCTGATAAGAGTAGTCAGGATTGGCAAGTTCATAATCAAAAAATCCGACACCCGTAAAAAGCGATCCCGCAAACCCCTGCCCCGCTGGCATGAACCCGAGGCTCGTTTGTTCTCCCATCTTGGGACCGATGGCCTCGGCAAAAGCCGGGCCTGGTACAGGATTACGAAACGGGATCGTCGCTCGATTGTACCCAAAGAGGAAATTCCCCAAAAAAGTGGGACTGAAAATGTGGATTTCGTGGCCCGCGATGTTAATCCCCGAGTTGATTTGCTGAAGCGGATTTAAAGGAAGAGCCCCTGGTGTCAACAATTGATCATTGTACTGTGAGATTCTTCCGAAAAAGGCATCCTTCTCAGAGATAGTGTGGTCGATCCTGGACCCCCACTGCCAGTTATCTTGCGCGGTTCGCTGAGACAAGACAAAATTCGGGAATGTGCTGCGATTGGGCGAAGGATATAAAAACTTGAAGTAGGCGCTGGCAATAGGATTAATCCTGCCCGCGGGAATGACGTTGCCGGAGAAAGGATCTCGAACATAACCTTGGGGGCAAGCGCTGTTAGCAACCGTTGTAAGCGGATCATAAAGCTGGCCCTTTTGAACCGGACGGCCCAGGCAATCTGTCCCGATCACGGGACCTAACAGCTCCGAGAAGTCGCCGCTTCTTTCCGCTGCATCAGGAACGCTGGCGGAAGTTACATTGCTTTGGCGAACTTTGAATCCCTCGTAATAACCGGCAAAGTAAGTTCGTGATTTTTTGCCGTCCAATACCCGCGGCAACATGACCGGGCCGCCCACGAAGAATCCATACTGGTTTTGTTTGCGGGGAAGTTTCTGAGCTCCAAAGAAATTGTTAAAGAAACCATTGGCGTCCAGTTTGTCATTGCGCAGAAATTCCCACACCGATCCATGAAATTCATTCGTCCCCGGCCGCGTAACCAGATTGACCGTTGCGCCCGCCGCAAACGAAGCCTCCGCCGCTGTTTGATGCGACTCAACATTGAATTCCTCCAGAGCGTCAGGGGGAGGACTTTGGGCGTAAGTATTCGTAAATCGCATATTGTTATCGACGCCGTCTAGTGTGAAATCATTCATTTGCGCCCGCATTCCATTCACGGCCGGGCTGATGCCTCCCGTGATTGTGAAAACGCCCTGTTGGCCCGTTTGGACAGGCGAAGCGCCGGGCGTCAGCAAAGTCAATTGCGTGAAATTTCTTCCGTTTAACGGTAAATCCACCATCTCCTGGTGCTGAATCACCTGGCCGACCGTCGCCGTTGTCGTGTCCAGAGCCAGGGGGTGCGCTTTGATTTCTACGGACTGCGTGACGGTGCCAAGACTTAACTGCACGTTCACCGTCCTCGACTCGTTGACCTGAAGCAGGATGCCTGAGACCACATAAGTCTTGAAACCTTCCTTCTGCACTTGCAGCGAATAGCGCCCCGGCAGAATGCTCTCGATAATATAGACGCCGGCGCTTCCACTCGCTGAGCTCCGCTTGGCGCCTGTGCCGAGATTGGTTAAGGTGACCCGGGCTCCCGGGACGGCGTTTCCGGAAGGGTCAGTAATAACCCCGGTAATCCGCCCTGAAACCGTTTGTCCCAACAGTGACAACGGCAAAAAAAACAGCGCTGCCCATAGAATGATCCAAGCTTTAAACGAGTCTGATGTCCTGCTAGCCATCGGATTCTCTCCCGTTTTTACGGTTGACGCGCCGAACATTACACCCTCTCGGCCAACACTTTTGCTGTGCATAATTTGGACGTTTTTAGACAGACACTTGCCGAAAGTTCTGACAACGCCAGAGTCTACTGGGGCAGAAGGCCGGTGTCAAGCGTCATTTTAAGCATTTAGAATGCTATTTCTCTATTGAAATATAACCTTTAAAAGGATTCTGCGGGAAGCCAAATAGGAAGTCGATTCTCTGGAGAACGATCCGCTATCCATTCCCGGCGGGGCTGAACTTGCGATATATCGAGTGGGAGTATAACTTGGACAGTGTCACAACAAAATATCCGCATCCTTGCGGCTTACTTCAAAACGCCTGCCTCACCCTTGAATGTCTTGCGCTATTGCTGCCCTGGCGGCATCAGGAAAGAACCCTGCCGGCTGCAACCGGGCGCAACAACAAAAACAAAGTTTCCGTTGCAGCGCCGCAGCAGTCTCAATCTCGGAAGGTAAAGCGCAGCGAGAATGGAATGACGCGCGGCCCGTTGAGGGTTAAGTTGATGACCGCGCGCCGTCAATTTCATGGCTTTGCGGGTGTCGCAAAGCGACATGAGGACTATTAGAAGTAAATCTTCCCGCCAAGCTGGAGAACCCTTCCATTGCCATTGGTCGATCCCGGCTGAACCGACGTGATGCGTCCAAACCGCGGATCGTTAATGTCGCTGATGGGCTTCCCGAACTGAGGGATGTTGAACGTGTTGAAGGTTTCGAGGCGCAGCTCGATGTACTTCGATTCGGTGAAGTGAATGTCCTTCATTAATGCGATATCCCAATTGTTTATCCCCGGATAATAGATGGAATTGCGGGCGGCATTCCCCTGGACACCGAGGGGCTCCAAGGCAAATGCGCTGGGACTGAACCAGTAGTTGGGGTTTCCATTGATGCTGTAATTGCGGGGATTTTTGATGCCGAGCGGCCCGACCCGGTCGGGGACATCCCAGCAAGGGACGTCGACGATTTCGGCAGCAGCGTTGCACGTGAGCGAAGAAAAAGAACTGTCATAAACGCTAACCGGAAAGCCATGCTGAAACGTGGTGATGCCGGTCAGCACCCAGCCATCGGTAAGCGGCCTCAGATGATGAGCGAAATGATAGAACGGGAGCGTGTAGTAGTAGTTAAAGACCAGGCGCTGCGGCGCATCGTTATCCGAAGGCCCGTACATGGCGCTCAAATTGAACGGATTCAGGCCGGGGAAGATGAATGCAGCCTGATTGTCAAACGTTGAATTGTAGTCAAAAAAGCGCGACCATGTGTAAGCCGCCATGAACTGGAGCCCATGGCTGAAGCGTTTGTCGAAGCTCACCTGCAGCGAATTGTAGTTCGAATTGAGGTTTGTATCCTGATAATTAATCGCGCCAAAAATCGCCGGGTTGTAACGGAATGACCCGGGGTCACACGTGCCCAGGTTGAAGGCGTTGCAGCCGAGCGCCGCCGCACTGGGATTAACGCCCGGGAACTGACCGGCAGGGTTCAGTTCATAGGCTCCTTCCAGATGATGCGCCACGTTACCGACGTAGGCGATGGTGAACGTCATCGAATTCGTCAGTTGGTGCTCGACCGTGAGGTTGTAATTTTCCGACATCGGCACGCCGAAGTTCGGGCTAAGCGTATTGAGGGTGAACGGCTCATAGGTCGTGAAGTCCACCTTGCTGCCCGGCGCGGGCGGGACGAAGGGAAACTTATTGGGTATGGAACAGGCCACGGGCGGCGCCCCCGCTGCTCCCGGGCACCAGCCGCTGAAGGGAGCGACCAAGCTCGGGCTTCCGCCAATGCTGGTAACCCCCGGTGAACTCAGTGTAAAGGGAGGCGTGAAAAGGTTCTGCAGCGCCAGCTCCTCCTCCGACCGGTTGTAGTAGATTCCGAACCCACCATGGATGCTCCACCTTTGCGATTTCCCCGGACTCCAGGCAAAACCGACGCGCGGGGCAAAATCCTTGTAAGGCGTTTTGACGCCCCCTGTGTCGGTGATGCCATCGTCGCCTGGCCACAGGATTCCCGGCGGCGCTGTGGGGAACACCTTCGACTGCACGCCGGGCCGGAACGCATTCACAAATTCCCTGCCGGCATATAGGTTCGTATAGGGTGTTTCGATGTCCCAGCCCAAACCATAGGTCAGGGTGAGATTAGGCCGCAACCGGAACTCATCCTGAACGTAGGAGTAATACTCCTGCGCCCGCGAGTCGATAATTGACCCGGTGCTCTGCGTGTAAGCGTCCGGGATGCCTAAAAGAAAATCCGCTCCCGGCAATCCTGTCGAAAAGGCGCCGCTCCCTGCAAAGTCGAATGAGCCGCTCAAGGCGGAGTTAAACGGGTTATACAATTGATAGCGGTTCATCGTGAAGCCAGCCTTGATGGAATGCCGGCCAGCGATTTTGGAAAAATTGTCAGTGAAGACGTAGGTATTCTGAAGGCGCGGTTGCGGCCCCTGGGCGCTGAAGCCAAGGTCAAAAAGCCCGGTGACGGTGATGGCGGGAATCGACGCGAGCGAAGGGATCTGGGGCAGGATACCCGTGAAACCATAGGTCGTTGGGTTGATCGGGTTCACCGGTTCCACAGCCGCAAAG
>Ga0070737_10006266_pt1 | contig 10965 bp, 9 predicted proteins | sample Coa_R1_10_FD_66438 | JGI IMG/M metagenome (GOLD analysis project Ga0070737, IMG submission 66438) | Surface soil microbial communities from Centralia Pennsylvania, which are recovering from an underground coalmine fire - Coalmine... | ecosystem: Environmental > Terrestrial > Soil > Unclassified ...
GCAAGGCTCGCCTGCCTGCCGTCAAGCAGTGTGAACATGCCGCCTGACCCACCCGGCCGTCCCCGCCCGCCATCTGGTGCCAGGTCCATGCCGGCCACCTCCATCCTGCTGTCCTGCGCGATACTACTACCGTCCAATAGACTACTCCTACGAATTCGTAGACGATAAGGTTCCGGGCAGGGCATGCAGGCGGCGCGCCGGCGGCCCGTAGGTGGCACACGCGACCCCCGGGCGGCAGTCTCCCTGACCGGGTGCACCCGGGGAATTCAGCCGGATGGATGGCGGGTCCGCCGGGCTGACGGCGCGCTGCCCGAGGCGAGGTGGCGGCCGCCCTTTGGCGTAGCGGCGGTGCCGACGCGGTCCGACGCCGGGCACCTGTCCAGCGGACTCCGGCTCCGCAGGCGGTGCGGAGGAAGGAACACTTCCGGGCCGGGGACATCGGCAAGCCAGCGGCGTCGCGTTGCCGGGGGACGCTTCACGCCGCGGGAGCCGTCATGCCCAAAGATCGCGACTTCAAGCGCCCTGTGTGCGCCAGGATGGCCGGCGCCGGAGAGCGCTGCACCCAGGCACGGGCCGCACCGGCCCCGCGCAGGATGTTGCCCTCGACCTCCGCATACTCAGGCGCGACCGTCTCGGCGGCGTCCTCCACGAGTACCGGCGAGCCGCTTAACCAGCACGGATGAGATTTTCGGCAAGCACGGGGCTGGGCGGGCACCGGGGCGCCGCCCAGCGTCACCGAGCCTGACGCGGCCGGGGGCAGCCCGGCGATCGTGCGCGGCAGGGTAGCCTTGCCGCCTCCTGACGTCCCGATCACGCACACGAACTCGCGCTCCATTACCGCCAGGCAGATGTCGCCCAGGATCCGCGCGTCGCCGATTTCCACGCGGACTTTGCCGAGTACGAGGTGCGGTTTTGTGATTCCCGTATCGCTTTGGATCTCCGCGCCGAGATCTGGCGCGTTAACTCAGCCACGGTCGGCCGCGGGAGCTGGGGCAACGCGGTGGGTGCCGTTAGAGGCATTGGCTGGCCTCGTTCGCTTTCCGGGGGCGCCGTTCGCTTTCCGGGGGCGCCGTCGCGTAGGAACGCGACCACGCGGGGCCAGGAGTCAGCTCGGGCGGCGGCGTTGCCTGCCCGGGTCCCGCCGAAGCTGTAGCGGCCGCCGGTGAGCGGGTGATGCTTGACCTCAGTGGCGACCGGGGTGCCAGGGACCCCGGCGCAGACGTGCCCGCCGTCGCGGTATCGCAGGTGGACTAGCGGGTAACGGAAGCCGCGATCACGGGCGCGCTGCTCGGCGATCTGAGTCATCTGCGTGGCCGGCCACATGGTATCGGCCTCGCCGGACACGAACATGACGGGTCCGCGTATCTCCTCGACCGGGATGACGGCATGCTCGAACAGGGCGGCGTTGGCCAGGGTCGGCTCGAAGATGGCGCGCAACGCTACCGGCGGCCCCGACGAGGGCGCTAGCGCCGTCTCGGCGGCGTCGCCGACGGTCGCATGGGGAAGAGGCCGTCCGCGGAAGGTCCAGGCAGGGGCTGCGGCCGGCCCGTCGGCATTGAGTCCGGGCCAGGAGATGCCGCTGGGCGCGAACGCCACCACGGCGCCGATGACGTCCAGGAGCACGCCTGCCCACAGGGCTAGTTCGCTGCCGCGGGACATGCCCATCGCGGCGACGGTTCCAGGCGTGATGTCCGCCCGGCTGAGCAGCCAGCGGGCGGCCCGCTCCACGACCTCGACCTCGATCCCGGCCAGGGTGGGGGGCAGGCCCGGCGCGCCGAAGTAGGCGATGGCCAGCGTTGCGATACCGCGCGAGGCGAGCATGGGCGCCCAGGCAGCAGCGGGGCCAAGGCCTCCGCCAGAGCCGCCGAACGACACCACGCCGGGGAACGGGCCCGGGCCGGCCGGGCGGGCGAACACCCCGGTGACGCCGGGCTGGTCCACCTCGGTGATGCTGGCGCCGGCGGTCAGCCAGTGCCGCTGGAACTCGGCGGTGGCCGCCATCCCGGCGGCCTCGGCGGTCAGCCGGCAGGCGATCGGCTCAGGCGGCGAGGCGGGGTGAGCTGCCGGTCTGGCCGGTGTGCCTGACCACCACAGGCCGAACGGGTCGGTGCCGGTATAACTGCCAGCGGTGCTGGCATCGCGCGCCGTGTCCACTGAGCCGTCTTCGCCGGGAATGAAGTTGGCCGTCGCCTCGTGAACGAACCCATCGATCCAGCAGGAGGCGGTAACCGTCACTGTCTGGCCGGGCACGCAGCCGCGGATCACGGTGCCGACGGGATCGTCGACAAGCAGCCGGTCAGGCGCGGCAATGCGGAGCCGCGAGCCCTGCGGGCCGCGCCGGCGCGGCGATGGGACTGCCGCGGGCGCGGCAGCGGCGTCGGCGGGGATCCCGGATTCAGCCATCGTGGTTGCCTCCCGTTCTGTGGCCTGCGGCCAGGCATGCGCACCGGGCACAGAGGCGCACGACGTGACAGCCAAGGACGATGGCCGGCTGGCCCGTGCGTAGCCGCCTTCCCGATCTGGCCCCTCCCCCCAGAGGCGTAAACCGCGACGGAACAACTTGTACGGTCAGATGTCCCAGCCGGCCGGGCCGCCCGCGCTGGGCTCATACCGGCAGGCCCGGCCGGTTCGGATCGACGCCTGCAGGTGCGCCCCGGCTGCCGGGGCCAGCTCGGCGATCCGTGCCAGCGTGGCACGCAGGGTGCGGGTGACGTTGACCCGGGCGCGCTCGGCCTCGGGGGAGAGGTCGCGGTTCCGTCCGGCTAGGCCGGTGGCACGGCGCAGTTCGGCCAGCAGTGCCTGCCGCTCGGCCTCGAGCCGCGCGCCGCGCTCGGCGTCGCCGGCCCGGTCGGCGGTGTCTAGCTCATCGGCCAGGGCGGCGAGGCGGCGCCGGTAGGCCGACCGGGCGCGCTCGTCGATGGCCGGGCCGACTCCCCGCGGGCGCACGCCCGCCCCGTCGGCGGCCAGGTCCAGAGCCGGGATGTCGTGACCCGGTGCGGCCAGCAGGGCCCGCAGGTAGTGCAGGCCGCGGCCGTCGCGCAACCGGATGTGCTCGTCTCCGGCGTCCAACAGCCAGTCCGTGCCGTCGCGGCGGAGCCGCCAGCGGCCGGCTGGCGGTGCGAGCCGCGCGAGCAGGACCGTCATGCCTAGCCGCTCGGCTATCGACCGGGCCTGCTGCCGTTGCTCCTCGGCGCTCCCGGCGTCGCCGGGGCCAGCCCGTGCCGCCAGCGCGTCAGCCAGCCCGGCCCGCGCGTGAGCCAGGGACGGCAGGGCACCGATCTGCCCGGCCATGGCCGCGGCCTCGCGGAAGAGATCCGCCGCCTCGTCCCACCGGCTCAGCGCCGCGGCGAGCAGCCCGAGATAGTACGACACCGGCCCGGCGGTCCAGTTGGCGCCACCCTGGATGACCAGCCGCCCGCGGTAGGGTGCCAGCGCCGGATACAGCGCGCCGGCCGCCTTGGTGTCACTGGTTGCGCTGGCCGCCACTGCCAGCGCCGCGATCGCAGCCAGCCACCGCGGCCCGGAGGCACCCAGCGCCTGCGGCAGCACCCGCTGCAGCTCGGCTGCCGCCTCCGGCAGTCGGCCGAATGCCGCCAGCCCGCCCGCCAGGCTGGCCTCGAAGAGGTGCCCGGGCCGGTGGCGTGCCGCGTCAAGCAGCAGATCCGTGATGAAATCCGCATCCTCCGGGGTACCCTGCTCCAGCAGGACCATCCCGCGCAGCGCGGCGTACAGATCCGCGGTGTCGGGCAGTCCCGCTGCTCGCCCGGAGTCAAGGACCCGTTCAGCGAGCCGCAGCGTTTCGCCGAACCGCCCCCGCAGGCTGGCGAGCATGGCGTGCCGGGCGGTGACCATCACCAGCGCTGCCTCGTCGCCGGCGACCTGGGCGGCCCGTTCGAAGGCGGCCAGCGCCGATTCCGCTTCCGCCACTCGGCCCAGCTCCATCAGGGCGACGAACCGCCAGAACATGCCGTGCCGCTCGTGGACGTCGTCGTCGGCGGCGCGGGCGAGGTCGATGATCTCCGACGAGGCGGCGAGCCGGTCTTCGGCTGCCGCGGGGTCCCACAGGGCATGCAGCCGGGCATCGAGCACCTCGGCCAGCACCGCCGGCTCCGCGGCCGCCCGGGCCAAGGCGAGGGCCTCGTCGACGAGCGCCCGCCGGCGGCGGCCCGCAGCGGGATCGGCTAGCAGTTCGCGCGCCAGGCGAGCCAGCAGCCGGGCCCGGAGCGGACCGTCCGCCTCCCGTCCGATTGCCGTTTCGAGCAGCCGGATCAACGGCGGATCGATAGCGAGAAACACGAGCTGGGATGGCGCGGACAGGGCCAGGTGCACGACCGGATCGGCGCCGGGATCAAGGCCGGCGAGCCGGCCCGCCAGGGACAGGGCCGGGCCCGGCAGGCCGCCCGAGGCCAGCCACAGGGCGCGGCGCACCTCAGGCCGGCTCTCGCCCACCGCCGCGCCCAGGTCTTCCTCGCCCAGGGGCCCAAGCCGCGTTTCCTGTCCGGTGCCAGAGGGCGCCGACGCGGTCACTATCACCGCCGTGGAGGAGCCGCCAACCCGGCCAGCGAGCACTGGCAAGAACTCGAGCGCTCCCTGGTGCCCGCGATCGAGGTCGTCTACCACGATCAGGCGCGGCGTGAGCGATACGAGGGCTTCGGCGGCTTCCTCCAGGGCCGCAGGAGTCGCTTCCTCTAGCAAGCGGCTCGCCACCGCGGCGGGCCCGCCGGTCTGGCGTATGAGCTGCGCCCACGCCATCCGGGCCGGGCCAATCGCGGCCGCCGCAGCCCGGCCGACGGCAAAGCCGCGGCGCCGGCCCTCCTCCGCCGCGGCCTCGGCCAGGGCGGTCTTTCCGGCGCCGGACGGACCGTAAATCGTCAGCACGCCGCCGGTGCCCGCCGCCGCCTGGTCCAGCAGCACGCCGATGGCCGCCAGCTCCCGGTCACGCCCAACAAGGCTCATAACCCAGATATACCGCCCGGACGGCCGCCGGGGGCGCGGCAGGAACACGGCCCCGGGCACCCCTTGCGGCCGGATCGCCGCGGGCGTTCGGCGAGCGCGTGCCCGCCACACGCGCTGCACATCAGGTCGGCCTCATCGGCGCGCACCCGGTGCTGCGCCGCGTGCGCTGTGCCGGGCCGAGAACCGCCGCGGCATCTCCCACCTGACCGTAGCGCGGTCCATCGCGCCGGAATCGTCCTTCTCGGCCGTGATGATCCCGTCCGGGTTCGCCGCCGTGCCCACGCCCCGGCGGCGAACGGCTGAGGGTTCCGAGCCACCGCGGGTTCGTTCGGATGATTCTTTCTATTTTTCCGAACGGCCGCGTGGTGACTCCCGCTGAGCAAGCCGACGCCCGCCCGCGGGCGCCCAATCCCAATGGACGACCGGGTCGTCGTGCACCCCCTCAGCACCGCCGGACCGACCTCGCGGCGGCACGGATACGACGCCGCAAGGTTCCCGGCGGGCTGATCCACGAGTACAGACGAGGCGCGTGAAAAAGTACCAGCTGATCTAGAAAACTGCACCTCAAAGGCCATGGTCGCAGTTTTGGCACCCTACAGGCAGTGCCCCGATCTGGTACGCCACGCGCGGGTCCCGGGGCTGGGCGCGGGTCCCGGGGCTGCCGGTCACCTGGACGCGTCGAGGACGAAATCACGGCCGAGGTCCAGCAGGACCTGGTCGGCGGTGAGCAGCCGGAGTCCCGTGCGGGAGGCCTGCGCTACCAGCAGGCGGTTGAACGGGTCGTGCCTGGCAAGTTCGGGGAAGTCGCGGAGCGCCTCGGCGTGCTCGGCGGTGATGCTGAGCAGCACCAGCCCCTGGGCGGTGAGCTTTTCGCTGAGGTCAGCCGGGACGGACAGCTTGCCGAGCATGGTCTTGATGGTCAGCTCCCAGACTGTCGCCGCGGAGACGTGCACGCCTTGCGCGGAGGTGATCGCCTGCCGGGCCTGTGGGCCGAGGCGCGGATTGTCGTCCAGCAGCCACAGCAGGGCCTGGCTGTCAAGGAGCAGCATCGCCGCCGGGCCCGCAGGGTTCGCCGGCTTCGCCTGGCTGGCTGTGTTCTGTGTGGTAGAACATCTGCTGGATGTCCGGATCGATGCCGAACGCCCGATCGTCGTAGGCGATCTCACCTTTCAGCCCGCCGAACGTTACGGTCGCCGCCTGGTGCGGCACGAGGTCCGCGATCGGGGTGCCGGCCTTGGAGATCACGACCCGCTCGCCGGCCGCGACCCGCTCCAGCAGCCGCGACAGGTGCGTCTTGGCCTCGTGGATGTTGACGCTCACGGTCATGATGACCATGATAATGACCAGACTAAGTTTAGTCTGGTCATGCCTGGCGGGCCTTGCGGGTGCCGTTACTCCTGTGCGCATCGGAACTGTGGGTGCCGATAACCATGTCATGACCGCTGACCTGGTGCCTTGTGCTGGATGAGGGTGACCGGGCTAGGGATCTGGCGGCGCAAGGGCTTCATGGCCAGGCACTGCCGGCATTCGTGTCATCAATGCGTTTCGCCTACCCGGCGGCGCTGCGCGTGTTCGGCTGGCTCGCTTTGCCCGCCCCGGTCGGACCGCGCCGAGGACACCGAGATCCTGATCCGGCGGCCCCAGGCCGCCGTGTTCCAGCGGCTGGTGCCTTGGCGCGCATAGGTCTAGACCACTGCATGGACCCGCTGCCGGTAAAGGCATGGCTGCCCGCCACGTGGTGATGACAGTCGCGCCCGGAAGCGGCCGACACGGTTAGTGATCCCTGCTGGCGGCGCGCCCGGTCCGTTGGCCCTCATCGCGCCTTCGCCACCCCGGCGGGCGCGTTCCGGCATCGCGGCCAGGCCCGGTGTTCGTGCTGGGGTACGCCATGCTGGAAATGGTAGATTGATGGCATGAGAACTGCCATTGACGCGGCGGGGCGCATCGTGGTTCCCAAGGTCCTGCGCGAGGCCCTGGGGCTCACGGCTGGGCAGCCGCTGGAGATCGTCGAGCGTGACGGGCGGCTTGAGATCGTGCCTGCCCCCACGCCGATGCGGCTGGTGGATGAGGGCGACGGCGTCGCTGCGGTCGCGGACGCTGAGATGCCGGTGCTGACGGCCGCGATGGTGCGGGAGACACTGGAGCGTGTCCGCCGGTGAAGGCCGTTGACTCCAGCGTGGTGGTCGCCGCCTTCGCCAGCTGGCACGAGCACCATGCGGTCGCCCGCAAGGCCATGGCCGCCCGGCCCCGCCTGATCGCGCACGCGGCGGTCGAGTCGTACTCGGTGCTGACCCGGCTGCCGCCGCCGCACCGGGCGAGCCCGGACATCGTGCACGCGTTCATCACGGGGCGTTTCACCGAGCCGTTCCTCATCCTGTCCGAGACTGGTTACCAGGAGCTCCTCGCCGCGGTTGCGGCCGGCCAGATCCTCGGCGGCCCTGCTTATGACGCGCTGATCGCCTTCACGGCGGCAGAGCACAACGCCACCCTGATGAGCCTTGACCAGCGTGCGGCAGCCACGTACAAGGCAGTCGGCGCCCAGGTCGAGCAGCTTCTCGGCTAGCGCGGCCGTAATCCGGGCGACGTCAGCGCCGAAGCCTTGGCATCCGGCGGCGGTGGCGGCCGCGATGCCGGCCTTCCCTGGGATCGCGCAAGGCGGCCATCTTGTAGATGCCGGCAACCTGTGCCTATGGGTTGTCGGTCCCGGAACCTTGTCCTTCGCGGCGTCCGGCGAGCGAAGTGTTTCCTCTTTCGTGGCTTCGACGGGGTTGCGCACCTGGCGGCTTCGTTGAACCGCTCGGCGCGGAACCCGGAATCGCCACCGAGGTGGAGTAGAAGTGGCCTTGAGCGTGCCGTGGGGGTTGAGCGCGGCCCGGCCGCGGCCGCTCGCGTCGTCGCCCTTGCCCGAGCCCTTGTGCCGTGCCAAAACCCTGCGTATGGCCGGTATTACAGTCGCTGTTTCGCGGTGAGTGGTTGCCCGATGATGGTTGGGTGGCCGGCAGGACCAGGCCTGTCAGACTGGGCGTGACTGCTGGGTGTGTCGGGGCGGGTGCGCAACGGGAGACGGCCGTGGGCCGTTCCCGAATTCGTGACAAGACAAGAAGGCACCACGACCGCACCTGTATGATACTGGTGGTTAATTACGCGGCGCGGTTGCCTGTGGACGGTTTGCGTCCGGGTGGCCGGCTTGTAAGGCGGCCAAGCGGAGGCTTTGGTCGAGGCGGGCCAGGTGGCTGGTGCGAGTGCGGTCGATGGGCGTGTCGTTCCAGTACGCGTCCAGGCGCCAGAGGTTGAGGGCGACGGCCGCGTAGACGTGCTCGAGGCGGGTTCTGGCCAGGCCGCGGTAGCGGGCGCGGCGGCATCCGGTAACGGTGACGGCCTGGCTGATGGCGGCCTCGATGTCGGCGCGGCGGCGGTAGTCGTCCTGCCATTGCCTGCTGTCCTGGCCGGCGCGGGCGGCGGCCTGCACTTCGTAAAGGTCGCGGGGCGGGAGGGCCAGCTGGCGTCCGCCTCTGGCGGTGGTGCACTGGGCGCGGGCGGGGCAGGGGTTGCAGGTGCCGGCGTCGAACTGGACGAGGACGGCGGCCCTGCCGCGGATGGCGGTCTCGGTCCAGCGGCGGCTGGCCTGGCCCTGGGGGCAGGTGGCGGTGCGGGCGTCGTAGTCGATGGTGAACGCGGACCGGTCGTAGCCGGCCCCGGAGCGGGCCTGCGGGGAGGTGTCGGCGAGCAGCGGGGTGACCAGGGCGATCCCCCAGGTGCGGGCGGAGTCGAGCATGTTCTGGGCGGAGGCGTAGCCGGAGTCGGCGTAGTGCCGGCCGGGGGCAGGCCCTTGCGGTGCAGGGCGGCGCTGACCGGGACGGTCATCTCGGAGTCGGTGACGGTGGCGTTGGTGGTCGCCACGTGCGTGATCAGGTTCGGCCGGGTGCCGTGCCCCCAGCGCCGGGGCGGCGGGGCGGCGGCAGGGCAGCCGCAGGCGGGCGGCTCTTCGCAGGTCTCGGTGACGTGCAGCTTGTATCCCAGCCACAGCAGGTCTTCCTTCTTCCCCCAGCGGGCATCGGGGTCGTAGGGCGAGGAGACCTTGATATGGGCAGGCGGGAGGCCGGACTCCAGCCCGGCCTCCCGCCTGCGGATCACCTCCTGCCCGTATTCGTCCCGGTCGAGGTGGAAGTTCTGGATCAGCACCGTCCGCAGCACCTGCACCGCCGGGATCTCCCGCGCCCAGGCCGGCGCGGAATCCTCGTAGCACGCGGCGACCAGGGCATACCCGTCCCGGGCTTAGGCGATCAGCAGCTCGTCGCGCGCGGCCTTGTCGGCCGGCAGGTGCCAGGAATCGATCCGGGCGCCGTAGCGGCGGGCCCAGTCGCCGGTGCACAGCCGGCCGCCAGCCAGTCCGGGCACGCGGCCGCCAGCGCCTCCACCGCGGCGCGGACGCTTTCCCCGGCCAGCTCGATGGTGTGCAGCGCGCGGACCGCGGCGATCACGTGCGTGGAGTCGGTACGCTGCTTCCCGCGCGCCTTGACCAGGCCTTCTTCCCTGAGCTTGGCCAGCAGCGCATCCAGGGCGGCCTCCTCCAGGCCGTGGGCGGCGACCCAGGTGCGGAACTCGCTCAGCACGCTGTGATCGAACCCGGGGTCATCCAGCGCCAGGCCGAGCGCGTATGCCCAGTCCAGCCGGGTCGCCACCGCCTCGGCCGCCTCCCGGTTGCCCAGGTCGCAGGCGAACTGCAGCACCGTCACCACCGCCAGCACCACCGCCAGCACCGTCGGCGGCAGCCCCGGCTTGCCGGGGGCGCCGAAGGCCGCCGCGAACGGCTCATCGGTCATCCACTCGCCGAGCCGGTCTCGCATCGTGACCGCCAGCGGCGCCGTCTTCTTCCCGGCATACTTCCTCCCGATCGCCGCCGCGACCGCCGGATGCGGATCCGGCAGCGGCGCCGCCCGCATCGACACCACGCACCCCATTCTGCAGCCGTACAGGGGAACGCGGCCGCGGAAGGACACTGGTCGGCCCGGCCGCAAACATCACGCACCGCACCCGGCGTGTCGCCGACCAGCCCGGCGCAACACGCGAAAACCCACGGAACGCAGCGGCCCGTCGACTACAGGTAATTAGCCACCAGCATCAACCACGAGGACAAAACGGACACAAAAATGACCTGGAGTGATGAAACCCCAGGTCAGGCCGGGTGCGCCGCCAGGGACTCGAACCCCGAACCCGCGGATTAAGAGTCCGCTGCTCTGCCAATTGAGCTAGCGGCGCTCGCTGGCAACAGGCAGATGTTAGCAAGGATCGGCCGCTGCGGCGAATCGGACGCGCACCTCTGGGCGGCTGCCGTCGGCCAGGGGTCCCTGCCTGCGGGAACGCGGCGCTGAAGTCGCCTTGCATCGGCCCGGTTTGCGGTAATTACGGGGAAATCCACCGATCATCGGTAGGGCACCGGTAGGGCCTTCCGATGAGCCCCTGCGGGGACGGTCATGACGGCTGGTGCCGACGGGTGGCGGGTCGTGCCGCGCCGTACCGGAACATCCGAGCGAGCACGGAGCCAGCACGGGCAACGATTGATTTAGACCAATGATCTATGGTCGACGGTGTGGGTGCCTATAATCCTGTCATAGCCGTTGACCTGGGCATATTCCTATAGAGCCAGGGGAAGATCAAGTTCAGGATCTGCCTGCGCGAGGGCTGCGTACTCCGGCACCTTGGGTACTCATGTCACTACGACTTGCCTACCTGGCGGTGCTGCGCGTGTCCGGCTGGTTCGCTCTCCTCGCCCGGTCCGACCACGCTAAGGACGCCGAGATCCTGATCTTGCGCCATCAGGTCGCCGTCCTTCAGCGCCAGATCAAGGCACCGAGGTTGTCGTGGGCGGGACCGGGCGGTGCTGGCCGCGCTGGCCCGGCCGCTGCCTCGCACCCAGCTCTGCCGGCTCCAGTCGCTCGTCTCCCCGCAGTCCCTTCTGCGCTGGCACGCCGGCCTCGTCCGGCGTCACTGGTCCTTCCCGCGCCGGGG
>Ga0070737_10006268_pt1 | contig 10962 bp, 6 predicted proteins | sample Coa_R1_10_FD_66438 | JGI IMG/M metagenome (GOLD analysis project Ga0070737, IMG submission 66438) | Surface soil microbial communities from Centralia Pennsylvania, which are recovering from an underground coalmine fire - Coalmine... | ecosystem: Environmental > Terrestrial > Soil > Unclassified ...
GGTCGGTCCGGTCGAGACGGCCAGGCTCGTAAGGGAGCGGCTCGAGCCACCCGCCGTCCTGCTCGGCTACAGCTGCGCAGGAAGGGTCGTCGACTCCGGGTCCGGCGAGGCCGATCTCCAGCCCGGCCAGCTGGCAGCAGCAGCGGGTGCGGGCTACGCCGCGCATGCCGAGGTCGTGAGCGTCCCTGCCAACCTCTGCGTGCCGGTACCCACCGGCGTCACCCCGGCGCAGGCCGCCTTTGCCACGGTGGGTGCGATCGCCCTGCGGGGGATCCACCAGGCCCGGGTCGAGCCGGGCTCCCGGGTGGCGGTCGTAGGGCTCGGCCTCGTCGGGCAGCTCACGGTCCGGATGCTGCGCGCCTACGGCTACGACGTCGTCGGGATCGACCTCGACGAGGAGATGGTCGTGCTGGCGGCCGCAGCCGGGATCCGGGCGCTCGTGCGGACCGAGGAGCCGCTTGCCGAGGAGGTGAGGCGGTGCTGGGGAGGCCGTCTCGCCGACAGCGTGCTCCTCACTGCGGCGACCTCGAGTGGCGACCCGATCGAGCTGGCGGGGGAGATCGCCCGTGACCGCGCCTCGGTGGTCGTCGTCGGCGACGTCGCCGTGAGGCCGGAGCGCCACGCCTACTACATGAAGGAGCTCGAGATCCGGTACTCGCGCTCGTACGGCCCCGGTCGGTACGACCCGGTGTTCGAAGAGGGTGGGATCGCGTACCCGGAAGGGTTCGTGGCGTGGGACGAGCAGCGCAACCTCGGCGAGGTGCTGAGGCTGTTCGCGATCGCTGCCCTCGAGGTGGAGACGCTCTCGCCCGTCGTCCTGCCGATCGGGGAGGCGGCCCGGGCCTACGAGCTGCTCGGCGAACGTTCTGGTCGCCACGTCGCCATCCTTCTCGAGTACCCCGAGGAGGCTCCTCCGAGCGGGGCCGTCCGGCTGCGGGTGGACGTGCCAGGGCGGCGACCGGCACGGCCGGCTCGAAAGGGGACCGTTGCCCTCGGTGCCATCGGTGCCGGCTCGTTCGCGACGGGCGTGGTCTTCCCCTTCCTTCGTGACGACCCGAGGGTCGAGCTCGCCTGGCTCGCGACGACGAGGGGCATCACGGCCCTGAACGAAGCCCGTCGCTCGGGGTTCTCCTCGGTGGCTGCCAGCCTCGAGGAGGGACTCGCCGGGGGCGACACCGACGGCGTCCTCGTGCTGAGCCGGCACGACTCGCACGCCGCCGCCGCCTCGACCCTGCTGCGTCGTGGAGTGCCGACCTTCTGCGAGAAGCCGCTCGCGCTCTCGGAAGACGAGCTCGACGACGTCGCCTCCGCCTACCTCGAAGGTGGGGGAGTTGCGATGGCGGGGTTCAACCGGCGCTTTTCTCCTCTCGTCACGCGCCTCAAGCAGGAGTTGGCCGGCAAGGGTCCGCTCCAGCTGAGCTACCGGGTCTTCGCCGGGGCGCTCGACCCGACCCACTGGTACTTCGATCCGGTCCAAGGGGGCCGGATCCACGGAGAGGTGTGCCATTTCGTCGACACCATCTGCTGGGTCGTGGGCTCGATCCCCTCGCTCGTCACTGCCGTCGGGGCCGAGGGCCACCACGACCCTCTGTCCGCCCAGAGCGTGACCGCGCTCCTCCAGTTCGACGACGGCTCTTCGGCCTCGCTCGTGTACGCCGGTCGGAGCCCGTCAGGTCCGCCGAAGGAGCTCCTCGAGGTGTCCGGGCGAGACGTGGCCGGCCGGATCGACGACTACACGGCGCTCGACCTCTGGGTCGCCGGCAGGGTCCACCACCAGTCGTGCACCATGCCCGAGAAGGGCCATCGGGAGGAGCTCCGAGCCTTCGTCGACCTCGTGACGGAACCGTCGAGCCACGACGACGGCTTCACCTTCGCTCTCGCGAGCACGCTCGTGACCTGCCGCCTGGCGCGCTCCCTCGAAGAGGACCGTCCCCTGCCGACCACGCCCCACACCCCGGCGCTCGAGCAGGCGCTGGGCGGAGGAACCCTGCCATGAGACCGCTCGTCGTGGTCGGTGCCCGGCCCAACTTCATGAAAGCCGCTCCCTTGCTGAGGGCGATGGCGGAACGGCCTGGCTTCGAGCCGCTCCTCGTCCACACGGGCCAGCACTTCGACAGGGAGATGTCCGGCGAGTTCTTCGAGGCGCTCGAGCTCCCGGCACCTGATGTCCATCTCGGGATCGGGGCCGGCTCGCGCGCCTGGCAGCTCGGGGAGATCCTGCATCGCCTGGAGCCGGTCTACGGCGAGACGGGCTCCGACGCGACCGTCGTCGTCGGGGACGTGAGCTCGACCCTCGCGGCCGCTCTTACCTCCTCGACGCTCGGGATCCCCGTCGCCCACGTCGAGGCGGGTCTGCGCAGCCGCAACTGGTCCATGCCCGAGGAGGCGAACCGCGTCCTCACGGACCGCCTGAGCGACTGGCTCTTCACGCCCTCGGAGGACGCCGACGCGAACCTGCTCGCCGAGGGGATCGAGCCGGAGCGGATCTTCCGGGTCGGCAACCTCATGATCGACTCGCTCCTGTGGATGTCGGAGCGAGTCGACGCCGCCCAGCGCTGTGAGAGCTTCGGCGTCGAGCCAGGCCGCTTCGCCCTCGCCACGCTGCACCGGCCCGGCAATGTCGACGACCCGGCCGTGCTGGGCGGGCTCGTCGACGCTCTCACGGAGGTCTCGCGCAAGCTGCCGCTGCTCTTCCCCGTCCATCCCCGCACGAGAGCCCGGCTCGAGGCTCTCCGCCGGGAGACGGCGGCCACCGGCCTCGGCCTGCTGCCACCCCTCGCGTACCCGGACTTCGTGGCGCTCATGTCGTGCGCGGCGCTCATCCTCACCGACTCCGGTGGCATCCAGGAGGAGGCGATGGTGCTCGGCACCCCCTGTCTCACCCTGAGGGAGGAGACCGAGCGGCCCGTCACGCTGGCGGGGAGCAACGAGGTCGTCGGCATCCTGCCCGGCCCCATCGTGGAAGCCGCCATGCGCCGTCTCGAGGTGGGGAGAGCCGAGCCGGTGCGCCCTCCTCTCTGGGACGGCCATGCGGCCGAGAGAGTCCTCGACGTTCTCGCGGCGGGACCGCCTGCTCGCGGGCGATGAGCGCTCCTGCCGCCGATCGCCGGGCCGCCCTCCTTGCCTACTGCGCGAGGGGCCTCGACCTCGCGGAAAGGGCCGGCTACCGCAGCTTCGACCCCTTCGACGGCCTTGACTGCCCTTGTGGCCGTGCCCTTTTCCGGATCTCGAAAGCGGGCGCCCGCATCGCCGTGCAGGTGGGTGCCCGAAGCGGCGCGACGCCCCGCCGGCTCGCCGGCGTCGGCATGCGGACCGAGGCGAAGGCAGTCGCCGACCTCCTCTCGACCGCCTGCGTCCTCGAGGAGAGCGGCGCCGGCGATCCACGTCGGCCCGAGCGGCTCGTGGAGCTGCTCCTCGGCCTCGCCGTCCCGACGGAGCACGGGCAGGGGTGGGGGCTCTCGTTCCCGTGCGCCTCCCGCTTCGTGCGGGCCGAGGCAATGACGCCGAACGCGTACACGACCGCGTGTGCCGCCGGCGCCCTCCTCGACGCCGCCGCCGTGCTCCGGCGCGACGATCTCGTCGCCGCAGCGACGGCGGCGCTGTCGTTCGTGACGGAGGACCTCGGCTGGATCCGCCGGCCCGAGGGGGACTACTTGAGATACTGGCCCGGCTTGGACGCACCGATCACGAACGTGCAGGCGCTCGTGGCCTCCGTGGCGGCCCGCACGGCGAGGGCGAGCGGCGAGGAACGCTGGAGCGAGACCGCCCAGGTGCTCGCCCGCAGCGTGGTCGTCGCCCAGCGCGGCGACGGCTCCTGGCGCTACAGCGAGGACGGATCGGCGGACTTCGTCGACTCGTTCCACACGGGCTTCGTCCTCGACGGCCTCCGGGGCTTCCTCACGTGGGCCGGGACCTCCGTCCACGAGGTTCGCGTCGCCCTCGAGCGAGGCCTCGAGTACTTCCGCGCGCACCTGTTCGACGAGCGCTCGGCGCTCCCGCGTGCCCGGAGCGACGGGCGCCCGACTCACGACCCCCAGGCCGTGGCCCAGTGCGCGGTGACGCTCTCGTCGGACGGGTCGCCCGCTGGCCTCGATGGCGCCTGGCGCACGTTCGGCCACTTCCCGGAGCTCGACGAAGGGCGCCTGGTCCGCCCGCGCGGGCTCTCGCCGGCCTCATACCTCTCGCTTCGCTGGCACGTAGGGCCCGCCGTGCTCGCAGCGGCGAGGATGCTCGAGCTCGCCGGCCACCCTGCCCCGACGGGGGGCGAGTGAGATGTGCGGGATCTGCGGGCTGTGGAACCGCGACGGCCGGCCGGTCGACCTCGAGCTGCTCTGCCGGATGCGGGACTCGATGAGCCACCGGGGACCCGACGGAGCCGGGCTCGGCTTCGCCAGCTCGGGGCGTGGCCGGGCTGTCGTCCCCCGCGAGGAGGCCGCCGGCGGCGAGAGCTGGGACGTCGGGTTCGGCAGCCGCCGCCTCGCGATCGTCGACCTCGAGACCGGCGACCAGCCGATGTCGAACGAGGACGGCTCGGTGCTCCTCGTCGCGAACGGCGAGATCTACAACCACCTCGAGCTCCGCCGGGACCTCGAGGCTCGGGGCCACCGCTTCCGGACGCGCTGCGACGTGGAGGTGATCGTGCATGCCTACGAGGAGCACGGGACCGACTTCCCGCGGCTGCTCGACGGCATCTTCGCCGTGGCCGTGTTCGACACGAAGGCGCGACGGCTCGTGCTGTGCCGGGACCAACTCGGGGTGAAGCCGCTCTACTACGCCGAGGCCGGCGGGCAGCTCGTCTTCGGCTCGGAGATGAAGGCGGTGCTCGAGCACCCGGCCGTCTCGCCCGAGCTCGACCTCGAGGCCCTCTCGCTGTGCCTCGCCTTCCGCTACACCCCGGCGCCGTGGACGCTGCTGCGCCAGGTGCGCAAGCTGGCGCCGGGCTCGCTGCTCGAGGTGAGCCCCACGAAGGCGGCGACGAGACGGTACTGGCACGGGGGCGGGGAGGTCGAGCGGGCGGGCACCGAACGGGACTGGGCGGGACGCCTCGCCGCCGAGCTCGACTCGTCGCTGCGGAGCCAGCTGATGAGCGACGTGCCCCTCGGCCTTTCGCTCAGCGGTGGGGTCGACTCTGCCACCCTGCTCGCGCTCATGGCGCGAGCAGGGGCCTCTCCCGTGCTCGCCTTCACGGTCGGCTTCGCCGGCGACGAGGCAGGCTCCGAGATCCCGGCGGCGCAGGCGCTCGCGGACCGGTTCGGGGCACAGCTCCACTCGAGGGTGGTGAGCGATTCCGACTACGCCTCGTTCATGACCCGCTACATGTGGCACCTCGAGGAGCCGATCGGCAACGAGTCGGCCGCCGCGTACTACTTCGTGGCGGCGATGGCGCGCGAGGAGGGAGTGAAGGTCCTCCTCACGGGGCAAGGCCCCGACGAGCTGTTCGCCGGCTACGACCGCTACCTCGCGCCCGCCTACGGGCACCTGCTCGCTCCGGTCGCGTCGCCGCTCGTGCGCGAGCCGCTCCGGCGGCTGCTTCGCGGCCGCCCCGCCCGGGAGCAGTACGAGCGCCTTGTCGCCTACGCAGGCGGCTCCTCGGAGGCGGAGGCCGTCTCGGCCATGTGGTCCCTGTTCGGCTCCGGAGCCGGTGACCCCTCCCTGCTCTCGCCCGAGGTACGGCGGGAGGTCGACGCCGACCTCCCCACTCGCGTGATCGCCGGCGAGCTCTCCGGCGCACCTCGGGACGGGAGCCCGCTCGAGCGCCTGCTCTGGCTCGACACCCGCACCGTCCTGCCCGAGAACCTGCTCCTCGCCGAGGACAAGATGTCCATGGCTGCGAGCGTCGAGGCGCGCGTCCCGTTCCTCGGCGTCGGCTTCGTCGAGCTCGCCGAGCAGGTGCCTGGCAGGCTCAAGCTGCGCCGGTTGCGGGACAAGCACGTCCACCGCGAGATGTGCGCCGGCATCGTCGGGAGGCAGGTGAGCGGCCGGCGGAAGATCGGGTTCGCGAACCCCATGCGCCGGTGGCTGCGGGGGGCGCTCGGGGCCGAGCTTCGGGCGCAGCTTTCCTCGCCGGGGTCGTTCACTTCCTCCTACCTCGACCGCGAGCGGGTGCAGCTCCTCGTGGACGAGCACATGGCCGGTGCGCGCGACCACACGAAGGCCCTGTACCTCCTCTACTCCCTCGAGCAGTGGAGCACCGTCTGGCTGGACGGCGAGCGGCCATGCTCGGACGGCGCGGGAGCAGGGGCAGGGGTGGTGGGGCGATGACGGCCGCCGCCTCGCCGGGAGTGATCCGCCGGCTCCGGCGATGGCTCGCCCTGGCGGCCTACTACGGCGTCGCGGCGCACCTCCCCGACCTCGCCTTCCCGGGTGGGAGGTGGTTCAACCGGCTGCGGTGCACCCTGCTCCGCCAGATCCTGCTCCGGTGCGGGGACGGGAACGAGATCGACAGCGCCGTGTACGTCGGCGACGGCTCCGACGTCGAGATCGGGCAGCGGTGCCAGGTCAACAAGGGCTGCCGGCTCACCCGGGTCTCGATCGGGAACTACGTGATGATCGGCCCTGACGTCCTTGTCATCGGGCAGCTGCATGCAACGGCGGACACCTCCGTCCCGATGATCGATCAGGGCAAGGTGCTGCGGGAGGTCACCCGGATCGAGGACGACGTGTGGATCGGGGCTCGGGCGGTCGTGATGCCGGGCGTCCACATCGCGTCGGGGGCGATCGTGGGAGCCGGTGCGGTCGTGACCGGCGACGTGCCGCCGAACGGCGTCGTGGCGGGGGTGCCGGCGCGCCTGGTACGCGTGCGTGGCGCCGAGGCGACGGGGGAGTGACCGGCCCGTCCGCCCGCTCCGTCGCCCGGCAGGTCCGACGGCGCCTCGAGGCCTACCGCCTGGACCTCGCCGACTGGAGGGACCGCCGCATCGCGCATCCACCTCACCCGCAGTTGCTCGAGCAGTCGCTTCGGGCGAGTGCCGTCGACCTCGACGGTTTCCTCTGGCGACTCGGGCGGCAAGGGCCGGGAGCAGGGTGGGGCGAGGGCGGGCCCGCCGAGATCGTGGCGGCGCTCGAGTCGGCGGATCCGGGCTGGCGCGAGCGCACCCTGGATGCAGCGGACCGGATCGTGGCGGGGCACGTGCGCCTGCTCGGGGAGGACGACCTCGACCTGCTCGCTCGCCGGCCCACTGGCTCGCCGGGCGCCTGGCCGTGGCACTGCGACGTCACGAGCGACTACGCCTTCGACCCCGGCCGCTACTACCGTGCGGTCGCCGTGCCGTACGGTAGGGCCGACATCAAGGTCCCCTGGGAGCTCTCGCGCTGCCAGCACCTCCCCACCCTCGCGATGGCCCACCTTGCCTCGGGGGAGCCCGGGTACGCGCAGGCCTTCGTCGACCAGGTCCTGGACTGGGTCGCGAGCAACCCCGCGCGCAGAGGGGTGAACTGGGCCTGCACGATGGAGGTGGCGATCCGGGCGGTCAACTGGATCTGGGGCTACGGGATGCTGGCGGAGAGCGGTGTGCTGAGCGAGGCCTTCCAGGTGACCTTCGCCGCGAGCCTCCTCGAGCACGCCCGGCACGTCGCCGCCAACGTCGAGGTCTATGCGGGCGGGCTCACGACGAACCACACGGCCGCCGACTACGTCGGCCTGTTGCACCTCTCACTGTTCCTGGCCGACCTCGCCGAGGCGGCCGGGTGGCAGGCCCAGGCGCTCGCCGGCCTCGAGCGGTGCATCGCCCAGCAGGTGAACCCCGACGGCTGCGACTTCGAGGGGTCGACGTCCTACCATCGCCTCGCCCTCGAGCTCTTCCTCGGGGGGTACCTGCGCGCGCGCTCGGCCGGCGGCTGCTCGGCGTCCTATGCGGCTCGGGTCGAAGCGATGTTCGAGGCGCTGTACGAGACGGCCCGCCCCGACGGCCTCACGCCGCTCGTCGGCGACGCCGACGACGGCAGGCTGCTCATCCTCCACGACTACTTCGGCTGGGTCCCCCAGGACCACCGCTACCTGCTCGCGGTCGGCGGCTCGCTGTTCGAGCGGCCCGAGTGGCTGGCCGAGGGCCTGTCGGCACCTGGCGGCCGGGAGGAGCTCGCGTGGCAGCTCGGCGCCGGAGCACTCGCTGCCGCGACCGGCGCCGCCTTGGAGCGAGGCCGGCGCCGCTCCCGGGCCTTTGCCGAGACCGGGCGGTACGTGCTTCGCAACGGGGAGGCCTATGCGCTCGTGAACGCCGACCCGGTCGGGACGGCCGGCATGGGGAACCACCACCACAACCACTGGCTCTCCTACGAGCTTGCTCTCGCCGGCCGTCCCGTCGCCGTCGATCCCGGCTCGTACACCTACACGAAGGACCCCGTCGAGCGGGATCGCTTCCGCTCGACTCGTGCTCACAACACGGTCGTCGTGGACGGCGCCGAGCAGTGCGAGCTCGCCGGGCCGTTCGGAGTGCGCCCCGGACCGCCTCCGCGGCTCATTGCTCTCGAGCTCGACGGGCCGGTGGCACAGGTCGTCGCCGAGCACTCGGGCTACGGCCGGCTCCGCGGCGCGGTCACGCACCGGCGGAGCCTTCGGCTTGCGAGCGACGGTGTCGCAGTGACCGATCTCCTCGCCGGAAAGGGCCGCCACGAGGCAGAGAGCTTCGTCCACCTGGCTCCGGGGTGTGAGCACACCTTCCCCGCGGCGGCTGAGCCGGCCCTCTCGCCCGAGCTTGCCGCGGCGCTCCAGGCCGACGGCGTGCCGCCGAGCTGGTGGCAGCCCGAGGACGCCGTCGTCCTCAGGATCGGGGCGGTCGCCGTCCACCTCGTCCCCTACGGAGGGGTGGGCGTCTCCTTGGAGCAGAGCTGGGTGTCGGAGCGCTACGGCCAGCGGCGCCCCGCACCCACCGTCGTGATGCGGTGGGCCTTCGAGGGCAGCTCGGTGGCGGGCTACTGCCTTTCTCTCGTGCACGAGTAGGTTGCGCCGGTGCCCCTTGCAGGCCGCGACATCGTCTGCCTCTCGACGCACTACTTCGACGAGCGCCGGTATCGCAAGCAGGAGTTCATGGACCGGTTCCGGCGCCGGAACCGGGTGCTGTACGTCGAGCCCTCGTACTCGATGCTCCGCCGGCCGGAGGCGCACCTCGAGCGGGTCGCCAGGAACGAGATCGGGCGCTCCCGCCTCGTCGAGCGGGGGGACAACCTCTGGACCCTGCAGCCCCCGCGGCTGCTCCCGTGGTGGAGCCGGCGCGGCGTCGGGGAGCTCAACTTCGCCTTGTTCGCCCTCGAGGTGCGCCGCCGGATGCGGGCGCTCCGCTTCGAGGAGGCGGTGCTCTTCGTGTACCAGCCGGCGTACGCGCCGGTGATCGGGCTCGTGCCGCACCGGCAGCTCGTGTTCGACCTCGTGGACGACCTTGCCGGCTACGTCGCCTCCAACGAGCGCGCGGCCGCAGCGGCCGAGCAGCGGGTGAGGTCGCTCGTCCAGAGAAGCGACCTGCTCGTCGTGACGTCGCCACCTCTCCTCGACCGTTACGGCCCCCTCGCCCGTCGCAGCGTCGTCGTCCCGAACGGCTACGACCCGGGCAGCTTCGGACCGGCCCTGTGCGAGCTGCCGCCTCCGCCCGGGCTCGAGGGGGTCGAGGTCCCCATCCTCGGCCTCGTGGGGACCCTGTTCTCCTTCCTCGACTACGACCTGCTGCGCGAGGTGGCACGGCGGAACACCGACAAGCTGCTCGTGCTGCTCGGCCCGGTCGAGGAGGGCTCCCGGGACGCGGTCGAGCGGCTCGTCGCCGAGCCGAACGTCCGCCACCTCCCGCCGGTGCCGAGGGAGGAGGTCGCCCGCTACGTCCGCTGCTTCTCGGTCTGCCTCAACGCCTTCCGGGCCGGCAGGGTTGCCGACAACGTGAGCCCGCTCAAGGTCTACGAGTACCTCGCCCTCGGCAAGCCCGTCGTCTCCACCCCGATGGCCGGCCTCCAGCGCGAGGAGGTGGCCGCCGGGATCTCGTTCGCAAGCACGGCCGAGGAGTTCTGCCGCCGCATCGACGACAGCCTCGCAGAGGCCCCGGAGGCGGCAGCGAGGCGGCGCCTCCTCGCCGAGGGGCACTCCTGGGACCGCCTCTTCGACCGTCTCGACGCCGCCTGCGAGGATGCCCTGTGAGGGTGCTCGCCGTGCTCTCCTCGCTCATGGGGGGAGGAGCCGAGCGGCAGATGACCCTCATGCTCCGGCACCTCGACCGGGAGCGCTTCGATCCGACCCTGTGCCTGTTGAGCGGCGCCGAGGCCGACTATCTGCCCGACCTCCCTCCCGGCCTGCGGGTCGTCGACCTCGGCAAGCGCTCGGCCGGCGACGTCGCGAAGATCACCTGGCGGCTCTCCCGGCTCGTGGCCTCGGGCCGCTACGACCTGCTCGTCTCTCGCGTCGACTACACCAACCTCGTCTCGGTGGCGGCCACCCGCCTCGCCCGCCGCGCCGTGCCGGTCGTCTGCGTCGAGGACTCCGTGCAGTCCCGCGAGCTCGCCGGGCGAAAGGATCGCCACCTCCGGGCCGCCCTCGTCAGGGCGACCTACCGCCGGGCCACGGTCGTCGTCACGCCAACCCCGGGCGTGCGCAGCGAGGTGCTCGAGTCGGTCCCTCGCTCCTCGACCTCCGTCGTCGTCATCTCCAACATGGTCGACGTCGCGGAGGTCCGCCGCGCTGGCGAGGAGCCGGCCTCGCATCCCTTCCTCACCGGCGGGCTCCCTCTCGTGGTGGCCGCCGGCCGCCTCGATCGGGCGAAGGGCTTCGACGTGCTGCTCGAGGCACTCGCCCGCGTGAACGAGAGGAGAGCCTGCCAGCTCGCCCTGCTCGGCAAGGGTCCGGAGCTGGGCTCGCTCCGGCAGCTGGCAAGCCGTCTCGGCATCTCGGGCCGGGTGCACTTTGCCGGCTTCGTCGGGAACCCGTTCGCCTGGATGGCGAGAGCCGACCTCGTGGTCTGCTCCTCGCGGTGGGAGAGCTTCGGGAAC
>Ga0070737_10006270_pt1 | contig 10956 bp, 9 predicted proteins | sample Coa_R1_10_FD_66438 | JGI IMG/M metagenome (GOLD analysis project Ga0070737, IMG submission 66438) | Surface soil microbial communities from Centralia Pennsylvania, which are recovering from an underground coalmine fire - Coalmine... | ecosystem: Environmental > Terrestrial > Soil > Unclassified ...
GAGCAATGGCAGTGGAAGCCTGTGGGAGTCGCTGCGCCTGTAGCGCCGGTGTCCTCACCGGCGGATGAGGCGGCGCCGCAGACGATCCTGGACTTTTCGCAGCATCGTGAGCGCTTCGCCGCTGCCTTCGGCCTGGCGCAGCCTGCCTCTGCGGGCGAAGCCAAGGCGGAAGGCTCTGAAGCTCAATCCTGGGCGGCGCTGGAACGCTGCGCGGAGCTTGCCTGGCGACGTTTGCCGCTGCTGGCCGCGCAGGCCGGGCAGGAAGAACAGGCCTTGCACCAGCTCTTTGAATCCCGCCGTGGCGCGTCTCCCCGCCAGTTGGCCGAAGCCGTCTTGATGCTGCTGGGCGGCGGCAAACTGTTTTCGGCAGCCTTTGATCTGCAGGAACGGTTTCAGGATGAGCTGCATGCGTTGCTGGTGGCCCGCTTCGGACCGCATCAAGCTTTTGACGCGTTCCAGCCGGATCAGAGCGGCCGTATGGAGGATTTTGTGGACGCCCTGCTGGCCGCCGCTTTCGGCCCTGGCGCGGACGATGAGCCGGGCGGCGGTGAAGAACTCGATGAATCATTCTCTTCCGGCTGAAAATCTGCGTAGCGCCGGGCTTCAGGCCGGCACGTGCTGCCCTTAAGGGCGGCGCTACACCATCCGAGACTGAGGCATTACTAAAAAACGAGTGAGCATGTTTGCGAAGAAACAGAAAACCGGCTACCCAACCGCGGCGATCAACCAGGCAGGCGGCGCTCGCTTCTCCGTTCTCGCCCTCTTTTCGCCAAGCTTCGTCAAAACCCGCCCTCAATCGGGAATCGGCAGCCGAGCGGCGGCGGCCGCCGACGATTGATTCGTCCTTTCCTCCCATGCTATTGAAGATTACAGATTAAGGAGACATTGGCAAAAATTGTACCGGCGCTGTCCCTTCGTTGCGCTCAAAGCAAAGTTTCAGCGCCGAAAGAAGCCGTTATAGACGGCGCTACAGCGGAGTCACCACTATAATTTATAATCTCCAGAGGAATTGAATTTTGCGACGTCACGAATGGAAAGCGAGGTTGTATGCTTGGCTCCCGCATCTTGCTGCGCCTTTCACGAGATCCCAGTTCTTCAGACTACAAAGGCGGAACAGAAAACACCCGCGAAAGCGATGCGCTTTCCTTTCTGCGCAAGACCGTTCCGGGCTTCGACGACCTTATCGCCGGCAAATCGGTCCTGGACTTCGGCTGCGGGAGGGGCTGGCAATCGGTGGCGATGGCCAAACAGGGCGCCGCGCGCGTCACTGGAATTGACATTCGCGGTCTGGAATCCGCGGCGGAGCGAGCCCGGCAGGCCGGCTGCGCGGATCGCGTTTCTTTCGTCAGCGAGATTGCACCCGAGGCGGCGGAAACCTTTGACGTTGTCATCTCGTGCAGCAGCTTCGAACACTTTGCGAATCCAGAACGCGCGCTCAGGGAGATGCGCCGGGCCGCGCGCCCTGGAGGAATCGTGATCGTCAGTTTTGCCGAGCCCTGGTATTCTCCTCACGGCAGCCACATGAACTTCTTCACGGAAGTTCCGTGGGTTAACTTGCTGTTTTCGGAACGGAGCGTGATGGAAGCCCGCTCGCGTTTCCGCTCCGACGGGGCGCGCCGCTACGAAGAAGTCGAGGGGGGCCTTAACCGCATGACGGTTTCTAAATTCGAGCGCATCATGCGAGAAAGCGGAATGCAGATTGAGTTTCTCAAATATTATCCTGTAAAAGATTTGCCCGCCGTGGCAAAGCTGCCGGTCCTGCGTGAGTTGCTGGTGGCGTCTGCAACTTGCATCCTTCGCAAGCCTGGCGGCCCGCAGCAGGCCGGAAAAAGTTGAGCCGTAGAGCCTGTGTGAAAACTGCGGCAGTTTTCACACAACTCCGGAGACTGGGCAAGCATAAATTTCTGGAAAATCCGAGGTGAAGCGAGCGATGCTGTTTCTTTCTGAAGCGGATGTGGCGAATCTCTTCCCGATGCAACTCGCTATCGAGCGGGTCGAGGCCAGCTTCCGCGCGCAAGCTCAGGGCGAGGTAATAAACCATCCGCGGCGGCGCATCTTCCTGCCGAACGTTTCTCTGCATTACATGGCGGCGGCGCTTCCCGGCGATAACCTGCTGGGCATGAAAATTTATGCGGCGTCGCGCCAGTCTGTCCGCTTCACCGTCCTGTTGTACGCGGCGGACACCGGAGAGATGCTGGCGACGATTGAAGCGGACCTGCTCGGACGCATTCGCACCGGAGCGGCCAGCGGCGTGGCCACAAAATACCTCGCGCGCCCCGGCGCTTCTACCGTGGGCCTGATTGGCGCTGGCCGCCAGGCGCGAACCCAGCTCGAAGCCGTGAGCGTGGTCCGGAAGCTGAAATCGGTGCGCGTCTTCAGCCGCAATGAGGAGCGCCGCCGCGCTTTTTGCCGCGAAATGAGCGCGCTCCTGAAGCTCGAAGTCGAACCCTCGGAAAGCGCTGAGGCCGCGTCTCGCTCCGCAGACATCCTGATCACCGCCACTCGTTCTCGCGAGCCCGTGCTGAGGTCGGAATGGGTGAAGTCCGGAGCGCACGTCAACGCTATTGGCTGCAACGTGCCAGATCGCCGTGAAGTGGATGATGAACTGCTCCGGCGCGCCGTCGTGATCGCCGTGGATTCAATTGAGCAAGCAAAGCTTGAAGCGGGCGATCTGATTCAAGGCTTCTCAGGATCGCCGGAGAGATGGGAGGCTGTCACCGAACTGTGCCAGATTGTTGCCGGAGGCCACAAGGGCCGTGTCTCGCCCGAAGACATCACTCTGTTTAAGTCGGTCGGCATGGCCATCTGGGACGTAGCCGCCGCTGGCGCCATATACCGTCGCGCCCTCGAAACAGGCCGCGGAAAAACCCTCGAACTTTCCGCCCCCATGCCGTAGGCCGCTACCCATTTCCCCGCGCCTGCTTTGAGAAGCCATCACCGGCAGCGTTTTCTCGCCGGCGTCGATGCCATACCTCCCGCTAATAAACTGCAAGGAGATACTTGAACAAACGGCGCCGGCCTTGACGGTTACATGGCGCACTATTTTGCGGTTTTTGACAGGTAAGGCTGGGGTGGCGTCTGGGTGAAAAATTTCACGTGGTTGAGACCGGTCCAGGCAAGCTGGCCGTTGGGGCGACCGCTTCACGGCAGGGACGAAGCTTCATCTTCAGGGCTTGAAAGATCAAGGCCAGGATGGCAACTCGATTTTCAAACAGAACCTGCGCCCACTCGCGCTTTCGCATCTGTGGAAAGTAGATTCCACGGAAGGCTAAGCGCGCAACCAAGTGCATGATGCGGTCGCCGAGCGGCCTCGTTTCCAGCCACTTCATGGCGCGAGCGATTGTAGCAGGAGCGTAAGATGCCGCCCAGGCGCGCCGCACCTCGGCCTGCGCCTCCTCGGCAGAAAGGCCCAAGGGCGCGTGCGCCATGACGAAAGGCTTGAAATCCAGCCAGTGTTTCGGGCGGGTTAGCCGGCCCGCGGCGGCGAGCTTGTTGTATAAGGGCGTTGCAGGGTAGGGCGTGAGCAATCCGAAGACGGGCAGGCCAGGCGGCCAGGAGCGAATCTGTTCCAAAGTGCGGTCGGCCGCGCCGGGGCGGTCGCCATCCAGCCCGAAAATAAACGAGGTAATCGCATAAAGCCCGTGGCGCGCAAGGCGCTCCAGCACGGCCGGATATTCGGCGGGCTTATTGAAGCCCTTAGCCACGCTTTTGAGATTATCGGGGTCTATCGATTCAAGGCCCATGAAAATCCACTTGCCGCCGCTTTGTGCAATCAAGGAGACAAGTTCCTCGTCTCGCAGCAGGTTCATACTGATTTGCGCTACCCAGGGGAGCTGGGCGTTCGCGGCGATAATATCACGCAGCAGCGACTTCAGTCGTTTGGGGTTGATCGCGAGATTGTCATCGATGAAGAAAACGGCAATCTTGCCTTTCTGCCGCTTCTCCAGCGATTTGAGCAGCAGCAGTTCCTTGACGACGCTTTCGTTTGAGCGGAAGCGAATCGAATCCCCAAAGAAGCCGGTTACCGTGCAGAATTCGCAACCGTAAGGGCAACCGCGGCCGGATTCGATAGGGATCAGGTGAAAGCTTTGCCAGGTCATCCCGGCCCGCGCCAGCAAGCTTTGAGCGACCTTTGGGAAATGCCGGATCAAATTGAATTGCTCAAGGTCCATCCGGTCCCAGCGAATTTCCGGATAATCGTTCAGCGTGGGCTTCACTTCTTTACCGTCAGCATCAAGGGGAGCATAGACTTCCTTGAGTTCGCCTCGCTCCGCATCCCGCACAATTTCTGGCCAGGTGGCGTCAGCCTCGCCCAGCGCTATCGCATCCGCATGACGAGGACCGCCATCGCGTCCCAAAACCTCGTCCGGCACTTCCGTCACGTGAGGACCGCCCATCACCACGGGAACGCCTAGCCTGCGTACCGCATCGGCCATGCGATAAGCCTTTGCAGCCATGCGGGTCATGGAGCCGATGCCAACCAACTCCACATGGTTTGTCTGGATGTATTCGGTCAACGCATCTTCACTCATGCGGCATGCGTTGCCGTCTACTAAGAGCACCTCGTGTCCAGCCGGAGTCAGCGACTTGAGCAGGAACATCCACAAGTGCGGCATGAAGTTGTTGGTAATTTCGTTGTCAGGATTATAAAGCAGTATGTTCATCGCCGCCGCCTCGCGTCTTCGTCTTATCGAAGTTCGTAAAATATTGCGCAGATCACGCCCTATGGCAGGCTTTGGCCCTCGTCATTACGACGCCCCGAGGGCTTTCGCAACAAGGTCCCTGATGCGCTATATTTTGCCAAACTCAAAAAGCCATCCCAGCGGGCTACGATAAGCGAAACGAGCGGTGATAACGTAAGCGTCGCAGGTCCGTCGGAAACGTGAGGCATTATACCTCAGTACGGAAAGAAGTGCAGCATTATTTCCAGTATTGTGTCGTTAGCATATGAAATGTCCGGTTGAGTTAGCACGTGATCTGTCCGCTAAAGGCGGCGGTCGAATCCGGCCGTTAATTACGTTGCCGGCGCTCTGCGAACGTCAGCCTGCTTCCCGGATTTTCCAGCGCGGCGGAAAGCGCGGCCCGGAATCATCAGCAAGAACACCGCCCATTCCACCGGAGCCATGTTTTTGAGAGAACCGGTGAGCGATGCGGTTAGGAGTTTTTGCCGGCGAGCTCGGACTCAAGCTGAACGAGGGGCGTGGAGGCCTGATCAAACGCTTTGCGAATCTGCGGGTGTCGCCAGTTATCAAACATCCCGATCACCTGTACGCATGAGACCGTGCAGCGCGGGGCGCAGGATTTTTCGGTGAGATATTCGTGTTCGATATGGGCCGGAGTGTAGTCTTCGAGCGGAATGGCCGGATAGCCGCGCTGCTGCGAGCAGTAGTGCACCAAGCCGTCCTCGCAAACATAGAGGTAGCGGCTTCCGGCGCGGCAACGCCAGCGGTTTTCCGTTCCGCGCGCGATGTTCCTTTGAAAAGTTTCATAGAAGCGCGCATAGGAGCGCTTATCCATCGCCGCAACTTCGTCAAAAATCTCCTGTTGCCGGGGATTCAGCGGCATGAGCTGGCCGGAATGGTCGTGAATGACGCCCACGGTGGTCGTAAAACCCAGGGCCACGGCGCGGCGGGCCACGGCGATGGCGTCCTCCGGGTTGCGAATGGCGCTGCCCAGCACGGAGTTGATGTTCACGCCAAATTCGGCGTACTCAGCGAGTATTTGAAGCTTTTTGTCCAGCACCTTAAGGCTCTTTTTGGAAACGCCGTCCGGCTGGACGTTATCGATGCTGATCTGCATGTGGTCCAGGCCAGCTCGGTTCAGCCGCTGGACGCGATCCGGAGTAAGAAGGTAACCATTGGTAATGAGGCCGGCGATCATGCCGCGGCGGCGGATGGCGCGAATCAGATCATCTAAATCAGGATGGAGCAGCGGCTCTCCGCCGCTGATCGTAATGATGGAAGATCCTAAATCCGCAAGGTGGTTGACGCGCTTCCGCAATTCCTCGATTGGAACGGGCTTAGAGAAATCATCAAACTCATTGCAGTAGCCGCAAGAAAGATTGCACCTGCGGATCGGAATCAGGTGAACATCGATAGGGTGCCGCGTGGAGAGAAGCCCGCTGGCGATCATTCGTAGCTCCCGAAGCCGGAGATGAGCGAATCGAATTTTTCGGCGAAGCGCCAACCGGTTCATTGCAAATCCAACCTTTTAGTAAAGCTGTGCACGGCGGGGTAAACGATACACTGCACTAATGAGAGGTTTACGCCTTTCCGGTTCAAATGCTACTCCTAAAACGCCTAGCGGCTCTTTCAAGCGCCTCATTAACGCTAAGCCCGACCCCTGCCTTCTGACAATGCCAACACTCTGAACGGAGAAAAAAACGCCCCGAACCGCTGACCCCTGCGTTAAGTTGAAGTAAGGAAAAAGCGTTATTTTGCATGGCAACCGTGGGCATCCGATGCGCCCAGATTCCTTGTCTTAGGCGGCGCTAATTCATTTTCACCCGCTCGACGCCGTGTTTGGCTCGAATCTTGAAAACGGATGGCCCGAGCGGTTCATTAATTCGCATCTGGCTATAGCTCGCGATCAGGTAATCGCCACTGGCTTCGAAAAACTCTTGCTGGACAGGAAGCCACGATTGCGGGCTGATCCACAAATCCACTTTGCTGAGCTGGGCGGCGACGTCTTTGGGAATGGGGGTCAGTTCCAAAACGGGCGTCATGGTTCCGTGCAGCGGTTTCTCGCCCAAGTACCGCACGTGGTAAGTTCCCTCCAGCGCCCCGCTTCCTGTGCCGAAACCTAGCAGGAGAAACTGCTGCAACAGATCGCGGCGCCGCTCGAGATCATATTCCTGAATCTGATTAATTCGCGGGTAATAGACCTCCGCCCGGTTCTTTTTGAACAAGATCACCTTGGTGTCCGGCTTGGAAAACCGGACCAGCACTTCCGGCCGCCTTCCCTTGCGAAAAAAGAGCGCTCCAACCTGAGTCGCCCGATCGTTCACGAGCACGGTGACGGTGGTGTAAGTGAGGTGCGCGGAAACGGTTTTCAAACGCCTCGCGGTATCGTCCATATGCGACAGAACGTCGCCCACGGTGAGAGGAACCCTGTGAACGGCCCGGCCGAACATGCCGGCGCCCCGTAGTCCCGCAGGCAGCGCCATGATGCCCGCCAGCATTAGTGCGGCGCGAAGTCGGACAGCGCTGAGCTTCAATTGTCTCCATTCCCCGGCAAGAATCGGATTTAGCAGACGGTATTCAGAAAAAGTAAGGCTGAGCGGCTTGACTTCACCTGTTCAGACATTCCTCAAGAATCAAGACGAGCGCCAGGGAGTGAAGGTTTCAAGCGGCAACCAGACACTGCTGATAAAGCGCGGCAGCCAACCCCCGCCAGACGGGCGCGCACCTGAGCGCCCTTAACGCGCCAGAACTACAGTATAACCGAGGATGACGTTGTTCCGGTCGCGCAGCGCGATGATGGATTTTATTTTGACCGGCTTGTGGAGGCGGTGTTCAAGAATCCGCTGGACGGCGTTTTTCGGCTGAAGCGGAGCCAAAGAGGAAGCGAGGCGGGCGTCCACCAGATAGTGCCAGCCATCGCTGGCTCGCCCGATTTCGATGATGCCTTGGGTGTTGCGAAGGTTCGTGAGGCCGAGCGTGGGGCGGTCATGAAACCATGAAGCCGGGGTGAGAAAGATAAAGGCAAGAATAAGAGCGCAGATCAAGTCGTATTGCCACGAGCCGCGCTCGTAAGACCAGAAAAGGGACCGGCTCACAACCAGTTTCACCTTTTCCCAGACGCGCCGTCCCACGCTCATGCCTTCAGAGGCGAGAGCGCCAGGAAGGGGTCTATCGTGAAATTCCATGCTTTCCGCCATGTTTCAACCGTTAGAAAATAACCGAGAATCGCTTCCGAATCAATCGTCAATAATTTGGCCGTCTCGCATGCGGACGATGCGGTCTGCCACCGCCGCCGCCTCCGGGTTGTGGGTGATCATCAGGATAGTTTGCTCGAGCGAGCGGTTGAGCGTGCGCATCATGGCAAGGACCGACTGGGAATTTTCGGTATCCAGATTTCCGGTGGGTTCATCGGCCAGCAGGATTTTCGGTTCACAAATGACAGCTCGCGCAATGGCCACCCGCTGTTGTTCGCCGCCGGAAAGCGCGTACGGGCGGCTGTCGAGTCGGCTCGCGATCCCCAGCATCTCCACAACCATTTCGAATCGGTGCGGATTGAAACCGTTACCCTGAATATGCTGGGCCAAATGGATGTTCTGCCTCGCCGTCAGCGTAGGGAGCAGGTTGAAGCGCTGAAACACGAAGCCGACTTTGTGACGGCGGAAGCGCGTGCGCTCCGCATCGGTCATGGCGCTGAAGTCGTTGCCATCCATCAGAATCTTGCCGCTGGTTGGTGAAGTCAGGCCTCCCAGCAAGTGCAGCAAAGTGGACTTGCCGCAACCGGAAGGGCCGACAATGGCGACAAATTCGCCCTCTGGCACCTGCAAATCCACGCCGCGCAGGGCATATGTTTCCACCTTGCCGGTGCGGTAGACCTTCTTCAAGTTCTGAGTGACGATAATTGATTCCACGTTAGCTGTGCGCGACTGGGCATCCTGCCGCGCCACCTCGCGCTCTCAAGCCATGCGGACGCCTTTGCTTGCAGCTAGGCGCCGAGGGGACGACCATGGCAACCGTCCGCAGGAGTTTCCGCGATAGGAGGTTAGACCGGCAATAGTCCCACCGCGCCATCGGTTCGCCTACTCGTAGCCGAGCGCGTCAACCGGATCCAGTTGTGCCGCACGCAGCGCTGGATAGAAAGCTCCAATCAAGCTGCCAGCTACTGCCAATCCAGCGGCTCGCAAGGCCCAATCTATTGTAAGGTGAACTGGAAGCGTCGGAAAGTACGTGACGATCACCCTCTTCACTAGCAGCGTGCCCGCATAGCCCACGGCGACTCCGGCAATCGACATCAACCCCGCCTCTTCCAAAATCGCCTGGATAATGTACATTTTGGAAGCGCCAAGGGATTTCAGTATGCCGATCTCACGTGTGCGTTCCGTAATGGTGGTATACATGGACAGGAAAATGACCAAAAATCCAATGCCCACGGCAACCGCGATCATAGTGGTGACGAAGTCCGCAAGCGCCGGAAGGCTATTCGACGTCATCATGGACATATATTCTCTCACCGACAACACCTGGTAACGGGGCAGCAGCTTGCGGATGGATGCCAGGACCTCGCTGGTGTATGCCGGGTCGGAGCACTTCACAAAGAAGATTGACGCCCGGTCCAGCGCGCCGGTCATCTGCTGCGCGGTTGAAAGCAAGATGAACAGCCGGGCGCCCTTGCCATGCTGGACAACGCCGCAGACGTGGAAATCGTGGTTAAGCAGGTTCAGCGTGTCACCCACTTTAACGTTATTGGCGCGGGCGTAAAAGTCATCCACCAAGATGTCCCAGGTGCGCCTGAGCGGGCCGCCGGAATAGTAGACAAACCCTCCGCTTACCTGGTCAAAAGTCTCCATATCGATGCCATAAATCAGATTCAATCCACCGTTGGTATTGAACTGCAAAAGGACGGGCGCAACCTCTGCGACGTGGGGTATCTCCTCAAGCCGGCCGGCGATCTTGGCAGGCATAGGGGCGGCAGTGACGCCGAGGAAAAATGACGCTCCGGGCGGCTGCACCATGATTTCCGCGCCCACACCTTCCACGCGCTTGGCGCTTTCGCTCAACATACCTGTAGTCATGCCCACGACAAGCAGCACCATTCCCACCTCAATAGCAACGGCGAGGATGCTGACCGCTGTTCGCACGGGCCGATGGAAGACGCTGGCGACGATCATCCTACCGACCATGCGAAACCTCCGCATCGCCTGGCGAACCCAGGTCTATCTCCTGTGCGTTTTGCGGCTTTGTGAGCGTGAATTTGGAAAGCGGAAGAGGCTGGTTGAAGCGAGCAGCGAGAATCCTGATGGTTAAGGAATAATCCTCAACGGGCCGCTGGATGGCTATCTGCGCCGGGTAGCTCACGCCGCCAAAATCTTTGTAATCGGAATAGCGAATGTCCTCCAAGTACGCACCGTCAATTCCGTAAAGCTGGACGCGGGAGATTGCCAGGTTCGAGCGGTCAAACCAAATTTTGCGCTTCAGGCGCACTGGCCCTGGTCCGCAGCCGCTAATCTCCGTAATCACGTAGTCTTGCTCCAAGCCTTGCGCGGCTTCCTCTCGAAAATAACTTGATTGGGCGGAGTCAAGAGGTTGCAGCAGCAGCGCCTCCAGGACGTGTTGAGGGCGGAGATTTTCAAGCGAATTCCGGGAAGTTGTCCTCAGCGTTGTCGGCCCCACGTAAAACTTGTTCCGGGAAGGAATGTACAGGCTAAAGCGCTCGCCATCGGAAACCATATCGAAGATGTCTGTCCGCACAATGGGCGCTTGCCCTACCATGCGAATCCATTCAGGCCGCTTGGCCAGAACGAAGCCGCGTACATCGTGATACTGCTTAATTACGCCGGAGTATGCTGACCCGGCTGAGGGTTCCAAATCCACCGTAGCCGTGAGGCTGCGGATGGCGCCGCTTTGCGAGTTAATCTCTGCGACCAGTTGCGCCACAGAAGCCTCTCGCGGTGGGGAAGGCGCTTGAGGCCGGGCGACGTGCCGCGTCTGGCTCACAGCGCAGCCCAGCGTTTGCAGAGCGAGCAGAAAAAGGACGGGGATGTTTTGAAACCGCTGGCGTATCGGCAGAAAACCCCTTGGCAAATCTCGGCCTGTTCTCGAATTTAGCAGAGGCTTCTCGAAGGTGTCAATTGCGCGCCACTGAAGGTTGCAAGCAGGGCAAGGGAAGCAGGTACATACAAGCGCGCGGACTTTCGTTTTTGAGAAAGTCCACGGCATGTCGTTGAAGTTGAAGAAAAGGCCGCGTCTATAAGGTCGTCGGCTCCGTCAAGCGAAAAGA
>Ga0070737_10006272_pt1 | contig 10954 bp, 9 predicted proteins | sample Coa_R1_10_FD_66438 | JGI IMG/M metagenome (GOLD analysis project Ga0070737, IMG submission 66438) | Surface soil microbial communities from Centralia Pennsylvania, which are recovering from an underground coalmine fire - Coalmine... | ecosystem: Environmental > Terrestrial > Soil > Unclassified ...
GACGGGGTCGTCGCGCATTCCGGCGGCAAGGTGGTCAAGAACGTGGCCGGCTATGACCTGGGCAAGCTGCTCGCCGGGTCGCAGGGCACGCTGGGCCTGGTCACCGAGGCGACGTTCCGGCTGCATCCGCTGCCGGCCGCCGCGGCGTGGGTGACCGCGGAGTTCGCCGCCCCGGATCGCGCCGCGGCCGCGGTGGCGGCGGCTTCCGGGTCTGCGCTGGTGCCGTCGGCGGTGGAGCTGGACTGGCCGGCCGGCGGCCCGCTGCGGGCCGGCGTCCTGGTCGAGGGCACGCCGTCCGGGGTCGAGGAGCGGGCCAGGCAGGTGTCCGGGCTGCTCGAGTCCGCGGGCGGGTCGGCGGTGGCGGCCTGCGGGTCGCCGCCGCCGCGGTGGGGCCGCCTGCCGTCGTCGGGAACGGTGGTCCGGGTGTCGTTCTGGGTCTCGCGGCTGGCCGGGGTGCTGGCGGCGGTTTCGGCCTGCGCGGACGAGGCGGGAGTGCGGCCCGCGGTCACCGGCTCGGCCGGGGCGGGCGTGCTGTACGCCTGCGTCGATCCGGCTGCCGGCAGCGACGCGGTGGCGCGGTTCACGGCGGCGCTGCGCGGCCGGCTGGCCGGGTCCCCGCCCCGCGGCTCGGTGACGGTGCTGGCCGGAGCGGCGCTTGCGGCCGGAGCGGTTGACCCGCTCGGGCCGGTGCCCGGCCTGGCGCTGATGCACGCGGTCAAGGACCAGTTCGATCCCGGCGGCCGGATGTTCCCGGGGCGCCTGTTCGGGAGGGGCCAGTGATGCAGGACGAGAATGCGCTGCGCGAGGTGGCCAAGGACTGCGTGCACTGCGGGTTCTGCCTGCCGGCCTGCCCGACCTACCAGCTGTGGGCCGAGGAGATGGACTCGCCACGGGGCCGGATCCACCTGGTGAGCCAGATCCTGGACGGCGCGCCGCTGTCGGAGACGGCCGCCGAGCACTTCGACCGCTGCCTCGGCTGCATGGCGTGCATGACGGCATGCCCGTCGGGCGTGCGGTACGACCAGCTCATCGAGGCGGCCCGGGTGTGGACCGAGCAGGCGCGGTCGGCGCCCGCGGCACCGGCGGCGCCGTCGCCCGGATCCGCAGCCAGGCGGCTGCGCGACCGGGCCACCCGGGCGGCCATCTTCGCCGTGTTCCCCTACCCGCGGCGGCTGCGCGCGCTGGCCGGCCCGCAGCGCGCGGCGCAGCGGGCCGGCCTCGACCGGCGGCTGGCCCGCAGCGGCCTGCCGGGACGGCTGTCCCCGGCGCTCGGCGCGGCGCTGCGGCTGGCTGCCGGCGGCGCTGCTCCCGGCGGCGCTGCTCCCGGCGGCGCTGCTGCCGGCGTGGCTGCCACGGCCCGCAGGCTGCCGGAGCGCGTGGCGGCCCGCGGCAGCAGGCGCGCGGTGGTCGGCATGCTCACCGGGTGCGTGCAGTCGGTGTTCTTCCCGCAGGTCAACGCCGCGACCGCCAGGGTGCTCGCGGCCGAGGGCTGCGACGTGATCATCCCGCGCGGCCAGGGCTGCTGCGGCGCGCTGTCGCTGCACGCGGGCCGGGAGGCCGAGGCGGCGGCGTTCGCCCGGCGCACGATCGCGACCTTCGAGCAGGCCGGGGTGGATGCCATCGTGGTCAACTCGGCGGGCTGCGGCTCGGCGATGAAGGAGTACGGGCGGCTGCTCGCCTCCCCCGGCGCGTCCGCGTTCAGCGGCAAGGTCCGCGACCTGGCCGAGTTCCTCGCCGAACTCGGGCCGGCGGCGCCGCGGCACCCGCTGCCGGTCACCGCCGCCTACCACGACGCCTGCCACCTGGGGCACGCGCAGCGGATCACCAGGCAGCCGCGCGAGTTGCTGCGCGCCATACCCGGCCTCAACCTGGTTGAGCTGGGCGATGCGGGCACCTGCTGCGGGTCGGCCGGCGTGTACAACCTGCTGCAGCCGGAGGCCGCTGCGGAACTCGGCAGCCGCAAGGCGGACGCGGTCCTCGCCGCCGGCGCACCGCTGGTCGTCTCCGCCAATCCCGGCTGCTCGCTGCAGATCGCCGCAGCGCTCGCCGCGCGCGGCGAGCAGGTGGCGGTCGCGCACACCGCCGAGGTCCTCGATGCCTCGATCCGCGGGCGCGCCGGCTGGCCGGCCCCTCCGGGTGCGGGGCCGGAGGGGCCGGCCAGCCCGCCGCAGCGCCGGGGCTAGCCGGCCGCCGTCCCGGAGCTGCCGTGCATGTTCGGGCAGTTGCGCGACGGCGCCGCGGACGGCGTGGCGGTGGCCGCCGTGCTCGACCGCGTGGTCGTGCTCGCCGTCGCCGACGTCGTCGACGGCGTGGACGCGTGCGTGGTCGCGGCGCTGGCGACGGCCATCGTGGCGCCGAAGCCCGCTCCCAGCGCTCCGGCCCCGATCGCCACGGCGGCCACGGCCCTGCCCAGCCTGGTCTTCACTGAGTCTGCCTCCTCGCAGGTAGCTGGTGAACCTGGGCACAGCACACCGTCCCTACCTGCGGCCCTGCTGCGGCGATGCTCTCCCGGTCCTATGAGCCGCCCGCCGCCCGCGCGCAGGCGCGCCTCAGCGGTTCCTGGTCAGCTTCCAGCGGTAGGCGATGGAGCCCGCGCCCGCCAGGATCGCCGCCCCGCCGAGCCCGAACAGGGCGCCGTCCTGGACACCGGCCGTGCCGCCGCCGCCGGTGGCCGGGGCGGCGGTGACCGTGGTGCCTGGCGCCGCGGTGACCGTCGCCGTGGGCGTCACCGTCACCGTCGCGGTCGGCGTCGCGGTGCGGGTGACCGTCGCCGGGGAACTGGCCGGGGCCGTGGCGCCGGCGCTGGAGGCCGGCGTGACCGAGCCGCTGGCCACCGGGGACAGCGGCGTCGGCGACCCCGAGGGCGTGGACGACGAGGTACAGCCGGAGACCGCGGCGAGGCCGGCCAGCGCCGCGGCGCCGCAGCCGGCGGCCGCCAGCCGCGCCCGCAGCGCCGTCCCCGGTGAGAACCGTACGCACCCTTATCAGGTACCCGCCTGGCGGGCCGCGAACCTCGGCCGTCCCGGCGGCCGGCACCGCAGCCGGAATCGATGGCGGCGTGCCGGGGGATGATACGGGTAGCCGCACCAGCGAGAGGACCGGCGCCAGTGCACGACGCGGAATGGCGGCGCATCGCGGGGTTTCGCGTGGTCGGGTCCTGGCCGCGGGACGGGTATGCCCCGCCGCCGACCGCCACGGCCATTCCCCGTGCCCGCGCCGCCGGGGTGGCCGGTGCGCTGCTGCTGGCCGCCGGGATCTCCCTGGTGGGCTTCGCGGCCGGCGCCCAGCGGCATGCGCCGCAGCCGTCCGCCGCGGTGGCGGGCAGCACCGGGCCAGCGGCGGGCCGCGGCCCCTCGCTGCGCAGGTCGGTGCCGGTGTCGGTCCGCATCCCGGCCATCGGCGTGACCTCGAAGCTGCTGCGCCTGGGAACCAACGCCGACGGCACGATGCAGGTGCCGTCGCTGCGGACGAGCGCCGGCCTTGCGGCCTGGTACAAGTACTCGGCCACGCCCGGGCAGGTCGGTACCTCGGTCATCGAGGGTCATGTCGACAGCCTGCGGGGTCCAGCGGTGTTCTTCCGGCTTGGCGCGCTCCGTCCCGGGGACGCGGTCGACGTGACGCTGGCCGACGGCGTCACCGCGGTCTTCCGGGTCACCGGCGTCCGTGAATTCCTCAAGTCCCGGTTCCCGGCGCGGGCCGTGTACGGCGCGGCGCGCTACGCCGCCCTGCGGCTGATAACCTGCGGCGGCGCCTTCGACTACGCGACCGGCCATTACCTGAGCTCCACCGTCGTCTTCGCGTCGCTGGTGTCGGCCCGGCGGTAGGCTCCGCCCGGCTACCGCGCCGGCTGCTCAGCGGGACGGAACCGACATGGTGACGGCTGCTCAGCGGGACGGAACCGACACGGTGAAGGCCTCCTGGCTTCGCTGGGCCGCGATCGAGCCGATTCCGGTCACCCCCGGCCCGGACGGGGCGAGCGCGGTGATGCGGTACGCCTGGCCCGCGGCGGCGCCGGTGAGCCCGCGAAGCTGCGACCGGGCCCACGTCATCGCGGCGGCCGATGTCCATGCCGCGGGCTCGGTGTGCCCGGGAGGCCCGTACTGGCCGGCGGCGGCGAAGCCGCCCGGGCCGGCGATCAGCGCGGTGAAGACCGTGTCCGGGCCCGGGGAGGCGAACGGCACCTGCCGCCAGCGGCCGCCGCCGTCGGGCGACATCGCGGCGAACGGCACCATGCCGCCCGCCGTGGCCGCCTGGCCGAGTGCGGCGACCCGGCTGCCGTCGATCGCGACCTGCTGCAGCACCGCGGACGTCGCGCCGCCCGGCACCGGCAGCACGATCGTGGTCCAGGAGCGCCCGTCGCTGGTGGTCCACGCCGCCGGCCTGCCGTCGTGCGAGCCGACCGACACGAACCCGCGCGCGTCCGCGGCGACCGCGAGCACCTGGCTGGAACCGCTCGTGTCGTTGACGTCATGGGCCCGGGTCCACGACGTCAGGTCCGGCGACCACCATACGTCCGCCACGCAGCCTCCGCCCGGGGCGACCAGCTTGCCCACGATGACGTAGCCGCGCGGGCCCGCCGCGGCCGCGACGGCGCCCGCCCCCGCGAGGCCCCGGGCGATGCCTCCGGCGGCCGGACGCCAGGTGACCCCGTCGGCGGAGGTGAACACCAGCGGGCCCGGCTCGCCCACGGCCAGCCACCCGGACGCCCCGTGGGTGACGCCGGTCAGCGCGGCCAGCCGCGAGCCTGGCAGGCCGGACGCCAGCGCCGGCGCGGACACCAGGGCCCACGAGCCCCCGGGCTGCCGGCGCCAGATCGCCGGGAGCCCGTCGGCGCTGCCCACCGCCACCTGCACGCCCCCGGCCGCCGCCATGGCGTTGACCGCGAGCTCCGGCACCACGGCCCCGGGGATGCCCGCCAGCGGCACCGGCCGCACCGGGCCGCCCGGGGCCGCCTCGACCAGCACCGCCTGCTGGCCGGTCCTGGTGGCTGCGGTCGAGCCGGCCGCCACCACGGCGCCGCCCGGCGCGACCGCCGGGCTGAGCATCGACTCGCGTGCCGCGGTGCCCAGCGGCCCGGTCGGGGTCCACACCGTCCCGGCGCCGGCGCTGGCGTAGGCGACGAGCCTCCCGGCGGCGGTCTGCCCGGTCACCGCGAAGCCGTAACTGCTGCCCTTAACCACCCCGGGACTCCACCCCCCGGCCGGGTCGATGGTGGCCGCGTAGGTCCAGTCCCGGCCGTTCGGTGAGAAATAGGCAACGCCGTCGGCGGCGCCGTCGGCGGTGTGCCCGGGCCGTACCGCCAGCAGCCCCGCCGCGTCGAAGCTCAGCCCGGCGAGGGCTTCGGTGGCGCCGTGGTCGGCCGGGACGGTCACCTGCGCCCAGGACGTGCCGCCGTCGGTGCTCAGCCAGACGCCGGCATGGGTCGCTGCGCCGCTGGCGACCGCTCCGGCGATCACCGTGTCGTTGCCGCGCGAGGCGGCGTAGGAGATGTTCTGCACCGTCTGGCCCGGCGGCGCCAGGCCGAGTTGCGTGCCGGTCAGCCGCCGCCAGTTCACCCCGTCCCGCGAGATCCACAGCACTGCCTGGGTGCCGCCGCCGGGCGCCGCCGCCACTCCCCCGGCCAGGAACCCGTCGGCGGTGTTGGTCAGCACCCACACCTGGTCGCCGGGCAGTTCGGGGGTGATGCCGTGCGCGGCCCGCAGCGTCCACGACAAGCCGTCCCTGCTGGTCCAGATCGCCTGCGGGCCGACCGCCGCCCAGCCCGCCGCCCCGCCGGCGATCCGGGTGGCGGCGTGGCCCGGCGGCGGCATGCCGCCGCCGGCGGAGCGGACCGGGGCCAGGTGCCAGCTGGCACCGCCGTCGGCGGAGGTGAAGAACTGCTGGCGCACCACCCCGTCGCTGGACTGCGCGCCCGTGGTCACGATCGTGCGCCCGTAGGCCACCACCCTGTCGATCCAGGCGAACACGCCGCGCTGCTGCTGCCCGGGATAGGTGCCGATGGTCAGCGGCGGCCGCGGCGAGCCCGTCCCCGTCCCCGCCTGGTGCGCCGCGAGCCGGCCGAACCTGGGACCGTGACCGGTCAGCAGCGCCATCGCCACGGCCGCGACCGCCACCAGCACGGCGGCCGGCACCGCGATCGCCGCGGCACGGCGGCTGCCGGCGCGTCCCCCGGCGTCACGGCGCCGGGCACCGGGGCGCGCGGCCTCAAGCAACCACGTGTCACTGGCCGCCCGGCCGCGTTCGGGCCGGACCCGGCCCGCCGTGCCGGAGGCCGGTCCCGGCTGCGCGCCCGTGCCATCATCGCGATCCTCAATCGCGTCGGGATCCGCGGCCACCGGGGCGCCCAGCGGGAATGGCGCGGGCCCGGGCGCGTGGAAGTAGCCGGGAGGCGCCGGCCAGGCCGGCGGCGATCCCGGTCCGGCATGCCGGCCGGAGCGGCGGCCCTGCGATCGCGGCCGCCGCCGCGCCGGACCGAGCGGCGGCGGCCCCGGCCACGGCGGGGGGCTCGTGCCTGCCGGCGGGCCCGTGCCTGCCGGCGGCCCCGCAGGCGGCGGGCTCGTGCCTGCCGGCGGGCGTGGCCACGGCGGCGGGTCCGCCCGCGCCGGGCCGTCGGCGGCGTCCCAGCCAGCGCCCGATTCCTGCCACAAGCGCTGCGACCGCTGCCACGGAGAAAGGCTGGCGGTGGTCATGCCGGCGCTCGCTCCGGAGGTGCCGGGCTGGAATCCCGGGCCGCCCGGCCTGCCGCGCCGCGCCGGCGTCGCCAGGAGCGCCCGGGCCCCGCCCGCCTGCTCGCCGGCCCCGCCCGCCTGCTCGGCGGGTCCGGCGGTAGACCCGGCAGGCTCGCCCGCGGCAGGCTCGCCCGCGGCGGGCTCGTCCGCGGCGGGCTCGTCCGCGGGCGCGCGCAGGAACCATCCCGCCGGCGGCGCCACACCGGGCCAGGAGGCTTCGCCGCCATCCCCCGCTCCGCCTTCCCCCGCTCCGCCGCATGGCGCGGCGCCGTCGGGGCTGCCGGCCGCCGCCTGCTCCGCCCGGAGCCCTCCGTCGCCGCGGCCGGGCCCCGCGGCCGCGCGGGCGCCCGGCCGCGACGGCCATCCGGCAGTCTGCGCGGTGCCGCTACTTTCCTCGCTTGACCAGTCACCATAGGTATCCATCGCAGGCCCCAGTCCAGCCAATCCGCGAGCGGGTCGCCACCTCGCCCGCCCATCTTAATGCTCGCGCACGGTTCACCGGCTCAAGCCCACCGTTGATGTTACACATAGAGATCGATTGTGTACAGAGGGCTATTTCTCGGGCATGCCAGGCCGGCTTGGCGCTGTCCGCGTGCCACAAGCCCGCGGCCGCCGGCGGCCGGTTCCTATAATCGGCGGCATGGCCCGCGCGACGCCTTGCGGGCAGCGTGGCGCCCAGCCGCTGGACGTTCCGGGAGGTCGGCTGTGATGGGCACTGCGGGGCCGGGCGGCGGCGCCGAGCGCGAGCAGCCGCGGTCCGCGGGGGATGCCCGCGAGTATGCGCGACGGATGCGCTCACTGCCCGTGGACCAGGTGATCGGGGACGTCCTGGTCGGCCTGCTCAATGCCGCCCAGGTCAAGCTGGGCCGACGGGACGCCCGGCTGCTGATCGACGTGTGCGCCGTGGTGCACCAGCACGCGCGCCCCTATCTGCCGGAGGCGCACGGCAAGCAGGTCGAGCAGGCGCTGGGTCAGCTGCGGCTTGGTCAGGTGAGCGCGGAAAGCCATGCGGGCCGGCACGGCGAGCCGGAGGAGAACGACCTGGACCGGGTGCCTGCCCCGCCCCCGGCAGGCCCGGCGCAGTGACGCCGACCTATCTGGCGCTCCCTGTCGTTACCCGGTCACTCGTCGGCCGTGCCCGGGTGCGCAGCCCGGCCTGCTGCCTGGGCCTGGATGAGGCCGTAGCCGATCGCCTGGGCCGTGGTCAGCGCCAGGCCGCGGCGCGCGTCCTCGCGGATCGCGCCGACCTCGCGGCCGGTCACGTCGGCGATCCGGTAGTACAGCGTGTCAAGCATGCGGGTCGCCTGCTGCTGACGGGCGGTCAGCGCCGTCACGGTGCCGCCGAATTCGAGCTTCGGCTCGGCCAGGACGAACGACGCGTTCGGGTAGCCGCTGCGGCGCGGGCAGCAGGCCAGAACGCCCAGCGCCGGCCCGCTGACCTCGCCGCTCACGCACGCGTGCACCTGGACCCGCAGGACGTCGAGGATGCCCATGACCGTCAGCGCGGCCGGCAGCTCGGCCCGCAGGTTCTGCAGTTCCAGCCGGATCGGCGCGTCTCCCTCCGCGTCCATGGTCAGCAGCTCGGCGGATAGCCTGGACGCCGCGTCGTCGTCGAGAATGCCCGACGCCAGCACGATCCGCTGCTCCAGCAGCCGCTGGTGCAAGCTGCCCAGCCAGCCGGCGTGCGGGTCGAGCCATACCCGGGTCGGCGAGGCCAGCGGGGGCTGCGCGGGCGGCCCCGGCGGCGCGGGCGGCCAGCCCGGGGTGAACGGAGTGCCCGGCCAGCCTGGCTGCCGCCCCGGAGGCAGCCATGGCACGTGCCCGCGGGCCGTCGCCTCGGTCATCCGCTGTCTCCTTCCCCTTCCCCGGGCCGGTCCAGCGTCCACGCGATGAGGCTGCCGACCGCGGCCGCGTAGCGTTCCAGCGTCGATGCCCGCACGTCCGCGGTGCCGGACTCCAGCCTGGCGACGGCGGACTGCGACGTGCCCATCCGGGCCGCCACCTCGGTCTGCGACAGGCCCGCAGCGTGGCGGCGGCTGGCCAGCTCGCGAACCAGCCTGCCCCGCTCCTCGGCCATGCGCGCCGCCTGCTCGTCCGCGATCCGGCGCTGCGCCATCTCCCGGAAGCCTGGCATGACCGGCAGCCGCGCCCCAGGCACCGTCGGCCGCTCCGGGGACCGCTGCTCGTTCATACTCACAAGAGTATCTCATATTTGAGCTAGAGGCGACTGGCCGATGATGTTGCGTCTGAAGTGCTGGAAGTGAACAGCGGCCGGGCTCCTATCACCAACACGATGTGGCACTGACACGGTTATAGCCGTCACGACGTCACATTGATGCGCCTGCCGACGTCCGGGGGGTCGGGCCCGGCGGGGGTCGGGCCCGGCGGGGAGGTCGGGCCCGGCGGGAGGCTGGGCCTGGCGGGAGGCGGGGCGGAGGCGCGTCAGGCGGCCGGACCGGCCGGCGGGCCGTCCGGGAGGCGAAGGCCCCAGCTCCCCCGCCGTGCCGGGCCGACGGCCGACCGGACCGGGACCGGCCAGGTGGCCTCCGCCCATACGGTGCGGCCGGGGCAGGCGTCCGTGTAGCCCCAGCGGGCCACGCTGCCGGCGACCAGGGCGAGGCCGCGACCGCCTTCTGCCATCGGGTCGGACCCGGGAAACGGCCCGGCTGCGGGGACGGACGGCCCGCCGCCGTCGCTGACCGCGACCCTGGCCATGCCGTCACGCCGGCGCTCGACCGCGACGGTGAACACGCCGCCGTCCCCGGAGGCGGTGTGCGCGATGGCGTTCGCGCACAGCTCAGACGCGCAGGCCACCAGCGCTTCCCGGGCAGGGCAGCCGGCCAGGACCGAGGCCACGAACCGGCGCGCCTCGGGCACGCTCGCCGGGATACCGCGGAAGGTGCGCGCGGACCTGGCAGGGGTGTGTGCCGGCCGCACGCCGCCAGCGGGAAGCACCGGGTAGGCACCTGTCACCGTAGGTCACTCCTTGGCGATTGACTCCTACTCACAGCGACGGACAGCAGGCCGGAACGGTTCGATCCGGGCGGCCGGCGCGGGCGGGGGGCCAGCGGGCGGGGGGCCAGCGGGCGGGGGGCCAGCGGGCGGGGGGCCAGCGGGCGGGGGGCCAGCGGGCGTCCGGGCCGCCGGACCGCGGGGGCGGACGAGACCGATCTCACGCCCCTTTCGTCTCGCCCGACTCTCGGTCACACTGTGCAGTAGCACCTGAGCCTCGAGGGGGAGCAGATGGAAGCGGCCGCCTGCGGCGGCACCCGGCACGCGGCGGGCGGCGAGGCGGCTTGACGCCCGACCTGCTCGACTGCGTCGCGGAGCAGCGCCTGGTCGATCACCACTGCCACGGCGTGCTGGTCCGGGACGCCGACGCCGCGACGCTGGAGTCGCTGCTGACCGAGGGGCCCGGCGTCCCGGGCGGCTCGGCGTTCGATTCGCAGGCCGGCTTTGCCTTCCGGCGGCTGTGCCCGCCGGTGCTCGGCCTGCCGCCGCACGCGGAACTCGACGACTACCTGGCCCGCCGGGCCGAGCTCGGCGTGACCGAGGTCAGCAGGCGGTTCCTGCGGGCGGCCGGGCTTGCCGCGATGTGCGTGGACACCGGGTTCACCCCGGAGCCGGTGACTGACCCTGGGCAGCTCGGCGGGCTGGCCGCCGCCGCCGCACACGAGGTCGTCCGGCTGGAACGGGTCGCCGAGGATGTCGCGGCGGCGGGGGCCGACGCCGCGGGCTTCGCCGACGCCGTGCGCTCCGCGCTGGCCGCCCGCACCGCGTCCGCGGCCGGGGTGAAGTGCATCGCCGCCTACCGCACCGGTCTCGACCTGAGCGCGGCGCGGCCGTCCGACGCCGAGGTGCGGGCCGCGGCCGGGCGGTGGCTGTCCCGGGCCGGCCTGCGGGGGGGCCAGCAGGGGACGCCGCCCGGGGCCGACCTGCGGGGGGGCCAGCAGGGGACGTCGCCTGGGGCCGGCGCACCGCGGCTGGCCGACGAGACCCTGGAGCGGTTCCTGATCTGGTGCGGCGTGGACCTGCGGCTGCCGGTGCAGTTCCACGTCGGCTACGGGGACAGCGACGTCGACCTGCACCGCTGCAACCCGCTGCTGCTCACGCCGCTGCTGCGGGCCATCGAGCCGACCGGGGTCCCGGTCATGCTGCTGCACAACTACCCGTACCACCGCGAGGCCGGCTATCTCGCCCAGGTCTTCGGCAACGTGTACGTCGAC
>Ga0070737_10006273_pt1 | contig 10952 bp, 9 predicted proteins | sample Coa_R1_10_FD_66438 | JGI IMG/M metagenome (GOLD analysis project Ga0070737, IMG submission 66438) | Surface soil microbial communities from Centralia Pennsylvania, which are recovering from an underground coalmine fire - Coalmine... | ecosystem: Environmental > Terrestrial > Soil > Unclassified ...
CAGCGGGCCTACGGCCCGTCAGGACGGGAGGGGAAGCAAGCGGGGACACCCCGCACCCCGGCAGGGGTGAAACCCCTGCACCCCGAGTTATGAGTGGATGTCAGACGTGGGTCTATGAAAGCGATTCAAGGTGCGTCGCTTGTAGCCCTTGTCACAAGGGTGATCTGCGGCCTACCTTGCCATCGCGCCCAGTCGTCGCTGATGGCCGCCGCGGTCTGCAACAGCCTGGGAAGATACTTTCCGGTCAGTACCTCGATGCTGGTTTCCGCCGCGTGAACACAAACGTTAAGCGCGGCAACGACCTGATCGTTACAGCTGCGAATAGGCGCGGCTATCGAGCGAATGCCATATGCCAGGTGTTCATCGGTGAGCGCCCAGCCCCGCATTCGTACCTCCCTCAGAACGCGGTCGCGCTCCTCTCTATCCGGCTGCCAGAGTGGTGTAATGCCGGAGCGACCTGGCTGTGCGAGCACTCGTTCCAGTTCATCTGGCGGCAGCTCCGCGAGCAGCACTTTTCCGAGCGAGGTCTGAAGGGCCGGAAAGCGCGTGCCGATGGTGACCGCCAGGGTGATGATTTTGGGTACGGCGACACGCGCGACGTAGACGATATCGGACCCATCGAGCTGTGCGAGGGAGGAAGATTCGCCCGTAAAGCTCACCAGCCGCTCCATGTGTGGGCGGGCTATCTCCCAGATGCTGGTCGAGCCGATATAAGCCATACCCAGTTCCAGCACGCGTGGAGTTAGGGCAAACCCTCCCTGCGCTATGCGGACATAGCCCAGTTCCTCCAACGTCAACAGCATGCGGCGCGCTGTCGGTCGGGCCAGTCCGGTAGCTGTAGCCACCTCGCTGAGCGTCATCGTTGGCCGGTTAGGCTCGAATGCGCGGATGACATCCAGGCCACGTGCCAGTGCCTCGATAAAGTCGGGTCCTGTTTCGCCTCGCATCATTTCCCTCTATGCACATCAGCGCCCTTCCTTCCGGGCGCGTTGTGCTAGTGAATACGCTACTGTTTTTGCTGCACTCATCGTAACAGAAACGTTATCTAATGTCCAGTTCATTCAGATCGCCCTGACTCTGATTTTTATGCGCCGAACGTTTGGGCAAATAACAAAGCTGCGCTAACATCGCACTTTCATCCCAATTCCTGACCGCTCGACTGCTCTGCTGAGTTTGTCCGAAAATTCGGTCTCATGCCCCTCTGAACAAAAGGAGAAGATAAGATGAATACCATGCAAACGGCAACAATCGTCTTCTCTCGGCTTTTGAATCGCCCTGGGGTATCTGAGCGTTATCCTTGACACAGCCTTATCCGTCATGTAATATTTATCGCGTGGACACTTGTCCGTTCTACGGACACTTCTCATGACCGCCTTCATCCTTTTTGAAAGTAGTATTACAGTCCGGCTACCAGGATGTAGGAGAGGGTACAAAACGACCGGTCTCGCCGGTACTAACGGCGTCTAACAGGCCATTGCACGGCCTGCTTCGCGTCCTGCAGCCACGACACAACGAGGTGAGCAACAATATGAGCCAGAACGCAGTAGACAGCACTTCTTTCCCATCAGGACGCCCGGTGGTATTTCGGAATGCCACTGTGCTGACCATTGACCCCGCGCTTGGGATGATCGAACGCGGCGATGTTCTCGTCGTTGACGACCGCATTGCTGAAGTCGGACGACAGCTCACTGCGCCTGACAGCGCGGTGGAGATCGACGCGAGTGGCGGCATTCTCATGCCAGGCATGATTGATACGCACCGCCATATGTGGCAAACGGCGCTCCGGGGTTATGGAGCAGACTGGACCCTCACGAACTATTTCCAATTCTACTACCTGAACTGGGGCAAGATTTTCCGCCCCGAAGATATTTATGCCGGCAACCTCCTGTCCGCGATTGAGGCCGTAGACGCTGGAGTCACCACGGCAGTTGACTGGTCTCATGGCTTGCAGACAGTTGAATACGCCGATGCGGCGGTGGATGCGCTCGAAGCGGTTCCAGGGCGCTTCGTCCTCGCTTACGGTAACCTGCTTGGCGCTCCCTGGGAGTGGACAAGGGCCCCGGAATTTGCCGATTTCATCAAGCGCCGTATTGACGGGCGCGGCGATATGCTGCGCATGCAGATTGCTTTCGACGTGACCGGCGATCCGGCTTTCCCCGAAAAGGCGGCCTTCGAGGTAGCGCGTGACTTTAACCTGCCGGTGACAACCCATGCTGGTGTATGGGGCGTTACCAAAGACGATAGCATCCGTATGATGTACGACCACGGATTCATGACCCCATCGACCATCTATGTACACGCGGCATCGCTTTCCGATGATTCCTATCAACGCATCGCGGCAACGGGCGGTCATGCATCGGTATCTGCCGAGAGCGAGGATAACGCCGGGCAGGGCTATCCCCCAACCTGGAAGCTCCGGCGGCATAACATCCCGGTTTCCCTGTCGATGGATACCAGCGTGTGGTGGAGCGCCGACCTGTTCTCTGCCATGCGCGCCACGCTCAATGCCGACCGCGCTCGCGAGCATATGGAAGCGCATAAACGTGGCGAAACCGTCATGCTCTCTCACCTGCGGGCCGAGCAGGTTGTCGCCTATGCCACTATTGGCGGCGCTGAAGCGTTAGGAATGGACAACATCACCGGCAGCATCACCCCTGGCAAAAAGGCCGACCTCGTCCTGATTAAGAATGACCGGGCGCCTGCGATGTTCCCGGTGCTTCACCCGTACGGCCATGTTGTGTTCCAGGCCGGGCGCGGGGATGTGCATACGGTGGTGGTAGATGGCAAGGTTGTCAAGTACGACCACCGCCTCATCGGCATCGATCTTGAAAAAGCCAGGCAGGCCGTCGCGAAAACGGTTGAGTACGCGCGATCCAAAATGGGCGAGCAGGCCTGGAATGAGGGTATGAACCCCGAGAAGGCAGAAGTGGAATTGATTGAGAACCCGTATACCTACACTCACCGGGAGGGTGCAAATACCGGGCAGGAGCAGGAGTAAGGCGTATCTTACAAACGCGTATGCGCAGCTAATGCACTGAAGGAATCGACCTGGTGAATTTTGACAATCGCATGGGCGAATCACAATCATCGTCCCTTGTGGGGACAGCGGCTCGTCCCTATCCTCTTCAGGGTCGCGGGGCAGGGACGAGCCGCTGTCCCTGCAGTGCGGAGAGATCTTCCCCGATCTGGTCGTCGAAGCTCAGTAGGACGAGGGAGTTACCTGATTCGGTTGTCAAAATTCATCAGGCGGTTTCTCAGATTATTTTGTTCAACTCCAAATGAAAGGACACGATGATGAGCGCAGAGATGCAGGCGGCGGTACTTCACAAATATGCCGCCCCGCCCGAGTTTCACCGGTGGTCCATTCCTGAGCGTGGAAAAGGGCAGGCGCTGGTGCGCGTCCTGGCGGCTCCCATCAGCCCCCTAGATCGGCTGTGTGCATCCGGCACATCTTACTTTGGCGCCCCGAAGCTCCCCTATATTCCAGGTACGCAGGGTGTCGGCATCGTCATAGAGGCTGATACCCTTGCGCCGGGACAGCGTATATGGTTCAGCTGCGATGCTGGTATGAAGCCCGGGGACGGCAGCATGGCGCAGTACTGCCTGATCGACGAGGCAGCAGCACTCCCGCTGCCCGATGAGATCGAGAGTGACCTTGCCGCGGCGCTCGGGCTATCCGCGATTGCAGCCTGGATGGCGCTCACCTGGCGTGGTCGCCTCCAGCCGGGGGAGCAGGTGCTTGTCCTGGGAGCCAGTGGCGCGGTCGGACAGGTAGCAGTACAGGCGGCCAGGCTGCTTGGAGCCGGGCGCGTGATTGCCGCCTCGCGTGATAAAGAAGCGCTCGCCCTGGCGCTCTCACGCGGCGCTGATGCCGTCGTTGACCTTTCTGACGACAATGTGGACGAGATCAGTAGGCGCATCGTGGCAGCGTGTGATGGTCCACTGCACCTCGTCATCGACCCGGTGTGGGGTCTTCCGGCGGAGGCCGCTGCTCGCGTACTGGGGTCAGAGGGCAGGCTGGTCAATATCGGTTCTGCTGCCGGAGCCTCGGCGCGTTTTGAGTCAGCCATCGTGCGCAGTCGTTTGCATGCCATCGTGGGCTATACCAACAATGCGCTGACCCATGAGCAGAAAGCCCAGGCCCTCAAACAAATCCTCGCGCATGCTGCCGCGGGCCGTTGCACGGTCGAGCGGGAGATGGTTCCACTAGAGCAGGCTGCGGATGCCTGGGAGCGCCAGGCCGCTTTTGCCCGTCACAAGTTCATCCTCATCCCCTGGTGAACGAATCCGGGTTATTACGCCTTGCCCCTTAAAACGAGCGCGGCATACCCAGCACATGCTCGCCTAGATACGAGAGGATCAGATTCGTCGAGATGGGCGCCACCTGGTAGAGGCGCGTCTCGCGGAACTTGCGCTCCACGTCGTATTCTGCCGCGAATCCGTAGCCGCCGTGCGTCTGCAGACATGCATTGGCCGCCTGCCAGGAAGCGTCTGCCGCCAGCAGCTTTGCCAGGTTCGCCTCCGCTCCACAGGATTGTCCCGCGTCGAAAAGGGCTGCTGCTTCGTAGCGCATCAAATCGGCGGCACGCACGCTGGCATAGGCCTGGGCGATGGGAAACTGGATGCCCTGATTCTGCCCGATTGGCCGGTCGAAGACGATGCGCTCGCTTGCATACCTGCGCGCCTTGTCAATGAACCAGTAGCCGTCGCCGATGCACTCAGCCGCGATCAGGATGCGCTCGGCATTCATGCCATCCAGGATGTACGAGAATCCTTTGCCCTCTTCTCCAATCAGATTTTCAGCAGGAACCGCGAGATTGTCGAAGAAGACTTCATTTGTCTCGTGATTGACCATGTTACGAATGGGCCTCACCGTCATTCCCCGCCCCAGGCTCTCCCGTACATCCACCAGGAAGACGGATAGTCCCTCGGTTTTCTTCCTGATCTGCGGCAGAGGCGTGGTGCGGGCCAGCAGCAGCATCAAGTCGGAATGCTGGACGCGTGAAATCCAGACCTTCTGCCCATTCACGATATAGCGGTCTCCGCGCTTCTCGGCGAAGGTTCTGGTTTTCGTGGTATCGGTGCCGGTTGTTGGCTCGGTGACGGCGAAAGACTGCAGGCGCAGTTCGCCCGAGGCGATGCGCGGCAGGTAGGCGCGCTTCTGCTCAGGCGAGCCATGGCGCAACAGCGTTCCCATCGTATACATCTGCGCGTGGCAGGCTCCAGAGTTGGCCCCTGAGCGGTTGATCTCTTCAAGGATCACCGACGCCTCGGTCAAACCGGTTCCGCTGCCGCCGTATTCCTCGGGAATGAGCGCGGCAAGCCATCCCGCCTCTGTCAGCGCCTGCACAAACGTCTCAGGATAGCCCGAGACTTCCTCGACCTTCTGCCAGTAGGCGCTATCGAAGGCTTTACAAACGTCGCGCACTCCCTGGCGAATATCGGCGTACTGTTGCGCGCGCGGGTTGATGTCGTTCAAGATGCTCGCTCCTTTTGCTTCGTTTCGCACTTGAGGCTATCAATGACAATGCGAACAAAAATGCTTTCCGCATGCATGGAAAAGTTTTTCTGCTATTGATGCTTTGATCCATCCACCATAATAACATCTTTGAGCGAGATTGCCTGGTTCAGTTGTTTCTCGAAGATTATAGCTCCACTTAGATCAGCCCTACTCAGATTGGCCCCGCTGAGATCAGCACCGCTGAAGTCGGCCCCGCTGAGATTGGCATCACTCAGGTCGGCGAAGCTCAGGTCGGCTTCGGTGAGATTGGCATCACTCAGGTCGGCGCCACTCAGATCAACGAACCTCAAATCGGCCTTAAATAAAATTGTTCCGCTCAGGTTTGCTCTATGTAGATTGGCCGAAATCAGGTTGATAAAGCTGAGATCAGCCTCTTTTAAAGGAACAATGGTATGGTCTTTGTCTAACAACCGGGTTTCATAAAGAAACATAAGCACCACTCTTTTTCGTTGCCCATCAAGATGAGGGAAAGTTGTCAGTGTTCGCACGCGGCCTATAGTTTTCGCTTCTTTTGTTGCCTTATCGGACAGCTTTTTCTCTAGCAGCATTTGGGATACCTTATCGATGTACGATTGCAAGATTGCCTCGCGTTGGTTATCCAGCGCAATATTGCTCGCGGTCTTATCACGACTGTCCCTAGATTTTCGCTCATTTTCGCTCGTAGTATAATTGAAGAGATATCCACCTATGGCAAGTACCGCCGGAATAACAAGCAACTGCAGCCAGTCCCATAAGGTTTTTCCTGGTTGCTGGCTTATCGTTCTTGTGATTTTGTGCGTTGCTGTGTCGATTTCGGTGGCTATAGATGTGCTGGAAGATACAGTAAGCCCTGTCCAATTCCAATGGAGCAGGTAGCCGCAGATAATCACAATGATGAGCGCAAACAAAACCAGGAGGAAAATCGTGATGACCGCATCCAATGGGCTTGTAATCTTCTGCCACCATGCTCGCAATCTGTTTCCCATTGCCTCTACTCCACAGGCATGTAATCTATGATCCGGGATTTTGATCGAATGCTTTGTGCTATAGTATAGCAAATAACCACGACAGTGTATATGTATCGATGTATCACAGGGGTCAGTTTCAACACGAGGTTTGCAAATTGTATTCTGTGTGGTATGCTACATTCAGTAGTCATAGCTATGTAAAATGAGGAAGACCCAGATGGACTATCAGATATACCAGGTAGCATTATCACCCGACCTCAATCTGAGCGCCGAAGAGTTTGCCGATGCCTGGAATGCTACACGGGATACGCGCGAGCTTGCGATAGCCCGGCTCAGCATCCCCAAGGGAATATCCTACTACGAACCTTTGCTAACCAGCGTACAGCTTGCCTCCCCTATAAACATCGAGAGCAACACCATCTATGAGGCTATCAGGACCGTCATCAGCAGGTACGCCAGCGCCAAAAAAGGTAAGGGGCAGGCAACTCCTGCCACTCCTCACATCGAGGAGGTGCAAAGACCTGGCGGCGCTCGCGTTCTCGTTGTCGATGTTGACAGGTAACGATCATTCAATGCAGTATTTGCTGTGCTGAGCGCCTTGCGAATTTGTAAACAATGCTTCTGATTGCTTCCCCTTGCATTTGGCATCAGTTAGAGATACCCTATAGTTATTAAACGTCCTGCTGAGATAGGTCTTTGCCTCATCTTGTCTTACAGTTGGTAGCGGCCTGTAATTGAAAGGATATCGACCTGATACCCGAGCCATCATCAGAACAAACCAATGCTATTCCCTCGTCTGCTCCTCTGCATGTCAATGCAAGTGGATTGCAGCAAGTGCTGGACATGTCACCGGACGCGCTAGTCGTTACTGACCAGGCCGGGTCGATAATGATGCTCAATGAGCAGGCGGCGGCATTGTTTGGCTATGACCAGGAGGAACTTCAGGGGAAGCTTCTCGAATCGCTGATGCCCGAACGTTTCCGTACCCCCCATATTGCTCACCGCGAGCGCTTTTTCGCTGCTCCACGCCGCCGTCCTATGGGTCTGGGCTTGCAACTTTTGGGGCGAAAGAAGGATGGCACCGAGTTTCCGGTGGATATCAGCCTGCGCCCATTGTTGCTGGATAACAGACCGCTTACCATCGCGGCTATTCGCGATATGACCGAACAACGGCGCGCAGAACGTGAGCGCCTGCAACAATTAGAGCAAATCCGCTTACAGGCCGAATTAATTAACCAGGCGCATGATGCGATTATCGTACGCGATCCGGTTAGCCGCATTCTCTACTGGAATCGTGGAGCAGAAGAACTTTATGGCTGGACGGCCCAGGAGGCATTGGGCCGCCTCATCCACACATTGCTCAAAACGCGCTTGCCCGTCACCATCTCTACTATCGATGCGCAACTCGAGCAAGAAGGCCGGTGGGAGGGGAAACTGGTCCATACCTGTAAAGATGGTAGGATCATAACCGTCGAAAGCCGGCAGGTGCTCTTTCGAGATGAGCTCAGGGAGCCAACTGCTGTTCTGGAGATTAACCGGGATATCACCGAACACGAACGCCAGGAAGAGGAAGAGCATGCAGTACATGCCGCGACGGCGGCACAACTGGAATTTCTGCAGAAGATACTTGATGCCCTACCCAGCAGTGTTTATCTCGTCTATGGCCCCGACGCGCGTCTCATCCTCGCTAATCGCACGGCCAGTAGTGTATGGGGGGCCGCGTGGCCGGTCAACCAGCCAATGGTAGGGTTTCTTATCGCGAAGGGTATCAAGATTTTCGATCCTCAAGGGCGACCGCTACCTGAATCCCAATATGCTACACTACGGGCAGTACGAGGAGAAACAGTGCTACAACACCAGGAAACTATTCGCCGTCCGGATGAATCCAGCCTGCCTGTCCTCGTCAATGCCCTGCCACTCGACTTACACCAGGCCTGGAATACCCTACAAGAGAATAGTGAGGAATTAGAGCAGAACAAATCCACCCCGCAAGCAGTAGCCCTGGTCGTTCACCAGAATGTCATGGCTCTAAAGGAAGCCGAATACCTCAAAGACGAATTCGTTGGCATTGTCGCGCATGAGCTGCGCACTCCGCTGGCCGCCCTGAGAGGATTTGCCGATATGCTGCTGGTGCAGACCGGGCGCGGGCACGGGCCGGAACTTGCTGGTTGGCAAAAGGAAGCGCTGGCGGAGATTGAAGAGGCCACCATCCGTCTTTCCAAGCTGACTGACGAACTCCTGGATGTCACGCGATTACAGGCGGGGCGCATGATCCTGCATCGCATACCTACCGATGTGGTGCCGTTGGCACAACGTGTGGCCGCCCACCTGCAGCGTACTACCACACGCCATACCATAAAGGTAAATACAGACCATACCTCGTTGATTGCGGACATCGACCCCGGACGAATAGAACAGGTATTGATTAACCTGATAGGGAATGCTATTAAGTACAGCCCGGAAGGTGGACCTGTTGACATCAACATCCGGCAAAAGATAGCCGAGTCGATGGTTGAGATCAGCGTGCAAGATAAAGGCATAGGCATTCCGCAGCGGCAACATGCCCAGATATTTGGTCGTTTTATGCGTGCAGATAACGCCTCGGCCTGGGGCATTGGTGGAACCGGGTTGGGGTTGTATCTCAGTCGCGAACTGGTCGAGCAGCATGGAGGTCATCTCTGGTTTGAATCGATGGAGGGGACAGGTTCCACGTTCTTCTTCACTCTCCCACTTCTATCTTCTGAACAGAACAAGGAGTAGAGGGGGAAAGAAGGGATGTTGGGGGACTTCTTTGTATGGGGAAAACAAAGAAGATACAATCCCTTCTATCTATGGAATAGTCGTTTCCGTTGTTCCAAAAGTTCCCATTTTTTATCGTTATTTTTCACCTTGTCTTTTTTGCCAGGAAAAAGTTGTGAATTGTTTCCATAAAAGAGCGAGAGTTGCTTTTGAAAGGTGAAGATGATATTGTTTTAAAGTGATGCTTGTTACACGCTTTAGGATGAGCTGTAGGGACAGCGCCTGGTGCCTGTCTGAGGGTCCATTATGTGAAAGTGAGAGCCAGAATGTCGCGGCGCAAGAAATTGATTCGCCTACCTCTCATAGGCATGACGATTGCCGGCGTAGTAGTTGCTCTTTACCTGTTCGCGGGCAAGCGTTCTTCGAAAGCGGGTCCCGCGTCCAGGATTCGGAGGCATACGGTAAAAACTTCTCCTGGGGATGCCTTGAAATATTGGACTGAAGAGAAGATGCGCAAGACTAAAGGGGTTGAGATGCCGCAGGTCAATGAGGTCGAGCCAAGAAAGGAACAGCCACGGCGATCTCCCGATGCTGAGTGAAAGCGAGACGTATCATGCCACAACTGCATCGATTCATTCTACATCCAATGACCGGCAAGGTCTTTCTTTATACACTGGGCAGCGCGTACCTGATCTATCTGGTTGCATTTGCGCATTTTTTGTTTGGATTCCCATCCTTGCCACCTGTGGGTGTGACGATTGTCGAACACCAGGTATCCACCAATCCTGAGTTCGAGATCAACTATTGGACAAAGGCAAATATGCGGAATGCCGTCAATACTGACCCGCAAACCACCTCTACTTCAGGGCTGGCGCGGCAGAGCAGTAACCAGAGCGCGGGAAAAGCGGCCCAACAACAGGGGCAACTGCCTGGCAAGAAGGACCTTTCCTATCCACTTTCGACGGTGGGAAGGGTTTTTTTGACCAACGCTTCCGGCCAAAACCTGTCCTGTTCTGGCACTGCTGTTGTGAGCAGCAATCATAGCGTAGTTGATACCGCCGGTCACTGCCTCTACTGGCAGGGTAGCTGGATGCACAATGTCATTTTCTGCCCAATGTATGCTAATGGCAGTACGCCCTATGGCTGCTGGGCGGCTCGCGATTTAGAAGTTCCCTCTGACTGGATAGACGCCGCGCCGAACGACTTACATCACGACTTCGGCATGTTCATCGTTGCGCCCAACAGTGAGGGTCAACTGACCAACGTGGTTGGCGGTGCTGGCTGGGCTTATAATCAGCCGGCGAATGCCACTTTCTATGCCTATGGCTATCCCGCCGGTTATCCTTTTGATGGGCAGACTCGCCAGACCTGCCCCGGCGCCACCGGCATTGCCTGGCAACATGGCGGCGGCACCGTCGTTTCTATCCCCTGCAACATGACAGGTGGCTCCAGTGGCGGTCCCTGGTTTATACAGATCAAAGGCAACTGGTACCTGAACGGCCATAACGACTTCACCAGCAGTATGCAGCGCGACCATATGTTCTCTCCCTACTACGATGATACCTGGTACGAGCTTTACAGTAAGGCGCAGCAGGCGTAAGGCATGAACAATGAGCGCTATGGCCCCTGACATCCACTCATAACTCGGGGTGCAGGGGTTTCACCCCTGCCGGGGTGCGGGGTGTCCCCGCTTGCTTCCCCTCCCGTCCTGACGGGCCGTAGGCCCGCTGCAAGAATTATGAGTG
>Ga0070737_10006274_pt1 | contig 10951 bp, 10 predicted proteins | sample Coa_R1_10_FD_66438 | JGI IMG/M metagenome (GOLD analysis project Ga0070737, IMG submission 66438) | Surface soil microbial communities from Centralia Pennsylvania, which are recovering from an underground coalmine fire - Coalmine... | ecosystem: Environmental > Terrestrial > Soil > Unclassified...
TACTTCTTGAAATCGGCCGGCTACACCGTGGTCGCCACGGCAGTCATTGTCGCGATAGCGGCCGTCGTCGTGACCCCGGCGGTCATCGTGCTGCTGGGTCCTCGGCTGGACGCGCTCGACGTGCGTCTGCTGGTGCGGCGACTGCTGCCCGCGCGGCCCGACTACGCGCGCAAACCGGTCAACCCGATGTTTTGGTACCGCTCAACGAGATTCGTGTTGCGCCACGCCGTCCCGGTCGGACTGAGCGTCGTCGCTCTACTGCTGTTGCTGGGGCTCCCGTTTTTGGGGGTGCGCTGGGGTTTTCCCGACGAACGCGTGCTGCCGCCGTCGGCGCCGTCGCGTCAAGTCGCCGACATGCTGGATCACGATTTCGCCGTCGACCTGGGCACGTCGCTGTTCGTCGTGGTCCCCGACGCCCGTGGGGTAAGCCTCGCCAACCTGGAACGCTACGGCGCCGAGCTGTCGCGCGTGCCGGACGTGCCGGCGGTGACGGCGCCGACTGCCACGTTTGTGAGCGGACGCCGGGTGGGCCCTCCCGGCGCGCCAACCGGCGTCGCGCACGGCAGCGCATTCTTGACGGTCGCCAGCACCGCGCCGCTTTTCTCGCACGCCTCGAACTCTCAACTCGATCGGCTGCACGAGGTCGCCGGACCGGGCGGGCGGTCGGTGCAGATAGCCGGGCTGGCCCAGACCAACCGCGACAGCGTCGACGCGCTGACCAAGCGATTGCCGACGGTGCTGTTGCTGATCGCCGTCATCACCTTCGCGCTGTTGTTCTTGCTCACCGGCAGCGTGGTACTGCCGCTGGAGGCGCTGGTGTGCAACGTGTTGTCGCTGACGGCCGCGTTCGGCGCCATGGTGTGGATCTTCCAGGCCGGTCATCTGGGCGCACTGGGGACCACCCCGACGGGAACATTGAATGCCAACATCCCGGTGTTGTTGTTCTGCATAGCATTTGGGCTGTCCATGGACTACGAGGTGTTCTTGGTCTCGCGGATCCGCGAGTACTGGCTGGCCTCCGGAGCCGCCCGGGGATTGCCGCCGGGTGCGGCCGATGCGCGCGCCGCCAACGACGAGAGCACGGCGTTGGGCATCGCCGGCATCGCCCGGGTGGTCACCGCCGCCGCACTGGTGATGTCGATTTCATTCGCCGCGTTGATTCCGGCACACGTGTCGTTCATCCGCATGCTCGGCCTCGGGCTGACTCTTGCGGTGCTGGCCGACGCCACCCTGGTGCGAATGGTCCTGGTGCCGGCCTTCATGCACCTGTTCGGTCCGTGGAGTTGGTGGGCGCCGAAACCGTTGGCGTGGCTGCACGAACGGTTCGCGCCCGGCGAAGCCGCGGCCGCCAAAGTGGCGCGCCGACATTGGGTGACCGAGGCGCCGACGCCCGCGGAAGATCTCGATCAGGAGCCGGCTTCCGCGGTGACGGAGGGCAGTTAGCGGGTCACGTGCGTCAGCTGCAGGCGCCGCCGGGATCTCTCCTCGGCGCCCATACGCGCGGCGATGGCCTCCACGCGCGCGAGCTGGACGATGGCGGTCATCATCGCCAGGGCTGCGAGCGTCAGACCGACCATCCCGGCGGGACCGGTGTTGAGCGTTTCACCCAGAACGACGACACCCAGCACTGCGGCCACCACCGGCTGCGACACCTGCAGCGTCGGCATCGACGCGGTCAGCGGCCCGGCCCGAAAGGCCGACTGGCTCCACACCAGACCCCCCAGCACGGCCAGGAGGCAGGCATACAACTCAGGTGCCCACACCAGCGCCCATCCGCCGTCGCCGAGCCGAGCGACCACCTCCTTGGTGAGCACCGCGAAAACCCCCCAGAGCGAGCCCGACACGAAGGCGAACAACACTGCGGCCACGGCGCCACCCCGGATGCGGCCGACCACCACGCATCCGGCCAGCAGCGGCCCCAACACGACGGCCACAGCGGCCCAGGTGTGCAGCGATGCGCTGGAACGACCGGCCTGCGGGTGACCGACGGTGACGATCACCGCCACCGCAGCAGTCAGCAGGCCGGCCCAGAACCACTCCTGGCCGGTGACCGCGCGCCGCGACAGTCGCGCGTTGATCGGCAGCGCGAACAGCAGCGAACACGTCAGCAGCGGCAGGACCAACAGCACCGAACCCTGACCCAGCGCGGCCGCCTGTAACCCGATGCTTGCGATCAGCACCAGGGCGCCCAACCACCAGCGGCCATCGCGCAGCAGCTTCGCCAGCAATTCGATGTGGCCGACCGGTCTGTCACTGATCCGGTGCGCCGCTCGTTGCTGCACTACGTCGCCGATCGCCACGCACAGCGCAGAACTCAACGCGAGCAGGGCCGCGAGCTGCATCGGGGTCATGGGCCCTGGTTACCCCATTTTTCGCGGCTACGAGAACCACATACCGCGGAAGAAGCGCAGGATGGGGTATGCGGATCTCACCGTCAGCGCTGATAGCGGAAACACCGTTTCGCTTCCGAATTGACCGATCCGGCGCCATGTTGGTGCCCGGAGTGATCTTCGCCTCGCGCTCGCTGCTGCCCGAGACCAACCTGGACCCGCTGCTACAACAAGTGGCGAACGTCGCGACCCTCCCGGGCATCGTCGAGGCGTCGTACGCGATGCCGGACATCCACCTGGGATACGGGTTTCCGATCGGTGGCGTGGCGGCCACCGATGTGCGCGACGGCGGCGTGATCTCGCCCGGCGGAGTCGGATTCGACATCTCGTGCGGTGTTCGGCTGCTGGCCGCCGACCTCGACCGGCAGGACTTCGGCCCGGTGGCCGGCAAGCTGATGGACGCGTTGAGCAAGCGGATCCCCCGGGGTGCGGGACCAGGGGCGGTGTGGCCGGATGTGAGCGGCAGTGAACTGGACGCCGTGCTTCGCGGCGGTGCGCGCCATGTGGTCGAGCACCGTGGCGGCTCTGCGCTCGACTTGGACCGCTGCGAAGACGGCGGCGCGTTCGACGACGCCGACGCCGGCGCGGTGAGCGAGCAGGCGCGCGCACGGGGAATGCGCCAGCTCGGCAGCCTCGGCTCGGGAAACCACTTCCTGGAAGTTCAGGCGGTGGCCGAGCTGTTCGACGAGCCGGTTGCCAAGGCGTTCGGGCTGCGCGTCGGGCAGGTTTGCGTGATGATCCACTGCGGCTCGCGTGGCCTCGGGCACCAGATCTGCACGGACGAGGTGCGTGCCATCGACCGCAGCATGGCCCGACACGGCGTTCGCGTTCCGGATCGCCAGTTAGCCTGCGCACCAATCGATTCCGGCGACGGGCGGCGTTACCTGGCGGCGATGTCGGCTGCGGCCAATTACGCTCGGGCCAACCGGCAGCTCCTCGGATCGTCGGCAAGCGATGTGTTCAGGTCGATCACCGGGACGAAGCTGGAACTGGTCTACGACATCTCGCACAACCTGGCCCGCATCGAGCGGCATGAGGTCGTCGGCCACACGCTCGAGCTCTGTGTTCACCGCAAGGGTGCGACCAGGGCGTTGCCCCCCGGACATCCTGATTTGCCAACGGATTTGGCTGACGTCGGGCAGCCGGTGCTGATTCCCGGCTCGATGGGGACGTCGTCGTATGTGCTGGCCGGGGTGCGGGGCGGCGCTGCGTTTCATTCGACATGTCACGGCGCCGGCCGGCGGCTGAGTCGTCATCAGGCGGCCCGCTCGGTGTCGCCGAAGGCCCTGCGGGACCAACTCGAGCGGCAGCAGGGAATTCAGGTCAGGGGCGCGTCTGCCCGCGGGCTGGTCGAGGAAGCGCCGTCGGCCTACAAGGACGTCTGCGAGGTCGTTGCCGTGGCCGAACAGGCCGGTCTGTGCCGCACGGTTGCCCGACTGGTGCCGCTGGGCGTGGTGAAAGGCTGACCGTGGCCGGCAGCGGGCATCGAACGGTGCCGCATCCGGCCGATGTGACGATCGAGGCGTGGGGACCCACACGCGAGGCATGCCTGGCCGAGGCGGTTGTCGGGTTGGCGGCCAGCTTCGTCGACCTCTCCGATGCGACCCCCGTCGACACCGTAACCCTGGAAATGGCCGCTGACGACGACGAGGACCGGCTGGTGGCGGCGCTCGACCAGCTGATCTATCTGGTTGACACGCAAGGAGTTGTCCCGCTGCGCGCCGACGTCGACATCGGTGCGCAAACCTTCCGGTTGACCGTGTCGGTGGCGTCGATAGACGAGGTCACACCGATCGGCGCGTCGCCGAAGGCGGTTGCTCTTTCCGGACTGGAGTTCCGGCACATCGGCAACGAGTGGCGCTGCCGCGCGACGATCGACGTGTGACAGCTAAGCTGCCAGGGAGACAGGCTTTTTGGCGAACCGCAACCCCTCGTCGTCGACCTTGCCGCGCCTGATCAACTGCACGTCGAGCAGATAGTTCTGGTTCAGCCGCCACGGCTTGCGTGAGCCCTGCTTGGGCAGCTCGTCGAGTTTGCGCAGCACATAGCCCGGGGTGAACTCCAGGAACGGCCGCTCCTCGACGTCCGGGGCCGGATCCTCGGGCACGACGACGTCGTAACCGTTGGCGTCCATGTAATTCAAGATGCGGCAGACGAACTCCGACACCAGATCGGCCTTGAGCGTCCACCCTATGTTCGTGTAGCCGACCGTGTAGGCCAGGTTGGGCAGGCCCGAGAGCATCATGCCCTTGTAGGCCATCGTCTGGGTCAGGTCCACCTCCTGCCCGTCGACCGTGCCGGTGGCGCCACCGAAGAGCTGCAGGTCGAGACCCGTTGCGGTGACAATGATGTCAGCGGTCAGTTCACGGCCCGAGCTGAGCTTGATGCCGGTCCGGGTGAACCGGTCGATGGTGTCGGTGACCACCTCGACTTTCCCGTGCCGAATGGCGCGGAACAGGTCGCCGTTGGGCACGACACACAGCCGTTGGTCCCACGGGTCGTAGCGGGGGCTGAAGTGCTTTTCGACCTCATAGCCTTCGGGTAGCTGGCGTTCGACAAGCCCCATCAAGATCTTCCGCATCCGCTGCGGGAACCGCCGGCACAGCTGATACAGCGCCACCTGCAGGACCACGTTCTTCCACCGGACGATGGTGTAGGCCTTGCCGTCGGGCAGTAACCGGTTGAGCCCGGCGGCGATTGGGTCACGCTCGGGCTGCGAGATGATGTAGCCCGGCGAGCGCTGCAGCATCGTGACATGCTTAGCGCCCGAATTAGCAAGTGCGGGAACCAAAGTCACCGAGGTAGAGCCGCTCCCGATGACGATGATGTTCTTGCCGGTGTAGTCCAAGTCCTCGGGCCAGTGCTGCGGGTGGATGATCGGGCCGGTGAAGTCCTCCGCGCCGGGAAAGGTTGGCGAGTAACCCTGCTCGTAGTTGTAGTAGCCGCTGCACAAAAACAGGAACGAGCAACTGATCGTGGTTTCCTGCCCCCGCGTCTCGACGCGCACGCTCCAGCGGCTCTCCGCGCTCGACCAGTCGGCGCCGACAACCTTGTGGTTGAACCGGATGTGCTTGTCAATGCCATACGTGGCCGCGGTGTCCTTGATGTACTCCAGGATCGACTGGCCGCCCGCGATGGCCTGGCTGCCGGTCCACGGGCGGAAACGGAAGCCCAAGGTGTACATATCTGAGTCGGAACGGATGCCCGGATACTTGAATAGGTTCCAGGTGCCGCCCATGTCCGGCCGCTTCTCCAGGATGGCGTAGCTCTTGGTGGGACAGCGCTCCTGCAGATGCCAGGCGGCACTTATCCCCGAAATGCCGGCTCCCACGATTACGACGTCGAAGTGTTCGCCCATAGCCCACGGTAGCAACAGATTGAGCAGCGGTTTTGGTTATCCGGCACGGCCCCGGGTGGTCGCCGCTTGCGGGGGTGACCGGGATCGCGGCCATTGCCGATGTGCCAGCTGACACACCAGATGAACCCAAACAGCGCACAGATGATCGACGTCGTGAACACCAAAACCGGCAACGCCACCCACGACGGGTTGTCGAACTTGCGGCCCATCCAGTCGGCGGCGCGAGCAAGCCAGCTGATCCGGTGCGTGCGGTGCGCATACCCGGTCCACAGCATCGATGCGGCTACCACTGCCGCGGCGATCGACAGACCGATCACCTGGTTCAGCCCGGCACCACGCGCCGGCGCTTCGGCAAGAACAGCTACTCCCACGTCATTGCCTCCCGATCAAGACCACGAGTCTCAACTAGCGGGACAAGGCGTCGCTCACCCGCTGACACCACGCGCTCAATCTAATGAGCACGGATGTTCACTGAAAGTGACCGTACCACCACAATACCGATGCTCAAGCACTTAGCTGGTTTTGCCAGCTAGAGGTACAGGCGTTCACTCATCGAGGGTGAGCAGGGCGTGGTCGACATGCGCCGCGGAACCGCCAGTGCCCCCCGGTTAGCCCGTCGCGGCAGACCGTGCCGCGACAGCGCAGGGCAGTGCGCACGCCACGGCCACCGCCGTTTCGGCGGCGGTGACGACGTCAGCGTCGCCAGCTAGACCAGGGCGGTGATCACCCACCACAGCAGGATTTCGGTCAGCGCAGCAAACCGGTCACCGGGCCCGGGCACGACGGTTGGCCTTCTTGATCGCGTCGACCAACTCGGCCTTGTTCATCGTGGAGCGTCCCGGAACGTCGAGCCGGCGCGCGACGTCGAGCAGATGCTTCTTGCTGGCGTTGGCGTCGACGCCCTCCGCCGAGGGGATCGGGTTGCGCAGGCCACCACGCTCCGCACGCTTGTCCGACGGGCCCTTCTTTTTCTTCGGCTCCCAGTGGTCGCCGACCTTTTCGAAACTGCGCTTGAGCGCGGAATAGGCCACCCGGTGGGCCCGCTGCTCGCTGCCGTACTCTTCGGCGGCCGCATCGTGCGCTTTGGCGAACGTTCGCTGGGCGTTGGCGCTCGAGCGCTGAAGTGTGCTGGGCAGCTCGCTCTTCTTGGCTTTGCCGCCCTTCGTCGTCTTGGGCATGAATCCTCCTTGTTTTCTCAACCCTGCGCGGACTGCTGCGCCATCGCGTACGCGAGCTGCAAGAAGTCGGCGCCTGCCAGTGCGGTGAAACAGCCCGCCACCAGACGGGTGAACCGGGGCGCAAAGATCAGGCCGATGACAAATGCAGTGGCCACCCACATGTCCAGGCAGAACGGGCAGGTCAGCAGCTCGCCCAGGCTGTGGCGCAGTTGGCTGTCCTGCCGGGTTTCCTCCTGCACCTCGGCGGGTCCGCCGGTCCCGGCATACTCGGCCAACGGTGCCCGCAGCGGGCTGGTCACCGCGTCCTTGGTCAACGAACGTGACAGCTTGTGGGTCCCGCAGGTCACCGTGAGAAGGTCTTGAGTCCGCCACCGATCGGGCAGCTTGCGCCCGGTGAGCGAGGCGACGAGCGCCGTCACGGCTACTACCGTGCCGTATACGAACAGCACGACCAGGTATCCACCCAACGGCCGTGGGTTGTCGCCCCGGTAAGCATCGGCCTCCCGACGCGCGCGCTTGCCGATTTCCTTTACGTCGCCCACTACCCACTCCTCGAGGTCGGCTCCGGCACCCGGTTACCCGATGTCGGAGCCCGGCAATCACGCTTGAGTTGCGGCGACCCGCAGCGCCCGGCTGCGCCGCGCTTGCGATCGCCGCGATGGGTTGGCGGCGGCCCGACGGGGTATTCACGGGCAGGCAAACCACCGAGGAGAAAGGATCGCGCGGTCATGGTCGAACCCAAACCGGCTGTGCTCTTCGACGTCGACGGAACGCTGGTCGATTCCAACTTCCACCACGTCGTGGCCTGGCATCGAGCATTTCTCGACGTCGGCAAGGAGGTGCCGTGCTGGCGCATCCACGGGCTGATCGGCCGGTCGGGCTCGGAACTGGTTCAAATTCTGCTCGGCGACGAGTTCGCCGAGCTACACGGCGCCGACGTCGAAAAGCGCCACACCCGCTACTTCCTCGAGAGCGCATCCACGCTTCGCACACTTCCGGGTGCGCGCGAGCTGCTCGGCGCGATCTCCGAGCACGGCTGGCGGGCGGTGCTGGCGACATCCGCGGGCGAAGACGAGTTGGCCGTATTGCGCGACGTGCTCGACGCCGAAGACCTGGTCAGCGCTGTGACGTCGGCGGCCGATGCCGACAAGAGCAAGCCGCACCCGGACATCGTCACCAGTGCGCTGAAATGCATCGGCGCCCAGCCGGGCCAGGCCGTCTTTCTCGGCGACACCGTCTGGGACGTCCAGGCGGGCCGCCGCGCCGGTGTTCCGACCGCCGCGGTACTCAGCGGCGGTATCGCCCGGGAGGCGCTGGAACATGCCGGCGCGGCGGCGATTTACGCCGGTCCGCTCGACGTGCGGGCCCGCCTCGAAGAGTTCGGCCAACTCCTGCGGTTGTGACCGCCCGTCGCTCAGCCCAGGTGCGCGGACAGCAGCCAGGCGGGCACCGACTTGCGTCCGTTGCCCTCGTCGCGCAGATCCACCATGGGGAACTCCGGGGACGGGCCGTCCGGGAAGTTGGCGTGGATCCGTGCGGGCCGGATTTCGTCGATCGCCCAATACTTGGACACCACGTCGCGTAGCTCGTCTTCGGTGACCGGATTGGCCGGGCTCTCCGGCATGCCGGCGCGGTCGAAGACCAGCACAAAGTACGACGCGCCCGGCGCCGCGGCGCGGACGATCGACTGCTGGTATCCCTCGCGAAGCTCGACCGGCATCGAATGGAACAGGGTGCTGTCGATGATCGTGCCGAACCGGCCGTCATAGCCGGTGAACGAAGAGATGTCGGCGACCTCGAACGTGGCGTTGGTCAACCCCCGCCTGGCGGCCTCCGCGCGGGCCAACTCGATAGCCGTGGGCGATGCGTCCAGCCCGACGGTGTTGTGTCCCAACGCCGCTAGGTGCAGCGACACCGCCGCCTCACCACAGCCCGCGTCCAGCACGTCACCGTGGACCTTGCCCGCATCGATCAGCGCCGCGATCTCCGGTTGCGGCTCGCCGAGACTCCACGGCGGCCGCACGCCTTCGCCGAACTGGGGAGCCTCGCCGCGGTAGGCCGGGTCGAAATCGAAATCGAACTTCTGCGTTTCAGTCATGCCGTCCTGTATATCAATCTGGTTGATATATGTCAAGATGGTTGATGTGGGTCAGACGAACGACGCTCCGCTCGGCTATTTGCTGCACCGAGTCGGGGCAGCACTGCGTCCGGAGGTGACCGCCGCGCTGCGGCCGCTGGGGCTGTCGCTTCCCGAATTCGTTTGCCTGCGAATACTTTCCCTGTTCCCGGGGATGTCCAGCGCGGAGCTGTCGCGCTATGGCAACGTGACGCCGCAGGCGATGAACACGGTGTTGCGCCGGCTCGAAGACCTCGGCGCGGTGTCTCGGCCGGCTTCGGTGCCGTCCGGGCGGGCGCTACCGGCCACCCTGACCAGTGCCGGCCGGGCGCTGCTGAAACGCGCCGAGGCCGCGGTGCGCGACGCCGATGCCCGCATCCTGAACAAACTGTCCGCGGCCGAGCAGCGTGAGTTCAAACGGATGCTCGACGCACTGGGGTCTGACTAGCGCGTCGAGCGTGAACTTAGCTTCACTTTCGGCATCGAACGTGAACCTAATTTCACTTTCGCCCGCAAGCTAGGCCGCGCCGTCCTGGATGCGCGGCCAGGGTCGCGCCTCTTCGAGTTCGTAGCTCAACTCCAGCAGTCGCGCCTCCTGCCCGAGGTCGGCGGAGAGCATCATGCCCACCGGCAGACCGTCCGCCGATTGGGCCAGCGGCAGCGATATCGCGGGTTCGCCGGTGACATTTTGCAGCGGCGTGAAGGCGACCCAGTCGATCAACCGGTCGATGATCTGCTGATAGTCGGCGGTCGGGTCGAGGTGACCGACCACCGGCGGCGGGTCGGCCACGGTCGGGGTGAGCACCGCATCGTAGGTCCGGAAGAACTGCGCGGTGCGCCGCCGCATCGCGCGCAGCCGCATGATCACCAGCGGCATCCGGTGCAGGTTGCGGCTGGCGTGTCGATACAGGCCCAGCGTCAGGTTGTCCAGCCGGGCGCGGTCAAAGCTCGCGCCGAAGAAATGCCGGCCGGTGCGTACCTGCAGGAGTGACAACAGCGACCAGTACAGCACAAAGTCTGCAATGAAACTGGTTGGCACCGGGGGGTTTTCGACGTGCTCGACCCGGTGGCCCAGTTCCTCGAGCAGGGCCGCGGACTTTAGCGTGAGGTCGCGGACTTCGGCGCCGCATTCGCGTTGCACCGAGCGGGTGATGACCGCGATCTTCAGCCGCTGCGTTGCGGGGTGCCGGATGTCGCCGACCGGCGGCAGCGCGGAATGCCGCCGGACCCGCTCGGCCTCGCGGTAGAAGGCCGCGGTGTCGCGCACGGAGCGGCTGAGCATGCCGTTGGCGACGATGCCGACCGGCAGCCGGCGCAACTCCCCATCCACCGGCAGCCGGCCCCGCGACGGCTTCAACCCCACCAACCCGTTGCAGGAGGCCGGGATGCGGATCGAGCCACCGCCGTCGTTGGCATGCGCAATCGGCACCACCCCGGCCGCAACGAACGCCCCAGACCCCGACGACGACGCGCCCGCGGTGTAGTCGGTGTTCCACGGGTTGCGCACCGGTCCCAGCCGGGGATGCTCGGCCGATGCGCTGAACCCGAATTCCGACATCTGTGTCTTGCCCAGCGGCGCCAGGCCGCTGAACAGATACAGCCGGGCGAAGTCGCTGTCGGCGCGCGCCGGTCTGGGCAGCCACGCGTCAGTGCCGTGCATCGTCGGCATACCGGCGACCTCGACGTTGTCTTTGACGAATGTCGGCACGCCGGAAAAGAATCCGGGCTTGGGTGGCTGTGCCGCCTCGGCGCGCGCCCGGTCGAACGCCTGATAGGCCAGGCCGTTCAGCGCCGGGTTGACCGCTTCGGTGCGGGCGATCGCCGCCTCGACGACCTCGGACCGGGACACTTTTCCGGACGTGATGGCGTCGGCCAGACCGACCGCGTCCAGATCCCCGAGGGCGTCGTC
>Ga0070737_10006276_pt1 | contig 10950 bp, 9 predicted proteins | sample Coa_R1_10_FD_66438 | JGI IMG/M metagenome (GOLD analysis project Ga0070737, IMG submission 66438) | Surface soil microbial communities from Centralia Pennsylvania, which are recovering from an underground coalmine fire - Coalmine... | ecosystem: Environmental > Terrestrial > Soil > Unclassified ...
GGTGGCAACGGTATCCATCGGTGGTGCCCGCAACGCGGGCCTACTGGCCGTGCGGATTCTCGGGTCGTCCGATCCCGCGTTGCGGGCGCGGATCGTGGCCTTTCAGGAGCAGTTGGCGGAGAGCGTGCGCATGAAGGATGCCGACCTGAAAAGCCGGCACGGTAAAGTTACCGGCCAGTAGCCCAGCGACGATCGGCCTGGGCGGCGGCCCGAGGTGAAGCCGGGCAATCAAGCACAGCGCAAGGAGGCACAATGGCTCGCTGGGCCGGAAATCCGTCGTTCGACCTGTTCCAACTGCCCGAGGAGCACCAGGAACTGCGGGCCGCGATCCGCGCGCTGGCGGAAAAGGAGATCGCCCCCCATGCCGCCGACGTGGACGAGCGGTCCCGGTTTCCCGAGGAGGCGCTGGCTGCACTGAATGCGGCAGGCTTCAACGCCGTGCATGTGCCGGAGGAGTACGGCGGGCAGGGCGCGGACTCGGTGGCCACCTGCATCGTGATCGAAGAAGTGGCTCGCGTCGACGCGTCGGCTTCGCTGATCCCGGCCGTCAACAAGCTGGGCACCATGGGGCTGATCCTGCGGGGTTCGGAAGAGCTGAAGAGGCAGGTTCTGCCGTCGCTGGCCAAGGACGGGGCGATGGCGTCCTACGCATTAAGCGAGCGGGAAGCCGGCAGCGACGCGGCATCGATGCGGACCCGCGCCAAAGCCGACGGGGACACCTGGATCCTTAACGGAACCAAGTGCTGGATCACCAACGGCGGCAGATCAACCTGGTACACGGTGATGGCCGTGACCGATCCGGACAAGGGCGCCAACGGTATTTCGGCCTTCATGGTGCATAAGGACGACGAAGGCTTCTCCGTTGGGCCCAAGGAGAAGAAAATGGGCATCAAGGGCTCACCGACTACCGAGCTGTACTTCGAGAACTGCCGCATCCCGGGCGATCGGATCATCGGTGAACCCGGTACCGGGTTCAAGACCGCACTGCAGACCCTTGATCACACCCGCCCCACGGTCGGCGCGCAGGCCGTCGGCATCGCTCAGGGCGCGTTGGATGCCACGATCGCGTACACCAAGGACCGCAAGCAGTTCGGCAAGTCGATCTCCGAGTTCCAGGGTGTGCAATTCGAGATCGCCGACATGGCGATGAAAATCGAAGCGGCCCGGCTGATGGTCTATAGCGCGGCCGCCCGCGCCGAACGCGGCGAGCCAAATCTTGGATTCATCTCCGCCGCCGCGAAGTGCTTCGCCTCCGACACCGCCATGGACGTGACGGAGTCAGCCGTGCAGCTCTTCGGTGGTGCCGGCTACACCACTGACTTCCCAGTCGAACGCTTTATGCGCGACGCCAAGATCACCCAGATCTACGAGGGCACCAACCAGATTCAGCGGGTGGTGATGTCACGGCACGTGCTGCGGTGAGCGTCACGGCACGCGGGAAGCATGTTGGGGCGCACCGACAACCGGGCATTGGGATCCACGCCTTGCCGATTACGTCGCGCGATGGATTGGACCTGTCGCGAACGCTGCGGAGATTTCCGCCACCCAGGCGTCCTGCCCAGCCTGTCCGCTGTTTGGGGGACGTAAGAATCATCCGAGACAAGTGGCTGGTCGGGGGATGCGCCGGCAGCGCCGCACACGGGATAGTCCAGCTGTGCCGACATCACGCCGCATGCTCACCCCACTGAGCGGTCCAGCAGAAACGAGATTATCGCCGTTTGCCACCCTCAAACAGCGAACGCCGCTGCCAAGGAATTCCCAGGCGAGAGCCATCGAAAGATTGCGCATCCAGCCGCTGGGTATGTGGACGATTGGGGCGGTGGTGTTTACTGTCGCTGCCGGTTACCGAAGTGCTCTGGCCGTGGCGGGCGACGATGCCGCGAGCCGATTTGGTGTCAGCGCAACACAACTGGCAAGCTTTGTCACACTGCAAGTTATCGTTTATCTGGTTCTGCTTGTGCCCGCAGGCGCGTTGATCGATCGATTCGGCCCGAAATGCATCCTTTGTTGCGGTCTCGCAACGATGTCGGTGGCACAGTTGTTTTTCGCAGTTACTCATTCGTTTCCGTGTGCCTTGGCCACCCGCGGACTCTTTAGCGCTGGTGACGTGGTGATCTCCAGCAGCGTGCTGCGCCTGATCGCGTCGTGGTTTCCGGGGAAACGGAATGCGTTGATGAGCCAGATGGCAACCGCCGTGGGCATCGGGTTCGGAAGTGTACTGGGTGCGGCCCCACTTTCCACCGCCTTGAGGACATTCGGTTGGAGCGCAACGTTTTTCGGAACCGCGATGATTGGCGCTTCGTTGATCGTTGTGGTGCTGACGGCGTTACGCGACCATCCTTTCGATGATGCGCGCGCCGGCCGGTCATGGCAGCAGCGAAGCGCTGACGTCACTGTCGGTAATTGCAATGCGATGCGGCGGCTTTCAGCGCTGCGGGAGGCCTGGCGGGAACCGGGCACGCGGCTGGGCTTCTGGGTGCATTTCACTTGCCGTTTTCCGGCCAATGCCTTCTTGCTGCTTTGGGGCTTCCCATTCCTCACCCGCGGTGAAAGGTTTACCGCGGCCACGGCGCTGCATCTGCTGACGATCGTCGCCGTTTCCAGAGTCGTCCTGGGTCCGGTGATTGGACATTCGATCAGCCGTTCTGGGCGAGCACGGCTACTGATTGCGTTGGGGATTCCCATGGCAAACCTGCTCACGTGGTCGGCGACTCTCGCCTGGCCCGGGCAGGCACCTCTTTGGCTCGTCGCGGTTCTCGCCGTCGTGCTCGGCGCTGGCGACCCTGGAGCATTGATAGGGATGGAGCATGCCAGACTCCACAACCCGGACCACAGACTCGGTGCGGCGCTAAGCACGGTCAACACGGGCGGCGCTTGCGCTACCGCGATTGCAGTGCTCGGTGTCGGTTACCTCGTCGATGCCCTCGAGCCAGCCACAGCCGACACGACTACCGCCTTCCGTGTCGCGTTTGTGCTCTACCTGCCCATGCTGAGCGTCGGCCTGTGGAAGGTGATTCGCTGGCATCGCGCACTGCATCGAGCGCGTTCGACCTGTCGGCATCCTGCCCGGCGGCGGCGACCAATTACAGTTCCTTGCTCTCTGCGCCGCAACCACCACAACGTGACCGCCTCAGCGAAACCATCGCCTCACGGGAGCCACCGCGAGCTCAGTTTGGGTGCTTTGAGGTCGGCCCACAGGCCTTTCAGCGGGGTCGACGAGATGAGCCGCTCAGCATCAGCGGAGGCGCCGGCTGCCAGTGAGGTCTGCGCAACTGGGTCGGCGTCAAGAACGCCGTGATCAACATGCACTGCTTTGCACACGATCGTCGAGCTGGGCTATGAAAACGCCCCAGTTGGTCCGCTGATGTTTCCCGGCGTCTTGCCGATTGTCGACAAAATCGCCGCTGCGTTTCCTCGATGACACCGCGGCCAGGCTGTCGCGTGCCGGCCCGGATCGGTTGTCTCGGTCGATTTTCGAACTAACTTCACCGCACCCAACGCCGCAACGAAGGCCAGGTATTGATCCAACAAGTGGATAGCCCTGCGTGATCGCGGCCAACTCGGTCCCGCGGTGGTGCCGGACATGAACTGATGGACGGGATCGCTTCGCCCGGTGGTCGACCAGCCAAAGCTAGGTCGAAGGGCCACAGATCACTGGCAGATAGACACAAAACGCTTGCCATGACGATGATCTATGCCCGCATCGCCGGCAGGACCGTCGCCGACGAGTACATCGCTGTCACCGAAAAGTCGTAGCGCCTTTTAACACGCCCCCGCATTCGGCAGCGATGAGGAAGGCGCCGAAGATACATAAACTGCGCAACGAGATGCCCTCGCATCTCGGCAACGGCTACTGGGCGCAACCCGTCGAGATAGACCGCCACTTCGAATCAATCTGCGAATCCTGCATCGAATTACACCACCATCCTGCAGCGCCAACGCGATGAGGCAGCAACCCCGGCCCTGATTTCTTCTGGCTGGATTGGGTAGTGGGTTCAGCGCTGGGCCCGGCACGTATACGGTCAGCCATCAAGCGGCCAAAAAGCGCAGGGCCATCGGGCTCGACCCAGCTGGAGCCGACGGCGCTAATCGGTGCCGACCGCGTTGAACTGGCGGTTTGCATTGTGGCGCCGTGGGCGCTGGCCTGCTGGTAGATCACCTGGAAGGTGTGGGCTGCCCTGTCAGGCGCCCGGTAGCGAATTCGTTGTTTATCCGGCGCAGGCAGGACGGGGCATCACGAAACGGCGCTGCCCCACCCGGAGAACCCCACCGCTGGTACCGCGGAAAGGCATGGCCGTCGGGAGCCCGCCCAGTACGCCTTCCGGTGTGCCCGCCTGCGGCGCCGCGGCAGCAGCCAGGGATGATGGCCCAGGCGTGCTGGTCGCCGGAATCGCAGCTGCCCAGCTTTGCGGCACCGAGAGTCGCCCGATCGACGCGGCGCGGCCCAGATTCGCGGCGATCGTCGCGCCCCCGGAGCTCGCCGACCGCAGTCCGGTAGCCCTTGCACCGAGTCCCGCCGCGAACGTCGAGCCACCCGTTGTTGCTGCGTGCTCGACCGCTTGCGCAGCAGGCGTCAGCATTCGAATGATCCCGGTCAACGAACTCGTGATCGAGGCGAACCCGCTGCTCAGCGTCATCGAGCCGAGCATGTAATCGAGCCAGCTGGGCGGGTTGGCGGACAGTCCCGGCACGGCAAACCCTTGCAATGCGGTGGGTACCGACGAAACCAGGCGCGCGAATGTCGTCTGGGTTTCCGTTCCAGCAGCGGCGCCGATGGCCTGTGCAACCGCCGCGGCTTGGGCGGCCAAACCAGCGGGGTTTGTGTTTTGGTGTGGCGGGCTGAACGGGGTCAATGCGGTGGCCGCCGCCGACGAGCCTGCATAGGCGTACATGGCGGCGGCATCCTGCGCCCACATTTCGGCGTAGTGGGCCTCGGTGGCCATGATCGCAGGGGTGTTCTGGCCAAGAAAGTTCGTCGCGATCAACGCCATGAGCAAACTCCGGTTGGCCGCGATAACCGATGGCGGCACCGTCATCGCGAACGCCATTTCGTAGGCCGCCGCCGCCGCGCGCGCCTGGCTGGCCGACTGCTCTGTTTGCGCCGCGGTGGCGGTCAACCACGCCACATGGGTGGTGGCGGCGGTAGCCATCGCGGTTGACGCCGGGCCCCGCCACGCCCCGCTTGTCAACTCCGACACCACCGACTGATACGAGGTGGCGGTGGATCGCAAGTCAGCGGCTAGACCCTCCCAGGCCGCGGCGGCGGCCAACAGCGGACCCGATCCGGGACCGGCGTACATCCGGCCAGAATTGATCTCTGGCGGTAATGCCCCGAAATCCATTGCTGCACTGCTCCTTTTCGCGGTCCTCTTAAGAAGCGACCGTGTTGGTGTTGGCAGCCTCGGTGGCTGCGTAGGACGCGGCGCTGGTGGTCAAGGTGGCCACGAACAGGTCGTGGATCGCCGCAGCCTGGGCGCTGACGGTCTGGTACATCGCGGCGTGCGCAGCGAACTGCGCTGCGGTCAAGGCCGATACCTCGTCGGCGGCCGCTGGAATCACACTCGTTGTCGGTGCCGCTGCGGCTGCGCTACCGGCGCTCATCGCGGCACCAATGACCCGTAAGTTGTTTGCGGCAGCCTCCAACATCGCTGGTTCGGTGGTCGTAAATGACATGCAGATCTCCCTTGGTCACAACGCCGCTCGTGGTGGCCGGATGCGCGACGCCCGAAATTTTCTTTACTGCTTCCAGCTTTGCTATCGGGCCGCTCGCATCACACAGCTACCGTGCCGCGAAGAGCCGCCGTTGTCTGTCGACTGACTGGACGCAGCTTGAGATGAATTAGTTGTCCACCGGTTGGTAGGGCCGCTGTCCCCCGGTTGGCTATCCGCGAGCGGCGCGCCGACGACTTACCGCAGCTCGGAGGTCACCTCGGCGGCCGGTTGACCTGCCTCGCTGCTGTGGGCATTCCGTCTCCTGGGCGCGAGCGCCGGCTCGAACGACCAGTTGTGGTCGCACCGTTGGGCGGCCGATCCGGTTGCTCAGACCACACCGAAGTGTCTTAGTTCCTAAGCGGTAGCTCGACCCGGACATGGACGCCTACGGGCTCATCGAGGAAGGTGAAGCTTCCGCCGGCCGCTTCCACGCGGGCCCGATGCGAGGCAAGCCCAATGTGCCCCTCTGCGAGTCGGCGCGCTAACGCTTGGCTGGTTATCCCGATACCGTCATCGGCAACGTCGAGGTGACATTTACCATTGGTGATCCCAAGTGCGACCGAGGCGCGACTAGCGTGCGCATGGCGCACCACGTTGGAAAGCAACTCGCGAACCACGCCGAACACGATCGGGTCGATTGTGGTTTGTACCGGATAGTCGATATCGGTCGTGATCGCAACGCCGGAGCGGCGCGCAGTGAAAGACGCGAGTTGTTCAACCGCGGCACCAACCCCGACCTGCTCCAGAACAGCTGGATGCAGCTCGAAGGTGGCTTCCCGAAGTCGCTCCGACGCGCTCTGGAGACAGGCCAGGGCGTGGTTGACGTGCGGGTCCTCGGGTGTCGCCGCGTCCAATTCGGCGAGTTCCTGACGGGCTGCTAGCACGTCCTGTAGCGGTCCATCATGAATTGATTCCGATATTCGGCGCTGCACCCTTTCCGCTGCGGTCATCGTGTCGGCAAGCAGCTCCTCCCGCAAAGCGCTCAGCCCCGCAACCGTATTGGCGTGCCGCTCCTCGACCCGAACGACCACTAGCGCCGTGCAGCACAGGAACCCATACAACACGAGTCCGAAAATAGTTACCGGCCAACCCATCTCACGGATCATCACCGGATCTTGAAGGCCAGCGACAACAAACCCCAGCCAGCTGCAGACCAGCACGATAACGGCTCTTCGCGACGACACATCAAGCCCCGCCAGGATCGGCAGCGCCGTCATGACCATTAGCGGCATTAGTCCGTGGGTGGACAACAACTGGAAACTCGTCAATGCCAAAACGTCAATGACGGTGAAAGCGACAGGCTGTAACCGACCGATCCGAGATTGGCGAGCTGGTGAAAACGCAAAGATAAAGGCAGATAGTGCGGCGAGGCTGTACAGCGCCAGTAGAACGGTTTGCTGTGGCCATTCGGCCCGGGGGGTTCCCACGAGCATGGCCATAACCATGAGTGCCACGACGCCGATCCGAAGCACTGAGGCAATTCGGGAAACCCGCCACTGGTACAAGTTATAGACCCGGCGCAGTTCCATGCCGCTCGCTGCCACAAGAAATACAGTATTAATGACACGACTGTGGCCAGCTGCGTTTTCACGTAAGAAGTCGTTGCACGATCGACAGCGCGGCTACGGCACCATGCGAAAGCGCATCGCGGTGTCCGCCGGCCGCTGCCGCTGCCCATTTCTTTCGCCTGACACCGCAGCTTGTCGATAAGCTCCAGGTGCCTTCACCGCGGCGGGTCGCCGCAGGGTGAGTGCTAGCGACCGCGATGCGGCACACCCGGGGCTGAGTGCCGATGCGATGAGCTGTCGGCCTGGTCGCAGGGCCGGCCGAATTCCCCCTCGCGGAGCTTCCGGGCGCGCTGTGTGGTAGGGGACAGGCCGATGCGCAGACAGTTTGCCCCTACGACACCAGAAGGCGGCGGTCGGAATCGGCTTAAGTCCAATTAGACCTTAACAATGACCACCCGGGTCGGCACTTGGCCAACGTCGGCCGGCACCCGAATTTGCACGCCTATCTGCCATCGCGAGAAAGCGCCGCGGACTCCCGGAGTACATCTCTACGGTTTGCCCAACAAAGATTCTGGAACCATTCAAGTGGATCGGCAGGTCCGGTGCCACTGCGGTTAAATCGGATGTTGCCCAATTTTGGAGCACGTGTGGTCGAAATCTGAGAAGCTAACTGCCATGGCCGGGGCGGCGGTGACCCATAAAGTTCGGGTTGTGGTAGGCGATGATCACCCACTGTTTCGCGAGGGCGTCGTCCGGGCGCTTACGTCGAGCGGCTCGGTCGAGATAGTTGGAGAGGCCGACGACGGCGCTACCGCGTTGCAATTGATTAAGGATCACTTACCCGATGTCGCACTCCTGGATTATCGAATGCCCGGCATGGATGGTGCCCAGGTGGCAGCCGCGGTTCGGCGTTGGCAGTTGCCAACGCGCGTCATGCTTATATCGGCCCACGACGAATCGGCGATTGTGTATCAGGCATTGCAGCAGGGCGCGGCCGGGTTCTTGCCAAAAGAGTCGACGCGAACCGAAATCGTGAATGCCGTTCTCGATTGCGCCAAGGGCCGCGACGTGGTTTCAAGCGCGCTTGTCGAAGGTCTTGCCGGGGAAATCCGCCGTCGCGCGGAACCACCGGCGCCGGTACTTAGCCCCCGCGAGCGTGAGGTGCTTAACCGCATTGCCCGCGGTCAGAGCATCCCCGCGATCGCCAGCGAATTGTATGTGGCGCCTTCGACAGTCAAGACTCATGTGCAAAGGCTGTACGAGAAGCTCGGTGTCAGCGACCGGGCCGCGGCGGTCGCTGAGGCCATGCGGCAACGACTGCTGGACTAGCGGAGTCGTGGAATCTGATCGTGTCGAATGCTGGCCCGTCTCCTCTAGGCCACGCTCGCGCTGTCGATCCGCGTAATCGGATGGCTGGCCCGGCCACGTCGGCAATGTCATGCGCGTCAAGGTTCTGCCGGGGGTATCCATCGGCTGACCACGAACTCGCGCCAGTACCAGCGCCAGGTATTCGCACACGATCGTCGGAAGAATGAACACATCGGCGAATCCAAACAGGATGCGGACGGCCATGAGTATGTCGCCAATGTCAGCGCCGTCCGGCGGCAGAGTATCAACCATGGCGAGCATGGCTGTAAGCACAAAAATTGTCCCAAAATTGCGCGAAATGCCCACACCAGCGTCCGCGAATAGCCAATTAAGTCCGAAGCCCAATTTGTCAGACCGCCACAAGCCAGCTTTATGGCCGGAAGCATATCGGTAAATCGCACCACAACGATGCACCGGCGGGCAGGGTAGCTTTCGCCTGGTAACCGAAACTCCACTGATCCGCGCCGCAGACCGTTAGCGCATCTGCGTAGCCATTGAAGGCCGGAATGACGCGAGCGATGGCGCCGCCAGCTCGTGCGGACCTGGGTACCGCGCGGTGGTCACCAGAACGATCTGCGGCGGAAAGTGTCTTCGGTCGGCGCATCGACATGCCGTTGGGCCCAAAGATTCGGCGACGCCAAACGCGACAGCGACCGTCGCAGGGAAGCCTTGGATGGCCGCCACGCTGAAGGGGTGCCTTGACCAGCGGCCGACAGGAGGTGAATGAAGAGCACGGCGATCGCGTCGCGATGAGCCGAGCAGAAAGCTTGCCTCGTTCGATTGGTGGACACGAAATTCCCCCCCACAGTAGTCGATCAGCTGACAGACAGCGTTGAACCGCTACGACACAGTGTGATCCGAATACCACTAGACAAGGTGAAAGTCCATCCAGGCAGGAAAGGGTTTGTTCGTGAACGGCTTGAGCGGCTCGGCTGTGACTGCGGCTGAGGCAGTCGGTTTCGTCAATGGCATGACCACGATCTCCGCCACCGCAGCTATTGAATATCCGTTGATCGACACGGAGACGTTCCATATCGATGGACGCGATAGCGCCGTCGAGAAGGCCGTGCAGCAGCTTCTCGAGGCGCTTGGGATGAATGAGGGGGAGCACACCGCCAAGACGCCGGAGCGCGTGGCGCGTGCGTGGAGAGAAATGTTGTGGGGTTATGGCGAGGTTCCGGAAGACCATCTTGACACCGACTTCCCGGCACCAGCCGATCCCGGGCTCGTGGTCATGCATGGCATCTCATTCGCGTCGACATGCGCCCACCACCTGTTGCCGTTCTCGGGCCGCGCCACTGTCGCTTACCGTCCCAGTCCGGGGCAGCGGGTGGTGGGGATATCGAAGCTGGCTCGGCTGTTTCACGGCTACGCTGCCCGTCTTCAAATTCAGGAGCGCATCGGCCACCAGGTGGCCGCCGGGATCATGCGCAAGCTCAACCCCTCCGGTGCAATGTGCCTCATCACGGCGCGACACGACTGTATGAGGCTGCGCGGCGTGTGCGAACCACACGCCGAAACGACAACAGAGGCCAGAAACGGGTCGTGGATGGACCACGACATAACCCTCGTACATCGTCTGCACCTGGCGAGCCCGTGATGAATAGGGGTTTGCGGGCCTTGCATTGTCAGCATGGTATCGACCGGAAGGCATGAGATGAGCACAACCACGGTTCGGGTTCGACACAAGTTCTCCGCCGGCCACCGCATCCTCGGGCTGACCGGCGCAGGCGAGAAGTGCCGAAATATTCACGGCCATAACTTCACCTGCTGGTGGATGTTCGACCAGCGTCCGGGATGGCCGTTGGCGGTTGAATTCGGCTCTGTCAAAGCCGAACTCAAAGAGATGATCGACCGGCTGCTAGACCATGCCTTCATCGTGCACAAAGATGACGAATTCGTCGGCTACCTGGTCACGCACGGGCTCAAGAGATACCTGCTCAGTGATAGGCCCACAACTGAGGCAATCGCGGCCGAGATTGCACGGTTGACCGAGGCGCAGTTTCCGGCCCTCGATCTGCTTTACGTACAGCTGACAGAGGGTTCGAATAATGAGGCGGTGTGGATGCGCGGCGGACCGCCAGCGGCTACCTATCCGCCCGGCAGCGCTGTGCTCGACGGGGATCACGCGAAGCGCGTCAGAGCGGTCATTTGAATTCTCGGTGCCGCTTGACCCGTCACTGTCGACCAGCTCGGGCAGTAGTTGTTGACGAGGTCGAAACCTGTTCGGGTTCGCCGACGGTGGCTTGCGCTGGATGTCGCCCCGCCGCAGATGGGTCACCGTGCTGCCGCACCGGCAGTCCCGGTGACTCCGACGTGGCGTGGCTAGGCTGTTTCCAGGCCCGACAAGTACTCCTCGTTG
>Ga0070737_10006280_pt1 | contig 10945 bp, 8 predicted proteins | sample Coa_R1_10_FD_66438 | JGI IMG/M metagenome (GOLD analysis project Ga0070737, IMG submission 66438) | Surface soil microbial communities from Centralia Pennsylvania, which are recovering from an underground coalmine fire - Coalmine... | ecosystem: Environmental > Terrestrial > Soil > Unclassified ...
TTGCATCTCAGGCTCCTCGTACGGACGTGATCTGGTGTGGGTCCGGCTCCTGCCCGGCCATCGGGACGGCGCGGGCATCCAGTGCGACCGCGCCGTGCGGCAACACCAGCAGCGGGTTGATCTCGAGCTCGGCGAGCTCGGGGTGCTCGGCGCTCACGCGCGACAGCGCCGACAGCGCCGCCGCGGCGGCGGCGACATCGAGCGGCGGGCGTCCGCGCACGCCGTCGAGCAGCGGCCAGCCCCGCAGCCGCCGCAGCATCGCCACCGCGTCCCCGTCACTCACCGGCGCGAGCGCGACCGTGACATCGCGCATCACCTCGGTGAACACCCCGCCGAGCCCGGCGAGCGCGATCGGACCGAAGCGCGGATCCCAGCGAGCACCGATCAACAGCTCGACCCCGTCGGCGATCGGGGCCATCGCCTCGACCGAGAAGCTCGGCGGCCGCAGCCGTGCGTCCATGTCCTGGAACGCCTCGGCGAGCTGGCCCTCCGTCTGCAGCCCGAGGGCGACGCCGCCGGCGTCGGACTTGTGCAGCTGCCCGAGTGCCTTGAGCACCACCGGGTAGCCGATCTCGCCTGCCGCCCGGAGTGCCTCGTCCGGCGTCGTGACCGATCGCTGGCGCGCGAACGGAATCCCGCCCTGCTCCAGGAGGGTCCGCACGTCGCCGTAGTCGGTGCGGGTCAGCGGCTGCGCCGGCGCCGGCAGCTGCGCGACCTCGATCCCGCCCGGGCCGCGCTGCTGCGCGCGTTCGGCGCGCTGGACGAGCCGGGCGAGGACCTCGGTGGCCGGCGCGATCTCGCGATACACGGGTGTACCGGATCGGCGCAGCGCGTCGGCGCCGGAGGTGCCCGCATGCATCGTCTGGGTGACCAGCGGCCGGCCGGCGGCACGCGCGGCCAGCGCGAGCGCCTCCCCGACGGCGACCTCGGAATCGCCGAACATGTCGCCGTACTCCGCATAGCCGCCGAAGTAGCCGGTCATCAGCACCGCGTCGACCTCCCCTGAGCCCAGCAGCGCCTTTGCCGCGCGCTCGAAGGTCCGGATGTCCTGCTCGCCGCCGCCGGCGAGGTCGACGGGGTTCGAGCACGCGGCGGTCGGCGGCAGCTCGGCCCGTAGCCTGGCGACGGTCTCCGGGCCGAGCTCGGGCAGTTCCAGCCCAGCGGCCGAGGCCAGGGATGCGGCGATCCCGCCGTGCCCGCCGCCGTCGGCCAGGACGGCCACGCGCCGGCCGCGCGGCGGGGCCGAGCGGATCAGCCCCTGCGCGAGGTCGACGAGCTCGCTGGGCGTCGACACGCGCTCGATCCCGGCCGCACGGCACGCGGCGTCGATCGCCGCGGTGTCGGAGGCGAGCGCGCCGGTGTGCGAGCGCACCGCGCGCTCGGTCGCGGCGTGGCGCTCGACGGTCAACAGGATCACCGGCTTGCCGAGTTCGGTGGCTCGTGCCGCGGCGCGCGTGAACGCGCGCCCGTCGCGAAAGTCCTCGATGTAGAGGGCGATCGCCTCGGTCCGGTCGTGCTCGGCGAGCGCCTCGATCAGCTCGGCGGCCTCCAGATCCGCCTGATTGCCCAGCGACACGAACCGCGAGAAGCCGAGTCCCGACTCCTTGGCGAGCAGCCCCACCTCGAGCGCCAGGTTGCCGCTCTGCGAGAGCAGCCCGATCGTGCCGGCCGGCAGGTCGTTGGAGACCAGCTCCAGCCCGCTGTCGGCGTCGTAGACGCCCAGGCAGTTGGGCCCCAGCAGCACCGCCCCGGCGTCGCGCACCCGACGCGCGAGCTCGGCGTCGAGCCCCTCGCCGGTCGTCCCGGCGGTGATGGCGACGATCGCGCGAGCGCCGGCCTCGAGTGCCTCGTCGACGGTCTGCTCGAGCACCGGCGCGGGCACCGCGATCACCACCAGCTCGGCGCCGTCCGGGAGCTCGCTCAGTGACCGGAAGGCCGGCCGGGACAGGATCTCGCCTCCGGCGCGGTTGACGAGCAGCACCTGGCGCCGACGCTCGCCGCGCAACGCCCGGCGGGCGAGCCAGTTGCCCCATTTCCGTGGGTCCTCGGAGGCGCCGACGACCGCGACCGAGGTCGGATCGAACAGCGGGCACAGATCTCTCATTCGGTCTCCTGCGCTCGTCGTGCTCGGGGAGCGTCGGGGGGCGGCTCGGCGAGGCCCCAGGCGTCGGCGCCGCCGTCGACGACGATCGTCGTGCCGGTGATGTACGCACCCCCCGCGGTCGCCAGGAAGGCGATGACGCTCGCCACCTCCTCGGCGCTGCCGAGCCGCCCGAGCGGCACCGACCGGCGCCAGCGCTCCACGTCGGCCGGGTCATAGCCGTCGAGTCCCTCGGTCTGGATCGAGCCCGGCGCCACGCAGACGCTGCGGATCCCGTACCGGCTCCACTCCAACGCCAGCCCGGAGGCGAGGTTGGAGACCGCCGCGCGTGATGCCGAGGCGTGAACGAATCCGGGGATGCCGCGCACCGGGCTGAACCCGATGAACACGATCAGCCCGCCGGTACCGGACGGGATCATCGAGCGGGTGGCCACCGTCCGGGTGACGCTCCAGGTGGCGTCGACCGCCAGGCGCTCGACGGCCTTCCAGCCGCCGTCGGTGATCTCCTCCGCAGGTGAGGTGAACTGGCCGCCGGCGTTGTTGACCAGCACGTCGATCGCGCCGAAGCGCTCGAGCGTCGCATCGACGATCCGGACGACGTCATCGTGCTCGCGCACGTCCCCCGGCAGTCGAAGGCATTGCCCACCGGCCGCTTCGATCAGAGACTGCGTCTGCGCGAGCGCCTCCTCGCGCCGGCCGCACACGGCCACCGCCGCGCCGCTGCGGGCAAGCTCGATCGCGGTGGCGCGGCCGATGCCGCTGCCCCCGCCGGTGACGAGCGCACACAGACCGGCGTTGGCCTCCGCGTGAAGCGGCGATCGGAAACTCTCGGTCACCGTCGCCTACGCGAGTGAGAGTGTCGGAACGTCGGACAGGAGCTGTACGGCGTATTCGGACTGGGGTCGGTCCAGAACGTCCTTGCCATGCTCGACGACGCTGCCGTCACGCAGGATCACGACGTCGTCAGCGAGGCTGCGGACGAGCGCCAGGTTGTGGGTGATCAGGACGAGCGTCAGCCCCCGCGAGACCTGCAGCTCGTGCAGCAGCTCAACGATCGCCGCCTGGACGGAGACGTCAAGCGCGGAGGTGACCTCGTCGCAGACAAGCAGCTTGGGCTCCACCACCAGGCCGCGAGCGATCGCGACGCGTTGGCGCTCGCCGCCGGACAGCTGATCGGGGTAGCGGGTCAGGTACTGCTCGTTGAGCGCGGCGTCGCGCAATGCCGCCACCACACGCTCCGAGCGCTCACCGCGCGACAGCTTGAACAGCCGCAGCAGCGGTTGCTCGACGAGATCACCGACGGTCTTGCGCGGGTTCAGCGCGGTGTAGGGGTTCTGGAAGATGTACTGGATCGACCGCAGCGCGTCGTGGTCTCGCCTGCGGTGCCCGGGCGAGAGCTGCGTGCCCTCGAACGTCATCGCGCCGCTCCAGTTGGAGTGCAGGCCGACGATGCAACGAGCGAGCGTCGTCTTGCCGGCACCCGACTCGCCGACCACCGCCAGACAGCGCTGCCTGGCGACCGCCAGATCGACGCCATGCAGGACCTCCGTGCCGGCGCCGTAGACCGCCCGCAGCCCCTCGATCTTCAGCAACGGGACATCGCCTGCGGTGTCGAAATGCTCACGCAGCGGCAGCTCGCCGAGGGCCGGCAGCTTGGCGATCTCCTCGGCCCGCAGGCACCGGACCCAGCGCGAGCTGTCGTCGATCCCGACCGGTGGCGGCAGCGTCACCGCGCACGGCTCGGTGGCGAACTCGCAGCGATCCCGGAACGAGCAGCCCTGCGGCCAGGAGCCGGGCCGGGGCGGCTGGCCCTCCATCCCCTCGAGCACGTGCGCGCGGGTGGGTGAGGGAATCGCCCGCAGCAGGCCTCGGGTGTACGGGTGGCCGGGCGCCTGGAACACGCGCTGACTCGGTCCGTTCTCGACCATGCGCCCGGCGTACATGACCGCCAGCGAATCGGCGATCTCGCCGACCACGGCGAGGTCGTGGCTCACGTAGACGGCGCCGACGTCGTAGGTCGTGCACAGGTCACGGACCGTGTCCAGGACCCGGCGCTGAGTGGTGACGTCAAGGCCGGTCGTCGGCTCGTCGAGGATGATCAGCCGCGGACGCAGCGCGAACGCCATCGCGAGCATGGCGCGCTGCTGCTGCCCGCCCGAGAGCTGGTGGGGGAAGCGGTCGAGCACCGACTCGATCCGGTCCAGGCCGACGTCGGCGAGGACCTGGTCGATCCGCTGCGTGATCGCCGCATCGCCGCGGAACTCGTCGTCGTGCCCGATGAACACCTCGCGTAGCTGGGTGCCGATCTTCAGCGCGGGATTGAGCGCACTGCCCGGATCCTGCGCCACGTAGGCCACCGTCGAGCCGCGCAGGCTCCGCAGCCGTTCAGCGTCGAGACCGAGCAGCTCCTGACCGGCGAGCCGGACGCTGCCCGCCGCGATCTGCAGCCCGCGACGGGTGTAGCCCATCAGCCCCAGCGCGAGTGTCGTCTTTCCCGAACCGGACTCGCCGACGAGGCCGAGCACCTCACCGGACCGCAGCTCGAACGACACGTCGGCGACAACATCCGCTCCGCTTCCGGCGACCACGATCCGCAGGCCGTCGACCGCCAGCAGCTGCGCCCGGTCGGCGCGCGGCTCGTGTTCGTCGCCGATCATGCGACCGTCTCCAGTTCGACCCCGCCACCGAGGGTGAGCTCCTCGACGGGCCGGTCGACGCCGAGCGAGGCGCGCCCGACCGCATCGGTGAACGTGTTGGTGCCGATCGTGAGCAGGGCGATCATCACCGCCGGGGCGATCACCGCCCACGGGTTGACGACGAGCCCGATCTGGTTCTCCTCGATCATCCGCGCCCAGCTGGCGGCCGGCGGCTGGATCCCGAAGCCGAGGAACGTCATCGACGCGATGATCAGGATCGAGTACGTGAAGCGAAGCCCGATCTCGACCATCACCACCGTCATCACGTTGGGCAGGATCTCGGAGAACATCACCCGCCACGGCGGCGTGTCATAGAGCTCCACCGCCTTGACGAAGTCACGCTCGCAGACGTCGAGCGAGACCGAGCGGATCACCCGCGCCACCTGTGGGGCATGCGAGATGCCCACCGCGAGGATGATCAGCCACAGCTTGTTGCCGAGGACACTCACCAGCAACAGTGCGAACACGAGCTGCGGGAAGGCGAGGAAGATGTCGACGATCCGCATGATCACTCCGTCGGTGAACCGCCCGAAGTACGCGGCCGCGATGCCGAGCCAGACGCCGAGACCGACCCCGATGGCGGTGGCCGCGACCGCGAGCACCACCAGCAGCCAGCCGCCCGCCAGCAGCCGGCTGAGCACGTCACGGCCGAGTTGGTCGGCGCCGAGCGGATACGCACCGGAGGGCTTGGCGAACGATGCCGTCTCCAGGGCCAGCGGCGGGTGTGGCGCCACGAACGGCCCGACGATCACGAACAACACCACCAGCAGGGTGAGGGTCAGGCCGACCCGTCCGCGCGGACTGCGCGCGGCGCGTCCCAGCACGACCAGCCATTCACGTCGCGCGTTCATCGCGGTGCCCTCCGTCGCGGGGTGGCCATGAGCGCGATCACATCGCTGAGGATGTTGACCGCGACATAGAACGCGGTGAGGATCAGCACGATGAACTGCAGCGTGGGGATGTCACGGTTGGACACCGCGTCGACGAGCGCCGCGCCGACACCCGGGTAGTTGAACACGTACTCGACGACGACGATGCCGCCGGCGAGGTACAGGAGGTTGAGCCCGACCACCTGGATGATCGGCGGCAGCGCGTTGGGGAGCGCGTGGACGAGCAGGATCCGGCGGTTGGACACCCCCTTCAGTCGGGCCATCTCCACGTAGTCGCTCTCCAGCGCCTCGATCATCGCGGCCCGCACCATCCGGAAGATGTAGGGGGCGATCACGATCGCGAGCGTGGCGACCGGCAGGATGAGCAGCCTCAGGTTGTCCCAGGCATGCGTTCCCGGCGGGATCGTCGACACCGCGGGCAGCACGTGGGCGACGTTGACCGCGAGCAGGATCACCAGGGCGATCGCGACGTTGAACTCCGGCATGGCCGTGATCACCAGTGCGATCACGGAGGCGATGTGGTCAAACCAGCCGTCCCGGCGCGAGGCGGCCGCCAGGCCGAGCAGGCCGGCGAGCAGCGAGCCGATGATCCCCGCCGCGAAGACCAGCACCGCCGAATTCTCGATCCGGCCGCCGATCAGCCCCGACACCGATTCGTTGTTGGCCAGCGAGGTGCCGAAATTCCCCTGCAGGACGCCGCCGATCCACGAGCCGTACTGGCTGAAGAGAGATCGGTTGAGGTGCAACTGCTGCTCCAGGGCGTGGACGCGCTGGGGTGTGGCGCCGTGCCCCAGCACCGCGTAGGCGGCGTTTCCGGGCAGCGCCTGGGTCGCCGCGAAGATGACGACCGAGACCGCGAACAGGGTGAGCACCCCGAGCGCCACCCGGACGATCACGAGCCCGGCGATCGGGTGGCGCTTGGTGAAGCTCCCCGCCGCCTGACGCACCTGCGTCAGGCGGACATGGGGTGCAGTGATCTCTGCAGAGGCGCTCATGACGTGACGCGGCCCGCGCTCAGGCCATCTTGTACATGTGAGCGAAGTCCCAGTCGTTGAACGAGGAGCCCACCTTTGACTGGACGATGCCGCCGACCTCCGGCGAGTAGCCGTCGATCACCGGCGGGAAGAACGGGATGATGTAGCCGCCCTCGTCGTAGTCGATCTTCTGCATCTCGTGCGCGATCTCGTCGCGCTTGGAGGCGTCGTTCTCCGCGAGCGCCTGCTGGTAGAGGTTGTTGTAGTGGGCGTTGTCCCAATGGGTCTCGTTGTAGGGCGACTTCGGCAGCGTCGCCTGGCTGACCTGGGCGAGGTAGGCCTGGTAGTACCAGTAGTCCTGTGCGAACACCCACTTCAGGTAGTTCGGGCCGTAGAAGTCGGTCACGGTGATCTGATTGAGCTTCACCTTGACCCCCGCCTGGCTGGCCTGCTGCGCGAACACCTGGGCCATGTTCACCACGCCCTGGGCGATGTCCGCGGTCGTCAGCTGGAAGACCGTGTCCTGATGACCCGCAGCCTTCAACAGGTGCTTGGCCTGCTCGATGTCCTGTTGGCGCTGGGGCAGCGAGTGGTCGTACTCCGTCGACCAGATCGCGAACACGTCGTTGCCAAGCGTGCCGTGACCGCCGAAGACGATGTCGTTCATCTTCGGCCGGTCGACGAGCAGACGGAACGCCTGACGGACCCGGGCATCGTTGAACGGTGCCTGGTCGACGCGCATCGTGAACGGGTTCCAGCCACCGCCGGGAGAGATCACGACCTTCTTCCGCGAGCCGGTGACCGTGTTGATCGTGTCCTGGGACAGCAGGTTGATCACGTCGACCTGACCGCTCAGCAGTGCATTGACCTGGCTGGTCTCGTCCTCGAAGTTGGTCATCACCAACGAGTCGACGTAGGGCAGGGGACTGTTCCAGTAGTTCTCGTAACGGTCGAACACGCTCTGCTGTCCGGGGGTGAAGCTCTTGTACTTGAACGGGCCGGTGCCGATCGGCTTCTTGGGGTCGAACCCGACGGGCACCAGATACACCGTGATGTTCGCCGCCAGGGTCTCCACGAACGTCGAGTAGGGCCGCGAGAACGGCACCTTGACGGTCAACTTGTCGAGCTTCTTGATGTCCGCGGCCTTGATCCCGGCCAGGGCGCTCGCCGCCTCGCCCGGAGCCTTGGGGTTGAGCACGCGGTGGATCGAGAAGATCAGATCGTCGGCGGTGAGCGGCTTGCCGTTGTGGAAGGTGACCCCGTCGCGCAGCCGGATCGTCCACTCCGTCGCCTTGGCGTTCGGAGTCATCTCCTTGGCCAGGCGGAACTCCGGTACGCCGGCCGCGTTGAGCCACACGAGGCTCTCGTAGAGGTTGGCGACGCGCGCATAGTCGGTGTTGTTGACCGGGCTGTTGGGGTCCAGCGTGTCAGAGCTCGAGCCGCCGGTGAGGCCCGCGGTGAGCGTGCCGCCGTGCTTCGGGGTGCCCGAGGACGTCGACAGCGACGTCGATGTGGAGGTCGCCGAGGATCCCCCCGACGATGACGAGCCACCGCACGCTGCGATCAGCGAGCCGGCCCCCAGCACGAAGCCGCCCTTTGCGGCACCGTCGAGAAATGTACGGCGAGTGATCCCACTCATGGTCGTTTGCTTCTCTCTCTCCTCGGATGTGGTGCCGGCAGCACTCCCTCAATGGCTGCCGGACCGCGGTGTACTTGGGTCAGTCCCTCATGCTTCGCCCGGCGGTACCCCTTGTCGTATCCGCGCGATCGCCTCGCGCAGCTCGTCCAGATCACAGCCGAGCTCCAGCGCGGCGGACCTGATCGACATCTCGATGTAGGACTCGCGGTCGTGCGACTCGAGCACCATGTGCACCGCGAGCCCGTTCGTCAGTGACGCGAACCGCAGCGCGACCCCTGCGGGGTCTGCTTCGCCGAACTCACCGCGCTGCTGGCCGTAGCGGACGACGTCGGCGATCGTCGTGCACCACCGGTCGTGAAACCCGCGCTCGGCGCTGAGCATCTCCGGGTGGCGCCGCGAGTAGGCCCACATGTCCAGCCACAGGATCCATTCGCTGCGGCTGGAGCGCTCGATGAGGCAGGCGATCCGCTCGACGGCGGACTCGATCCCCTCCAGCTCCGGCCACAGGCGCGCATAGAAGTCAGCGTCGGCATCGGAGATTGCCTGTTCGAAGAGCTGGTTCTTGGTCCCGAAGTAGTAGATGACGGTCGCGGGGCTGATCCCGGCACGCTTGGCGACATCCGCGACCCGCAGGGTCCACAGTCCGCGCTCGGCGAGTAGCTCGACCGCGGTGGCGAGGATCTCCGGGCGGCGCACCGACCCGCGCGGACGTCGAGGGGCCGGCTGACCCGCGGCAGATCTGTTCGAGGGGTTTTCTGACTCGCCGTTCCGCATATCCAACATCCGAATGGCCATTTGAACTCGCCGTTTAATACTCCTCCGACGGACCCCGTGTCAAGGGGGCGCCGGACAAATTGATCCACCGCAGGGCGGATTGTTTCGAATTCCGACCGTTGACCATCGTGCAATCATTCTCGCATATGGTGCAAGATGTGTCGCACGATGCGTCCGCTCTCAGCTCACTCTTCGACCCCGCCTCGGTCGCCGTCATCGGTGCGTCGGACGACACCCGCAAGTGGGGCAACTGGCTGGCCCGAGGCGCGCTGCGGGGGTCCCACCGCCGAACCGTCTCGCTCGTCAACGCTCGGGGCGGCACGGTGCTCGGACGACGCGTCCGGCGATCGGTGCGCGCTCCGGCAGAGCTCGTGGTCATCGCCGTTCCAGCCGACCGGGCCGAGGCGGCGATGGACGACGCGCTCGCCGCCGGGGCCCGAGCGCTCGTGGTGATCACCTCGTTCGCGGGGGACCTCGCCGCCCGGCGCGCCCTCGATGCGCGCTTGGCCGCCCGCGCGCACGCCGGCGGTGCACTGCTGCTGGGACCCAACTGCCTCGGGGTGTTCGACGCCGGGACGCAGCTGGAACTGGTCCCGGCCGCCTTGCCGGCCGGGTCGATCGGTCTCATCAGCCAGAGCGGCAACCTCGGCCTTGAACTGGGCCAATTGGCTCAGGCGCGCGGGCTCGGGTTCTCCCGCTTCGTGTCGCTTGGCAACCAGGCCGGCGTCGACTCCGCCGCGGTGTTCGCCTCGTTGCTCGAGCACGAGCCCACCCGGCTGATCGCTCTCTACCTGGAGGGCGTGCGTGATCCCGGCGGCATCGTCGACGCGGGCCGCGCGGCGGCGCGACTCGGCAAGCGGGTGCTGCTCATGGCGCCGGACCGCAGCGAGACCACCGCGCGGATCACCGCCTCGCACACCGGATCGGAGCCGCTGCCGCGTGATGAGATCGACGCGATCTGCCGGGCCGGAGGGATCGAACGCGTCGATGACCCCAGCGAGCTGATCGACGGCGCCGCGGCATTCCTGGGGCGCTCCCCGGGCGAGCGCGCGCGAGTCGGCATCGTCGCCGACGGCGGCGGCCACGGGGCGCTCGCGGCGACGCTCGCCGAGCGGGCCGGGCTCGTGCTCCCGCGCCTGAGCGATGCGCTGATGGCGCAGCTCCGGACCGGGCTGACCCCGGCCGCCTCGGTCGAGAATCCGGTCGACCTCGCCGGGAGCGGCGAGTCCGACATCCGCTGCTTCGATCGCATTGCCACCGCGATCATGCGATCCGGCGAAGTCGACGGCGTGCTGGTGGCCGGGTGCTTCGGGGGATACGGTGACTATTCGGTCCAATTCCGCGACGCGGAGGTGGCCGGCGCGCGCGCGCTGGCGACGGCCGCGCAGCGGGCCGGCTGCGTGCTCGTCGTCCACTCGATGTACTCCAGCTCACCGGCCGCCGAGCTGCTGCGTCGTCACGGCGTGTTCGTGAGCGCCTCGATCCGACAGGCCGTAGGCGGGGTGGCGGAGCTGCTCAGCTCCAGGTCGTTCCCCCGTCGCAGTTGAGCGTCTGGCCCGTGATGTAGGCGGCGTCCTCGGAGGCCAGGAACGCGATCGCCGCGGCAACCTCGTGCGGCGCGGCGAACCGTTGGAGCGGGATCGCCGCCCGCAGCCGCGCGGAGATGTCACGGTCCATCGCCTCGGTCAATGGAGTGTCGACCATCCCCGGGGCCACCGCGTTGCAGCGGATTCCCTGACGAGCGTGCTCGAGCGCGAGCGTCCGCGTGAGGCCGACGATCCCGGCCTTCGCAGCGGCGTAGTTGGCCTGGCCGAACGAGCCGTGCCGTGATTCCGACGAGACGTTGACGATCGCCCCGGCGCCGCGCTCGC
>Ga0070737_10006284_pt1 | contig 10944 bp, 5 predicted proteins | sample Coa_R1_10_FD_66438 | JGI IMG/M metagenome (GOLD analysis project Ga0070737, IMG submission 66438) | Surface soil microbial communities from Centralia Pennsylvania, which are recovering from an underground coalmine fire - Coalmine... | ecosystem: Environmental > Terrestrial > Soil > Unclassified ...
CATTCGAGCGCGACGGCCAGACCATCCCGGTGCTCGACGATATCAGCCTCAAAGTCTCAAATGGTGAGTTTGTCTGTCTGCTTGGACCCTCCGGTTGCGGGAAATCGACGTTTCTCAACGTGATCGCTGGGTTTCTTTCGCCTACCCGCGGAGAAGTAAGAATCGATGGCGATGTGGTGCGTGGACCCGATGCCCGCCGCATCTTTGTTTTTCAGGAGCGCGGCGTCTTCCCTTGGCTGACCGTGGAAGGAAACATCGCGTTCGGCCTCTTCAACCTGACGCGCGCCGAACGTGAACAGCGCGTCCGGCACTACACCAGAATGGTCGGCCTGGAGGGCTTCGAAAAAGCCTTTCCGCATGAACTCTCCGGCGGCATGAAGCAGCGAGTCGAAGTTGCCCGCGCATTGGCGGTCAACCCGGACATGCTCTTTCTCGACGAGCCATTCGGCGCGCTGGATTCCATTACGCGGCTCCTTATGCGCGGCGAGTTGCTTCGCATCTGGGAAGCCGAGCGAAAAACCATTATCTTCGTCACTCACGATATTGACGAGGCGGTCCAGCTCGCCGACCGGGTGGTGGTATTAAGCGCACGCCCGGCCCGCATTCAGCAAATTGTCACTATCGATATCTCCCATCCGCGCGATATCAGCTCGCCACGTTACCTGGAAATTCGCGACGGCATCTTCGAGCAAGTCGGTATCGCGCACAAGGTATGAATTCACTGGCGCAACCCCGAAGTTGGGAAAAGTTTTTCTGGCCATTGTTTGCAGTGGGGCTATTGCTTGCTCTGTGGCACTACTCCATCATTTGGAGCGCCACGAAAGTGTTTCCCTCGCCGCTCGATGTCGAAAAGGGGCTGGCCGAACTGTTTCGCAAGCATCTCCTGTGGAGCTATATAGCCGATTCCCTTCAGCGCGTCGTCATCGGATTTGGAGCGGCCTGCCTATTCGGAATACCGCTCGGGCTGGTTCTCGGTTGGTATCCGGCGGCAAACCAGATTGTGAATCCCGTCTTGCAGTTACTGCGCCCGATTAGTCCTATTGCATGGATTCCCGTGGCGATTATTTTGTTCGGAATAGGCGATCGCGCCGCAACTTTTTTGATTTTTCTCGGCGCTTTCTTCCCCATCGTGGTGACATGTGTTAGCGGCGTCTTGAATGTGCCTGCTATGTTTACACAGGCCGGCCGTAACTTCGGACTTACTCCCGCCCAACTGCTTGTCAGAGTAGTCTTCCCAGCCTCGCTGCCGCGCATTATCGTGGGTTTGCGCATCGCGTTCGGCATCGCCTGGCTGGTCGTGGTTGCCGCCGAAATGATTGCGGTGAATTCCGGGCTCGGCTATCTGGTCATCGATTCGCGCAATGCCGGCAAACGTTATGATCTCGTCGTGGCCGCTATTTTGCTGATCGGAGTCATTGGGCTGGCCCTCGATTATTGCTTTCGATCTCTTGAGAAGATCAAATCCGTTCGGTGGGGGTTTCGTCATTCTGCTTAAATACAAAATCCTGCTCATCTCCCTCGGATGGCTGGTGCTCATTTCCGTGCTTCACGGATACATGAACGTGAATTGGGCGGCTGTTCTGAACGAGTATCGCCCCCGGGCGAAGCGGAAGATCATCGTCGCTTATATCCCAGTTACTTGTCAACTTACCTGCCCCGTCACTGATTACATCTCAAAATTCTCGCAGAGCGGTGAAATGTTTCTTCCGCGTATGTTTCAAGGCTTCCCCGAAATGAAAGAAGCCCTGATCTCTAATAAGGTGCAGGCCGCGTTCATCGTCGCCCCCATGGCGATCGCGCTCAAAGCCCAAGGCGTCCCGATCAAGGTTGTCTATCTCGGACATCGTTACGGAAGCGCGGTGGTTGTGAAGAAGAATGGTCCCATCAAGACGTTTGCGGACATGCGCGGCCGCACAGTGGCCATTCCGACCCGCTTTTCCGACGAGCGATTAATGCTCTTTCGTGCCATGAAGATCTGGAATATTCGCCCGAGTGAAATCAGGATGGTCGAAATGGCGCCCCCCGATGTTTCCGGCGCGCTCGCAGCCGGCGCTATTGACGCATTCTCTATGGGGGAACCTTTTCCCTCGCAAGCCGAACTGGCCGGCTATGGCCGCATTCTTTTTCAGGCCAGAGACTACTGGCCCGATTACATGTCCTGCATTCTGATTGTTCGTCAGGATCTGATTGATTCGCGGCCTGATGTCGTGCAGGTCCTGGTGGATGGGATCGCCCGCTCCGGCCTTTGGCTGGACAAGAGCAAACCGCACCGCGAAGATGCCGCCGATTTCGTGGGCCGTTTCTATTACCATCAAAGACCGGCCCTGCTGCGTTGGGCGCTGACCCATCCTATGGACCGAGTCATGTACAGTCCGCTCGCCCCCCGCAAGGCCGATTTCGATCTGGTTCGCGACATGATGATCGAAACCGGCGTGCTCAATAAGCGCATCGCGTTCGAGGATTACACCGATACGCGTTTCTCCGATAACGCAAGCATCGAGACGGCATGGAAGTACGAGCCCGGTGTCGCGGCCGCTTATTAATCCACCAGGGAGCCTATCGGCAGGCCGAGCCGTGTTCTTACTGTGTATCTCCCGACCCTATTACATTGTTTGCCGCATCGCTGCTCGCAGCCCCGTTCGAACTGGCTCCCCAGACGCTCTGCGCGCCCCACAGGCATTTGAAAGCCTCAGTCGAACTAGCTCCCCAGATGGACTGTGCTCCCCACAAGCATTTGCTGCCTGAAAGTGTCGAACTGCTCGATGCAAAGGCACCCGCACCCCAGACACTTTGTGCGCCCCAGAGACATTTGGTTCCGGCAACGGTCGAAGTCGAATCCGACGGAGTGTCGAACTGCCAGATCGAGACCGCGTTCCCAGCCGGCGAGGAACACAAGTCGCTCCCGGCCAGAAGACCGCTTGCCGAACCAGAGCCTGTGGCTCCACAGAGTGTAGCGTAGTCGCCGCTCGCGTAGACCTGCCCACTCGCTGGATCGACAAATGCGACCGGCGAAAGCGCGAGCCCCACTGCCGGCGCGCTAGAAACATTCGCCAAAGCTGCCTTTAAATCCAGATAACCCGCGCCGATTGTAAATACGTCGTATTGGGTGTCTGAGTATTCTGTGGGATCACTCTGCATTTGCTGTAACTGGGCGTGCATGTTGCTGTTCGGGACCTGGAGCGAGGCGACCAGGGCCTGCAGCGTCGAGACGTTCTCGACTGCCGCCTGCTCCGCCGCTTGTGCCGCGGCCAGCGCCTGCGCAGCATTCTCGGATTTCGCATTCGCCTGATTCATCGCGTTGAGCGCATTCTGCACCTGGTTATTTGCGTTGTTCACGTTGTTCTGAGCTTGGTTCAGCGCGTTTTGGGCCTGATTCAAAGCGCTGTGCGCGTTATTCGCCGTAGTGTTGGCCGCCTGCTGTGCTGTTTGTGCCGTGTTCAACTGCGCTTGGGCTTGGCTCACCGCCGTCTGCGCGGCGGCTTTCGCGGCTGCGTTCCCGGCGGCGGCTTGCGCTTGCTGGGCTGTCTGCACGGCTGCTTGCGCCTGGGCGACACTCTGGTTCGCTGCTGTGAGTAGCTGGTTCGCGCTGGCGAATGCCGTGTTCGCCGCATTCCAGTTCGATTGCGCCGTCGCTAACCCGGTCGAGGCTGCCTCGGCCTGCGCAACTGCCGCATTGTAATTATTTGTCGCTGCCTGCGCCTGAGCGGCGGCTTGCGTGGCTTGCTGCTGGGCTTTAGCGGCTTGATTCGCGGTCGGATTCAGTTGACTTTGCGCCTGCTGAAGTTGCTGCTGCGCCTGCTGCAATTGCGCGTTCTGCCCATAGCTTAACGCCGCAAGATTGTAATATGAGTCGCTGTAAGTTCGAAACTGCTTGTTCGCCGAGAGCATCAACACCGCTTTCACCTGGTCCGGCGTTAGATACGGATCGGCGCTCAGCAAGTCAGCGACTGCGCCACTTACCACACCGGTTGCCATGCTTGTGCCGTTCAGTATCAAGTAACTCTGGCCGCCCCCCTGCGCCTGGTAAACCAATGGATTTACGATGTTTTGCGGATAGGTCTTCGCTAAATAAGCGTTGTTGTCCAGAATGGAGGAGACGTGATTCCCGGGCGCCATAATGTCCGGCTTCACAATGTGGTCAATCATCGTCGGCCCCCGCGAGGTGTAAGTGGTGATTACGTCGTCCCCCGCAAAGGGCGTGAATTTTGCATTCATAGCGCCGACCGTCAGAACGTACGGATCGTTACCGGGCGCGTTGATCGTGCCATACCCGCCATTATCTACCGAATTATCCCGCCCGTCATTTCCGGCGGCTACAACCACCACGATCCCGGCTTTCCATGCTTGCTCCACGGCTTGGCACAGCGGGTCCTGCGCGAAGCTTTCGTACACCGGGCGGCCGAGCGACAGGTTGATGACGCGGATGTTGTATTTGCTCTTCAGGTTAATCGCCTCCTCCAGCGCCGCGATAACCGTGCTGTCCTGGCCTTCGCCATTGGCATCGAGCACCTGAAAATCGATCAGATTCGCCGCGGGCGCTATGCCCTTGTAAGTGGTGATCGCGCTCACCCCGCTCGACAGAAACCCGTTGCCCGCTATGATTCCCGCCACATGCGTCCCGTGTCCATAGCCGTCATTTGTTTGGTAATGGGCATTGTTACGGTTTCCGTCCGGATTTGTGGCGGGCACGAGAAAGTTCTCCGCATACACCACCCGGCTGTGCGCCGGATCTGTTTGACCGTTCGAATTCCCGAGGTCTTGCACTTGGCTGTCAATACCGCTGTCGATCACAGCAACACCGATGCCCGTGCCCGTATAACTCGAACTCCAGGCAGCGGCTGCATTGATCGCCGCGGCACTTAGATCGAGATGGCTTCGGACCTTGCGGTCGAGCGAGATATAGGCAACGTCCGGATCTTGCGCTAGCGTTTGCAAAGCGCTCGCCGGCATCGTAAAGGCTGCGCCGGGAATCTGCTTGAATCTCCTCTTGTCTACGCCGCCTAAGGAATGTACGCGATCGAAATGCCGATTTAGGGGAGCAACTTTGTACCGTACAATCACGTCCACGCTTGCACCTGGATCGACGGTAACGAGTTCTTTCGAGAGCTTAGCCCTCGGCTCCGAGCGCGGCTCGTTCCACGCTGCTGAACAACTTAGTACCGCCACCGCGAGCAGGCAAAGTGCATGTTTCATGGTCTTGCAATCTCCTCTGAATTTACTTTCGGCCGCGAATCGAACGCAGCGGAAAGCCATCAAAATGCTTATCGGGACCGCGAGCGGGACAGGAATACTTTTAGAGCCTTAAATCGTCAGGGCGTACGCAGCGCTTTCGATGTTATCGCCCAGCCTTGTAGGCCGGCCAAACTGTGCAGTGAAGCGAAATGTGGCGCCGGCGCCGGGTTTGCTCTCCACCCAGATGCGGCCGCCCATGAGCGCTACCAACTGCGAGCAGATGGTCAGTCCTAGTCCTGTACCTCCATATTTTCGAGTGGACGATGTGTCCGCTTGGGAAAAGGCCTCGAAAATTGTGGCTTGCTTGTCCTCGGGGATTCCGATGCCTGTGTCGGCAACGGAAAAACACAGCGTGGCCCTTTCATCGCAAACCGTTCCCGCCGCTATCGCGAGAACTATCGAGCCTTGGCCGGTGAACTTGATGGCATTATCGATCAGATTGACTATCACCTGCCGCAAGCGCGCTGGATCGCCGGTTAACTGGTCAGGCACATCGGAACCCACTTCGACCGTCAGTGAAACTCCTTTTTCTAGAGCCCGAAAGGAGAGCGGCTTCGTCGTCTGTTGCAGAAATGTAGAGAGCTGAAACGGAATTTGTTCGAGAGTCAACTTGCGAGCTTCAATTTTGGAGAAATCGAGAATCTCATTTACCAGATGCAGAAGTGAATCCGCGGAAGTTTTTGTGATCTCCAGGTACTCACGCTGCTCCTCCGTCAGATCCGTCATTAAGGCGACCTGAGTCATTCCCATAATCCCGTTTATCGGCGTACGGATCTCATGGCTCATGTTAGTCAAAAACTCACTCTTGGCCCGACTGGCTGCTTCGGCGCGCTGTTCAGCAATCCTCCGGACGCAAATTTCAGACTCGAGCGACTGATTGAGCGCCACCAGCTCTCTGGTCCTCTCTTCAACTCGAATTTCGAGTTCGTCTCGGGATTTACGCAACTCCCTGGTACGCTCTTCCACAATCCCGATGAGCGCCATTTCACGGCTACGCAGGTGTCTTACGCGCAGCCGGTGGAGCCCAAAGCCGCTCCCGCCGAGCAAAAGCGCGACTAAGCAGGCGAAAGTCTTGGTTTCATAGAAGTGCGGCTCTAAAATCAGGTCAATCGGTTTGGACTCTGCTCCGCAGACCGTAGGGCTGATACAGGCAACCGCATGAAAGCTGTAGCGTCCGGGCGGAATGTTGGTGTAATATGCCGTTCTTCGGTTCCCGGCGTCTACCCATTCTGTGTCGAAACCTTGCAGCTTATAACGGAACTGCACGCGGGTAGAGTCGGCGAAATAGGGCGCCGTGAAAGCGAATTCGAGTTGACGATGGCCCGGAGGAATATGCGCTGCGCTCGTCAGGTCCACCGATTTGTCATTCGCCACCACGCGTTCCACTACAGCCGCCGGCGAGGTTTCGTTTCCCATCCTTTGCGACGGCTTTACGCTTGACAAACCTTTGATCGTCGGAAAATAGAGGCGACCGTCTGCGGCCCGCCAGGCGGCTGGTTGAAAGCCGCCATTGCATTCCCGGCTCTTCATTCCATCTGCCGTCCCGAACGACTGCGAGTCGATCGACACCGCTGCACCATCGGCAAACTCGTTAAGCTGTCGCTTGCTTACCGTGAAGACTCCCTTGTTAGAACTCATCCAGAGGCGGCCCAGCCCATCGTCCACAATCGCGAACACTGTATCATCGAACAGACCTTTGTCGTTGCGATAGACCGTCAGCTTGCCGTCCCGGAGACGATTCAGCCCGCCCCCGTTTGTTGCGATCCAGAGCGTGCCATCGCGGTCCCCCGCAAGCGCCCAAACGGTATTGTTGGATAAACCATTGCGCGTTGTGTAAGACGAAAACCGGCCATTGCTGAACCTGTTCAGGCCCCCCCCATTTGTGCCCACCCACAGTACGCCCGATTCATCCTCGTAGATAGATTGAACAAAGTTCGTGGTCAGGCCCTCCTGAGTTGTGTAAGTGGTGACGTGTTTTCCCTCAAAATGGGTCAGGCCCGCCCGTGTCCCCACCCACAGATCTCCTTTGCGATCCGTGTAAGTGCAAAGCACGAAATCACCGGGCAGACCCGTGGCCGCGTGCATGGGTTGGAATCGCTCGCCATTGAAACTTGCCAATCCGTGGCGCGTGCCGGCCCAAATGGTTCCCTTGCCATCCTGAGTTACCGAAAAAACCAGGTTGTCGGGTAGCCCGGTGTGAGTCGTGTAAAGTTTCATTTCGCCGTCTTTCCAATGCTGCAGGCCCACGTCCGACCCGATCCACAGCCCTCCTTCTCTGTCCTGATAAACAGAAAGTGCGACGTCGGTTGCCAGTCCCTCCTGTTTGGATAATGTGACGAACGCGCCTTGCCGCAGCGAATTCAGGCCTCCATCCGTGCTTCCGATCCACAAATTCCCTTGACGTCCTTCGAAGATGGATTGAACGCCGCTCCCGGAAAGCCCCTCCTTAGAGGTAAAGTGGTCAATCCGGCCGCTTGAGAACCGATCCAGCCCTCCATTGGACGTTCCGATCCAGAGCGTTCCCGCTGCGTCCTCATAAATTGCCGATACGGTGTCGTCCGTCAGACCGTCCTTTTGCGTATAACACCGCAGGCCGTCCCGGCTCACACTGCAAAGCCCGGCGCCGCTCGTCCCGGCCCAAACGACTCCCTTTCGATCCACATAGACGCTCCGGACGAAGTTGCCGCCCGGCGTTCCTTTTAGGTCTACCGTGGTAAATTTCCCTTGCGCTAAACGGCTCAAACCGTTATGAGTGCCGATCCAAATGTTGCCCTGAGCGTCGCTGGCAATCGAGAACACCGAGTTGTCCGCCAGACCGTCCCTCTTGGTATAGGCGTGAATCTTGCCATCCTCAAGCTGCACCAGTCCATAACCGTCCGTGCCAATCCATAACGATCCATGCGCGTCCTCGTGAAGAGCGAGAATGGAGCTGCCCGCTAGCTGGCCCCGCGAATCGAAGGACGTAAACTGTCCGTTACGGAAACAGCTTAGGCCGCCATCGCGCGTGCCTATCCAAAGAGTGTTCTCATGATCCACCAGCAGCGCCAGAATCTCATTGCTACCGATTCCCGGGGCGGAACGTTTCGTATAGGTCGTGAACCTTACTCCATCGAATCGCACCAGGCCTTCCTCTGTCCCAAGCCAAAGGTAACCGTCCGGCGTCTCTGCCATCGAAAGAACGGAATTCTCCGGTAATCCAGCGTCCGATTGCCAAACTGTGTGTACGTATTGTGTAATCGCGAGATTCGGATCGAGCGCGCCTCGCGCCGGTTGCGACGCCGAATACAAGCAGCTAATCGCCAGCAGCCACAGCCTTACGGAAGCGACGATAGTCTTTCGCGTACTTGGATCGTCCGTCGGGCGAGACCGTGCGCCGGCGGGGATTCGCCCGTGTTCCATTGATTTGGGCATTAACTGCAATTGAAAGGGCCCTCTTTGGATTCATCGGCCTATGTGGCCGAAGTCTTAAGGGTCTCCCGCACTTTCTTGTGGGCGAAATTTAGTTCGGGTGTGGGGGCTTCAGGTTGAGAGAGTTGCTGGTTCCTGGCGGCATAGCGACCAGTTCGCGTCCGTGAATTCCTTCGACCCGCGCTTCCTCTCCGACTGCGCCATACTTTCCGTTCCGGGATGAAACAGACCGCTGCTATCTCCGGATTAGGCTTAGCGTTAAGGTGAAAAACGTCTCTGTCAGGGAAATCGGGAAGCCACGCAGAGGCTTACAGTACTACGCAGACTTCGCGGCTACGAATCGATGGATTCAAGCGGTGTTGCAGCCCAGCCTTGCAGCGGATTGCTCGCCCATGATGCCGCCACCGCGTCTTGCTCTCATCAGTGCTAATGGCGCACGCGCTCGAACTTGTTGTTTCGCTCAGAGGCTCCGTGACGCGCTTTGGGGAGATGGCGATGGTGCGGTTTTATGCCAAGAGCGCTGCCCGACTCCTCCGACTCGTTCGCTTGCCGGAGAATCTCCGGCGCGACTTGTCGGCGTTCTAACAGCACCTTGCATTCGCGCTCAATACGCCGGATTTCATTTCGCTCCGACTTGAGGCTGAACGTCGATGCCGCGCCTCGCTGTCCGGCGCGGCCAGTGCGACCGACACGGTGTATGAAGTCGGTCGAGGCTTGAGGTAGGTCGTAATTCACCACGTGAGCCACGCTGTCGATGTGAATTCCGCGCGCCGCAACATCGGTGGCTACCAGTATCCGGTAACGTCCGTCCCGAAAACCTGACAGCGCCTGATTGCGCTGGTTCTGGGTACGGTCGCCATGCATTGCGACGGCTGGCAGACCCAGCCGCGACAACCGCTGGGCTAAACGATCTGTTCCATGCTTTGTTCGAGCGAACACAAGGAACGACCCCGCGTCTTGGCCAAGCATGTGCCGAAGCAGTTCTAGCTTCACGTGGCTCTCCACCTCGTAGACGTGTAGATCCACCTGATCGGGTGTGGTTACCTCCGAGCCGCCCACCGCAATGCGCACCGGGTTTTTTGAGTGGCGCGCAATCAGGTGCTCCACATTTTTCTGCATCGTGGCGGAGAAGAAAAGGCTCTGGCGCGAGACTGGCAAGACCGACAGAATCCTTTCAATAGCTGGGAGAAAGCCCATGTCTAACATGCGATCCGCTTCGTCGAGAACCAATACTTCGACCGCGTCCAGCTTGATCAGCCGGCGATCCAGGAAGTCTTCGAGCCGGCCAGGGGTTGCAATCACCAGTTGCGCCCGACGCCGCAAGGCATTTAGCTGCGTTTGTTCGCTCAAGCCGCCAACCACAACCGCCGCGCGCAAGCCGGTATGGACCGCCAGATTTGCAAACGCGTCTGCGATTTGTATGGCAAGTTCTCGGGTTGGGCTTAATACCAGGCCGCGCACGGCATCTTTGGCGGCGGGGGAAGTTTTAAGCAGTTTTTCAATGATCGGCAACAGAAAGGCAAGAGTTTTCCCGGTGCCGGTTTGCGCAGTTGCGACCACATCGGCGCCAGCCATGGCCGGCGGAATCGCCTGGGCCTGTACGGGGGTTAGATTGAGAAAGCAGTTCCGCTTCAAATTGCTATGGACGGACTGCGAAAAGGAGAGTTCGTTGAATTGATTCATGTTTGTAAAAGGGTGTACGCCGAATACCGGAACGCCCTTTTAAGAAACAACCCAAAGATTCGGTTCTGACGAAACTTAGAGAATTCGAGGAAAGTGAAGAATGTCCACTTAACTAAGGACGAATTGGACGGAGACAGCTTAGTATAGCATCGGGCCTGATAACCGACGGAGCGGAACGATCCTAAATATGCGGGGACGCCACGAAGCGATAGCCGATACCGCGGACCGTCAGCAGATGGCGCGGCCGCGCCGGGTCGTCCTCGATATAGCGACGTAGCCGCACAATGAAGTTATCGATCGGCCGAGTGTCGGTGTCTTCCTGCAGACGCCATATCTTCTCAAGCATAGTTTTGCGAGAGACCGGCTCGCCTTCGTGATCGATGAGATAACGAAGAAGGTTGGCCTCCATCAGTGTCAAACGAAAGACTCGGCCTCCGATTGCAAGCTCCAACAAATCGAAATGGACGCACTTATCGCCTGTTTCACCGAAGGTGAAAGTCTTTGGAGAATTTATCGAGGAGAGATGGTTGTTGGCGGCGACTTCATGCCATTCCCGGCGGCGCAGCAGCCCTCGAATTCTGGCGATCAGGATAGCTAATTCAAAGGGCTTGGTGAGATAGT
>Ga0070737_10006286_pt1 | contig 10943 bp, 15 predicted proteins | sample Coa_R1_10_FD_66438 | JGI IMG/M metagenome (GOLD analysis project Ga0070737, IMG submission 66438) | Surface soil microbial communities from Centralia Pennsylvania, which are recovering from an underground coalmine fire - Coalmine... | ecosystem: Environmental > Terrestrial > Soil > Unclassified...
TACGATTTCGTGTATCAGAAGAGCCTGGACACCGTTCAAAAGCGTCATCACGTGCGGTTGTGGAAAGAACCTCATCAGGCGGACGTATGGCTGGGAGCTGCGGCTGAAGATATCGCTTTTCGATTTGAATTGATGCATTGGACGCATTCCACTGCTCCCAATGTGGACGTTGAACGGGCGAAGGTCGTGAATGATCTCGCTTTCACCGGATGCCTCGACGCGGCCGGGCTGGTGCCACGCAGTTCCCCGGAGCTGCTGCAGCACCGTAAAGGTGAACGCATAATTGTGACGGACACCGATATCGCCGTCGTCCGATTGAACGCTTGCAACAACCCGAAGATTATGCCGGGAGTGAACACTGCCTCCGGTGTGAACTCGCCTGGCCGACTGGCCCGCGAGTGGGCCTCCTTGCGTACTGATCTACGACTAAACGTGTTTTTCACGACCTACAACACAGTGAAGTTTCTTGCCGAACGCAAGACTTTAAAACCGCTCAGAAAAGCTCAGAGCAGCGACATCAATCCGCCAGGACTGGGTTGGCTAAGCTCCCCGCCACGGCTCTCTATCCGTTAACGATCCGGCCCGTGATTGCGCTGGAAGCTCGTTGCGAATATCGGCTCTCAGCTCACCTGAGGTGGCGCTGGCATCGTCTTGTGTCGGCCAGATGGGCGGCTCTTCTCCCTTCCGCCGATTTCAGCTCCCGCGATTTCTGTTTATGGGCTGCTCACAGTGCACTGATCGAGATGTAGTATCCGTCCGGATCTCGGAGCGAAAACTCTTTCTTTTTGGTGTTTGGATTCAGGTGCGGCTCCTGTTCCAATCGGTTGACGAGACGGCGTGCCCTTTGAAGCGCCGCTTCGAAATCATCGACGCGGAAGAATAACAGCAGGCCATTGCCGGGTATCCCGCTATCGGGGCTCATCAAGGAGGGATGTTCGTGAACGCCCCACGCGTGAAGGCAAAGCAAGACAGTTCCATCCGAATCAAGGATCCGCCCAAAGCCGTCATGGGAAGGAACGGTAGCCGGTTGACCGAACAGTCCCTGGTACCATCTGAAGCTGGCAGCCACGTTGCTAACCCCGATGATCGTCCACGTACGCTTCATTCGAATCTCCCTCTGATCGTCGCAGATCTGCTTTGAGCGCAGCAGGATGAAGCTCTTTGCAGGTTGACCCCGCGCCGGGCTGTCGGCCGCGGGCGGGTTCGTTCGCAGCACCTTCTCTGCCGAGCTCTTTTCACGCCACATAATCCGCAGTAGCTGATGCCTGCTTCACCGAGTGGAAGCGCGATACATCGCCTATGGCGAGGCGGCGCCGTTGGAGCAGCCGAGTGTGAACTACGATAGTGAGTTACAGATGGAAACGATACGGATTATCACAGACGTCAGTACACACGCAGGCTGCGGCGGATTTTTGGGCATGTCACAGGAAGCTCCCCAGTACATTGTGGAGCACGAAGGATTGGAAACCCGAATCCCGGGGGCCGAAATGGTATGCCTACGATGTGGAGAAAGAATCCGCTCGCAGGACCAAGTGGAAACACCAGAGGAATAGGCCCCCGAAATTCGACCGCTCAGGCGGCTGGAGCGTAAGACATGAGAACCCGTCCTCTCTCGATAGATAGAAATCCGATTCCTATCGCAGCACATGAAGTGGATTGGCTGTTGCAGGCTTCGGCCTTCTGTGTGGCACTTCTAAATCAGGAAGAGGTTTGGCCTGAAATAATCGCCGTGTTACCTTTGCGATACGCCTAGCCCACAGAGTAGCCCGTTCGCGCCGTGCGCTATCGGTTGCTATGCCGGTGCTGGCATACATCTGGCGATACAGCTTCGAGATGAAAACGAACGCCAGGCGCGCGCGCAGCGTTGGTGTACACGCGGAGCGTTTCCAAATCGCAGGCAGACTGTAAAAATTGTCCCAGACGCGCTGTGTTCTGATTCGCATTTCGTCGGAGCTCATCGTGGGATGGGGCATAAACATTTTGGGCCTTTTTTCCGGCGGGATAAGCCAGTAACGTGTGATAGGAATCCCATCGACTTGGGGCGGATCATCGCCGAGGCTCTTTTCCCAGCGCTCAAAATCGACTGTGCCACAAAACGGGGTAAGCATCACAAATTGGGCGAATGCTATACCCGAGCGCTGCGCAAGTTCTTGCGTCGCTTCAAAAGTATTCTCGCGATCGGTGGGCAGTCCGAAGATGAAGGACCCGAGTACATGAACTCCGTGTTGTTGAAACTGACGGAGGCGGTGCACCAGGTTTTCACCAGACAAATTAAAGTCCTTGAATACAGCTTTCAGACCCTCTGCTGTGACCGCCTCAATACCGACCAGTGCGCCCATGATGCGCGCTTTGCGCATGGCTTCAAGAAACTCAGGATCCTCGGCGGCCTCCATCGTGATCTGTGTAAAGAACACCATCCCTTTGGGAAGGTCGGCTAAGCGCTCCATCAATTCAAATCGCTCTGCTCGGATGGCCTTCAATCGCGCGACTCTTGCAGTATTGTCCTGACGTTCCGCCAGCCGGATGTCCGTGAGCGAGACGGGGTAAAAGTTGTCATCCGCAAGTGCGATGAAACGAAAGCCCCGGCGCCGGAGTTCGACGATCTCCTCGATGACAGGGTCGGAAGGCCTTGGCCGGGGACGTTGACCGTCCGTGCGCCAAACAGAGCAGAACGAACAGTGCTTTGCGCATCCTCGGACGGTCTGGACCGAGGCCCACATGTATTTGGATGAATCGAGTAGGTCCCAACGCGCAACTCTAAACTGCTCGGCTTCGAGGCGGCCACCCTCATAGATACGTTGGGCATCTCCGTTTCTATGATCGCGAAGAGCTTGGCCCCAAGCCAAGTCCCCGTCTCCGCGAATCACGCAATCCGCTCCGCCTCGCTCGAAGGCTTCCTCGGGGAACAGGGTTGAATGGATACCCCCAAAGACAACGAACGCGCCTCGCTGCTTTGCAAGGTGCCCGAGTGCATAACCCCGCAGTGCATTCCCGGTGTGGATGCCAACGCCGACGATATCGTCGGCATCAATCGAATCCAACTTGAGCGTTTCCAGAGTTTCGTCATGCAGGAGCGGATCCCCAAACTCGTCAGGTGTAGCCCCTGCCAACACAAATAGCCAACGCGGGGTGATAACGGCGGTGCCGAAAGCGGTATCGCTTGGATTTACTAAATGAACTCGCACGGTGATCCTCTTCTGCCGAATCGGAGAGACCGGCGCTATCACTGATCGAGCCAGTCACTCTGCTGACGCGGATTTGGTGCTTCGCGTGTCGCACGAACCATCACGCGACCGGAACGAGCAGCAAGAGGACAGGATGCTGAGTAGAACTGTAATTTCTACGGATGACAAGTTGATCGATTCAGTGATCGTCAAACGGTGTCGTGCGTTCTGCAGGTCAGAAGCTCGAATCAGCTGCAGGGTACTTTCGACGCAGCGAGAGAATGGGGACGACATTTTCATACACAAACGTGCGCAGGCATGTTAGCCGAGAGGGAATATGGCGCAACTGTGGAGCCTTCGAGGGCTTTCGTGGCGAGAGTGGGTGAAACGAACATGCCGCAGGAGCTGGGAGGACGAGGTCTTCGGACAGGCCGCGCGGCTCGCGTTCTATTACTTCCTGGGACTGTTCCCGGCCTTGTTATTGCTGCTTCTTCTGCTGAACGCTCTTGCCACCACCGGATCCGAGTTGCGCAACATGCTGCTCGATTCCTTTCAGCAAGTTGTTCCGCGGGACGTCGGTGCGCTCATAACGAGAACCAGCGGCGAACTAGACGCGAGAGCCGGTATCGGGGCTGGCACCCTATGGGCAGCATCGGGTGCAGCCTGGGCAACTCTGAACGGCACCTGGGCCATGATGGCCGGCCTGAACAAAGCGTATGGGATCAAAGAAGAGCGCCAATGGTGGAGGATTCTATTCATCGCTTTCGGACTGACGATTTCGCTGGGGGTAATGGGCCTGATCTCGCTCGGAGCAATGCTTTATGGTAGTCGGGCTGGGACGACTATCACGCAGCATTTGCCGCTGCACACTCCGCTCCCGCTTCTCTGGCGCATCTGGCAGTGGCCGATGATTATAATTCTGCTCCTGTTCTCCTTGGCTTCCCTCTATCGCTTTGGCCCGAACTTAAGAGATCAAAGGTGGCAGTGGAGTACGCCAGGTGCGTTTGTAGCAATCGCTGTGGGTGGCGTCGACAGTATTGTTTCGAGTCTATGACGAGCACTTTAGCTCCGGGTGGAGAATCTACGCCGAACTCAAGCCAGTGGCTGCACTTCTGCTGTGGCTATATTTCACCGGTGCGGCTATTCTCATCGGCGGCGAGGCGAATTCTGAGATTGAGAAGGCCGCAGCGGAAGCGTGTCACCCGGACGTAAGAAGACCCGAAGAGCGCCGCAGCGGTGGCGTCGATGACGGGAGCTGAGTCGGGTTTAACCTTCCTGAGCTAGCTCCCGACCGCGCACGGGCCGCAACTGTCGGGAGGGTTGACAAGTGAAATAGAAGCTGAAATGGTTATACGCTTCGCAATGAATTCTTTGAAAACACAGTTACTACCAGCGGTGTGCTCGGGGCGGGTTGCCGGCCTGCTGGTCAGCATTACAATGCTCTACTCCGGCGCACTCCTGGCGGAATCGATACCTGTGCTCCACATGCAGGGTACAGTCCGTGGATTTCTCGTGCTGCGCAGCATGGAGGGCAAAACGCTCGCCTCCGGTGATCTCACTCAGGTCGCACGGGGAGACCGGCTCATATCGAATTTAGTCTTCCACTTCAAAGACGGCTCGATTGATGACGAAACCACGGTCTTTACGCAACACGGTGAGTTCCGGCTTGTGAGCGACCGTCATGTGCAAAAAGGCCCGTCGTTCCCGCATCCGATGGATATCTCGATCGATGTCTCCAGCGGGCAGGTGACGGTACGTTCGAGCGATGGTGGTCACGAAAAGATCGAAAAAGACCACCTCGACCTGCCGCCCGATTTGGCCAATGGCCTGCTTCTCACGTTGCTGCAAAACCTCCGGCCTGGTGCGACGGAGACGAAAATCTCCTACCTGGCCGCCACTCCCAAACCCCGGCTGGTGAAACTCGCGATCACGCCTCAGGGACAGGAGACGTTTCGGACGGCTGGCGAACCTCACCGAGCGACGCGTTATGCGGTGAAGGTGGAGCTTGGCGGAATCGCCGGGGCACTGGCGCCGTTGATCGGGAAGCAGCCCAAAGACATTTACATTTGGATTCTCGACGGTAAGGCTCCTGCATTTGTACGTATGGAGGGCCAACTCTACCAGGGCGGTCCTGTGTGGACAATCGAACTGTCGAGTCCGGTGTGGCAGAAATCAGAACGTTCCGCCCCCTGATATGGGAGTGCTTTGGCTTGGATTGCAGCACTCTGTCGGCCCGAACCTTGGGGGCATGCAGTTGTCACTTTCTGAATTATTTGGCGTAGAACTTTCGGTGATATTTGGCGTACCCTTCCATTGTGGACGAACTGGCCGGTCTTTCGGAAGAGGCACGCAAATCGGCACTGGAAAGATTCCGGCTGCTGCAGCCACACTTGGAGCAGAAGCGGTCTTTGCGCTTGGTAGCAACCGAAGCGGGTGTCGGGTTTCGGACTGCACAGCGTTGGGTAACGCAGTATCGGAGATTCGGCTTAGCTGCGTTGGCGCGAAAAAGACGTGCGGACAGGGGTGAGCGCCGCGCGGCCTCTCGTGCCCTAAAACAGGCTATCGAAGGTCTCGCCCTGCAGAAACCCCCTCTGCCCATTGGCAGCATTGTATCGCCAAGCACGCGCGTTCGCTCGGAAGCTCGGGGAGCCAATCCCCAGCTATTCCGTCGTTTATGACATCGTTCGTAGTTTGCCCGCCGATTTGGTGATGCTGGCACATCAGGGAAGTAAGGCTTACTGCGAAGCCTTTGAACTCGTTCATCGGCGCGAAGCTGAAAGGCCAAATGCCATTTGGCAGGTGGATCACTCGTCGCTCGACATCCTGCTCATCCGTCCAGATAGAGAACCAGAGAAGCCGTGGCTCACCATCGTCGAGGATGATTACAGCCGGGCGGTGGCTGGATACTTTCTTTCGTTTGAACCCCCATCAACCCTGCACACTTCCCTTGCTCTGCGCCAAGCGATCTGGCGAAAAGAGGATCGCCGGTGGCAGATTTGCGGCATTCCGGAGATACTCTACACGGATCACGGGAGCGACTTCACATCCCGCCACCTGGGAATCCGTTTTGCCATCGGGATACTGCGCAAGAGCGGTGAGGATTTTACGCTCGCCGGAAGAGAGTTTAGCGCTGCTGTCGAGAGGAGTTTGGACGCGCGGAGTTCCGAGAGCGTGCCGGGATGCTGATGGCGCTGTCGGCGTAGAAGCCACTTTTACGTCTGGCGTTGGGACCGGCGCTGCCGGAGCCGCCGCGAAGCCGTTCAATGATTGCAGCACCCGGAGAGCATTGGCTACGGCTTTTTGGTAGCGCTCGATGTTGGGCTTGAGTCGCTGTTCGGCTGTGCGTTCACCTTCCGCCCGCGCGCGGGCCAGTGCCTCGGGATCGACGGCCGCTGACGTTTTCTTCCGCAGCTCCGATTCGAGTTGCACAAAGCGTTTGCGAAGCTCCCGTGGATCATCGGCCTTCGCTCGTTCCAGCGAAGTGGCCATTTTCGCCCGGAGCGCATCGAGATCCACTGGCGCGACTTCGCGCGGTGCGGCGAGCTGCGCGCCAGCCTTGGGCGTCGCGGAACTGTCATAGGTTTCGCGGGCGCGGATGCGCACACGCTCAAAGACGTTTAGCCAGGACGGGGACCAAACCCAGGCCTCGCCCAGCCCGAGAGATGCAAGTGACTCAAGAAAGTCCTCCCTGCGGCCTTCGGTATCGTGCGCTTCGATCCAGGCCTCCAGAGCCTTCCGGTCGAGTTTGTGCAGCACGCGCATTCCAACCAGAACCTCTACCTGCGTGAGCACGTCTTTGTTGATGACCTGCGGACGTTGCGTGATGAGTGTGACGCCAATACCGCTGGTACGGCCTCGCCGGACAATCCGATCAAAAGCCCCAAACATCGCTTCGTGGCCGTGAGCCAGGCGCTGGGGAACGAATTCGTCTGCCTCGTCGATTATCAGCATGAGGGGCGACCTCTGGCGGCCTTTCCGTTCGTACAGACGTTTCGCGAAATCGCCGGCGAAGCGCCGCTGATCGTTCATGCTCAAATGGCGTAATACGAGAATGGCGGACGCGCCCGTGTCCGTGACGAAATCGGCCAGCAGCGAGCCGGACGTAGCTTCGAGTGGAATATCGCCGTGATCACCGCCAATCACCGGAATGGAGAAGCCGGGTGCGCGGCCGTCCTTCGACGATTTCAACCCCCACCAAACGTCTACCGGGTCGAGCACAACGACCTGTTGCTTATGTTTCAGTAACTCCTCGGCAAGCACAACGCCGGTGTTGGTTTTACCACTGCCTTTGATGCCGAGAATGGCGAACGTTTGTGTGACAGCCTCAAGTGGGATCTTGAGGTCTTTCGCGAGGAGCAGGCTCATTGGTTTAATTGGCGGCTTTGCAGCACGAAACGCATAAACATTGCCGCTGAGATACGCGGCTCTCGTCCGCTGCACATCAATTGTCGTAAATTTAGGAGCGCCCCTTCAACATCGGCGGTGACCTCCTGCCAGCATTCGGCGCACAGCCCATGCTCGTCGATGTCGAGACCCAGAGCGCAATACTTCTCATGCGTACGCCAGCCGCAGCCGGGACACTTGCTGGTGTCTGGGTAGCTGCGGTGCTGGCATTCGATCAGAGCGGCTGTCATCGCGATTGGTCGTTATAACGGCGGCGGGCTTCTTCGAGGAGCCCAGCGTCTCTGAGTGGAATGATGGGCAGAGCGCCGATTGACCGATGCGGCAGTTTATCGAACACCTCTGCGCCCCATTCCTTAATCGCGCATGAAGGGTGGATATAGCGCTGCACCCCGTATTTGATGAGGCGTTCAGTGGAATCGTAGTTCGTTCGATCACACACTCGGCAATGGTGGAGTTGACTCATTCGACGGCCTCTCCGAATTTCGCGCGGATCAGTTGACGCAAGTGATACATAGGCTCGGAATCGCGGGCACCGTAACCGGCGAACTTATCGAAAACTGGTTGTGTTGCGATGTAAACGTCTTGGGGCGAACGCGCTTCGTTGACGGCCTTTTCGACGGCGGAATTCAGCAGGGTAGCTGCAATATTCGCGCCTGGCAAATCGTACAGCTCCCATTCGTCAGCGGACAGATTGACGGCCACGCTTTTAATGACCTGAAACGGCATTCGTGCCCCCCGTGCCCGATTTGGCGGATTTTCCATCGACAATTTCCCAGTAGCAATGAGCGCACACGTATTGAGCGCTGACGTATGCGAACGGTTGTGGCATGAGGAATTTGGTGAGCGTCACAGCGCCATGAACGGGACAGTGAATTTTGCTCGCAGAGTGGGCTGGACCCGCTATGGTCGCGTCAATTAACGAGGTGAGTCTTTCGCGATACAACTGGATGGCTGGTGATTCGCCATTGTGGGCCATTGGTGGTGGTATAGCTCCTTTATTTATCTATTCTACATACATAGCGCTAAGCATGTCAATACACGAGCAGGAAAAAAATTTGTGCAGGCACGATGCCCCTCTATCGAGTCCGTTTGCGGATGAGCTTCTTTACGTTCTCGATGTCCTTTTCGATGTACGGGCGGGCATTGTTGTCGGCTATGCGCTTGCGATCTTCGAGTGTAGGCAGGAGGTCAGCAAGGCCTTCCGTAAATCGCTTTTCTGAGCGCCGATGATCGCCGCGCACATAGTAGGCCATGTATGAGAGTGCGGTTTGTACGTCGCCGTAACCGTGGCCGAGAATGCTGGCGAGGTACGCCGGCTCGGAGAGCCGGGGTTTCGGCGCGGTGTGGTCGTAATCGTGATAGCAGATCGCCGCGTAAATCTTTCGGAGCTCGCGCGGAGGATAACCAAAAATCCGATGAGCAGCGTCCCAAATGTCTACGTTCTTCCGCTTAGCAAAATCTTTTTCAGAAGCGAAGCTGTACTGAGCACGAATGCGGCCGAACGTGGCGAGAATATCTTCAACGGGCGCTAGCACGGGGATTTCATACGGCGGTTTCAGGGTGCCTTTACCTTTGGCCTGGCCGGAAAAGAGCAGCGTGTCATCGCTGCCCTCAATTCTTTGAAAGTTGCCGGTGTACCCGATCTCTACCGGACGGCGGCCGGTAAGGAGCGCGAGCGCGGCCACCTGATGAGGCCATAGTTTGGAGTCGAGCTGGCCGAGTGCCCGCTCGATGAACTCATCGGGATCGATAGGCTGTAACTCCTGATGGCGCGCGAACACCTTTGCCCGGTCCACCCGGTTGTAATCTTCGATGTCCTGCCGAAAGCTGTGGAGATACTTAATGGCCGGATGGTCCTCGCTGTATGTCTCGCGCACAGCCGCGCGATACCAGGAGAGCGCGACGCGGACATACCTCACTTTGTAGTGCGCTTTCAGATCACGAATTTCGGCCATGACCATCGGCCACATCTGCTGAGCTGGCACATCGCGGAGACGAAGCAGGAACGCGCTGATGCGTTCGTTTACAGAGAGTGTGTTAGAAGCGGCTTTCCGGGGTTCTTCGGCCAGACGCTGCTCGGCGGCTTTAACTTCCTGATTCATCCTGTCGAAACTCCTAACGCGTAATCGAAAAGCTTGCGCTCCAATGCGCCCAGATCGCTGCTGAATACGGAATCGGTGTCGGTAATCAGAAAATACCGCCCGTCATCGAGCTGCTCGATGTTGCGTTCTCTCTATCCCACTTAGCAGTTCGCCTCTACAGGCTCCTCTTTGAATAAGGCGAGCAATTGTACAGGATTCATGTCTGGGTGCTTCGCCCGGAGTTTCTTGAAATCCTGTGCAGCCCAATATTGTGCGCAGCGCCAATCGGCCTCAAAGTCGCGATCGCGATACTCAAGGGCCGTGTCGTCGAGCCCTTCTTCTTCATAAGGTTCTGGTGCATATTGGCTTTCGAGCAGGTGGAGCAATTCATTGTGCGCCTCCATTTCCTTCTCTGCCTGAACTTCTCGGATGTAATCCGAAATTTCCGCTTTGGTGTAACGGATTCCGCGCTGAACCGCTTCGAGCGGCGAAAGCCGCAAAAGCGTGATTCCCTCCAGCACGTTTTCCATGTACGCCCAGTCCAATTCGTAAAAGCTGCCAGCACCGGATTCAGTGGCATACTCGCGCACCCGCTGAAGCCCTTCCCATGCGGCACGTCCGATGCTTTCGTGATGAGCGATGTTAGCCTGCCGTGTCGAAGACAGTTCATGCTCGTGATCGCGTTCAATCTGATTGTCGAACACGTTTTTAATGCGCTCCCAAATGCGCTTCATGGGTGGTTTAATCTCCCTTGAAAGCGGCCGCGCTTTAGGCGGCCACCTCGCTGCGGCCAAATGCCGGACGTACGACTTCAACCGTGATGCGCTTGCCGAAAGCCGCCGCCTCGCGGGCGCGGGCGGCTTGGCAGTCTTCGCAGAGCACTGGCGTGAAGTAGGGATTTTGGTAGCTCCCCTCGTCGAACTCAAAATCTGGGCCGACTTCTTCGGAGTGGGAATCGCAGGCATGAGTGCCGCAGTCTGCGCAAAGACCAGTACCGTCGTGACGGCAGGGGTAAAACTCGCAGTGCTGAGGATCTTGGAAGCAGCTTTTTGGTTGGAACATTTTTTAGCGGGGAAGTCCTTTCTATGCTTTTATTCTACCTACATAGCGCTATGTTTGTCAATACAGAAATAGAGAAAAAAGTGCCTGAAAAACGCGGGTTTTTTGGGGTTTTTCAGGCGGTCGGTTCGGGTTGTGTGGAGTTGACCTGATCGCCGTAGCGTTCGAGGAAGCTCTGGCAGGTACGGAAGCTGATGCCGGTTAAACCGCGCAGTGCTGAGGCGGAAACGGGCTT
>Ga0070737_10006287_pt1 | contig 10943 bp, 8 predicted proteins | sample Coa_R1_10_FD_66438 | JGI IMG/M metagenome (GOLD analysis project Ga0070737, IMG submission 66438) | Surface soil microbial communities from Centralia Pennsylvania, which are recovering from an underground coalmine fire - Coalmine... | ecosystem: Environmental > Terrestrial > Soil > Unclassified ...
CCCTTCCGGCACAACGCCCCAGGCGCGTCCGTTGTAGAGCGCCTGATCATGCACTGAGGCAGGCATCGCCAGACCAGCCGTCACCAATGGCCCGGCATGCGAGACGACTGTGGGCGCGAGCGAGAGCGGCGGAATCTCTTCCAGCACAAGGTAGAGCGCCACAGCCCGCGCGAGCATCTGGCGGCTGGGCATCGGCAGCCAGGCAAGAATGGCATGAGCGTCATCCGGGCTGACCCGTCCTTCCATGCCCAACTCATTGCCTGCGTCGAGTGCGTCGAGTGTGAGGTTCGTTTGCGCGGCAAAAGCGGAGAGTTCCGCTAGCGCCTCTGGGTCATGCGGCGTCACATTAGGCATACGCCGCTCCCTTCGCGCGCAACTGAGACAGGCGCCAGGCGCCGACGAGCCGCGCGAGGCAGGACGCGCAGAAGCGTGAGGTAGTGTTGGCAGGCCATGATTGACCGGCCAGCGCCACACAGCCAGGACACGCCGCAGGTGGACAGATCAGCGCCGCCAGCGGAGCGCCAGGATCGCGCGGCGAGACTTGAGCCAAGAGCGCGCGATCAGGTAAACTAGACATACAACAGCCTCTTTTTCATTGGCCTGCATAGGCAAATCGTCTATGCAGGTTGACACGGTTGTTTGGGAATAGGCGTCGGCGCGTCAACTTACCAGGGCGGCGTACCGATGCTTTTCTTCTTTTATGGATGGTTGCGAAGCGCCTCCTTCTACTCAAGCCAGTCCTCTAATATCGCGGCCAGGTCTTTGAGCGACATCTGGCGCGGAGCCTCACTCTCATCCCAGGGAACCGTCACCACCAGGCGCTCTGACTGGCTTTCCGAGAACATCCCCCACAGCAGGTTGAGCATGACCTCGACATCATGCGCGCTGTACTGTGGAGGCATCCGCATCACAGTGGGCGAAGATACCAGGCGCAGACGTGCTGTGGTATGGTTGTGCATTCCCCTCTCAGCAGCGCGTTGGCCGCTCTTGCTTTTCTTTGCTTCAGCCACCACGACACGTTGAGCCATGACGCAATCTCTCCTTTCTGCTCGCCCGTTGTGACCAAATTGTGACAATATGGTTGACTTGGGGTATACTGTCCCCAACCGGGGAGTGGCTGGCGGCAGAAGCGATAAAATCTACCGTCACGAGGGATGATGCCATAGCCCAAAACAAAGAGCGCGAAACGGAATTGCGAACCGAAATAATATTTCGGTGTGGCGCCTCGGAGAAGAGGGAGCATACAATGAATGAGGGAAGATGGTGGCACGTCTACGGCCCATTCGATCCAGGTGAGGACGACTTGCCACATCTGGGACAGGTTATCAGCTACTACCGCCGGTTGCATGGTGTGAAAACACGCGACCTGGCGGAGATGGTAACACGGATGGGCTGGGAAGTTGGGGAACGCCGTATGGAGCAATTGCAATCGGACGCGAATGTGTCTGACCCGCAGCACATCTCGCGCCGCAAGTTGCTGATGCGTGCGTTGGCGATCCCGCCGATTCTCTTGGGCCTCTCACAAATGGCCGATAGCGCCGAGATCAGCGAGCAGATCGCTACCCCAGCCATTCCCAAACGTCCCCTTATCGGCGAAGATGAGCTTTTGCGCTATGATGTGATTCTGACCAGCTTTTGGGATAGTTTCTATCAGAGTTCAGTGCGACGCTACGCCGACGGCATCAAGCGATGGCGACAGCACCTTGAAGCGTTGGCCCAGGCCGTTGAGGCGACCTACCGCCCGCACGTTCTTACCCTGCTTTGCCGCTTCGATCAACTTGCCGCGATTGAAGCGCGCGAGGAGGCCGACTTCGCCAACGCCATGCGCTACCATACCCAGGCGGTGAAAATTGCCCACGAGTTAAACAACGCCGAACTTCTTACAGCTAGCTTCTTCCGGCGTGCCCGAACATTGCTTCATCAGGGCAACGCGCAGAAAGCATGGGATGATATGACCCAAGCGGTCAAGTATGGGCAACGAGCGCGCGGTAATCTGAAGGGCTACGTTTTCCAGATGACAGGCGAAGTGACCACCCGCTTGCCTGTAACCAACGACACTACCGCCCAATTCAATCGCTATATGGACGCCGCCGGGCGCATCTTACGCGCAGGCAAGATTGAGGATGATGGCAGCGGCGCGTATCTGACGCAGGACGGCTACCACCAGGATCGCGCACGCGGCTACCTCCGGCTTGGGCAAAACGACGAGGCGTTGGAAGAGATTCGACTCGCCGAGAAGCTCCAGCAGCCGCATATGTTCCGCTGGCAGGTGGAGCTATTGACCTTGCGCGCCAAAGCCTATGCTCAATCGGGTGATCCCGACTGGGCCTGCCATGAGGTTGAGGAAGCGTTACGCCTGATTCAGACAACACGTTCCCCTTTGCAGAAGAAGAATATCCGCGAGGTCTATTCTATCTTGGCAACCCGCTATCCAGACCAGTTGCGGGTACGGCAATTGACAGCGATGGTAAAGGCATAGTGTGTGAGGCAAGTAGGCAAAACCCCTGATCTGGTAGTGGTGGGAGCCGGAGTGATTGGCTGCGCAGTGGCCTATTATGCCGCGCGCGCAGGCATGAAGGTAGCGGTCATTGAGTCCCACAAAATGGGTGGACAGGGTTCAAGCGTCGCCGCCGGACTGATCGCGCCCAGCCCGCAGATCAGCGAAGATGGCCCCTTTGCGCGGATCGCTCTTGCAAGCCTTGCGCTCTTTCCCAGCTTGCGCGATGACATCCTGGCCGAGACGGGGATAGATATTCAGCTTGACCCGCGCGGCACGCTGCGTATAGCGACCAGCGAGGAGGAAGCCCAGACATTCAAGGACGCTATTCCCAGACAACAGCGGCTTGGCCTCGATGTGAGGTGGTTATCGGAGCAGGAGACGCTGAGAATGGAGTCATCGCTTTCGCCTGCTGTCTATGGAGCCGTCTACAACCCCAGCGAAGGCCAGCTGAATACCCAACAGCTTCTAAAGGGCTACATTGCAGGCGCTGAGCGACACGGCGCACTGTTTAGGCGCTTCACCATCACTGGGCTATTGACTGACAAAGCCCGCATTATTGGAGTCACGCCGAGAAATGAGAAGATCGTCGCTGGGCATGTTGTGCTTGCCACTGGCGCATGGACACCCTACGCCGAGCAATGGTTACACGTTCCCATCCCGATCCGCCCACAACGCGGCCAACTGGCGACCGTTCGTTATCTCACACAGCCTCACCATATTGTGTTCTACAAAGACATCTATGTGACGCCAAAAGGTGAGCATGATGCACTAATTGGCGCGATCAATGACTACCCAGGCTTCGTGCAGACGACGACGACAGCAGCACTTGTACAGCTACTTACCCAGGGAAGCGAGGTGTTGCCAGCCGTAACATCAGCATCATTTGGCGCGATGCGCGCAGGGCTACGACCCCGCACGCCCGATAAGCTGCCCATCATCGGCCCGATCCCTGGCTGGGAAGGTATCAGCATCGCCGCAGGCCACAACAGCAATGGACTACTTCTGAGTGCTATCACAGGGGTGTCAATTGCCAGGTCACTCACTGGAGAAGAGCCTCCCTTCGACATGACGGACACTTTCTTAGCCCGATTTCTCGCACATGCTTAATCCTGCTCTTGTCATTTTTGGAACAGACAGTTTAAATTCGCAATGGACGCCATACCGAAGTAGCAGGTTCTTCTGGGTTGTTGCGACTGGATGTAGATGGTGACCACTGGAATTAGGATTTCTGCTTGCTATATGATAACTACCCAGACAGGTTTGGTATTCAGGCCAGCGCGCCACAATATGCAAGGCGTTCCCTTAACCGAAAGGCGCAGTCTTAAATTGACAGGCGAGGGATAGTATCAAACTCGCTGAGATTATTGTCCTTTCTGAATGTGCTAAGGTCGCGCGTCTTGACCAACTCTGCACTTGCTTCATGAAGCAAGTGCGTCCCTCACTGCCTGATCCAAGACATTTGCTGTCAATCCGTATTTCTGGAAAATATCCTCAGGCGAACCACCCTCAGCAAACGAATCACAAAGACAAACTGGGATGCACTTGGTTGGATAGTATGCACATACCTGTTCAGCGACTGCACTGTAAAGGCCGCCATAGATACTATGCTCCTCAGAAATGACAAGCCTGCGATACTGTTTTGCCAATTTCAGGATGAAGTCATGATCTATTGGCTTCACCGTATGGATAGCGGCGACAGCACAATCGATCCCGTCAAGGGCGAGTGATTCGCGTGCTAGCATTGCCTGATATGCCATAAGGCCCGAAGCAACAATGCAGCAGTCCGCACCGTCAGCCAACATCAAACCACGCCCGAATTCAACCGAAGCTGCGAGAGGCGTTATTTCCGGAGTCCCCCAACGACTGATGCGTAAATACGTCGGAGCCGTTTGGCTCACGACAGATGGTAAAAGCTCTCTAATCTGACGAGCATCTGCTGGCACTACGACCTGCATATTTGGTAAGCACCGCATGAGGGCAATATCCTCTACGGAAAAATGGCTTGAGCCATCTTTACCTACTGACACACCTGCGTGCGTTCCCACAAGAGTTACTGGCAGGCGGTTCAGCGCAATAGCATTACGAATGCTTTCAAAGGCCCGGCCACAAAGGAATATTGCAAAGGTACTGACGAGCACTTTGTATCCGCTCAAAGCGAGCCCAGCTGCTACCCCAATAAGGTTTTGTTCCTGAACCCCAACATTGATATATCTATCGGGAAATTGCTCTGCAAACGCCGCAACCCTAGTGGCTGGGGCGTTGTCTGCGTCAAGCACAACGAGATCGGGCTTGTTTGCCCCAAGCTTTAATAGCGCCTCCCCAAATATGTCCCGTTGGCAATCTATCATCTCGGTAACCCGCGCGCTAGAAGTTCGGCTCGTGCAGCTTGGTATTCTTCATTGTTCGGCGCGGTGCCATGCCATTTGAGAGTATTTTCCATGAAACTGACGCCTTTCCCTTTTACTGTCCGAGCGATCACAAGTCGTGGCCGGGTGTTCTGAGGAGCCTGCAATGCCTGGATCACTTCGCTCACTGTATGGCCGTCGATGCTGATTACTTCCCAACCGAAAGCAGTCCATTTCTCGCCCAACGGCTCGATCATCATGACGTTCTCAGTGGGGCCGGTATATTGGAGCCCGTTCCGATCAATGATGAATGTTAAATTTGAGAGGCCATTATGTGCTGCAAAAAGGGCTGCCTCCCAAACAATCCCCGCATCCATTTCGCCATCACTTAAGATCGCAAACACTCTGAATTTCTGCCATATTCCAGCGAGAGCCATGCCAGTTGCTATCGATGCTCCTAATCCAAGTGGCCCCGTCGATGCGTCTACGCCAGGCGTTCCAATCTTTGGATGTCCCTGAAGGTGGCTCCCGATTTCGCGAAAGTGAAGCAAGTCCTCCAAGGGAAAGAAACCGAGATCAGCAAGAGCCGCATATAATATTGGGCAAGCATGACCTTTTGACAGGATCAATCTGTCGCGGTGCTCCCAGAGCGGCTCAAGAGGCCGAACTCGGAGAATATAGAAATAAAGAGTTGCAACGATTTCTGCTACAGAGAATGCAGATGCTGGATGCCCAGACCCTGCACGATAGATCATTTCAAGCGCAGTCAGCCGAAGTCTGTTCGCCTTTCGAGCGAGTTCGACCTCTGAGAGTTGTGAACCATGTGCGAAGTCAGAATTTGCCATGTTGATACCAATGAGTCCGATCTAAGGGTGTTCAAGAGGATCAATCTTGCCTTCACAAGCAGATGATTCGACAACCGTATGCTGACTCTGCACCTAGTTTAATACTATTGCGTAAATAATGCAACAGTGTTAAACTGACTACCAGCCCATGCGAGTTCGCGAGTGGCCTGTCCGAAAGGATGATATGTCGGTGGAAAAAAGGTCTGAGGAAATCGAGCTAGTGATCGTTTCCAACCGTAGCGCCATTGACTTTGTGTGGCATTCCAGTACATGGCAAGCGCAACCAGCTACGAGCGCCCTAGCCATCATGTTGGAGCCGCTCGTGCGAAGAGTGCGAAGCACATGGTATAGCTGTGTGGCGGAGCCAGATGACGCTGTTGAGCAACGAAGCCTGCTGTATCACTTGGCATCGAAGCGGATCAAGTCACTCATGCAGGTCGTCCCTGTGCCTATCGCCGCCACTACTTATGAGGCATACTATGGGCAGATTAGTAACGAAGTATTATGGATGCTTCAACATGGCATTGAAGAGCCTGACAACTACGCGAACCTCGCAAGTAGCCGCTATCACGCCTGGACTGAAGGATATGTACAAGTAAATCTTGAGATTGCTTCAGCAATTGCTGATTCGACAACCTCACCGAGGGCGTTCTTGGTTCATGACTATCATCTCTATCTGCTTCCTAGTCTCTTGCGACAGGCTTTTCCAGGGATTCCAATACTGCACTTTACACACATCCCTTTTCCAAAGCCAGAAATACTTCGTTGGCTTCCTGAGATATGGCGCAGCGCCATTTTGTGCGGCTTGTTAGGGGCTGATGTAGTTGGGCTTCAGACAGAAGCGGATGCCGAGAACTTTATGCAATGCTGCCACGACTTTCTAGGGAAAAACATAGACGCTACCTCAAAGGTGATCTGGCTACCAGGGAACCGCCACATACAAGTACGCGCCTATCCTGCTAGTGTGAACCCTCAAGAGGTGAATAGCGTATTACAATCGGATGATGCCAGATCTGCCGAAAAGCGTTTTACTGATAACCACATCAGGCAAACGATTGTACGCGTTGATAGGCTGGATCCGGCTAAGAACCAAGTCACCGGTTTTCTTGCGTTCTCACGTTTACTGGAGCAACACCCAGAATTTCGAGGTCAGGTTCGTTTTCTGGCTTTTCTGGTGCCTTCACGAACAAATTTGAGCGCATATCAAGCCTATCGGGATAAAGTAAACCGCGTTGTAGAAGAGATCAACGCGAGATACGCGCGCGAGGGAGAGCCTGCGCCAATCCAGGTCTTCTACGAGAATAACCGTGTCCAAGCCTTGGTTGCGATGCAACATAGTGATGTGATGTTTGCAAACTCACTAGCAGACGGAATGAACCTTGTTGTGAAAGAATGGGCAATCGTGTCGACACGGCCTGGCGTACTCGTCCTCGCTAACACAGTTGGTGTGGCTCAGGAAGCGCGTGAGGCAGCACTTCTCGTATCACCCCAGGATGTCGAAGGCACCGCTGAGGCACTCGCACACGCCCTCGTCATGCCAGATGCTGAAAGGCATATCCGGCTAGGTCTCATTCGCACACGCGTCAGAAGCTGGACTGCAACGGACTGGTTGACTGCCCAACTTGACGACTTGGGATTGAAATCAGTGTCCGCCCAGTTAAAATAAACTATCCCTGACCGTGTAATTCGGATCAGCTATGACATCAAGAGCATTGTCCAAGATACCTAACCACCATCTTATTGATGGCAAAGGAACGAAGCGATGAATAAGGTTTTTCTCTCCTACCGACGGCGTGATATACCTCAAACAACTGGGCGTATATATGACAGACTAAAGAGCCGATATGGCAAAGAGCAAATCTTCAAAGATGTGCAATCCTTACCTGCAGGAGCAAATTTTCGTGAGTACATTCTTAAGGCTCTCAAACAGTGTACTGTACAGCTAGTGATTATTGGGCCGAATTGGCTCAATGCTGTAGATGACGATGGCAAGCCTCGCCTCTACAACCCAGACGACACCGTGCGCCTCGAAATAGAGGTCGCGATGGAGCACGGTATTCTCATCATCCCAGTTCTCGCAGATGGAGCCGTCATGCCACATGCGGAGCAGCTCCCACCTAGCTTGGCACCGTTGGTTTTCCATCATGCCCTTCCGATCAGGGTAGATCCTGACTTCGACGTCGATATTGAGAACCTGTTCGTCGAGATCGAAAATCAAGGCGAAGTTCGCTACGTACCCGGATGGCAAGTCTACCCAAACGTGAACGACGCCCAGTTTGTAAGCGATATCGAATCGCTTGCTACGCGTACCAATGAACTCACTATCATTGCTCCAGCAGGCTTTATCATGCAAGGCAATATTCATGATATTGTCCTTCGCCGTGCGCAGGCTGGTGAATTGACGGTTACATTGTGTTTTGGCAACCCCTTCTCGCCACACCTACGGGATCGGCTGATTGAAGAGGAGCGGGCGACGAGCAAACCAGATATTGGCCTTGGCGGCATCATACGTCGTGTTGAGAACATGCTTGACGAGATGGGGGAGCTTACGAATGTACGAATCCTTCTCTTCGATAACTATCCAACCATGTGCATCATGAACTTCGATGATCGCTATGCCTTTTATCCACTAGGTTACAGGACATTAGGCAACCGATGTCCCGTAATTGCAGATGATGTCAGTTCCCAACTTGGTCGGTTCCTGCAGACTATGTCTCAGTTAATCTTGGCAGACGCAGTTGAGGCACAAGAAATATTTCGGGTCAGATATTATAAAGCGCATGACACGAATTTTCTTAGACCCACCAATATCTGTACAGTTGAGATTCAGGGTGTTCTCGATCCAAGCTCAGCCTTTTCGCATACAGCAAAGCAATGGTTTGGGAATCAAAATGCACAAAGTATTGGGGTGCCAGAAACCGTGGAGGATGATCGAGTTTTTCTTCAGTCACACCTGAGCGGTCTAACAAATGAACCATATGTGACGCTGACCGATACCATGTTTTTTGATGCTCGTCAACTCCCTTCTCTTGTGCTAGAGGTACAGCAGATCGCCTCACTCATGCACACAGTCCCACTCAATGTGGATTGTGTGTCCTCAAGGGAGTCCTGGGCAGATGAATATGCGCTCATGTGCTTAGATGCTTCAGGGGTTTTAGAATCACTTGACGCAGAACTCGCAGCGAGGATTAGGCCACGCGCGCTAGGAAGTCAATTCACGTTAGGTGCCAGTGAACACAATATCAACACTATGCTGGACGAACGTGCGAAACTGATGCTTGATCTCTACCAGACGCCGTATGTCTTCTCTCGACATCGACCAAGAATCAGGCTCGGCAGAGTAAAATCAGAGCTAACGGAGCAAGATCGCCATAGGCTCGACCATATCACCGCCAGCTACTTTCGCGAGTATCTCGACGAAGGCAAGCAAATCAGTGTTAGTCATCTCTGCGTTCGGCACAGGCCTATTGGATCCCTGGCGTGGGAGCGGGTAGTTAGTGGTGAACTTATCAAACTTTCGCAGTAGACCGACAGAATCGCGCAAGCTTAGCAATGCAGCCTTATGAGAGGAGCATCCAGTAGTATGGAGTACGCATCGGTGGCTAACACAATATTGTGCGTTGATCTCGGTTCGACGGACTTTAAATGTGCGATCATCGTCGTCGCAAATGGGTCGTATCCTTCGATCAAGAAAGTGATTCGGTTACGTGTCAATCTAGCGTCATGGCCGGTAGAAGAGGCAACAGAACGCTTAGAGGAATCAATCACCCGCATCTGTGAGATAATGAGGCAAGTTGCCAGCGAAGCATCTCCCCAAGTGGCATCTCTTACTGGTGTGCGTGAAGGTCTCGCGTTAATCCACCCGGATGGCAGTCTCATACGTGCAGTAAGTAACGCCGAGGCGATATTATGGCAAACCCGCTTTGGCAATAATTGGATCGTTGCTGTCGCGGAAGCGGAGAGAGCTAGTGAGTGGCTAGCTGCATCTTTGCAAGGTTGGTTGGCATTTACGCTCACGGGCACTCTATCTATTACAGAGTGTGAAACTCGTTCCTGGCTCGTCGATATGGAGACTGGCTCTGAGGAGGCATCAACTGCCCTTGGCGTTTCTCTGCCTCCGGTTGTACCAATAGGCGCTACAATCGGACGATCTTCGATGGTGGGCGATGTGCCTGTACTCATCGCGGGAACTGATGAATGTGCCAGCCATTATGGAGTTGGTTTAGGTCATGGAACTGGAACTGAACTTGGAACCGGAACATACTGGAGTTTAAGCCGAGCGGTGCCAACGTCTGGGTATACGCCAGGAAAACGTGTGAGAATAGTTCCTGCTATGTCGCCATATCCGGCAATTGCATCCTTTGTTGGATACCACTGGGGCGAGTACATTCTCGAAATTCTTGAACATCGACAGCCGATCGTAAAAGAAAACCTCCCAATCTGGGGAGCAAGCAAATTCATCTCCGGGCTCCGTGAGGGCCGCGTTACAACACGTGAGCAAGCGATAGCGTTCATTTGCGAAGATCTCCTTGAAGCATGTCAAATGCTACCCGAGCCGCCTGACGGAAGCAAGTCAGAACTCGTTGTGCATGGCGGCGGTCTAGCACAAAACAATGTGGCCAGGGAGGTGGCCGGAACCTTAGGCTGGAGACCATATTACATGATCGATGATCCAACGTTAGTGGGCAGTGCTCTCGTAGCAGTTCGGGGGCGTCATACTAATTTCACTTCGGTTCTTGGCACTTCGTGATCCGTTTAGGCTTCCAGGAGAGCAACATCGCGGAGCAGATCTGTTCAGGTCTCTGCTGTAAGTCAGCAGAGTTCGGTGCCTAGGCCTTGTTGGAGGGCAACGTTTATGACCCCACACCGATTCCACAGTTGCTTGCCCAGATTCCCCTATGGGAGCGCTGGTCGGAGATAAAGGCTAACTTTCCTACCCGTTGGCCACTCATGCCTGAGAGGAGCTATATATTCGCCTGCTCCCTCGGAAACGCAAGAATATGTGTCCTGCGAGGCAGGATACGGCAAGACTCTTTTGACTGCTCCCCTGACTGTCGTTCACCGAGATGGTACTTGACCAGTTCAAGAGCATCTCTCGGATCGAGGATTCTCGGTACGGCAATCCTACCTATTTAGAGCGTGTTAGGGACTTGAGGTTGATAGGTGATACGATGTGAGTATGAACACTCGCATTCCCTATCCCAGTGACGTGAGCGACGACGAATGGGCGTTCGTCGCTCCCTCTGTGACCTT
>Ga0070737_10006288_pt1 | contig 10941 bp, 4 predicted proteins | sample Coa_R1_10_FD_66438 | JGI IMG/M metagenome (GOLD analysis project Ga0070737, IMG submission 66438) | Surface soil microbial communities from Centralia Pennsylvania, which are recovering from an underground coalmine fire - Coalmine... | ecosystem: Environmental > Terrestrial > Soil > Unclassified ...
CTGCTCGAGCGGATTAGCCGCCGGAGCATAGGGCGGCAGAAAGGACAGGCCGATGCAATGACCCCAACGCTTCAGGTCGTCCCGAACCTTGCGCCAATGCTCCGGAACCTGAAAGACCGCGGCGTCACAAAGTACGTAGATGACCGTGTAGCCGCAGAAGCGTCGCCGCAACGCGTCGAGGTGGGCCAGGACCCACTGCGGTCGGGGCCTTACCCCCACTTGAATGGTACTGTTCACCTTGGACCAAGCCTATCTTTCGTTCAAGGCCAGCTGCGACATCAACCACGCTCGCTACCGCATGGAGTTATTTAGTAGACCTTTCCTTCCCCCTGGTGAGGGAGGGTTCGGGCACTTCTACTCCCCTACCCCCACCTTGTCGCGTGTGGCGTTCAGGCTGTCGAGTAGTTGTCGGTCGGGCACGGCGTCGCGGAAGGAAGTCGCGGATGGTGACGAGGGTAGGGTGATCTTCTTTCGTTATTCCCAAGCGAAGAGCGGTTTGGTGGTGTGGATGCACCTAGTATTTTTCGGTGGCGAAAAGAGCCAGCTTACAGCGCAAAAATGATCGCCCGTAGGGAGGGATCAGGCTCACTCCTTATCTCCACAACTCTTGACAATACCTCGAAAAGTCTGGACACCACGAGGAGCAACACGGGAACAGGCAATTCGAGCTGTTCGCAGCGGGCACGGTTACGAACCGGAAGTGTGAGCGACAAGGGGTAACCGTCGCTTACACTTTCGGTTCGTAATCGTGGCATCCGTGTTGCTATTGCCACTCAGAACTGATCGAGCCAGAAGTGGAAGCCGCGATAATATTTTTGTGGCACGTACCACTCATAGCGCCAATGCGGCTCTAAAAAGGGCGGATAGGCCATGTAGGCTGGCGGCCGCACGTAGGGTTCGCCGGGACGTTCCGGCCACGGACAACTCTCGGTCGGCCAATAGTTGTGCGGGTAGTAGTAGTACGGGTAGTACCAAAACTTGCCCAGGTTGTAATCAACGGCGCGTGCAGGGGCGTAGTAGCCGATCGGCGGCGGCGGCGTGACGGCGATGGCGCCGATGCCGATGTTGCCGACAACTCCCACTCCGCCTCCGCCGGCAGCGCCGCCGCCGCCGGGCGGGATGGCTCCTGGCGGCCCGGGAACTCCGGGTTGCGCAGCCGGGCCGCCTGGTGGCGGGGGCGGAGGCGGCGGTTGTACGGCCTGACCGCCGGCCATTGCCGCGCCGGCGCGGTCTTGGGCCTGCGCCGGAATAGCGGCGGCCAGCCAGAGCGGCAAAGCAAGTAACAAGACCGATCCGGCCAATGTGATGCGCTGCATGGTCGCTGTCCTCCTTGACGGGACGGTAGGTTCTCCTCTGGCACTATACCCGCTAAGTGACCGCCATGCGGCGACAAAACCGGCGATCGGCCATAAAAAAACGTTAGAAACATCCGCAGGTAGGACTTTGTCTCGCTATAGCGATTGTGCCACGGCTGCCATAGCCAGGACACACGCCGATGAGAAACGATCATGGATTCTTTTCAGTTTTACGACAATCCGTTAGTGACACGTTACGCCAGCCGCGAGATGGCCGAACTGTGGGGACCGCGGCGGAAATTCATCACCTGGCGGCGTCTTTGGGTGGCGTTGGCCGAAGCCGAGCACGAGTTGGGGCTGCGCGCCGACGACGGCGTCACACCGCGCATTCGGCCGGAACAAATCGAACAACTCCGCGCCCATGTCGAGGACATTGATTTCGCGCGGGCAGCAGAATACGAACGCCGACGCCGCCACGATGTCATGGCCCACATCGACGCTTACGGCGAAGTCTGCCCCGAGGCCCGCGCCATCCTCCACCTCGGCGCCACCAGCTGTTATATAACCGATAATACCGATCTTATATTGATGCGCGAGGGGCTGTATCTGCTGCGCGATCGTCTGGTCGGCGTCATCGACGCGCTGGCGCGCTTTGCCGCCCGGTGGCGCGATCAGGCCACGCTTGGTTTCACACATTTCCAGCCGGCTCAGCTCACTACCGTAGGCAAACGTGCCTGTTTGTGGTGCTACGATTTTGTTCTCGATCTGTATGAACTGGAGCATCGCCTGCAAACGCTGCACTTCCGCGGCGTCAAAGGCACCACCGGCACACAAGCCAGTTTCCTCGCCCTGTTCCGCGGCGATCATGAGCGTGTGCGGCAGCTCGATCGTCTCGTTGCCCGCAAGATGGGCTTCGATTCGGTCTATCCCGTCACCGGCCAAACCTATTCGCGCAAAGTCGATAGTCAGATCCTCGATACGCTGTCCGGCTTGGGCCAGACTGCCCACAAGTTCGGCACCGATTTGCGTCTGCTGGCCCATCGCCAGGAGATCGATGAGCCGTTCGAGCCGGAGCAAGTTGGTTCTTCAGCAATGGCATATAAGCGCAATCCAATGCGGGCCGAGCGGATGTGCGGCCTGGGGCGGTTCCTGATGACGCTGCCGGTCAGCGCCGCCCAGACAGCGGCAACGCAATGGCTAGAGCGCACGCTGGACGACAGCGTCAATCGCCGTCTGACACTGCCGCAAGCGTTCCTGGCCGCCGACGCCGTGCTGCGCTTGGCGCTGAATATCACAAACGGCCTGATCGTCCATCCAGAGGTGATCGCACGTCATGTAGCCGCCGTTCTGCCGTACATGGCGACAGAAAACATCTTGATGGCGGCGGTGGCGCGGGGCGGCGACCGCCAGCAGATCCACGAGTGCATCCGCCGTCACAGTCACGCAGTCACGGCCGCCCTGAAAGCAGGTGCGGACAAAAACGATCTTTTAGATCGTTTGAAAGCAGATCCCTTGCTGGCAGGCGTAGATTTCGCAGCAGTCCTCGATCAAAGCCAGTTCATCGGCCGCGCTCCACAGCAGGTGGAGGAATTTCTCACCGAACAGGTCGAGCCGATCCGCCAGCGTTACCCCCATCTGCTCGGGCAAACCGCCGAGGTGAGCGTGTAAGCGTTCCACGATCACACCAGAATGGCTTTGATTACTGTGCCATGAACATCCGTTAAACGATAATAGCGTCCCTGGAAGCGATAGGTGAGCCGCTCGTGATCAATGCCGAGCAGATGGAGAAGGGTCGCCTGCATATCGTGGACGTGAACGGGATCTTCGATGACGTTGTAGCCGAACTCGTCGGTGGCGCCGTAGGTCAGACCCGGTTTGACACCGCCGCCGGCCAACCACATTGTAAAGCAACGGGGATGATGATCGCGGCCATAATCGGTGGCGGTCAGCTTGCCCTGCGAGTAGTTGGTTCGTCCGAACTCGCCGCCCCAAACGACGAGCGTATCATCGAGCAGACCGCGTTGTTTCAGGTCGGTGAGCAGGGCATAGCAAGCGCGGTCTACGTCCTTGCACTGGCGGCGGATGCCGTGGGGCAAGCCGCCGTGATGGTCCCAGCCGGGATGATAAAGTTGGATAAAACGCACATCGCGCTCGGCCAGCCGCCGCGCCAAGAGACAATTGGCCGCGAATGTGCCCGGCTGTCGTGCTTCGGGACCATACAGCTCGAAGGTACGACTCGGTTCTTTTGCCAGATCCATTACCTCCGGCACGCTGATCTGCATGCGATAGGCCATCTCGTACTGGGCGATGCGTGTGGCAATCTCCGGATCGCCCGTTTGCTCCTGTTGGAGTGCATGCAATTCGGCCAGGCGATCGAGCATCTTGCGACGACTTTCTCGACTAATCCCATCGGGATTGTCGAGATAAAGCACCGGCTCTTTACCGCTGCGGAACTGCACGCCCTGATGCGTGCTGGGCAGGAACCCATTGCCCCATAAACGCGCATACAATGGTTGATCAATGCGATCCTTGGAAATCAACACGACGAAGGCCGGCAAATTTTCGTTGGCACTGCCGAGGCCATAGCTGAGCCATGCTCCCATACTTGGTCGTCCCGCCAGCTGTGAGCCGGTCTGGAAGAAGGTGATGGCTGGATCGTGGTTGATCGCCTCGGTATACATCGATTTGACGAAGCACAGCTCATCGACAACTTTTGCCGTCCACGGCATCAACTCGCTGATCCACGCTCCACTCTTGCCGTGGCGGGCGAACTTGAAGATGGAGCCAGCCAAAGGCAATGTCGCTTGATGCGCCGACATACCGGTCAGCCGTTGTCCCATGCGGACGCTGGCCGGCAGATCTTGACCGTTCATCTTGTTGAGCAGCGGCTTGTAATCGAACAAGTCATGCTGCGATGGCCCGCCGCTCATAAACAGGTAGATGATGCGCCTGGCCTTGGGCGGATGATGCGGTGCTTTCAGGACGCCCTGCAAAGGGGCAGCCACGACATCACGTCCTATCAGGTACCACAGGGCGGCAGTGCCAAGGCCCATGCCGCAGTGGCCAAGGAAAGTGCGGCGATTCAGGCTTAGGAGCGAGAAGTTGTTCTTAACCATGATGGTCTAGCTCCGCAAATAAATCCGGCAAAGGCAGCGTAAATCCCGGCAACACGAAGTCGCCATCGCGCATGTCGACTGCAGCCAGGTAGCGACGGCGCATGCCTTTCTGCCGTTGAATGTCGATTACGTCCGGCACAGCGGTCGTGCCAGGGAAAGGCCGGAAGCGAAGGCGCTCTCATGGAACTCCGCTGAGCCGATCCAGCAGATCAGCAACCATCTTGAGCGAAGGAGAAAGCGCAGACATAGTTGCCCTCCACTTCGCCGTTAGGATTCAACGCCGCATCATGGCTTCATCGTGATTGAGTACAGTCAGCGCCACCACGGTGCTGGCTGCTAGTTCTACACTCTCGAGTTTCGCATCCGTTTTCCCATCGCCCACAGCCAGGAGCTTTGCCGCCGCTTGCGGATCAGCCCTGAATAACTTCTTCTGTTCGGCGAGTAAACGTGCAAGAATGTTCACTTCCTTATCCGTTGCTTTTCGTCCTGTCACGGTTCGGAACCCCCAGGCGACCTGCTCTGTTGCTGTGTGGCCGCCTTCCTTCAGCATCCGTTGACCGAGGAAGCGTGCTGCCTCGACGATCTGCGGATCGTTCAAGAGCGCCAGCGCTTGCAGCGGCGTGCTGGTGTTCTGGCGGCGGACGAGGCAGACATTGCGTTCGGCAGCGTCAAACGTGACCAGCGCCGGATGCGGTACCGTGCGTTTCCAGAACGTATATAAGCTACGGCGATAGAGGTCAGGGCCGCGGCTACGGTCGTAGCGCGGCGAACCCATCGCCACCGACCACAACCCCTCCGGTTGGTACGGTTTGACGCTGGGACCGCCGATTTTGTCCGTGAGCAGGCCGGAGACGGCCAACGCCTGATCGCGCACCATCTCTGCCGTTAGTCGGCGAACCGGAGCGCGTGCCAGCAATTGATTGCTGGGATCACGCACCCGCAGCTCAGGATGGACGTGTGAGGATTGCCGATAGGTCGCGGACAAGGCTATCGTCTTGAGCAAGCGTTTCACGTCCCAACCGTGATCGACGAAATCGCGGGCCAGAAAATCGAGCAGTTCTGGATGCGTCGGCGGCGTGCCCTGACTGCCGAAATTATCACTGGTTTCGACAAGCCCCTTGCCGAACATCATCTGCCAGAAGCGATTGACAGCGACGCGCGCCGTCAGCGGATGATCGGGAGCAAACAGCCAGCGAGCCAGGCCAAGACGATTGCGCGGCTGATCGGCAGGAAACGGCGGCAGCGCGGCCGGCGTGTTCATCGACACGCGCTCACCAGGAGCATCGTAGGCGCCGCGCTTGAGGATAAACGCTGGCTTCGGTTTGGCCATCTCTTCCATAACCATCACTTCAGGGATCGGCTGGATCGTTTGATTTTCTTGTTGTCGCAGGGCGTGCAATTCTTCGCGGAGTTTAAGAGCCGGTTCGTGAACTGTAGCCAGGAAGTAATCGAAAAGCTGATCGCGTGATGCGGCTTCCGTTCGGCCCGCGAGTTGAGCCGCTTCCAATGCTGTTAGTTCTCGATTAAAGATGCGCAATTCATCGACCTGACCACCCTTGAAGCCGTTGTCGCGGAAACGAAAACCGAGCGCCAAATTCGGCTCGCCGCCTTCGTAGGTGATGTCCTTGAATAAGCCATCACGGACAACTTCCAGCTCGGCCGGAACGCCATCGATATAGATGCGAACACCGGCGGCACGGCTGGAGCCATCGTAAGTCACGGCCACATGCGTCCATGTGTTGATGGGAAGCGCTTTCTTGGTGATGACCTTGAGCGAGTTGCGCGGCCACATATGATGCAGACCGAAGGCAACCCGCCCTCGCTCCAGTAACAATTCGTAGCCGCGGCTGCCGGCGTCGATGGCTGCCTTGCTGTGATGCACCACCACGAAGCGCGGTGCCTGCGACGGCGCGCGAACCCATAAACTTAGCGAGAACGGATCGACACGCGAGAAATGGCCGAGGTTGGGGAAGTGGAAACCGTTCTCGCCGTTCAGCTCGACAGCATTGCCCCTCTTGCCGGGGACGAGTTTCGGTCCCTCGATGGCGTGGGCCGGTTTCTTCGTATCGGCGCTATTGACGATCTGGTTTTGCTTTATTTCGTCGAAGGAAAAAGAACCAACCAGGCCTGGCACGGGTAAATATTTTGGACGCTGACGCAGCCATTCGGCGAAGGCCGGCTGCGCCTTGGCGCGCTCCTCATCGAGCAGTTTTTCTTTTTCGCAAATGCGACGGCGCAGCTCGGCGAGCTTGGCGTCTGTGGTGGCGTCGGACAACAGCAGCGTCGGTACGGGCATGGCGTTGGTGAAAAACGTCGTTTGCCCTGATTCATCGATGTTCTGAAAGAAAGCGAAGAGCGAGTAATAATCCTTCTGCGTCAGCGGGTCATACTTGTGATCGTGGCAGCGCGAGCAGTCGAGTGTCAGGCCGAGGAACGCCGTGCCGAAGGTGTTAACGCGATCAACGACGTAGGCGACGCGAAATTCTTCTTCGACGATACCGCCCTCCTCGTTCTGCATATGCAGGCGGTTGAAGGCGGTGGCCAGGCGCTGTTCTTTGGTCGCACCGGGCAACAGATCGCCGGCCAGCTGCCAGGTGACGAACTGATCGTAAGGCATGTTGCGATTGAAGGCGCCGATGACCCAATCGCGCCACGGCCACATGGCGCGATAGCGGTCCATCTGATAGCCGTGCGTATCAGCATAGCGGGCCAAATCGAGCCATTCGCTGGCCATGCGCTCGCCATAGTGCGGCGAGGCCAGCAGGCGATCAACGACCTTCTCATAAGCGTCCGCTGATTCATCCGCGCGGAAGGCGTCTAGCTCGGCAAGAGTTGGCGGCAGGCCAGTCAGATCCAGTGTCACGCGGCGCAGCCAGGTTGCTCGCGACGCTTCCGGCGACGGTTGCAATCCTTCTCGTTCCAGACGTGCGAGGATGAAAGCATCAAGATCGGTGCGTACCCAATCATGTTGGCGGGTGGAGGGGATCGGCGGACGACGTGGCGGCTCGAAAGCCCAATGCCGGCCCCATTTTGCCCCTTCGTCCACCCATTTTTTGAGTAAATCGATCTGTTTAGATGTTAAATTGCGGTTCGATTCCGGCGGCGGCATACGCTCGTCCTCGTCCGCAGTGATACGGCGAATCAATTCGCTGGCTGCGCTGTTGCCGGGAACGATAACCGATTTGCCCTTGCGACGACGGAACGCTCCTTCCTTGGTGTCGAAGCGCAGGTTGGCCTTGCGTGCCTTGGCATCGGGTCCGTGGCAGTGATAACACTTATCCGAGAGGATCGGCAGAATATCACGGCGGAAATCTACCTCGGCGGCAGGACTTGCTTGATGCAATAGCGCAGCGAGAACGAGGCCAGTGAAAAACAACGAATAAAATCCTTCTCTGATGAAGGGAATCATGGGTGGGTATCTCTTTCCTATTTTATTTAATGTATTATTCGGCCGTGGACTTGTCTCTGTCGCATGGCCGTAGGCGAATCTTCAAGCGGCAACCGACAGCCTGAGCGTACTTTCGCTTGTACCTCTTTTATCCGTTCGCGGGTAGTTTTCAACTCCTTGGCCGGCATCTTGGCGAACTTCTTCGCAAAGGCATGAAGCATCAGGATTCACCGCCGGGTCGGGGGCAGAAGAATATCCGGCCCATTCCTTCTTGTGGACCTCAAGCGCAGGCGATGTCACAGCAGCGATTGCCAGATCGATTCGTCTGGATGCGGTATTGTATCGCTCTGAAGTTCAGGTGCCTGTCGCCTGGTTTTCTTTTCTTGCTTCTCGACAGTCTTTGGGACAGCAAGACTATCCCAAAGACTCACACCGTGATTTCGCAGGAATATCGCGCGTATCAATCTGATTTAGCCGCAATAAAGACCTTCAACGGCTCAATCCAGTGTTTGAGATCGGCATTGTAGAAGAGATAGGCCCGGCTGGCAGGACCGCTGTATTCGCCGGGGATACGGCAAATCAGGTCGATGGATACATCAATTTTCTGATCGGGAGCGAGATCACGCCAGTACAGGACCAGTTCGCGGCCGCGGATCTCGAAGGCGCTGACGAGCGGGCGTTGTCCGTCACTGGGAGAGCGCGTGTAGTCCTTGAGCTGCTTCATGTCCTCCGGGATGGCCAGACCGCCGGGTAAGCCGAGGATGGCCACGGCCATGCCTTGGCCCTTGCCGCTGGCGTTCTCGACATGGACGTTCAGGTGCACGGTTTCGCCCTCGAGAGCCTGGGTGCGGTCGAGTTTCGCCGCCAGCTGCACCGGGCAGTTAGCAGCACTGGCGGGTTGGCGCGTTTGATATGACCAGGTCAGCGTATAGGGGAAGACGTTGTTGCCGGTGATCTCGATGCGGAGGGTGTTTGGGCCGGGTTTGAGAGTGCTCTCGGCGTCGGGGACAGTCAGGGTCAATGCCTCGGTAGCACCGGCTGCGAACGGCAGAGAGGCGACTTGCTTACCGCTGACGAACAGACGCAACTCACCCGATTCTATCATCTTCTTGTTGGCCTTGGTATAGAGCACCAATGCCTTGAGCGCCAGGATGGTCGATTGCGTGGAACCGAAGCCGCCGTAGCCACCACGCTGTTGACCGAGCCAGTGGATCGCTTTCTGAATATTGGCGTGGAACGCGCCAGGGTTAGCCTTCAGCCAGGCTAACAGCGCCAGCGACGTGGTTTCGATCTGCAAATCGCGGCCGCCAGAGCCGGTGATGCTCGTTTGCTCGGCGTCGAGATGACCGTCGGTGTTCTGCAAATCGCGGACTTTTTTCAGCAATGCCAGGGCATCAGCCGTCTTGGCCCGATTAATAAGACTATTGGCGACAAGAGAGAGAAAATAAGGATCTTTCGACGTTTTCGCCTGTTCGTGGAGGGCGCTCAGTTCCTTGACGACATCATCATCGTTGCTGCTCTCCGTCAGCGCCCAGACGATGTAGGCGTTGGTGATGTTCTGAGGAGCACGGCCAAAGGTATCCAGAGCGCGCGGATTGCGTTTAAAGCCGCCCTGGCCATCGCGTTGATGAAGCAGATATTGACGCGTCCGCTCCAGCATGGACGGATCGACCTCGCGGACGCGAGCCATGTCGCGGAACTCCATCAGACCGTAAGCTGTCAACGCCTCGTGGGCCGGGGCCGTGCCGCCGAACCACTCGTAGCCTGCTTTCTTGCGCTCGACCGGATTCAGACACTCAAAAGAAAGCAACTTTTGATAGCCTCTATCGAGCAATTCCAAAGCGCGGCGCTCAATTTCGGGCTGAGTCTGATTGCTTTCCCGCAGGTACTGCAAGACAAGTATATTGGGATAGGTGCTTGACGAAGATTGCTCGAAACAACCATTGGGATCACGCAGCAAGGCTTCCAGTCCCTTTTGCAGATCAGCCAGGAGAGAGGGATAGACCTGGACCTGACATTTCAGTGTACCCTTGATCCACGTTTCGGGCAGCACAATTTCTTGGGTTGCCGTCTTTTCCAGCATATCGCTATGCGAACCGACGATGGGAAATCCCTCCGGCACGATGCGGAAGGTGGTGCGAACGCTATCGGCAGGGAAGCCATTGGCCTTGCCGGTGAAGATCAACGTGGCGGCGCCTTCCGGAACGGCGGGCTGGAAACGATACAGTTTGCGGAGGGTGGTATCGGCTGGCGTCGATATTTCGGCAGTCCCGGCACCTTCGAGAAGCGACAGGTTCGCATGTTCGGTAATAGAGATACGTGCCGTGCGCGATTCGGGTGTGTTGTTGGCAATGGCCAGCGGCACGTCGATTTTGTCGCCGGCGCTGACTTCCAGCGGCGTACGGGGTTGCACCGTGAAAGGCAGACGCGAGGTGAGAACCTGGCTGGCTGCGCCGAGCCGACCATCCAACGTGTGCGCGAATGCCGTCACCTCGAAAGCACCCAGCGAATCGCACAGATCGAACGATACTTCCGCCTTGCCGCCCGGCAGCAGGAGGACGGGATGCCAGTACAGCGTCTCGGCGAAATCGTGACGTTCCTCGGCGGAACCATCGGCGCGCACATGCTTGTACTCACGCACGATCATGGGCTGCCCAGCGGGCAGAGGGCCTCTGGGCATGTCTGACAAGGGTTGTGCCAGACGTTTGGCGAAACCTCTGTCTCGTTGCTCGGCTTGCTTGGCCTGCGCGGGAAGATGTTGCGGTACGATTGCGTCCTTGCCTTTCCCGGCGGCTCGATGGACACCCCCACTCCGTTTGTCCATCGCCAGAGGGCGTGCCCTTCCTGGCGCTTCCCCAAGATGCATCTCAGCAGCGGCCTTGAGTTCGGCTGGCGCGGCTTTCGCACCGCCTGGAATTGGTCGGTTTTCACGCTCCGTTAATTGCACAATTGGCTCATCACCGGAGCGCTGCGGCGACGGGTTCCACAAAGACACTTGCGCCAGCAGCAAGGCCATTGCTACACATGCAGCTGTAGCAGCGTAATACGGCAGAGCGCGGGCCAGGCGGTGCAACAAAGCCACGAGCAGGCATGCCAGCGCCGCCAATACCAAGATCGCTTCGACGGTCGGCCCGCCTATCCG
>Ga0070737_10006293_pt1 | contig 10932 bp, 8 predicted proteins | sample Coa_R1_10_FD_66438 | JGI IMG/M metagenome (GOLD analysis project Ga0070737, IMG submission 66438) | Surface soil microbial communities from Centralia Pennsylvania, which are recovering from an underground coalmine fire - Coalmine... | ecosystem: Environmental > Terrestrial > Soil > Unclassified ...
AAAATGGGCGCCATGCACAACATAGCCTGCGGGTAGCGCGCCAGTGGTAGATAGCGGCCAGCGCGCCCACAGCGACAGCAACACGACAAGTTGTGCTACACTTTCTTATAGAGAACGCGGCCACATGCGCACAGTGGCGCGTGTCGGCGGACTTGATATGTATGTAGTGACGTATAGTGACGTGTGTAGTGTCGCGCACGGCGTACAGCCCACAAACAAATGAAAGGCAGAGAAAGAGCAACAGTATGGGATGGTTTGGAAACTCACGGGACGCGCAGCGACAGAGCGCGAACACAGGCCCAACAGCCGCCGAGATTGAGGCGCTCGACCCCTACTCTCGCACGGTGGTCGGGGTGGTCAATAAAGTTGGCCCGGCGGTGGTGCAGGTGGGCGTGACAAAGGCCGTGCGCACGCCGGGAAGTGTGATGGCCCGGCTGGCGGAGGGCGCCGGTTCGGGCGTCATCTTCACACCGGATGGCTACATCCTGACAAATCACCATGTGGTAGATGGCGCCCGGCGCATTGTGGTGACGCTCGCCGACGGACACGACCTGAGCGCCGATGTGGTAGGCTTTGACCCCGAAACCGATGTCGCGGTGTTGCGCGTGCAAACTGAGGCGGGGCGGCCTCTCCCGGCGGCGCAGCTTGGCGATTCAGATAAACTGCTCGTCGGACAACTTGTCGTGGCAATTGGTAGCCCGGCGGGTCTGCAAAGCACCGTCACCACAGGTATCGTCAGCGCGCTCCATCGCACATTGCCCGGCTACGGTGGCCGATTGATCGAAGACATCATCCAGACCGACGCCGCTGTGAACCCAGGCAACTCCGGCGGACCGCTGATGAACTCCAAGGGCGAGGTGATCGGCATCAACGTCGCTATCCTGCAACAAACACAGGGCCTCTCGTTCGCTATCCCCATTAACACAGTCAAGTGGATCGCAGGGATGATTATGCGAACGGGCGAGGTGCGCCGCGCAGTGATCGGCATCGCCGGGCAAGAAGTGGCGCTGCCGCAGTCAATTCGCCGCGCTTTGCGTATCGAAAAGCCGACGGCGGTGGGCGTGGCGGGCGTCACTCCGGGCGGCCCGGCGCAACGCGCGGGCATCCAAACGGGCGATGTCATCTACAAACTGGACGATCACCCGGTCACCACAGTTGACGACATACGCCGTTATCTCGAACGTATGGCCGATGGTACAAAGGTGCGCGTGGGATTGATTCGCGAGCGACAAAACGATGTGGTTGCGGCTGAGGCTGTCGTCACCGTCCAGGTGACGAACGCGCGCTCGCCGTTGCCGCGCCGCTAAGCCGCTAAGCCGCTAAGCCGCTAACCGGTGGACGATCAGGCGGGTCTGTCCGTGCGGCGCCGTTGAGACGCTGTTGACGCAGGTGAAAGTCCAAAAGAGAGTGAGGGGTTGATGGAGGCTGGTGATTTTTTGCTGGGCAGGCGCGTCAGGCAAAACCACGCGCTTGAACACGCCACCGTGACCATCCTCGAACGCCGCGCGCCCGGCCTGATAGTGAGCGCACGCGCCAATAACCACGGGTTCACCATCTTCGCCGACCTCGATCTCCATTTGGTGGAAGAGGCAGCGCAAGAAGCTTTGGCGCGCCTCCAACAGGGCGAGGCGGAACTGGCGATCCATCAGAACTGTGGAACGAACCTGGCGGTGGGCATGTCGCTTGCGCTGCTTGGTTCGCTCTTCTCACTCACGGCGACACGCCCACGCATCCGCCTGTTCTCGGCGCTTGCCAGTGGCGCCGCAGCGATTCTGATGGCGCGTCCCCTGGGCTGCATAGCGCAGCGCCGCCTGACGACATTTCCCGATCTCAGCAACGTTCGTCTGAGCGTTATTTACACGCGCAGCCTCTTTGGCAGGCGCGTTGTAGAGGCCGTTACGACAACACAATACTAAGCAACCAAGCGGCACTGATTCGAGAGACGCCCGACAAGGCGGTATGGCTTGGAGATAGACCAGGCCGCCAGCGCCACAGATCAGGCGCATACGCCCAAAGCCAGCGCCCATATACATTGGAAGGAGCGCGCCAATGCCACTCAGCGGCGGACCACTGCACGTCACCATCCCCCTGGTGTTCGGGGCTTTGATTATTGCTCTGTTTGTTCGAGCTATTCTCTCGTTCTTCCCCATCTCGCCAGGGAATCCATTCGTCCGCTTTTTCAACGGGATCACCGCGCCATTTTATGATCCTCTATTGAAGCGCCTGCCACGCATTGTGCTGGGCATGTTCGATGTCAGCGGTACAATTGTTCTTTTGACGCTCTGGTGGGCGTTTGGCGTGGCGAGCTTCCTGCTGGTCTCCTCATTGCCTGCCGGTTGGTGACACACCATTCGCCCCTTGACCTTCTGCCGCCTCTACCACGCCTATACCAAAGGTAGGGCGACGCTTGCTCTTGTGCGCATAATGGGCTACTCTGTCTAAAAGCGTATCCTCATTGCTGGGGGAATACGTTGAAAGTCCCTTGCAGCGCGACAATGTACAGCTAGCGGCTCATCGGTTTGTGTCGCTGTTCAGCCATTGGACGCGCCGCAGTTTTTGGGGAGAGTAGTGTATGCCTGTATATTCCTCGGCGTCATCATATACGCTTTATACCCTTGCAAACATCTCGATGGGAGGAGGAGGATCCGGCGCGCGGCCTATACGTATCCCTACACAACCTCTTGCCAATCCACCGTTGATCATGGTGATTGACGACTCATTGGTGGTGCGTCGCGTGGTGGAGGTCAGCTTCATGCGGGTTGGCATCCCAGTCGTCGCCTTCCCGGATGGAATATCGGCGTTCAATGCGCTGGTGCGGCATGAGGCTCCCGTACCGGATTTATTGCTCCTTGACATTGGCCTTCCCAAAATGGATGGCTATAGGGTCGCAGGGATTCTACGCGCGCACCCGGAACTCAAAGACCTGGATATTGTGATGCTAACCGGGCGCGACAGCCCAATCGATTGGGTGCGCAGCAGGCTTGTCGGCGCGCGCGACTTCATTCGCAAGCCGTTTCGACCAGGCGAATTGGTCACGCGCGTCTGCGGCCTTTTGGGAATCAACTTCCCTGCGTGAGGGCAGTCACGGCGAATTTGCGGATTCGTCGCTCGGCTGATGACCGTCCGTTCAGCCGGTCTCTCATGCTCTCCGCCATATCATCCTGACCATCGCAAAACCCTGCCAGCAACTTGAGGAAGCCATCCCATATGAACGACCCATTCCGACCACCGTCGCCTATTCCTCCCGTGCGCCCATTGGAAGGCGCTGACGAGCAACCATCTCGTCTGGGCGCATCATCGGCCAGTCTGCCAGCAGACCTCGCCGAGTTGCTGGCGGCGGCGCGGGCAGGTCGTGCGCCAGGGATCGTAGCGACGCCCGGACAGACGCCGCCTGAGGCAGGTGAGGCAGGCGGCGAACGAGCCAACACCGGCGTCGAGCATTTACTGTTCGTCTGCGCCAATATCCCTTGCGCCGCGCCATTGGCAGAGCTGCGCGAGGCGCTCCCTGCGCTCCCTCGGACAACTCCGCTCCCTTTCAGCGCGCCCTGGCTGCTTGGCATTTTCCCACTCCGCACAGAGATCATCGGTCTGGCCGATCCCGTGCCGATGCTGCTTGGTCAAGAGCAAAACCTGCCGCTGAGCGAGGAGGAATGGGCCGAGTGGAGCGCCAACCAACCCTGGGCGCTGCATGCGGAGGCCGCGCTGATGGCTGTGGGCGTGCTTACCGAGCCGTGGCGCTGGGGAACATGGTTGCATGGCGGCGCGGTGGATGTCTTTGGCGTCAGCGGAACACGCAGCCAGCCGGGCGCGGGCAACTACACGCGACAAAACCACCAGTTTGCCACGTTGTTCGCATCAGGTGGGGCAGGCATGTTTTCGCGGGCGCTGCTCATTGGCGAAGGCTCGCGTTCACTGGCGCTGGTGGTGAATGCGCTAGGGGCCATCTCGCGTGCGCGGCCAGATGAACTGAGCGATAGTGGGACACTTGGCGACCCTGCTCTGCTTCCTTTTCAGATGCGCTACATCGCCGGAGTCTATGCGCCCAAAGAGCGCCACACCGCCGATGAACCTGCCAGCGACACATGGGATACCCTGGCCTCCACTGCTGCGCCAACCGGCAGGCGCTACCTGATCCTGCGGCTGAAGACACTGCTCGACGATATGTTGGATGCGCTTGAACATGAGGAGGCGGCGCGATGAATGATGCAATGGGCGAGAGAAATGAGAGCAGCCAGCGCATCAACCCCGCCACGTCGTCTGACGCTCAGGATGCTCAAGACTATCGCGAACTGATCGATCTTTTCCTGAGTGAGATGCACGGTCTGATCTCACGTCTGGCGACATATGTCAAGACGCTTGCGCAGCTGTCTCCTCTGTCGGCGTCGCCCACCGCGCCCACCGCACCCTCCGCCTCTATAGGCCAGCCAAACGACGAGATTGCGCGGAGCCATGCCCTGCGCGAGGCGCGACGGCTGGCGAATGCCCTAACCGATCTGGCGGCCACCTTCCACGTTGACGACTGCGCCCGGCTTGCCGATGCGCTCGCAAGCGCCGCTGATCATGCGCTCACCCTGCCTGCGGAGGCTTCTTCGGCGGGAGATTCCTTCACATTCGCGCCAGACGCCGCGCTGGCCTCGCTGGCCTATATGCAGCAGCGTGTTGACGCTATGCGCGCGACAGGCTCCGTCGTGTTGGCGCAGCCGGAGGAACAAGCGCGCGCCGCCGAACTGGTTCGATTGCTCGGCATAGCCACACCTGCGGATGCAGCGGCATCCCAGACACATGAAGGTTCAGACGCCCCTAAGATGGCCCAAAAACCCACTCCGCTGCCCACCAAAGCCTGGCATGGCTCCGCCGACGCTAACAGTACCAATGATACCGACACTGTCGCTGTGGTGGGCGCCACGATGGAATCACCCAAGGATGAAGCTGACGAGGCGGATGAGACGGACGAGTCCCCCACAAGCGAGCCGATGACTGAAGAGGACTGGGCGATTGTCAACGCCTTCCAGGCAAGCGCCGGATTGCGGCGCCCCGGCGAGGAGCCGCTGGCGCCTCCACTCGATGCGCCACATGAGCAAACGTCCGCAGCAGGCGTTGATCTCTCCCAGGCGCAGCCGCTGATAGCCATTCCGGCCCCACCAGAAGCCGCCGACAGCGAGGTCGCGCCAGCGTTCGACGCCACGCTGGTCTTCACACCCGAAAACTTTACCCGCCCGCTTCCAGCCGTTCCTCAGGCCCAGGGCGCGCAAACCTCAGCGCGTCCCACGCTGACGCCACTTTCCCAGCAGCCGCCCGCCGCCGACGCGAACGCCACAGCGGACGACCTCGAAGCGACAAGGCCGCGCCGTGCGGTTCGCCTCCCTGCGCGACGCATGCCAACCGCCGCAGAGCTTGACGAGATCCCCCCAGAGATGAAGCGATTGTTCGTCGTGGAGTCGGCTGAAGACCTCAATCAACTTGCCCACAGCCTGATCGAACTCGAACAACGCCCGGATGATCGCAGTCTCCCGCTGAGTATGTCGCGCATTGCCCATAAGATGAAAGGGTCGGCCTCAACGCTGGGATTTGGCGTCTACACCGAGATCTCCATTCTTCTTGAAGATGTGCTCAAAGCCGTGCAGCGACGCCAGATAGCCTGTGGCCCGGAGACACTGAGCGTCCTCTCTCGGCTATTGGAACTCTTGCAGCGCGCACGCGACACGGCAGCAAGCACAGGCCAGGACGCCGACCCTGCGCTTGCCAATGAAGCGCGGACACTGGCAGGCCCCCTGTATGCCGAAAACGCCGGGACAGAGCAGCAACCGACGGATCAAAACGCAGGAGCGCCCCAAACAGTCCAAACGCCCCAGGCGCCGCTTGGTGGCGCAGGCGAATCGCTGGCGCGCACGCTCAAGTCGGGCGAGACCGAGGCGCTGTTGCGGGTAGACATCCAGCGCCTCGATGATTTGATGAGTCGCCTCAGTGGGCTGGCAATCAACCGCGCCACACTCTCTCAGGCGCGCGATGAGATTACGCATGTGCAAAACGAGATGGATGAGACGCTGCAACGGCTGGCGACGATGAGCGCGCAGATCACCGATCTCTATCCACTTGCCGATCTCAGCGATCTCACCGAGACGATTGGCGCGCTCGACAGGCGCGTCATCCAGCGCACAGACGAAGCGCAGCGCCAATCTATCTACGTTGGGCAGCCAGGCGCGCGGCGCGACGGCGCCTTTGGCGGAGCCGGAGGCAGTGGTGTGTTTCGTCCGTCGGGCTGGTTGGCCGCCCCACAGCCGCACGACGCCTGGGACGAGCTTGAGCACGAACGCTATGGCGAGTTCGACCATGCCCTGCGCGCGTTGAGCGAGGTCGTCTCGGATGTGAGCGCGCTCAATATGACGCTTCGCACGCTGCTGGTGCGGATGGCGCAGATCAGCGAGACACAGGAAGACCTGATGAGCCAGATGCAGCGTGACGCCATGCAGATGCGCCTGGCGCCGCTGGCCGAGCTTGTTCCACGCTTGCAGTTGGCGGCGCGCGTGCTTGCGGCCGATCTGGGCAAAAGCGTCAATTTTACCGTGCGCGGAGAAACCACAGAGATTGACCGCAACATCAGCGAGGCGCTGACCGAGTCGCTCTTGCAACTTGTACGCAACGCCATCGTGCATGGCATCGAATCACCCGATGAGCGCCTCGAGCGCGGCAAGCCGGAGACAGGCTCCGTCTGGTTACACGCCTACTACGTCGGCAACGAAGTGACCATCGAGATCGGCGACGACGGGCGTGGTCTCAATCCACATCGGCTGATCGCGTCGGCGATTGCGTTGGGCTACACCGCTCGTGAAGAGGCGCACAACTTTACCCTCGACGAAGCCTATGCGCTGATGTTTCGTCCGGGCGTCTCGACGATGGGCGAACCACATCTCGCGGGAGGCAGTGGCATCGGCATGGACGAGGTGGATGTGGCAATCCGAGCCATCAGAGGAACCATCCAGGTGCAAAGCGAGCCTGGACGCGGCACGGTTTTCCGCATTCGCGCTCCCATCTCGCTGAGCATCGTGCGTGCGCTGCATATCGTTGTCGGCGACCAGGGCTTTGCGGCGCCGTTCTCATCCGTCCTGCGCACCGCAACCATCCGCACAAACGATCTGTTGCCGCCCACACACGCCGGGCAGGCAAGCGCGCCTGGCCTGGGGGCCGTACACGAAGTACAGCGTATTCGTCTGCCACGCGGACAGGGCGCGCTGGCGCTACACAACCAACCGGGCAGGGAGTCTATCACAACCTTTGGCGTCAGCGGCGCCAACGCAGAACCACCGTCGGAAGAGCAAAGCGCCAGCCTGGCTCCCATCCCGACGCGCGATTACGACGAGATTCCCGTCTTCTCCCTTGCGGAACTGCTAGGCATGGCGCATCAGCCGCGCGAGTCTGAGCTTGCGTTGATCGTCGAGGTTGGGCCGCAGCGCGTCGCGTTGTTGATTGATGATGCGCGCGAAGATTTGGAGGTGGTCGTGCGGGCGCTGCCACGCCATCTGCGACGACGCGCCATTCGCGGCGCGGCTGTCTTACCCGATGGCCAGACGCTGTTGCTGCTCGATCTGCCCGATCTGCTGGCGCAACGGCTGGCGGGCGTCTATACGCCACCGCGCCCGCGCCCGACCCCCACGCCACCGCGCCCGGCGACTCCGCGCGCATTGATTGTTGACGACTCGGTGACGATCCGCCGGACGTTGCAACTGACGATGGAGCGCGCTGGCTTCGAGGCGCAGGTAGCGCGCGACGGCCTGGAGGCGCTGGATATGGCGCTGGCCGATCCCCCTCAGGTGATGATCCTCGATGTGGAGATGCCCCGGCTCGATGGCTTTGAGCTGCTCTCCATTCTGCGCGCCTCGCCCCAACTCAGCGGAGTCCGCGTGATGATGCTCACCTCGCGCGCGGCGCACAAACACCGCGACTACGCGCTCTCGTTGGGCGCCGACGCCTATCTGGTAAAACCCTGCCCGCAGGAGGTATTGATCATGACTGCGCGCCAACTTATCATGGAACCACCGGAGCCGATAGATGACTGAACAGACACCCGAACAGACACCAACCGAGCCACCATGCTACATCGAGCAGTTCCCACATCAACTGATCCATCGCGACGCCGCGCGGCTCCGCCCATGTGGGCATTACGCCTGCGATCCGCACACCATCACCTATTACGGAACTGGCGAGGAAGGCGATGCGCGCGAGGGAGACTATTGCATGGTCTGCTACGAGCGCACGTTTCCGGGGAAATGCCCTGATCCCGTGTTGCGCGCAGCCATTCAAGCGGAAACAGCGCACGGTTGAGCGCAACACTGTTTGTGTAAAAGATGTGTGAGATTTCTCCTTGTGCGGGCATACATTCAATAACAGGTTTTCTCATGATCGTCCATGATCGTCCTGTTGTCTTGAATATCCTTGCTACAAGGAGAAACGCTGCATGCGACGACGTTTACCATTTTCCTGGGCTGCACTGGCTGTCCTGTTGGGGACGCTAGCCGTGCTGGCCTCCGCCTGCGGAACGGGCGGTTCAAGTGGCCCCTTGCCGACCGATCAGCAGATCTTGAAGATCGCGCTGAACGCGGGTGGGCAAGACATCTCCACCCTTGACCCAGCTCTCACCGAGGATGTCTATTCCTTCCAGGCTGAGCAGTTGATCTTCCCGATGCTCGTCACCTGGGACGCACACCTCAACATCATTCCCTGGGCCGCAGCGAGCCTGCCCACCATTTCCAGCGATGGGCTGACCTACACCTTCAAGATTCGCCCAGGTTTGAAGTGGAGCGACGGCACGGCGATTGACGCCAGCACCTTCGCCTATTCCATCAACCGCCAGCTCGATCCCTGCACCGGCTCACAGCTCGCGGGCTTCTTCCTGGCTCCGATCAAGGGCGCAACCGCCTTCGCGGGCAGCAAGTGCGACGCCCCCTCAAGCGCCATTGACCCGACCGATAGCAAGTCACTGATTGGTACCTCCATCAAGGTCATCGATCCGCTGACCCTGCAAATTGTCCTGGGCGCTCCTGCGACCTACTTCCTAGCGGCGCTGAGCACCTCTTCGGCCATGGCGACCCCCAAACAGCTTGTGACTCAGTATGGGTTGAAGGACTGGATCAACCACCTGCAAGGCTTTGGCGGCAGCCAGTATACCCTCAAGCTCTGGGATCACCGCGGCGCGCTCGATTTCACCGCCAACCCCAACTTCTGGGGCGGCTTGCCGAAGCTGCATGAGATAGACTGGACGATCTACAAAGACCCCAAGACCGGCTACACCGACTACCTCAATGGCCGAATCGAGGTGGCTTCGCCTTCGATTGACCAGTACACCTCGGCCAAGACCCGCTCCGACTTCTTTGAGGGGCCGGCGCTCAACATCAACTACATCGCGCCGAACTGGGGCGTCAAGCCGTTCGACGATGTGCGTGTACGCCAGGCGTTCGATCTGGCGCTGGACAAGACCGTGTTGGCCAACAACATCGAGAAGGGGACGGTGTTTGCCTCCAACCACATGATCCCGCAGGGGAATCCGGGCTACAACCCGAACCTGACGGGGCCGGATGGACAGGTCAATGACCTGAGCGGCAATCCCACTCTGGCCAGGCAGTTGATGCAACAGTATGCCAACCAGCACTGTGGCGGCTCGTTCGCCAAGTGCCCGGCGATCAACTACTACACCACCAACGACACTGGCTCGCTGGAACTCTCCAACGCCATCCTTGACCAGTGGCGCACGACATTCCCGGGCCTGAACATCACCGAGACGCCAGAGACCTTCCCGCAGTTGATCAAGACGATCACTGGTGGCTCACCGCCAAGCATCTGGCTGATCGCTTACTTCGTTGACTACGCCGACCCACAGGACTGGACCTCGTTGCAGACGCTACCAGGGGCAGGGAACAACCTGAGCAACATCAACGACACCCAGGCTAATGCGCTGATGAAGCAGGGTGACGTAGCTCCAGCCGGGCCAGCGCGCATAGCGCTCTACCAGCAGGCGGAGCAGAGCCTGGTGACGCAGGTCGCCTGGATCACGCTGAACCAGGGGAAGACCTTCTGGGTGCAATCGCCGAAGCTGCATGGCTTCACGTTCACAGCGAACGGATTCCCAACGTTTAGCACCTGGCAGAACGCTTACCTGACTGCGTAGCTGTTTCCGTAGTTCTTTTGTAGCTGTTTTCAGCTCTTGAAATTGAAAGAGCGTGTCCACTATTCATACGGTGGACACGCCCTATCTCATCAATCGAGCTAGCTGATCGTGCCTGTGACACGCCGACCTCTCGACTATGCGCTCTCGCTACATGCCGACACCCTCTTAGATCAAAAACTTCCATGATTTTGTGTAAAAATGCGAATAGCTTTCCCGTCATATAAGCATAACAGGCCCCAAACGCATGCTTCCCTCTGGACGCGCAATGACGCGCTCGGGTACCCATCCACTCTCCTGGCCAGGAGGATTCCCGGAGGAATAACTCGGCATGAGTAGCCTGTTAGACGTAACATGATTTCCATGCTGCGTGCTTTGAATATCCTTGCTACAAGGAGAAACCCTGCATGCGACGACATGTACCTTTTTCGTGGGCCGCGCTGGCTGTCCTGCTGGGGACGCTGGCCCTGCTGGCTTCGGCCTGCGGTGGCCCTAGTTCGGGGAGCATCTTGCCGACCAATCAGCAGATCTTGAAGATCGCGCTGAACGCGGGTGGGCAAGACATCTCTACCCTTGACCCGGCGGTCACTCAGGATGTCTACTCTCAACAAATTGAGCAGCAGATATTCCCGCAGCTCTACACCTTTGACGATCACTTGAACACCATCCCCTGGGCCGCCTCGGCGCTGCCGACCGTCTCCTCGGATGGACTGACCTACACCATTCCCATTCGCACGGGGATGAAGTGGAGCGATGGGACGCCAATTGATGCGAAT
>Ga0070737_10006295_pt1 | contig 10931 bp, 6 predicted proteins | sample Coa_R1_10_FD_66438 | JGI IMG/M metagenome (GOLD analysis project Ga0070737, IMG submission 66438) | Surface soil microbial communities from Centralia Pennsylvania, which are recovering from an underground coalmine fire - Coalmine... | ecosystem: Environmental > Terrestrial > Soil > Unclassified ...
GTGCCACCGCCACCGCTGCCGGAGGTAGCAGTTGGCGTAACCGCCGAGCCGTTCGCGGTGTAGACGCGCACGTAGTCAACGTTCAGGCTGCCGCCAGAAACTGTAGAGGACGACGGGGTTGAGCAACCGCAGACCCCGTTCGGGAAAGCTCCTCCCATCGCCAGGTCGAGGATAATAAAGAACGAGTGATCTACCGCGTTTGCCCAGGTAGTCGGGTCAACCTGGCTGGCGCTCACGCTGAAAATCTGGTTGCCGTCCAGATACCAGCGAATTTGCTCAGGCGAGATGCTGCGATCAACGATCATGGTATAGGTATGATAGCCGGTCTGGCAGCCTGAGCAGGCTTGCTGGCCGCTGCCAATGCCGTCCGGCTCGTTGCAAGGGCCACCCGGATCGGTGCCGCAATGCAGCGTGGCATACTCCGCGCTCAGCCCGTTAATGTCCTCCATGATATCGATCTCGCCGATTCCGGGCCAGTTGAGGTAATTTCCCCGGAAGGCTGAACCAAGCATCCAGAAAGCCGGCCAGTAGCCCAGTCCAGCGGAGCCGGAGACATTGGGCTGCTGAATTGAGGCTGTAACCTCCAGCTCACCTCCGGCGGGCGCGGCGAAGCTATCGTTCACGGTTTCGATGCGCCCGGAGGTCCAGGAGCCGCCGTTGTTGATGGCTTTAATCACAAGATGCCCGCTCCCATCCTGGTAGACATTGGCCGTGCTATTTGTATCTGTCTCGACCTCGCCTGTTCCCCAGTTGGCGGGGCAGCCTGAACAACCGTAGCCCGTGCCGAGATCGTATTGCCATTGCGAATCAACTGGCGTATTGGCCGCTCCGCTGAACTCATCGTCCCAGATCTCGTTCCAGGTCTGCGCGTGGGCGGATTTTGGCGTCCCACTGAGCGTCACGAATCCTATGGCCCCGAGGATCATTCCCGCGACGATGAGCATGGCGGCGATTCGAAAGATCAGCTTTTTCCGCTGCTGAGGGGAACCGCTCGCCTGGTCCCTCTGCGAAAGTGGTTGCATCATGCACTGTTCCTTTCTCATAGTCAAGAATGTGTGGGGATGAAAAGTTGACTTACCCGCTGGTGAAACTGGTTGAAGCTCCTTCCTACTGAAAACTAGACAACACGACAGCCGGACAACGAAATGTACGTTGCCTTTAGCAAAAACAGCGAAAGCTCGTCTCTGACTTCCCCGGGTGTTTCCTTTTCGGTTTGACGAAGGAAGCGGCTTCGCAGGCGGTTTGCCAAACCTCAGTGTAGATACCAGGAGAGACGCGATCTGGCCTCCGTCTCTTTATGAGCCAACCGAGAGTGATTGGGGAGCGCCACTCGACGCACGTATCACCAGGCTGGTTGGTAACAAGATACGAATGGGGTGGTCGGCCTGGACATCCTCAAGAGAAATAACAGGTTCGTGCTCTGGCAGTACGTCTCCTTTCCGCTGCGCTCTGGCAGCCCGATGATCTGGATCGACCATCGTTAAAAGCAGTTCGATAGCCTTGTATCCCATCTGAGAGAATGGTTGGTGAATTGTGGTCAATGGTGGCCTGAGATGTTCCGCGAGCAGATCGTCATCGAAGCCAACAAGTGCAATACTTTCGGGGATCTGGATGCCGCGTTGCTCGGCAACCTGCAGCACGCCGTAGGCCATCTGGTCATTGCCGGCAAAAATAGCGCTGGGCCAGGCGCTTTTGTCGCGCGAGAAGATCTCCGTAGCGCATTCGCGTCCGCTGGGCGTGTCAAAGCGACCCTGAAAAACAAGGGTTGGGTCGGGAGCAATTCCTGCATCTTGCAGAGCCTGGGCGTATCCCTGGTAGCGTTCTGCAGTGCAGTAGTAATGCTGAGGGCCATGAATGTACGCGATGCGTCGGTGCCCTAGGTCCAGCAGATGCCGGGTCGCTTGATAGGCGCTGCTCACATTGTCGATGCCGACCCAGGGAACAATGCCCGGCTCTTCCTGGTCATCGATCATCACCAGAGGTAGTCCCTGATGGAATCGCTCGGTAATATGGCGCGAGAGTTTGCCGGGCAAAATCGCCAGCAGACCGGATACCATGCGCATCGACAGAATACGGTCGAGAACATCGGAGTGATCGCGGTCAAAGCTAATGCTATAGAGGACAATCTCATACGATGTATCCTCAACATACTCAGCCACGCCGCGCAGTATCTCAGAGATGCCAGCCCAGGTTAGTGGAGGAGCCAGTACTCCAAGCAAGCGTGTTTTACCACCAGCCAGACCCGTTGCGGTGACATTGGGGACAAAATCATACTTCTCCACGATCCGCATCACACGCGCCTCTGTTTCCGGGCTGACGGACGGATTATGGTTCAGCACGCGTGAGACGGTAGCTTTTGAAACTCCCGCCAGGCGGGCGATGTCCTGAATAGTCAACTTCTCTGGCATGCGACGTTTCTGCTTCCTGGCAATCAACGAATCAAAGACAAACAATGTCTATGTGAAACCGGTTTCATTTAAACTATAGCGTAGAAACCGGTTTCTGTCAAGACTTATTAGCCAAAAGTTTGGAGTTTTTCCGTCTCTCTAAAGCTTTTGAGAGTCTTTTGCCTTGACAAGATGTGAAGGCATCTGTTATATGATTTATGAATCATGCGTCATATCTTTCTCACCTGTCGTGTACGCGAACTTGTATGTAGGTCAGAGTTGATGATAGTTCTTCAGACGAGTACACTGATGTACTCAGAGGGAGGCAAGGCGGATGCTTCGTTCATCAAGGCTGTTTCCGTTCGTCCTGTGTGGGCTGATCGTACTGGCTAGTAGTAGTTTCTTCCTTCCATTTTTCGCGGCGCGGGCGCATGCCAGCAGTGGCACGTTCACCCAGTACACCTACAATGGCTCTGCTGGCAGTCGTCCCTATTATGTATACACCCCGGCGAACTACCAGGTGGGTACACCGGTTCCTTTGATCGTCATGTTACACGGCTGCACGCAGACGCCCACAGATTTTGCGAATGGCACCCAGATGAACACTCTGGCGGACCAGGACCAGTTTATCGTAGTCTATCCGCAGCAGACGAGCACCTATAATTCCCTGGAGTGTTGGAACTGGTTTCAACCCGCTGATCAGTCGCGCGGCAGCGGCGAGCCGGCTATCATCGCGGGTATTGTCCAGACGGTCGAGCAGGCTACCTCCCAATGGACCATCGATACCAACCGGGTCTATGTCGCGGGCATGTCTGCGGGCGCGGCAATGGCGGTGATCATGGGGGCGACATATCCCGATATCTTCGCCGCGATAGGCGTACATTCGGGCCTGGAGTACGAGGCCGCGACCTCGGAGACGGCCGCTGTTACAGCTGAGTCGCAAGGTGGCCCCGGTCCGACCCAGCAGGGCCAGGCGGCATATAATGCCATGGGCAGCGCGGCTCGCGTGGTTCCCACAATTGACTTTCAGGGACAAAGCGATTACACCGTTTATCCCGTGAACGGGGATCAGGTAATCGAGCAGTGGATGGAGACCGATCACCTGGCCTCGAACGGCACCTACAACGCCAGCTTCAGCACCCCTGCAACCACGACCAACGGGCAGGTTCCGAACGGGCATTCCTATACCGTCGAAACCTGGAACAATAGCAATGGGCAGGAGATCGAGGAGTACTGGAAGATCAACGGCATGGGTCATGCCTGGTCAGGTGGCAGCAGCAGCGGCTCGTATACTGATCCAGAAGGACCAAGCGCTACTAATGCCATGTACACTTTCTTTATGAACCACCCCAAGAGTGGTCAGGGGCAAACGCCAACGCCAACGCCAACGCCATCGGCAATTGCAACTTCCAGTCCAATCCCGACGCCAACCGCGACTCCTAGACCGACGCCCTCGCCAACTCCATCTGGTTTGAGTTGCCAGGTTCACTACAGCATAGTCAGCCAGTGGCCCGGCGGTTTCCAGGCTGGCTTTACTATTACGAACACAGGAACTACAGCGATGAACGGCTGGACACTGCGCTTCTCGTTTGCCAACGGGCAGATGATCACAATAGGCTGGAACGGCTATTTCTCGCAAGCGGGAAGCGCAGTAATTGTTACCAATACTTCCGTGAACGGCTCTATACCGGCCGGAGGCTCGCCGAGCGTGGAACCCGGTTTCCAGGCTACGTGGAGTGGCGCGAACTCCACGCCAACCGCGTTCACTCTTAACGGCGCAGCCTGTAGCATCGTGTAAACGAAGCGAACAGTCTCTCATGCTGATGATTTCGTATGGAGAGACCCTGTACAGGGAGGAGTCCATTCGCCGGTTCAGGCGGGGGCCTTAGTTCCATGCAAGGCCATCTGAAGGACCTGGGCAAGATGCAGCGCCTGACGCCCGGTCGTTTGCGCGATCTGCTCCCGGCAACTGAAGCCGTTGGCGATGATCAGGGTATCGTCGGAGGCATCGCGTACTGCGGGTAGCAAGACTCGTTCGCCACATTGGATCGATATCTCGTAGTGCTCCTTCTCAAAGCCAAAAGAGCCGGCCATCCCGCAGCAGCCGCTGTCAAGGATCGTCACATCCAGGCCTAGCTTGCGTAGAATCTCCTCCTCGGCCTTCATATCCAGGACGGCTTTGTGGTGGCAGTGACCCTGCACCAGCGCCTTACGCTGGAGCTGGGGAGGCTGGTAGTCCGGGACCTGCTTCGCAAGAAATTCGCTCAGCAGGAAGGTTTGCTTGCTGAGGCGCCTGGCGTTCTCGTCGTGGGGAAAAAGATTGAGCAATTCATCGCGAAAGACTGCGACACAACTGGGCTCTAACCCCACGAGCGGCACGCCCGCGCTAATCTGTGGCTCCAGATCCCTCAAAATGTGCTTGAGTAACTGCCTGGCCGTCGTGAGCATCCCGTAGTCGTAGAGCGGGCGCCCACAGCACAGTGATTGTTCAGGAATACGTACCTGGTATCCTACCGCTTCCAGCACTTCTACGGTAGCCTGCGCTATCTCAGGATGAAAATAGTTGTTGAAGGTGTCGGGCCATAAGAGTACCTGGGGATGGTCGGCATTCTGCGGACCGCGCTGGCGAAACCAGTGCGTAAAGCTCTCAGAAGCAAACTCCGGCATCTGTCGCTGTGGAGCAATGCCCGCCGCCCACCTGGTGAGTGGTGTGTGCGTCAGAAGGTTGGCCAGCTTCGGCAAGTGGGAGGCCAGGCGGGCCCAGTAGTGAATCAGCCCCATCACGTAGGCGCTGCGCGGGCGCAGGCGACCTTGATAGTAATGGGAAAGAAACTCTGCTTTGTAGGTCGCAACATCCACGTTCACCGGACACTCTCCCTTGCATCCCTTGCATGCCAGGCAGAGATCCAGCGCGGCCTTCACGTCCTGATCGTGCCAGCCATCCCGCAGCACGTCTCCTTGCAGCATTTCAAAAAGCAGATGCGCGCGCCCGCGTGTGCTGTGGGCCTCTTCACGTGTGACCATATAACTGGGGCACATCGTCCCGCTGCCACTTCTGCGGCATGCGCCAACTCCGACGCAGCGCAGGGTCGCGTTCGCGAAATTGCCCTGATCTTCGGGGAACTGGAAGTGCGTCTTGAGTCTGGGTGGATTGTATGTAGCGCCCAAGCGCAAATTCTCGTCCATACGATAGGGGTCGACCACCTTGCCTGGATTCATCAGACCATCGGGGTCCCAGATCCTCTTGAATTCGCGGAAAGCCTGAACCAGCTCCTCGCCGTACATCTTTGGCAGCAACTCGCCGCGCGATTGGCCGTCGCCGTGCTCGCCGGAGAGTGAGCCGCCATAGCTCACGACGAGATCGGCGGCCTCGTGCATAAACGAGCGAAAGTGCCGGATGCCCTCGCGGCTGGTCAGATCAAAGTTGATGCGCGTGTGTACGCAGCCCTGGCCAAAATGCCCGTAGAAAGCCGTTGTGTAATCATAGCGGTCTAGCAAATTCCGAAAGGCGCGCAGGTAGCTGCCCAGCTTTTCCGGTGGAACGGCCGCGTCTTCCCAGCCTTCCCACCCGTGCGGCTCGCCTGGCACGAAGACTGTTGCTCCCAGCGCAGCCTCCCGCACTGCCCAGATACGACCGGCCTCCTCTTTCGTAGTCAAGAGCTTCATGCTCGGCGGATTGCTCTGACGCTGTAGCACTTCCATCAGGGCGCGCGCCCGATCCTCGGCCTCTTGCTGGATTTCGCCTCCAAACTCGGCCAGGAGCCAGCCGCCTCCTTCGGGAAGGAGTCTGGTGTTTTGGACTTGCAGGCGTTTCTTGCGCATATTCTCTACCAGGCGCGCATCAAAGCCTTCCAGGCCGATCGGCCCGTAGGCCAGAACATCCATGACGTGATCTGCCGCGTGAAAAGTATCTGCATAGCCAAGTGCGAGCAGTACACGCACCGGTGGGCTGGAAACCAGGCGCACGGTCGCCTCCAGCACGGTGACGCAGGTCCCCTCTGTGCCGACCAGTGCGCGCGCCACGTTGAAGCCGTTCTCCGGCAACAGCTGGTCCAGGGCGTAGCCTGAGACACGCCGGGGAAGCTGCGGAAAACGCTGACGGATCAGGCTCGCGTAGGTATCGCGCAAGGTTCGGAGGCTGGCATAGATCTCGCCCCGGCGTCCGCCCTCATTGATAATCTGTGCAAGCTGCTCCTCGCTGGTTTCGCCCACATGCAGACGCAGGCCATCATACGTGAGAATTTCCAGCGTCTCGATATTCTCGCTGGTCATACCCGCCATAACCGAATGTACGCCGCAGGAGTTATTGCCGATCATTCCGCCCAGGGTGCAGCGGCTGTGGGTCGAAGGGTCCGGGCCGAAGGTGAGATGGTAGTGCTCGGCCGCGTTGCGCAGATGATCGAGAACGACGCCCGGTTGAACACGCGCCAGTCTTTTCTGCGGATCAATAGAGAGAATAGTATTCATATACTTCGAGAAGTCCAGCACGACCGCGACATTGCAGCATTGCCCCGCGAGGCTCGTGCCGCCGCCTCGCGGGAGCAGCGGGATTCTACGAAGCCGGCAAGCTGCCACCGTTGCGACTACGTCGGCTTCATCCTTTGGCAGCACCACGCCGATAGGAATCTGCCGGTAGCTGGAGGCATCAGTCGCGTAGAGGGCCCGGCTTCCTTTCTCAAAGCGTACCTCGCCATGAACAGTTTCGCGTAGCTCGTCCGCCAGGGCAGACGCTTCGGCAAAGCCTATCGTCCGTGGGCGCGCTCGCTTCTGGGTTGTTTGTTCTTGCTGCATACTATTTCTTTCTATCAAATATTGTCTGCTTTCCATCATACATCCCCTGCGCAAGAGTTTTGGGAACTGGCACCCTGAGATATTTTGCAATGATGTCTTTCGGGGCTTTTTGATTCTGGAAGAGATCCAGGCCACGATTAGCCCATCTGTTGTTGTAATTCGTGGGCGGTTTCAACGTGTATACAAAGAAAAGGCAGTCTTTTAGCTGGAGGAAGTTGCCTATAGCCAGTTTCGCCCAATAGTGTGAATTATAACCGCATACTATAGTATAGTCGCTAGTGAAAGAACATTGCGATGGAGACGGGCAGAAAAGAGATAAAGGGCCAACAACCATGCTTAAAGTGTATATAGAAGGAAGTGCTTTCAGTACGCCGCAGCCTGTGGAGGTTTCGTCAGAGGCTCCTATCGCTCAGGTGCTTCCAGCTCTGGTAAAGGAGCTACACCTGCCTACGACCGATGCCTCAGGAAACCACCTGGTCTATTTCTTGCGTCATGCGGCTGATGGCCGTGTGCTGCCCGGCAACTTTACCTTGCTTTCCGCTGGTATCTATGCAGAGGATCTCCTGTCGCTAGAATCTTGCATTCATGATCCCGCTCCCGTGCCATCTGTGTTTGCCTCGCAACATACCAATCAGCCAGCGTCTTTCTACAGCGATCGCACCATTGCCGACTCCAGCGCTTTTGTGGAGGTGAGTAATTCTGCTCCCCTCGTATTGGCTGCGCCTCCTGTTCAGCAGGCTTTTGTACCAGATGCGCAGCCGGTCGTGGCCCCACCGGCGCGCGCGAGGCGCTGGCCACGCCGACTGTTCCTGCTGGCTGGTGGCGCTATCCTGGCTACGGTTGGTGCCGGCGTGGCCTACGCGGCTTACCAGACCTTCTCCAGTACCTCAACCTATTTCGCTTCTTCGCCTGTAAAGCCTTCAACACCGGCGGCAAAGACAACTAACATTGCTACACCCACGCAGGTCTCTTTGCCCACGCATGCTAGTTCGCTGTTCGTTTTTACGGGGCACCAGCAAGCGGTGCGTGCGGTCTCCTGGGCGCCCAACGGGACGCAACTGGCTAGTGGAGCAAATGACAGGCAGGTGCTTGTCTGGAATCTCAACGGGCAGATCTTGCTGCGCAAGAAGCAGAACTCGTCTGTGCGTGCCGTGGTCTGGTCGCCTGATAGCGCCCGGCTTGCTCTGGCCGCGAACAACCAGGTGATTTTTCTCAATGCTCAGAGTGGAGCGACTGAGGCGCGTCAAACCCATACGCATCGCGCAGCCGTTACCACGCTGGCCTGGTCGCAGCGCCAGCCCCAGTTCCTGGTTTCTGCCGGCCTGGATGAGCTTGCCGTAGTCTGGAATACCCAGACGTTTCAGCCGCAGACGTTCTTTCGCCAGCACACGGCGGGCATCCTTTCCGCCAGTTGGGCCTCAGATGGGCAGACGGTTGGCACCAGTTCACTAGGTGGTGTGGTGCGTATCTGGAATGGCCCGGACGGCCAGCAGGTGCATGGTTTCTATCAGGATGGCGCGGTAGCAATGAACGCTCTGGCCTTTGCTCCCAATGATTCGCGGCTGGCCGTCGGCGGCGCAGATAGCGTGCTGCGCCTCTGGCAGAGCGGTCTGGCCTGCCAGATGGAGGGAAACGGAGATGCCGCAGGTCAATGCCTGGATGCTCCTCAGCATCTCGCGGGGCATACACAGGCCATTCGCGCTCTGGCCTGGTCGCCCGATGGCCGCCTGCTGGCCAGCGCTGGCGACGACGGACTACTGCTCATCTGGTATCCTGCACAAAGCTCGGTTCCTCTGCTGAAAGTTCCACACAACGCGCCTGTGCTGGCGGTGAGCTGGTCGCCCGATGGCGAAAAGATCGCCACAGCTGCGGGAAATACTGTAACACTATGGATGCTGAGCTGAGAAGTCCTCTCTTCTCAGGCTTGCACCGTTGCCTCGACGAAATGGATCAGCGTTTCTATGTCCTCCAGTGCTCGGTTTGCCGTCGCATTATTGAGGCGTGGCACCTTGTCAAGAGCATGGCGGGCGCGCATGCACTGCTGGCTGAGGAAGGACGTACAGTATTCGCGTGTATTGACGCTGGTAAATATTGCCAGGACAGTTGCGACCTCTTTTTCGGTGATTGGCGTGACCTGCTGATAAATCTGCTGCAGCGTTTGCCGATCTTGCTCATCAGCGTGTTCCATAGCGTGCAGGATGGGCAGGCTTTTTTTGCGGCGGTAGATGTCGCCCGCCGAGGTTTTGCCAAGTTCCGCCATGCTGGCCCAGATGCCCAGCACATCGTCGCGTACCTGGAAGGCAAGGCCAATCTCGAAGCCGAAGTCGCGCAGGCTCTCGATGGTCGCAGAATCGCGGGTACCCAGCAGGCCACCCATCTCGGTAGCGCAACTCATCAGAGCGGCGGTCTTGCGACTGATCATGTCCAGGTACATAGCTACGGAAATATCCTGACGCTGCTCAAAGTTAAGGTCGAGGAATTGTCCCTCGGAGATGACCAGGCAGGCGCGGTCCAGCGCGGCTGCGAGGCGAACCGCGATATCGGCCTCGACCCCTTCTTGCAGCACGTTCCACAGAGATAGGCGGCCCAGGGCGAACATACCATCGCCTGCGTTAATGCCCTGCGAGCTGTCCCAGACGCGCCAGAGCGTGGGGCGGTGACGCCGCTCGGTATCGCCATCTACGATATCATCGTGGATCAGGGTAAAATTATGAGTGATTTCGAGCGCGGCAGCGGCCGGCAGGGCGCGGCGCAGATAGTCGGTCGATACCTTATCGCCTTCGGCCAGGCCCCAGGAGCCGGCGGCCTCGTAGGAGAGCAGAAGAAGCGTTGGTCGCAGCAATTTGCCTGGGTTACCGTTGATGGGGGAGAAATTCCTATCTACCCAGCCCAGGTGATATTGCATTTGCCCATAGAAGGTGGTCAGATCGGCGGCCTGAGTGGGCAAAAGGTTGGCGCTGCCCTGTTGCAACGCGTGCCGCATGGCTTCCAGAATGTGGCCCTGGTAGCGCTGAAGCGTTTCCTGAATACCTGGTGTTAGTGTCATGGCTCAAATGCAGGCGAAGGAAAATCGGCGTTTCCTGCCTCTGCGTATCCTTTCAGCATCATATTTGGTCGCGATATTCCGGTGTAGTGATCAGGGATGAAAGTAGTAAAAGACTGTCAGACCTACAGTTCCCAGAGCCACGAGCATACCGACCAGCCCCTTGATTCCGCCAATACGATAGAAAGGGGAGCAGGCATCGCAATAGCGAATAATATGCTGGTAGCGATGCCCACGCATGCCATCGCGTACAACCGTGATATGCTCGCTCTTGCGTTGTGTGTGTTGTTCGTCGCAAATATGGCGCCCGCATCCCTGGCATGTGTAGTTATCAATGTAGTGGGAGGTGCGCGAAAGTGACCACTGGTCAGGATAGACCTGTGTGCCGCAGACATAGCAAACCTGGGTGAGTGCCAGGTGCATCTGCTTCTCAGCGCAGGGCGAATGCTGCTGCTTGGGAAAGTGATCCTGGCAGAAGCCTTTATGGCAATCAGGGCAGCGGCCCAGGGCTTCCTGATCGCACTCATGGCAGCGCCGGGCCGCTTCCATGACCTTGCGATGTATGCTGATTTTTTCACGTGTATCCATTAGAAAGGACCCCTCTATCTCTTTGGCGCGGTGATTTTAAGTATCCTGTCGTTTAGGACGTTGCGAGAATTATCTCTAGATCATTATAGCAAATAGATCCTATGCAGGATACAGTTTCGTCG
>Ga0070737_10006301_pt1 | contig 10926 bp, 7 predicted proteins | sample Coa_R1_10_FD_66438 | JGI IMG/M metagenome (GOLD analysis project Ga0070737, IMG submission 66438) | Surface soil microbial communities from Centralia Pennsylvania, which are recovering from an underground coalmine fire - Coalmine... | ecosystem: Environmental > Terrestrial > Soil > Unclassified ...
CATCCCGGTGCTTCTGGCCCCCCCGGCCGGATCATCGATGCTCGTGCGTCCGGAGGAGGGCAGCGGGGCACTTTCCGGCCCCGGCCGTCATGGGGGCCATCAACCCCGCCAAAGACGTCAGGTGGACAGGTCGTCAAGCTGGCCCCAGTGGCTGATGTGGATCCGTGCAGGCCAGATAGGCCGACGGTGAATCTCTTAACGTGCGTAACGCTACTCTGATCAAGCCCTCCCAGGGCGTTTTCACAGCATGTGTTGAAGAGCCTCGCTGACCCCGGCACGTAGTTCTTACCCTCTGTTGCTGGAAGTTCCCCTTGCGTATTACGCAAAGTGTGACCAGGTCTTGCCGGTGACGGTCCGTCGCAAGGGTTGAGCAAAGGGGACCAAAGTGTTAAGTAGTGGACAAGAGGGCTGGACCGGGGCGCCGCCGGGGGGCGTAACCGCCAGCCCCGGCGGGGGGGGAGATGCGATGGCCACGTACCGCTTTCCCCCGGCGCTGACGCTCCTGGCGTGGGAGGAGGAGCTGCGGCGAGGCCACTACAGCACCGGGCGAACCTGGTCCGGCAGTCCGGTGGACTCTCTCGCCCTGGACTTCTCGGCGGTCGAATTCGTGGACTTCTCCGCCTTGGCCTGCTCACTGCTCATGGTGGACGCGGCGGTCCGGCGGGAGATCCCGGCCAGCGTCAAACTGCCGGCCACATCGATAGCCCCGGATCGTGGGCAGGTGGACGGGTGGTCGGCCCTCGCCGCCCGCCGCGTCCGGGCCCGGGGCGACGCTGTGTCGTTCATGCGGCATACCGGTTTCCTCGATTCGCTGCGCGCTCCGCACTGGGACCCGGGCGCCGTCCGGGTGCTCGACCCCCCGACGGACAGCCAGGAACCAATCCCGGCCTTGTCGCCAGGACGGCAGCCGCCCGATCTGGACAGCGAACCCAACCGGCGCCGGCGCGTCTTTCCCTTCCGGTGGCTTGAACCCATGCCCACCGCGCAACTGCGCGAGTCGGAGTCCTTCCTCACCGTCTCCGCGGGCCTGGAAGACATCGGCCTGTCGAAGTCGGACGCGCAAACCTTGAGCCAGACGGTGCTCACCGAACTGGTGGAGAACGTGGCGGCCCACAGCAGTGACGGCGAGCGCCCGACGTTTGCTCTGGTCGGCGCGATGCTGATCAGTGCTGAAACGTATCTGCTCCGGCAAAGTGGACTGCACGGGCATATGGCCGAGGTCGCCGAGCGTGCGCTGGCCGACCGCAGCCATGTGCTGCGGCTGATCGTGGCGGATTCGGGCGCGAATTTAGCCGCGCGGTTGATGCCGCCACAGGATCAGGACACCAGTCCGGAACGCCGTCAGGAGAGCATTCTGGCCGCGCTGGGGGACCGCCCGGCCGCGGCAGCCAGCGGAACGGCCCGGCGGCGTGGCGCCACCGGGTTGCCCTGGGTGGCGCGGGTCGTGCGCAGCTACCGGGGCGGGGTGCAAGCCCGGACCGCTGACCTGCTGACCGGCCTGACGTTCGGCCGGGAGGACGGCGGTGCCCAGGTCAGAATGGGCCGCCTCGGTTACGTTCCTGGTACGCTGCTCGAACTCACGCTGCTGACTGGCCCCACGCCGCCGCGCCCGCGGATCTCGTGGGGAAGCCTGACGGCACCGGGTTCAGCTCCGCACCTGTCCTGGATGAGCTGCGCGTTCGACCCCCGGCACGGCCTGAGCGACGCCGACCGGACCAGGCTCGCGGAACACATCCGGGCCTCGCGCGCGGATCAGCGGGCCGACGGCCTGGTCGTCACCGTCCCCCTGCACGAACGGGACAACACCGGGATCGACGACCGGTGGCGTGGCGCCATCTACCGGTTGCTGGAGTTCGTCAGCTCGATCGCACGGTGGGGCACAGTCGTCGTGATCTTTCCCGACGCCGAGCCGCATATTCTCGATCCCTGCGTCGCCGTGTTCAACGAGGAGCTTCCGGCCGCGCCTGGCCAGGACGCGCACGACCCGATCCTCGTGGTGGGACGGCACGGTGAGCCGATCTGGTGCGGCGGCTCGTCCGCGCTCCGTGCGGTCCTGAGGTTGCTGTCGGAGGAAAACGGCGCCGTTTCCCTGGGCCGGGCCCAGGCCTGCTGGCAGCAGGCAGGAGGTGACCCCGGCGGGTTCGCCGGCACGTTGCATGAGAGCGCCCACCTCATCGCGGCCGCTGGCTATCTGCGCCTGCGCCTGTCCCCCCTGGCGGTGCACGGGTCCGTCGCCCGGGCGGTCGGCCAGCAGGTGCTGGCCGCCATCGACCGCGGGGCGGCGGGGGTCGAGTGCGGCAGCTTCCGCGGCCCCACACTGCACCTGTCCCGCCGGTGGATACACGTCGAGGAACTGCTGGCCGGGACGGTAGGCCACCGGCTGGCCGCTTTCGTCCTGGCGCGCAAGGTGGAGGCGGCTCTGCAGGCCGCGGGGCGCCGCGAGGTGCCGACCGGCATCGTCCGGGTCAGGTCGACCCCCCGGCCGGTGGCCCGGAGCTTCAGTGAGTGCCTGGCCCTGGGCGGCCGCTATTACGCCCAGCAGTCCGAACTCAACATCGGGGAGCCGCCCATCGGGGACATGGTGCCCGCCGGGGCCAGGCTGGTGCTGTGCACCGATCTGATCTGCACCGATAATACGGTGCGGCGAGCGATAGCGATGATCGTCAGCCGGGACGCCGAGCCCATCGCTGTCGCCTGCGTGATTGACGCGCGACGTACGCATGGCCCGGTTAGGCTGCTGAACCGCTCCGTGCCGGTGGTCAGCTTGATCGAGGCGGATCTGGGAGTGAGCAAGCCGCCACCCGGCGGGGAAATCATCGACATCGACCCGCTGATGCTCCGTCCAGTGGCCGGTGGCATGACGGATGTCCGGCCGGCCGACGAGATGGAACTGCTCACCTGGTTCGCCGCCGTGCCAGATGTGCTGCGGCTCGGCCATATCGATGACCCACCACGCAAGCACTACAGCGCGTTCGTCCGGCTCCAGGCCATGCGCCAGCCCGAGGAGCAGGCCCAGATCATGACAGCCATCCACCTGAACGTGCACCATGCACTGGCCGACATCCAGGTGGAACGCGGCGCGGAAGACAGTGTGAAGGCGCCTGTGGCGGTCTGGTATGTGGCCGATGATGGCAACGCCGGATGGCTGGCTCAGCTGGTCCACGAGTATCTGGCCGCAGAGGGTTTCCAGGTCAGTTCGCTAGTTCCCATTCCGCGCTGGACGTCCGGCGATGCGTGGGCGTTCCCGGCGAATCTGGGCGACCGGACGGAGCAGCTGGGTGTTCTGATCATTCACTGGTGGGCGATCACTGGGAGCACGCTGCTGCAGCTCGTCTGGCTGGCCGCCAAGAGCGGTGCGGCCTGGATCGTTGCCTTGTGCATGCTGAATCAGCTCGACGGCAATAACGCCGACGCCCTGCGGATGCTGCGCGCGGTATCGGAACCCGCAACCACGACGGGAATGGCCGCCTCGCCCTACCTACGGCGGATTCCGGTGGCGATCCGGTTCGTCGCAGTGAGTGGTATCACCGCGTTCGACGCTCACGGGTGCCCTATCTGCGCCACCCGAAGGCGCTATGAGCTGGACGACGAGGCTGCGGTACCGCCGAGGCTCGCCCAACACGCCCGGTTGCTGCACGAAATCCTCCGGCCGCGCGAGCTCGATGAGGTCGCGCGCGACTCCGCCGCGGATCTGTTCCTGGTCCCCCTGACCGAGCCCGAAGCCGCTGACTACCTGCGCTGGCACGGGTTGCTGCTGCGGGCGCTGCGGACGGTGAGCGCCCGGCAGGAGGTGATCGACCGGCTGCGTGCACTGACCTCAGAGGCGCCGCGGCAGACCGAATGGACGAGCGCTGGGCTGATCCGCCTGCTCGCTGCCGAGCAGCAGTGGCTGCGGCTTCCGCCGCTCTACTTCGCGGTCGCCGCGGACCTGCTGTCCCGGGTGTGTGTAGACAGTTTCGAGCAGCTCACGGCGCCGCCCTGGCTGCGCTTGCAGGCGCTGATGGTCATCTCCGCCGCGGTTCCACAGCACTTGGCCGAACTGTTGCCCCAGCTGGTGGCCTCGGCCGGTCACGAGGCGGTTCTAGTAGATGAGATGCTCTTCGACTGCTTCCGCCTGCTGCTTCGCTCCGCGGGCGACCCACCGGTCGATGTGAGCCAGCTCCGTTATGGCTTGGTAGCGGCCCGTGACTACCTGGAGGAGCAGCGCGACGAGCAGGACGCCGGCCCAGCCGGGGACCGCGGGCCAGACACCCAGGTCATCGAAGACCATATGTACGCCATCCGCAACCTCTTGACGATCGCGAACTACCGGGTGCTCAGCAAGCCGGTGAACCCGCAGGCTGCCTGGGAGAGCCTGCGCGAGGACCTGGTCCGCCCGGTGGTGCGGCACCGCCTGGAAGCCGATCTGCTGCTGGTCCGCGGCTTCGTGGAGGACATCGAGCGGGTGCGGCCGACACTCCAGATGACCCGGGCGGCCAGCGCCGACTGGGACACCTGCGTCCGCCAGCTCGAGGAGCGGGCGCTGGTCAATTTGCCCCCGTTGCGGGACATCCTGGCCGGGGACTTCGTCGCCGACTGGCTGGGGCACCGTGATCAGCGCCGGCTGCTCACCCTGGCCCGGCCGGGGGTGGGAGAGTTGCGCGAGGTGACAGACCGGCTGCATGCGCTGTCCCACGGGGCATGGCGGCCGGCTGACCCATCGTGGCAGGCGGTACGCCGCGAGCTGCTCGACCGGATCAACTGGTGGAACCGCACCTTCCTGGCCGCGCACCTGCCCGATCATGACGTGGCGGCGCATCTGGTGGAGCTGATCAAATCGGCGCCGGTCCGGCTCGGCCCGTGCCTGCACCGGTTTTTCCAGGCGCACCAGGTTGAGGTGAACGTCCGGGGGGAGGAGCACGGGGAGAAGGATGTCTTCTGCCCGGAGCGGCTGCTCGAGCAGATCGTGGGACATCTTCTGGACAACGTCGCGAAACACCGGATCGAAGGGACAGATCTCCGTTTTCAGGTGGAATACCAGCCGCCACGCCAGGGTCTGGTGCCGGTGATCGTGCGTAACTCCGGTACCGCATCCCGGACTCCGCCAGGCCGCGGGCTCAGGTCGCTCAACGACAAACTGAAACCTTTTGGGGGTTCGCTGATCGGCCAGGTGCTCAGCGACGATGGCTGGACCTTCGCGGCGGTCCTCGCCCTCCCCGTGTGGCACGGGGGGTGAGCGTGGCCCAGATCAGGGCGCTGGTCGTCGATGACCAGCCCCGGCTCATCGAGAGCATGATGCTGCGGCTTGGCCGGGAAATCGGCTGGGAGATCGACTGGACGAGTGCGGGCAGCGTGGACGAGGGGTTGCGGCTGATGGCGTCGGCGGCGGCTCCGTTCGACCTGGTCATAGCAGATTTGATGTTTCCCAGGGAGGACGTGCCCGGTGAGGACGAACCCCGCGGCCTAGTACTCATTAGGGAAGCCAGCCAGCGTTCCCGGCACACCTTCGTCCTGGCCGTTAGCACCGGCAGCAGCCACCTGCCCGATCTGATGGATCAAGCCAGGCAGTCCGGGGCGCATCATGTGGTGCGGCGCACCGAGTTCAGTACCGCTTCGGTGCTGCACAGCCCGCTCGCCATCGCCGGGGAAATACAGGCTCATCTCCTGGACAACGGCACTGTGATCACGTCCGAGGTGGTGGCGGAACCGCATGACCCCGGCATTCAGGGGCTGCTCAACCGGGTCGGTGACGCCACCGTGGCCCGGCTGTACGCCAAGGTGCTGGACGAAGGTGGTCATTATGCTGAGCGGATCGAGCTGCGGTTCCTGCCGCCGGGGGCATCCGGCGCCGCGATCTGCACGGTCACCGCCCAGGTCGAGGGAGTAGGCCGGATGAGCCACATCCTGAAGCTGAGCCAAGCCCAGTTGGAGCTGGAGCAGGAGGCGGAACGCGGTCACCGGGCGGCGGAAATCCTGCCGCAGAACCTGCTCGTTCATCATCATCCGTCGCACGCAGTGGGACCGGTGAACGGGTGGTACGCCCTGAGCAGCCCACTCGTCGAGCGGGCCGCGCCGCTACGTGGCTGGCTGCTGTCCGGCCAGCCGTCGCCGGGCGCGGTCGCGGACGTGCTGGAGGCGCTGTTCGTCGACGGCCTGGGGCCCGTGTATGCGGAAGGCCGCCGGTGCCACACCGCATCGCTGGGCTGCTTCACCTTCACCCCCTACCGGCAGCAGTGCATCCTGCAGGTCCTCGAGGAGCTGGCGGAGGCGCTGGAGCGTGCCGACGGCGGCGGGCTCGGGGCCGAAACGGAGCAGGTCACCCGCGTACTGCGGGCCTTTGTGGTGGAGGGCACGCTGCCCGGTGGTGGCCGGCCGCGCGAACTCGCGCCCGAGGTGTACGCCTGTTATCAGCACGGGGATCTGCATGCTGACAACGTCCTAGTCTCCGCGGGAGCGCGCCAGTGGCCGTTGCTGATCGATACCAGCCACTTCGGCCAGGCGCACTGGGCCACCGACCCGGCCCGGCTGGCCACCGATCTGCTGATGCGGGGAGTGGACGCAGGCACCGAATCCATGCTCTTCAGCGGTTTCCTGGTCTGGCGCGCGCTGGCCCGCCGGTTCGGCGCGGGCGAAGCCGAACTGGCTGCGGTCACCGCGGCTCCGGGCACCTCGGCGGTGCTGACCGCACTGTCCTGGCTGGCCACGAACCTCCACCGGGTGACTCCTATGGTGCGGCCCGGCGCCGGGGAAGACGGGCACCGCTGGGAATGGCACCTGTTGCTGGCCCACAGCCTGCTTCGCTCCACCTACCATCCCGCCATCCCGCATGCGAAGCGGGCGCTGGCCTTCACCGCGGCTTACGATCAGCTGGTGGCCACTGGTATTGCGTAGAATTAAAAGATAGTCGAAATCTTGCTTTTTAATAAATGAGTTTTTGAAGGTTATTCAGCGGTGCAGTAGAAGTGCAGGCCAACTACCGCTGCGAGAGTATTCACAAATGTTTTGAGTGGGCGCCGGTAGTCGATGTGCAGGATGGTCCAGTTCTTGAAGATCCCGATCATCTGCTCGATCACCCAACGGATCTTGTTGACCTGGCTATTATATTCTTTCTGCCAGTCGGGCAGTTCGCCGCCCGCAGGTTTTCTGTACGACGTGATTATGTCGTTGCCGATGTATCCTTTGCCGCCGATCCGGTTCTTCGGGTTCATCGTCAGCAGTATGCCGGATTCTTCCTAGCAGTAGCTGCCACGGCGGCTTCCGCTGACAGGATATCCAGGCGAGCTTGCCATGAATCGTACAAGCGACTTGGACGTTCATTCCGGTGGTCTTGTGCTTGCCCGAGTACAGTTCCTCGTGCCCAGCCCATAACCAGTACGGGAGTAGTGTGCCGTCGAGGACATATTGGGTACCTGGATCCAGGTCGTCGGTGGTTGGGACAAACTCGCGCACCGCGTCTGGGATGAGTGGGCTGATCACCGATATGGCGCGGCTGATCGTCGGATGGGAAACGCCGAGCGACTCGCCGATTTCCGCCCGAGTGCCGTTGTGCCTCATGTGCGACAGTGTGGCCACTGTTGATTTGGGAAGTCAGAGGCATGGCGGCCACTTGGCGGCTTCCGCTCCGCGTTTTAGAAAATTTATTCGGATACAGAGAGCGATATTTTCTTCGCGGTTGAATCCGGTGATATGATACATATGATGGCCTATTCTCAGGATTAAGTCTGGTAACTCAATTCCTTCACGAGTAGGTCATCATTCTTTAGTGACATGCCGTCGAGGAAAATCAACTCTATTAAGTAATCCTTATATCTTTTAATGTGCGAGCAAGAGCCTCATCAAGCCGTTTCCCTATATTTGGTTTATCTATAGGGTAACCATCTTTAACCAAGGCTTTATTGAGGACTTCAGGCAGGCCATCCGGAGTTTGAGACCAGAGCCAGATGCCGTGATTTACATAATTTTTTGAATTTCTTCCGAGAAATTTACCTACCATGCCGTTTGGTAGCCACCTTAGCTGAAAGGAACCCCAATCGTAACGGTCTGTGTAATTTCTCCATATGCCAGTAAAGATACCTTCCTCGAACGTACCGTTGAGCACGAAGATCCGATTCGTCAGCGCGCTGCTACCGATATACCCACTTCCAATTCGCTTAAGGCGTATTACTTCTACGCCGAAGATAGATGGTTCACTACAGGATTTTTCCTTGACCCCAGGTGGCTTTTTATCTTCGTATACTTCGTAATAAGTGTACCAGTCGCCCGGCAATGCGCGGTCACCCCTTCTGTGCATAGAGAAATGTAATGTTTTTGCTAAAGTAAGAGATATGCGATCCTGAAATAGTGTACTGATAACCAAGCCGACGAATGCACTAGCTATCGCTCCTGCTATCCACAGAAGTAGCGTCATGACCCCTCCGTCTTGGCTCGGTTCTGTCGTCCTTGCACGATTTTAAGTCATCATGATTAAACTGGCGACTGTCGTCTCGCTAATTGCAAGGGAAAGCTGCGGATCTCTACCCAGATCTGAGCGGGGCCGCGGTGCGCCAGGTCTCCTCGAAGAGGGTCTCGAACGTGCTGGCCAGCGGCCAGGGGGCGGTGCGGTCGAGCACGATGTGCGGGGCGCGCCAGCCGGTGCGGGCACGTTCCGTGCTGGACTCCATGAGATACGGGGAGAAGCTCACGATGCTGCGGTCGATGAGGACGATACGGAAGGTGGGCAGCGCGTCGTAGAGGCGGACCTGGAAGCAGTGGTGTTCCGCGCTCAGGCTGCGCAGCATGTCGATGGACTGGGTGCCTCCCGAGCTCCAGCGCAGCGTGCCGAACCGCCGGTAGCTTTCCGACTCCGGGTCGAGCAGCAGGAACCGCACGGATCCGCCGTTGTTGTCGAGCCGTTCCAGCAACCGGGCGAACCCGGCACGAACGTAGGAGTCAGCTACCCATTTGGTCGCCAGCACTCCGGCGAAACAGAGCTGGGAAACGGTCTGGCTGATGCATTCGAGCGGTTCGAGCTTCGATTGGCGCAGTTCCAGTTCGGATGCGGGGGATATGCCGATGGTTCGGACGAGGTCGCGGATCCGCCGCTCGTCTTCGCCGGTCCGGTGGCTGCAGTCGACCGGGAAGAGCGCATCGTCGTGGCCAGCGCTGATACGGCCGACGGTGTAACTCAGCTCGCTGGGGAGGCCGCGGGGGAACTGGTTTCGGATGCTGGTGAGCATGGCTGCGACGGCATCCGCGTGCCCAGGGAGTGACGCGCGGGCGCGGAACAGCAGTATCCAGGTCTGCTCGTCGTCCGGATCCTCCCTGAGCAGTTGATCGAGGCGGCCGATCGCTTTTTCGATCCGCGGTTTCCGGCGGCTCTGGAGTTCGCAATATATGATGCACCGGCGCAGGCAGTCCCAGTACCGTTCATAATCACGGTACGTAGCTGCCAGGAATTCGTCGTCCGCGTCGTCGGCGAAGGGGAGCGCCGGGTTTGCCCGCCACATGGCGTGCAGTTCCAGCAGCTGGTCGTACCGGTCCACCAGACTGCCGTCGATATTGTCCACATCCGGCACGTCGCAAATTTTGTATTCCTTGATGGCTCGCTCGAAGAGGAAAGCGTCAACGTCATCCTGGCCGACGGCTGCGGAGTAACCGTCTTCACTCCGGACGCTTTCCGCGCCCACTCTGGTGCGCAGGCGGGCGACATAGCCAGGGACAGATGAGGGGCTCACGGCGTTCCGGCCGGAGTGCCCCAGATGCCGCGCGATCTCTTCCTTGGTCAGCGCGTGCCCCCGGTGTAGCAGCAGGATACGCAGAACGGTGCCCTCCTGCCCGGTGACGGCCTCCTCGGCCGCGGCCCCGTCAGGCAGGTGACCAGGTGTCCGCTGCATGATGGTGAAGCGCATGCTCCTCCGTCCCTTGCTCATCTGAGCGGTGGGGCAGACCGCGTTCCGTGCATTTCACAATAGTGGGCCCGGCTCGTCACCGAAGACCACGGTAACGGGCCGGACCGCCGGGCCCGCCGCCGGTAACCGCGGCCGTGCGCCGTGGTTGACCGCCATCAGCCCGGCCGGTTCGTCAGCAAACTTTGCTATCGGCATGCTGGCCCGGCGATAAAAGTCTGCCCAGGATTTGCCGGTGGTCCCGTGCACCCTGAAATTACAGAACCGGACCGGCGGCGGACATGGCCTGACCGGAGAAAGGTGAGGTGCGGGGCCATGATCAACCTGGTGATTGCCATAGCGGCTGTTGTCATAGCACTGCGCTGTATGGGCCCGATCATGAGCGCCGTGTTCAGCATGATGATGAAGGTCGCGACATCCACTTTTTAACATCGCGCTGGTGCTGCTGATAGTGGTGGCCGTGCTGACGCACGGCAGATTCATCTGACGGTGCGCCGCGGGCCGGGTGCAGCCGGTCAGGACGGCCCGGGCCGGGGCACAGCCAGCCCAGGCCGGGTCACAGGCCCGCGCCGCTACGGGTGAGCTGCTGGCTGTAGGCGTGCATCTGGCTGATCGTCAGAGGATGAGCGCCGGAGGCGTAGCCGGCCGGCAGTTCGACGCAGGACGCGCCGTGGCTGACGACCTGCTCGATGGTGGCGGGCAGGTTGTGCTGGCCCAGGTGCTTCATGGCCTAGGTCTGGAAGCTGTAGGGCGGTCCCAGGGCCAGGACGTCCCGGTAGTTCTGCCCGTCCCAGACGTTCGCGGCCAGGTTGTTGGTTCCGTGCACCGCCTGACGGCCCAGCAGCGACCGGGTGTGGGCCAGGAACGCGGTGTGCCAGGCGTTGTCCTGGCGGACCGTGGACGGCGGGGTCCAGTCCTCCCAGACCAGTGAGTCGGCGAAGGTGATCCGGGTCCGGCTGAAGTGCGCGGCGTACGCCGCGCACATGGTCTTGATCGCGGTCTGGTCGGCCGCGGTGGTGTATCCGGCGCTCCGCAGCACCGCGAAGTTCTCCTTCTCCAGCTG
>Ga0070737_10006302_pt1 | contig 10925 bp, 9 predicted proteins | sample Coa_R1_10_FD_66438 | JGI IMG/M metagenome (GOLD analysis project Ga0070737, IMG submission 66438) | Surface soil microbial communities from Centralia Pennsylvania, which are recovering from an underground coalmine fire - Coalmine... | ecosystem: Environmental > Terrestrial > Soil > Unclassified ...
GGGCGAGATGACCCCCGGCTACACCGCCAACCGCGCCGTGAACGCGGTTCCGTACGTGTGCGCCGCGCCGCCGGGTATCCGCACCACGGCCGACCTGCCGCAGATCATCCCGGCCCTGGGCGTCAGCCGGTGACCGGCAGGGAGGCCACCGCCGCCGATGTCTTATCGCGGACGAAGGCCAGGTCAGGAGCCTGATCGAGCCCGCCGCAACGGAATACGGCCGGGTCGACGGCCCGTTCGGCGTGGCCGGAAGACATCGGCGCAATGGCCGCATCCCTGCGGCCTGACCTGTCCGGATGGGTCGCCGGCCGGGCGCTGTGCGCCGGCGGTGGCGCCTCGATGCGGCCATAGGATGGGTTCCGCCGCCTGGAAGCCGGCCGCGGTCGCCTGACCTGAGGCAGGCACCACGCCGTCGTTCCGGGCGCCCTCAGCGATCGGGCCCTGCCGGGCCGGCAGGGGGTTCAGGCGGTGAGATCCTTAAGGAAAGTCTCCGCGTAGCGGTGCAGGGACTCGATCGTGCGGTCGAGGCTGTCGCCGGGGGGGCGCACGACGAACGAGTCCACTCCGGCGGCGGCGAGCTGGCCGAGGTGGTCGCGATGCTCCCCGGCCGGCCCGCACCGCTGGATGAAGCCCGCCTGCGGGGTGTGCACCTGGATGGTCAGCGCGGCCGCATCGCCGCCCCGCCGCGCCGCGGCCTCCCGCACCTCCTTGACCTTGGCGGCCAGCTCCGCGATCGTGCCGATGCCGGGTGTGCGCGAGGTCCGCGCCACCTCCGGGCTCACCATCAGCGGGCTCCAGCCCTGGTTACGGGCGGCGCGGGCGCGGGCCAGGGCGCTGTTGCCGCCGATGAGCACCGGCGGCCCGCCAGGCTGCGCCGGGCCGGGCAGGGAGACGACGCCGCGCGCCGAGAAATGCCTGCCCTGGTGGGTGAACGGGACGCCGGCCCAGACGCCGCGCAGCACCTGGAGCGACTCGTCGAAGAGCTCGTTGCGCTGGCTCATGTCGACGTTGAGCGCGAGGAACTCCGAGCGCAGGTAGCCGGTCCCGGCGACCACGGTGAGGCGGCCGCCGGACAGCAGGTCGACCGTGCTCAGCGCCTTGGCCGCGAGGAACGGGTTGTGATAGGGCAGCACGATCAGGTAGGTCATCAGCCGGATGCGGCTGGTGACAGCGGCGCAGAACGCGAGGGCCGAGGTCTGGTCCAGCGACTCGTGGCCGCCCGCCTTGAGCCACTTGTGCGAGGGGGCGGGGTGCTCGCTGAACGAGATCGCGTCGTACCCGCATTCCTCGGCCGCCTGAGCGACACGGGTCATCCCCGCCGCCGTGACCAGGGCCGGGTCGTAGCCGGCGGTGACGATCGGGTAGTCGACGGTGAATTTCATGGCGTTCCTTTCCCGGCCGGTTCCCCGAGCCCCCCGAGCAGCGCGAGGCTGGCCATCGCGTACCGCCGCCCGCGGCGTTCGCTGACCATGAACGACGGGGGCGCCAGGTAGGCGACGTCGCGGGGCAGCGAGTCGCCGCGGCGGGCCAGTGCGGCCCGGCCGTCGGCAGTGGTGCCGCACACGGCGATCGCCTCGACCATGTCGTCGGTGACCGCCCGGGCCATGGCATCGGTGTCGCGCGCGGCGAAAGCCTGGCGGATGGCGGCGGCCTGGGCGGTCCAGCCGTGGTGCTCGACGTAGGGGTCGTAGGTCTTCACGGTGAGGTAGAAGGCGATCATCCTGCGCGCGTCCATGACGGCGCGTCCCGGGTCATCGTCGTCGATGGCGGTGATGACCCAGCCGTGCTCCAGGGGGGTCCCGTCGTGCTCCGCCTGGGCGGCGCCCTTGGCGATCGCGGGCCGGATCACATCCTCCCACCAGGTCCGGGTGAACAGGCCGTGGCCGATGATCCCGTCGGCCACCCGGCCGGCGGCGGCGGCCATCAGCTTGTTGAACGCGCCCAGCAGTATCGGCGCGTCGATGCGGCCGAGCACCGGCGCGCCCACCACGGCGTCGATGTGATGGAACTGCCCCTCGTAGCGGACGCGCTGCCCGTTCTCCGCGTGCAGCCAGGCGCGGACGGCGCCGACCAGGTCGGCCATGCGCGCGGCCGGCCGGTCGGCGGCGACGCCGAACCAGTCGCGGTTGATTGTGTACGCGCCGGTCCCCAGGCCGAGGAAGACACGCCCGGGCGCGTGCCGCCACGCGCCGCGGATGCCGGCCGCATGGGCGTACGGGGTGCGCGCGAACGCGTACGCGATACCCGGGCCCACGAGCGCCCGCTCGGTGTGCAGGGCCATCTCCGCGAGCGTCGAGTACGCCTCGTGGTCGACGAACTCGCCGCTGCAGAACGCCGTGACGCCGGCCGCCTCGGCGGCGCGCGCCACCTCCGCTCCGCGCCAGGGCAGGCCGTACCGCCTGCCCTGGGACGTCATCGCTTGTCCCTGGGCAGGCCGAGCGCACGCTCGGCGACCACGGTTTTAAGCAGCTCGTTGGCCCCGCCCGCGATCGTGTAGGCCCGGGCGTACAGGAAGGCGTCCTGCCACCAGCCGCCGGCGTAGGCCTGGCGGTCGCCTTCGACGGCCATGCCGCCGACCCCCTGCAAGGCGACCCCGAACTCGGCCATGGCCAGGTTGACCTCGCTGTAGAAGACCTTGGCGAGCGGGCCATCGGCGGCGTCTTCGCTGCCGATGGCGATCCGGGACTGCACGGCCTTGCTCATCACGTCGGTGACGTGCGCGAGGGCGGCGAGCTTGCCGAGCCGCTGCCGGGTGGCGCCGTCGGCGATAGCCGGCCGCCCGGCCGCGGTCGTGGTGCGGCGCGCGAGCTCCACGAGGTCGTCAAGCTGTGCGTACAGCTCCACCGCGCGTGCCCCGACGCTGCTGCGCTCGTGGCCCAGGCTGGCATTGGCGACCCGCCAGCCACCCCCGACCTCGCCGATCACCTGGTCGGCCGGGATGCGCACGTTGTCGAGGAAGACCTCGTTGAAGTCGCTGGTCCCGGTGATCTCGCGCAGCGGCCGGACGTCGACGCCGGGCGTCCGCATGTCGAGGACGAACGCGGTGATGCCGGCCTGCCTGGCGACGTCGGGGTTGGTGCGCGCCAGCAGGTAGCCGAGGTCGGCGTGGTGGCCGTTGGTAGTCCACACCTTCTGGCCGTTGACGACGTAATGGTCGCCGTCGCGCACCGCCCGGGTCTTCAGGCTGGCCAGGTCGCTGCCGGCGTCGGGCTCGCTGAACAGCTGGCACCACAGGTCTTCGCCGGAGCGGATCCTTGGCAGGTAGCGCCGGCGCTGCTGCTCGCTGCCGAAGGCCAGGATGGCTCCCGCGGCGAGCGCCCCGGCGCCGACCTCGCCCCAGGTCCTGGCCCGGGCGATCTCCTCGGCGACGATGAACGTGTGCTCGATGGTGGCACCGGGACGGCCGCCGTACTCGACCGGCCAGGTCTGCCCGAGGTACCCCGCGGCGTACAGCTTGGCCACCCAGGCACGCAGCGCCGGTACCTGCCCCGGGTCTGGCGCCCGCACCCCCACGCGCCTGCGCGGTCCCGGCCCGTGCCGCGCGATGAACGCCCGGACCTCGGCCCGGTAGTCCTCCAGTTCGGGGCTGTAGTCAAAGCGCATGGCTTCTCCCTGGGTGGGCCGGTCAACGCGGCGGCATGCCCGGGTCGTGCGGCAACCCGAGAACCTGCTCGGCAACGGTGTTCAGCTGGATTTCCCTGGTCCCGGCGCCGATGGTGGAGGCCCGGGTGCGCAGGAAGCCCTGCAGCCACCGGGACCGCTGCACCGCTTGCGGCGCGGACTTCCCGAGCAGTCCCGCCGGGCCGAGAAGGTCGACCGCGAACTCATGGATGTCCTGCTCGAAGGCGGTGATCAGGAGCCGCGAGATCGAGGACGTGGCACCAGCGTCGCCCCGGGCGAGGATGTCGCCGATGGTCCGCTGGGCGTTGTAGCGGATGATCCGGACCCGGATCTCCAGGTCGGTGAACCGGTCGCGTACCAGCGGATCGGCCAGCTGGCCCCGCTCACGGGCGAGTTCTTCCAGCTCGGTCAGTACCCGGCGGTACATCGCCGCCTGGTTCAGCGCGCCGGCCGCCCGCTCGTGCCCGAGGCTGGTGCGGGCCAGCCGCCAGCCGTCGTTTTCCTCACCGATCCGGTTCGCAACCGGAACCCGCACATCGTCGAAGAACACCTCGGCGAACAGGTGTCCCCCGGTAAGGTCGCGCAGCGGCCGCACCTGCACGCCGGGCGCGTGCGCGTCGATGACGAGGTAGGTGATGCCCTTCTGCCTGCTCTCCCTGGTCCCCGTCCGGACCAGGGCGAAGAAGATGTCGGCCTGGCCCGCGTGCGAAGTCCACACCTTCTGCCCGTTGACGACGTACTCCTCGCCGTCGCGGCGGGCAGTGGTGCGCAGGCCGGGCAGGTCGGAGCCGGCTTCCGGTTCGGAGTAGCACTGAGCCCATACCGTGTCGCCGCGGAGCATCGGGGCGAGCCATCGCTGCTTCTGCTCCTGGGTGCCGTACTTGATGATCGTGGGCGCGGCGATGTTGAGGCCGGTGCCGAGCGGTCCCGGCACGCGGGCGCGGGCAGCCTCCTCGTGGTAGATCACCTGGTGCGCGAAGGACAGCTCCATGCCGCCGAACTCGCGCGGCCAGCCGGGGCCGGCGTACCCGTGGTCGAACAGGGCCGCCAGCCAGGCCTTGGTCCAGGCCAGGCGCTCCCGCGGATCCTTCGGCGGCCGGCCTGGGTGATGGGCGGTGAAGAACTCCCGCAGCCGGGCGCGGAAGACGTCGTCGGGCTCTGCCGCCGACAGGGGTGCCTCGCGTTCCAGGGTCATCGGCGTCCTTCAGATCCCGGCCAGCCCGGCCAGCCGCGTGCGCTGCCGGGCAGGCGGGCCGAACAGCAGCTCTGACGACTTGGCCCGCCTCAGGTACAGGTGCGCGTCGTGTTCCCAGGTGTAGCCGATGCCGCCGTGGATCTGGATGCACTCTTTCGCGGCATGGGTGAAAGCCTGCGAGCAGTAAGCGTGGGCGAGCGCCGCGGCGAGCGCCGCGTCCGGCTGACGGCTGGCGACGGCCGCGCATGCGTGCTCGACGGCGGAGCGGCCGCACTCGACTTCGACCAGCAGGTTCGCGCACTTGTGCTTGATGGCCTGGAACGAGCCGATCGGGCGGCCGAACTGCTCGCGGACCTTGGCGTATTCGACCGACATCTCCAGGCAGCGGGCGGCACCGCCGAGCTGCTCGGCGGCCAGCGCGGCAAGTACCAGGTCGGTCACCTCTGCCAGCCACTCCGCGGCGTCCCGGCCGGCGCCAACGCGGACGGCCTGCGCGCCGTGCAGGGCGACGGCGGCGAGAGCGCGCGTCATGTCCAGGGTGTCCAGCCGCGCCCGCTCGACGCCGGCAGCGCCGCCCTCGACGGCGAACACCCCGGGCCCGTCGGGTGCCCGCGCGACGACGAGCAGGAGGTCAGCGGTGTGGCCGTCGACGACGAAGAGCTTGGAACCGGTGACCGCCCAGCCGCCGCCGGCCGGCTGGGCGGTCGCGGCCACCTCGGCCAGGTCCCACGAGCCGGAATCCTCGGCGACCGCGAGGGTGGCGGTCAGCGAGCCGTCGGCGATGCCGGGCAGCCAGCGCCCCATGGCATCCTCGTCGCCGGAGGCGGTCAGCGCCTGGCCGGCGAGGGCGACGGTGGAGAAGTACGGTGCCACCAGCAGGGCACGGCCCATCTCCTCAAGCACGATGCCCAGCTCGGCCGGCCCGTACCCGGCTCCGCCGTACCGTTCCGGCACGGCGATCCCGGTGAGCCCGAGCTGGCCGGCGAGCAATGCCCATACCTCGTCGTCACGGCTCTCCCCGGCCTCCATCAGGCGGCGGACCTCGCGGCTGGGTGATCTCTCGCCGAGGAACTCGCGGACGGCCTGGCGCAGCTCGCCGCGTTCCGCGCTGTCGCCGGCGCTCATCCCGCGCCCCTCGCCCTGCTCTCCCACAGCAGGTTAGTATAGTGCAATTAGCTAACTATGAAAGCTCCATCAGAACCGGTCATCGCCGGGTCTGTCCCCAGTCGGAAGGCGAACGATGGACATCAAGGGAGCAGTGGCGCTCATCGCCGGAGGGGGCGGTGGCTTCGGCGCCGCCACCGCCCGCCGGCTGCACGCGGCCGGCGGGCGGGTCGTCGTCGGCGACCTCGACGAGGCCAGGGGAAAGGCGGTGGCGGACGAGCTCGGCGACGGAGCGCTGTTCGTGCGGACCGACGTGACCGACGAGGACAGCGTGCAGCAGGCCGTTGACGCGGCCATGCAGCTCGGCCCGCTCCGGATCGCCGTGGTCGCGCACGGCGGGGGCGGCGGCCCGCGCACGCTCGACAAGGAGGGCCGGCCGGCTCCCCAGGAGTCTTTCACCACGGTGATCGGCATCTTCCTGGCGGCCACGTACAACGTCGACCGCCTGGCCGCGGCCGCCATCGCCAGGGCCGAGCCGCTCCAGCACGGCGAGCGCGGCGTCATCATCAACACCGCCTCCATCGCCGCTTACGACGGCACGATCGGCCAGTCCGCCTATGCGGCGGCCAAGGGCGGCATTGTCTCCATGACGCTCCCGCTCGCCCGCGACCTAGCGCCGGCCGGGATCCGGGTGGTGACCATCGCGCCCGGCACGTTCCTCACGCCCGCCTTCCGCGACGCCGATCCGGAGCAGCTCGACGCCTACTGGGGCGCGGCGGTCCCGTTTCCCAAGCGCATGGGCCGCGCCGCCGAATACGCTCAGCTGGCCCAGCACATCGCCGAGAACGTGTACCTCAACGGCGAGACGATCCGGCTCGATGGCGCTCTGCGTTTCACCCCGAAGGGGGGCCGGTAGCGCCTCACCCCGAAGGGGGCCGGTAGCGCGGCGGCGGCGCAGCCAGGCGGGCACCCCAGGCAATGCCAGGCGGACATCCCAGACAATTAATTTGATGGGTTCGTTCTTTTAACTATGCGGCAGATATGATTGTTACGTGACTACGGCTACCAGCCCAGCCGCCCAGATCGGGACGGTCGTCCGGGCTCCCAAGACCGGCGAGCTGATCGCCAGCCACCTGCGGCGCCAGATCGTCCGCGGTGAACTGCGGCCGGGTGAAACCCTGCCCGCGGAAAGCCAGCTCATGGAGCAGTTCGGCGTGTCACGCCCGACCCTGCGCGAGGCGTTCCGCATCCTCGAAGCGGAAACGCTCATCAGCGTGCGCCGCGGCAGCCGCGGCGGCGCACGGGTTGTCGCCCCTGACGTCTCCGTCGCCGCGCGTTACGTGGGCCTGCTGCTGCAGATGCAGGGCGCCACCATCAACGACGTCTACGAGGCCCGGATGATCTCAGAGCCCCCGTGCGCCCGCCTGCTCGCGCTGCACCACACCGACGAGGACATCGAGAAGCTCACCCAGGTGGTGGACGAGCTCAAGGCCGAGGTCGCCGCCAGGAAGCCGTTCATTCCCGACCCCTATGTCTGGTCGAGCCTGACCTACCGGTTCCACGAGCTGATCCTGGAAGGCTGCGGCAACAAGACCATGGCCATCCAGGGGGCCGTGCTACAGGATATCGTCGCCACTCACCTGCGGACCAAGATCGCGCAGCGCGACGACAACGACACCGACGAGCGCTTCCAGCGGGTCATCCGCTCGTACACGAAGCTCATCAGCCTCGTCAAGGCCGGGAACGCGGCGGGAGCGGAAAAGCACTGGCGCTCGCACATGGAGGGCGCCGCCCAGTACCTGCTCAAGGACGACCTGAAGACCAAGCCGGTCGTCGACCTGTTCTCCTGACGTGCCGCCAGGAGAACAGGTCGTCCGTTACGAGCGGCGGGGGCGGGTCCTCGTCGTCCGCATCAAGCGTGAGGCCAGGCGCAACGCCATCGACCGCGCCACCGCCGCCGGCATCGACGAGGCACTCAACCTGCTCGATGACGACGACGAGCTGTGGGCCGGCGTCATCACCGGCACAACGGCGGTGTTCTCGGCCGGCACCGACCTGAAGGACGGCAGCGGCCGCACCGAGCGCGGCGGCGAGTACGGCGTGATCAGGCGCCGCAGGAACAAGCCGCTCATTGCCGCGGTCGAGGGCCTGGCGTTCGGCGGCGGCTTCGAGGTCGCGCTTGCCTGCGATCTTGTGGTCGCCTCGCGCACCGCGCGCTTCGCGCTCCCGGAGAGCAGGCGCGGGGTGGTCGCCTCCTCCGGGGCGCTGTTCCGCGCGATGCGCGCCCTGCCGCTCAACGTGGCCAGGGAACTGCTGATCACCGGCACCGTTCTCGACGCGGACCGCGGTTACCAGATCGGCTTCGTCAACCGCGTCACCGACCCCGGCCAGGCACTCGCGGTGGCGCTGGAACTTGCCGGCGACGTCTGCGCCTCTTCCCCCGTCTCGGTTGCCGCCAGCCTGGCGGCGATCGCCGCGCAGCACGACGCTGGCGACAGGGCGGGCTGGGAGGCGACCGCCGAGGCGGTCGAGCGGGTGACCGCCAGCGAGGACATGAGGGAAGGAATCACCGCCTTCTTCGAAAAGCGCCCGCCGCGCTGGAGCGGGCGCTGAGGACCGCGCTGGGTGGGCGCCGAGGACCGCGCTGGAGCGGGCGCCGAGGACCACGCTGGAGCGGGCGCCGAGGACCGCGCTGGAGCGGGCGCCGAGGACCACGCTGGGTGGGCGCTGACGACAACGGCAGCCGTGACTATTGCCCGACCGTGAACTGCCGGGCCGACGCGACGCTTCCCCACAAGCGCCCTGCCGCCGTCCCGCTCGTTCCGGCAAGGATCACTGGGGCTCGATGATCGAGACGGTTTTGTAGCGCAGGAACTCGTCGATGCCTGCGCGGCCGCCTTCCTTCCCGTAGCCGCTGATGCCGAGCCCGCCGAACGGGGTGTGCGGGAGGTTCTGCCGGGCGCCGTTGACGTACACGCCGCCCGCCTTGAGCCGCTCCGCCAGCCGGTGCACCCGGGTCAGGCTGGCCGACTGGATGTTCGCTCCCAGTCCGTAGGGCGTGCCGTTGGCGAGCTCCACCGCTTCGTCCTCGGTGGAGAACTTGAACACCAGCAGCACCGGGCCGAAGATCTCGGTCTGCGAGATCTCGTGGTGCGGATCGGCGTCGACGATGACCGTGGGCTCGACGAAGTTCTTGTCCGCGAGGTCACCGCCGGGCCGCCCGCCGCCGAGCACGATCCGCCCGGCGTTGTCCCGCCTGGCCCGGTCCAGCATCCCGCAGACGCGCTCGACCGCGGCCGCGTTGATCAGCGGCCCCACCTTGACCTCAGGGTCGAACGGGTCCCCCATCTTGTAGGACGCGGCGGTCTCGGTGACGTACCCGACCACCTCGTCGTAGATGTCGGCGTGCACGATGAGCCGGGTCGGCACCACGCAGCCCTGGCCGGCCAGCACCCCGATGCTGTCCCTGACCGCCCGCTCGGCCACGTCCCGCAGGTCGCCGGCGTCGGGGAACACGATGCTGCCGGTCTTGCCGCCGAGTTCGAGCACCGCGGGCTTGAGCTGCTCGGCGCAGACGTGCGCGATCTGCCGGGCGGCGGCCGGGCCGCCGGTGAAGCTGACCTTCTCCACCTTCGGGTTGCGCACCAGCGCCGCGCCCGCTTCCGGGCCGCCGACCAGGATGCTGCACACGCCGGCCGGCACGCCGGCCTCCCGCAGCAGCCGTCCGTAGAGGTCGGGCGCGAACGGCGTGAACTCCGACGGCTTGGTCACCACGCAGTTGCCCGCGGCCAAGGCGGGGATGACCTTCATGCTCAGCGACACCACCGGGCCGTTCCAGGTGATGATCGCGCCGATGACGCCGTACGGCTCCGGTGCGGTGTAGGAGAAGTGGCCGCGGGTGTCGAGGGTGGAGATCAGCTCCCCCGACAGCTTGTCGCACCAGCCCGCGTAGTAGCGGGCCCAGTTGACCGAGTTGTCGATGATGCGGTGCCCGAAGTGGGTCGGGGTGCCGCCGTCGAGGGCCTGCAGCGCGGCGAACTCGGCCCGGTGCTCATCGAGCAGGCCGGCGAACCGCATCAGCACGTCACGGCGCCGTTCCGGTGCCCAGCGGCGCCAGGACCCGGCCTGCTCTGCGGCCAGGTCGACGGCCTCGTCCACCTCGGCCGGCCCTGCCAGCGGAATCTCTGCCTGCAGCTCGCCCGTGTAGGGGTGAAGGTGCCGGTAGACCCCGCCAGATGCGGAATCGAGAACCTTGTCTCCGTAGCGGAGCCGGACATGGGGCGCGGTGACGGTCATGGTGTCCTTTGCGTGCCGGGGCCAGATAGCTGCCGTAAGCGGACGGCGAAACCCGCGTCGAGCGGAAGCTGCACGCCCGTGATGTAGGCCGCTTCGTCCGATACCAGCCAGGCGACCGCGTCGGCGACGTTCTCCGGCTGGAGGATGCCGATCGGCAGGGCGTTGCGCATCTGGCTGATGGTGTTCTCACCTCCCGCGGCCGCCTGCGCCATGAGCGCTTCCATGGCCGGGTTCTGCGTCATGCCCGACACGACACCTGTCGGGTGGATGGTGTTGACCCGGATCATCTCGCTCGCGTACTGGTTGGCGAGCACCTGCATCAAGCCGACCAGGCCGCGCTTGGCCGCGGTATACGCCTGGGCGCCCGCCTTGTCGCTCGCCGTTCCCTTAAGGGCCGCCGACGAGCTGGTGATCACGACGGATCCGCCGCGGCCGCCGGCCCGGATCGCCGGCAGCACCACCTCGATGGTGCGCCACACACCGGTCAGGTTGACCTCGATGATGTCGCTCCAGGTGCGGTCCCGGTCCCCATCGGGCGACAGGCGGACAATACCCGCGTTGGCCAGCAGTACGTCCACCCGGCCGAAGCGGCCGAGGCCGAGCGCCAGGGCCCGGCGCAGATCGTCGTAGCTGCGCACGTCGCCCTTGGCGGCGACGATCTCCCCGCCGACCGCCTCGACCTGCTTGACCGTGGCAAGCAGGTCGTCCT
>Ga0070737_10006303_pt1 | contig 10925 bp, 13 predicted proteins | sample Coa_R1_10_FD_66438 | JGI IMG/M metagenome (GOLD analysis project Ga0070737, IMG submission 66438) | Surface soil microbial communities from Centralia Pennsylvania, which are recovering from an underground coalmine fire - Coalmine... | ecosystem: Environmental > Terrestrial > Soil > Unclassified...
GCTCGGCATCGTGCCATCCTCCTGCCCAAAGAAGGAGGTGTGCACGAAACCCGGGTCAGTTCATGCCGAGCCACGCTGAACTCCGGTCCCGGATCTGGCAAGCGCAGATCCGCGGGCTCATGCCGACCATCGACGAGGAACGTGCCTGGATCGAGAACTGGCTGCGCCGCTGGGTCCCAGGCCTGCCCAGCGACGGTGTGCTCGAGCCACGTGACCTGTGTGCCCTGCCGCAAAAGCACCCTGAGCTCAAGACGTGGCGGGGCGGCCACCGCACGCGGTTCATCTACTGGCTCCGGGACGCACGCAACACCATTGCTCACATGGATCTGCTGACCCCTGATGAGGTCGAGCGTGGCTGGCGACTGATAGCCAAAGATCGCTGGAGCTGACGGATGACGGGACCGTCTACCGGCACGTGATCGTCCCTGCCATCAGCGGCGGCGCGACCGTCATGGACCAGGTCTTCGGCCAGGCTGATCACGGCGACGACTGTCCCGAGTCATTGACGCTCGATGCGCGGCGTGGTTCACGTCGGGGCCGGAATTCCCCGGGCCGGCCGAGCGGCACCGGCGCATCCTTGCCGCCGGTCGCCAGTCAGCCGGTGATGCGGCGCCGGTAGAGCCTGGCGGCGAGGGGAGCGAAGATCGCCAGCAGCGCGATCGACCACAGGAGCGCGGCGTCGACGGGGTGCTGCATGGGCCAGGCACGGATGGCCGCCGACGGGTTGGGGTTGGCCCACAGGTGGCGGGCGGCGGCGGTGACGGCGCTGAGCGGGTTCCAGTCGGCCAGGACCCGGAAGACGGCGGGCATGCGCCCGGTCGGGACGAGCGCGTTGGAGATGAACGCGAGCGGGAACAAGATGACCAGGCCGAGGCCCTGGGCTGATTCGGGGCTGCTGGTGACCAGGGCAAGGCAGGTGCAACCCCAGGACAGCGCGTGGCTGAACAGCAGGAAGATCGCGAAGCCTGCGACGGCGGCGGGGATGCTGCCGTCGGGGCGCCAGCCCATGGCCAGGCCGGCAACCGCGACGGTGGCGGCGCACACGGTGGCGCCGAGCAGGTCGGACAGGGTGCGGCCGGCCAGGATCGCCGGCCGCCAGATGGGCAGCGTGCGGAACCGGTCGATGATGCCGGTGGCCAGGTCGCTGCTCAGGCCGACGGCGGTGCCGACGGCTGAGGTGGCCAGGTTCATGCCGAGCAGCCCGGCGATGGCGAACTGGGTGTAGCTGCCAGTTCCGGCGACGGCCGAGCCGAGGACGTACACGAACAGCAGGGTGAACACGACTGGCTGGATGATGACGTCGGACAGCCGCAGCGGCTCACGGGCGATGTGGGCCAGGTTGCGGCCGGCCAGCACGGCCACGTCGACGAGGTGGCGGGTGCGCGGCCTGGTGAGACCGGGCTGGACGGCGGTCATCGGGCCGCCGCCTGCCGGCCGCTGGCGGATGGGCCGGCCCCGGGCGCTGGCGGGCCGGGGTCCTGTGGTGCCGGGCGGGAGGGGCGGCCCGTGAGGGCGAAGAACACCTCATCGAGGGAGGGCGGGCGGATTTCGGCGTCATCAACGGTGATGCCGGCCTGGTCCAGGGCGCGCACGATGGCGGTGGCAAGCCCGGGCGTGCCGGGCACTGCAGCGCGCAGCCGCCGGCCGTCCGCGCTGAGCGTGACCGGGCCGGCGGCGAAGGGCGCCAGCACGATCGCGGCCGCCGGGTCGGGCCAGGTCAGGGTGACGTCCAGGCAGGCGCCGCCGGTCTGGGCCTTGAGCGAGCGGGGCGTTCCCCCGGCGATGACGCGGCCGTGGTCGATGACCACGATACGGTCGGCGAGCTGGTCGGCTTCGTCCAGGTACTGGGTGGTCAGCAGCAGGGTCGCGCCATCGCCGGCCAGGCCGCGGATGACGTCCCAGATGGCCTGGCGGCTGGCCGGGTCCAGCCCGGTGGTCGGCTCGTCGAGGAACAGCACGGGCGGGCGGGTCACGATCGACGCGGCCAGGTCGAGGCGGCGGCGCATCCCGCCGGAGTACCCCTTCAGCACCCGGTCGGCCGCGTCGGCCAGGCCGAAGCGGCCGAGCAGATCCGCCGCGGCGGCCCTGGCCTGGCGGCGGGACAAGTCGGCCAGACGGCCGATCATGACGAGGTTCTGCCGGCCGGTGAGCATCGGGTCGACCGTCGCGTCCTGGGCGGCGACGCCGATGCTGCGGCGCACCGCCTCGCCCTCGGCCACCACGTCATGGCCGGCGACGGCGGCCCGGCCGCTGTCGGGGACGGCAAGGGTGGTGAGGATCCGGACCGCGGTGGTCTTCCCCGCGCCGTTGGGGCCGAGCAGGCCCAGGATGGTGCCGGCCGGGGCGTCAAGGTCCACGCCGGCCAGCGCGGTGCTCGCCCCATAGCGCTTGGTGAGCCCTTCTGCCCAGATCACCGGGATATCAGGCACGGCGTCTCCTCATTAGGATACATTTATGTCTCTAACGTGGCCAGGCTATCAGCGCCCGTTAAGAAACACAAGCGACTCTTAGGGGAGCCGATGGCAGCGAGGGGAACCGGCAGCGCGCCGTCCCCGGCCGGACGGCGGCCCGGGCCTGCGACCCGGCGCCGCGGCGCCCGGCTCGAGGCGGCGATCCTGGAGGCGGCCTGGGATGAGCTGGCCGAGGTCGGCTATGCGGCGCTGACCATGGACGGGGTCGCCGCCCGGGCCAGGACCAGCCGGGCGGTGCTGTACCGGCGCTGGCCGAGCCGGCCTGAGCTGGTGGTGGCGGCGCTGCGCCACCACACGGATTTCACCTCCCCGGCGGCGTTCGACACCGGGACGCTGCGCGGTGACGTGCTCGCGCTGCTGCGGCACATGTCCACCCGGGTCGGCGAGATCGCCGGCGCGCTCAGCTTCCTGCTCGCTGTCTCCTTCGAGGAGGCGGGGCTGACCCCGGCGATGCTGCGCGAACGGGCGGTCGCCGGCGAGCCCGGCACGATGCAGGCCATCGTGGGCCGCGCCGCCGCCCGCGGCGAGATCAGCCCCGCCCGCCTCAGCCCCCGGGTCGTCTGCCTGCCCGTCGACCTGGTCCGCCATGACCTGATCATGACCCTGGCGCCGGTGCCCGACAGCACCCTGGTCGAGATCGTGGACACCATCTTCCTGCCCCTGGTCCGCGCCGCCGGCGATCGACCCGGCAGCTAGCCGTGGTTCGCGCCGGCGGGCCGCGCCAGCGCGGGCGCGCCGCGCCGTGGGCGACCGTGCGGGCCAGGATCATGGCCCGACGGCCTGACCGGCGCGAGGCGGAGATCCTGGCCACGCAAACCGCGGTGAGGTGACCCAGCGAGGTGGTCAGATCGCCGGATGACAGCGCGATCTGGCCGAGCCAGAACTGGGCCTCGCACCAGCCCGGCTCGGCCGGCGCCGCCGGCTGGCGCCCGTTGCGCGGGCAGCGGCAGCTGATCCAGCGTGCCGTCGGGGAGGAACCCGGTACCGGCGCAGTCCAGCGCGTGCAGAACCGCTGGCAGCGGACTTTGAATACCGTCAGGTCCCGTGCAGGTGTCTCGAGCGCGACCCCGACCCTGGGCGAGGGAGCTGTGCCGTACTTGCCGGGACGGCGGGCGCCGGACAAGGTCCGCGACGCCGGGATGTCCAGCCGGGACCGGGCCCGGTCCAGCATCGCGTTGAACACCCGGTCCATGTGACCGCCGTAGGCGGACAGCAGGTTCCGGCAGTACTCGGCCTGATAGACCGAGTAGGCGTAAGTGAAGCAGGTCCGCATGGTGCGACAAGGTGCCTGCGATCTGGGCCAGGCCGACCGGATCCGTGCTCTCAGTAAAGCAGTTTCCCCCCTCGGCGAAACCGATGCCCTCGCCCTGCGCGGCGATCGCGACGTACTCGTGGCCGTTCGGATCACCTGGGCGCCGAACGGCGCATGCCCGGCCATCTTGATCACCAGGTGCCCCCCACCGGGAGTCCATGATGCGGACCGGCGCACATCCCACACCGTCGCCGGGGCCTCGGCGACCAGGATCAAGAACACCCCGGTTCCGCCGAAGGCGTGCGCAGGTGCTCCGCGATCAGGTGCTTGCGTTCCCCGGCCGTGCAGTCGATCACCGGGACGGCGTTATCGGCGGCCCGGACCCGCCGGGCGAACCGCCCCGCCAGCCGCATCAGGTGCGTGTTGTCCAGCACCGCATCCGCCTCGGCGTCACTGCCCCCGATCATGCGCCGCCACTAGGTCCGGAACCCGCCTGCCGTGTTCCCCATCGGCGGCCGTAGAACCGGCCGGTGCCTCATCTCAGGACATCAGCCACACTGCCCCCGGAGGGGTCCCTTCCTTCCGGGCGAAGTCCCGGACGGAGCGCAGTTCCTTACCATGCACGAATCGCGGCTGGGACAATCGGGCGTACCAGCATCCGAATTCCCGCAACGTCTATGCCGTAGTGCGTTGTGATACAATGCACTACATGAGTCATCCGCTGAGCGTTCGCCTGAACGATGCCACGATCGCGCGCCTCGGCAGGCACGCGCAGCGTGCGCATCTAGCCCCGCGCACCCTGGCGCAGCGATATGTGGAAGAGGGCCTGCGGATGGATGAGCATCCGCTCATCCGGTTCGCCGACGGGCCAGCAGGCCGACGCGCCAGGCTCGTGGGGACGGGCAAGGATGTCTGGGAAATCATCGGGGTTGTACGCGACAACGATGGCGACGCCGCCGAGACAGCACGCTATCTCGAGATCCCCCTCGGCCTGGTCCAGGCCGCCATCAGCTACTACGGCGCCTACCGGGAGGAAATCGATCAGTGGATCGACGCCAATGAGCAGCAGGCCGCCGAAGCTCACGCGGCCTGGTCCGCCGGGCAGGATGCCATCAGGCCGTGAGGCTGCTTCTGGATGAGATGCTGTCCCCCGCCATCGCGCGCGAACTCCGCGAAAGGGGACACGACGCCCTCGCCATAGCAGACCACCCCGGCTGGGTCGCACTCTCCCATCCCGAGGTGATGACCCTGGCCCGGACCGAGCGCCGGGCCGTGGTGACTAACAACCTGCGCGACTACCGGCCGCTCCACGCCGACGCGATCACCCCAGGCGGCCCGGGCCACTTCGGCATGATCTTCATACCAGGGACCTACCGTCGCGCCAAGCAGGACACTGGACGAATCATCGCCGCCATCGAAGCGAAGCTGGCTGAATATCCCGGCGATGAGGATCTAGCGAACGGCGAGTGCTGGCTCTGACACGACAACAGGGTTGTCATCCCTGAACCTCGATCCACCGATGAATTGCCTGGGATCGTTTCCGGCCGCATCTGTGCACGAGGAGTTTCGCCAGGGTAATCCCGGCATGGCAGCTTGGCCGCGCGCCTCGGCGGCTGGCGGGTGATCCTCCCGGGTCGGTTAAGGGGGCGGGGTGGCCGCAGCGGGCCATTCAGCGGTGCGGTGACCTGCTCTGGGCTGGTCAGGCCGCAGCGGCGGGTGGACCGCAGGCGGCCAGGAGGCGCAGCCATTCGTGCTCGCGGTGCCAGCCTTCGGGCAGGTGGAGAGTGATGTCGCTTCTGCCGTGGCGGGCGGTGCGGGCCGCGACCGCGATCAGGTCGCGGCGGATGGTGGCGGCCCGGGCCTTCGCGAGCGGCAGGCTGGCCAGGGCGCCGGCGGCGCGCAGCAGGTTGTGCGCCATGGCCGCGACCGACAGCCAGGCCGCGTTCGCGGTAAACGACCCGGATGGCATATGGGCCAGCGGGCCGCTGGTGACATCGGCGAAGACCTGCTCCACCACGGCGTGTTCTCTGAACTAGACGATTCGCCCAGAGCATCGTAAATCGGACAGCTAGTTGGGGGCCGGCTGGCGGGGGACGCTGATGACGGGGATGCCGAGGTCGACTGGGCCGCTTGAGCGCCGGCTGACCTGGGCGAGCTTGTCCTCGGCTCCGGCGAGGCTGACCTTGAGCCCTTGGACTTCGCCGAGCCAGCCCTCGCGTTCGGCCTCGGCGATACGGGCGATCAGGTTGTCGCGGATCTCGGCGATGCGCGCTCGTTGCGCGGGGTCGGGCCAGTGCATGCTGCACCGCAGGCAGGCGTGCTCGTGGATGCAGGGAGTGCTGAACGCGCGGGCGCAGATGCCGGTGGCGACTTTCCGGCGTTCGAAGTTTCTCTGCACTTGTCAAGTTGATCACGCGCGGGATGCTGGCGGAGGCAGGTGTGCGGCCGCGGTTCGGGCACTTAGACCGACGGCAACATCCGCTCTATGCCGATGAGGGGTCGTCAGTAGAGGGTGCCTTCGTCGCCGCAGATCGGAGGCTCACCGGGTGGCGACCATGAGCGCGATGACGCCGAAGTTCATCCGGATGAGTGTCGGGCCTGCTCCAGGTTCGACTGGTGGGGGCCGGAAAGCCAGTCTTGACCCAGACGCGCGTCGACCGGTTCCTCTCCTCGCCGCAGCGCGTCGATGTAGGCATGATCGGCGGCGAGGCGGGCCGCCACCTCGGGACCCTCGGCAACGGCCCCGTGGCCCGGGACCAGGACATCGACGTGCCTGGCGGCCTCGCCCAGCCGGTCGAGTGCCTTCTCATAGGCGCCCACCTGACCGGGGCGGCGAGCGTCGAGGAGCGGGATCAGGACGTCGGAGAGCATGTCGCCGGCGAGCAGGACGCCACGGTCCGCGAGGAGGACCGCGGCGTGGCCGATGGCGTGCGCCTGATGCTCGACAATCTCGCCCGGCACGGGTCCCCCGTCCGCGGGCAGCGGGGTGAGGAGCCCGATCAGCTCGAGAGGGATGCCCGACGCGCTCTCCGCCGCCATCCTCTGCGCCCGCTCTCGGGCTTCACTGGCAGCCTGGACGCCGCCGGGGGTGGCATAGCGCGGCACGTCGCCGAACCGGGAATGCCAGAGCAGGTGGTCCCAGTGAGGATGGGTGGAGAACCCGGCGACCACCGGAATGCCGAGCCGGTCCACGTCGTCGGCGAGCTGGTTCAGATCGGAACCATCGATGCCGGGATCGACCAGGATCAACCCACCCTCCCCGCGCACCACGATGGCATTGCTCCAGACCCACGCGCTCTGCCGGACCCAGACACCGTCGGCCACCTGATTCAGCATCGGTTCATTTTGTCAGGTGTCTCCGTCCGGCGCGAGTTGCGGCGCCCTTCGGGTCCGGATTCGGGACCGGCGGGCGTCCTCCCGAAACGCACTCACATGACGCGAAGCGGGTGCCCGCCGGTCTGGTTCGGCTGGGTCGTTCCCAGCGCGGTGCTGGCGCTGGGAATGACCCGACGGGAACTCAGGTCATCGTCGCGCTGCGATGGCCGGTATACCGAGTTCGACTGGCGCGATGCGGGCCAGGCGCTTGGTCTCCTCTCGTTTCTGCCGGAGAAAGGTGAGGGTGAGGTCGATGCCTTCAACCTCACCGAGCCATGCCTCGTGTGCGGCGCGGGCTCGGCGGGCCAGGAGGTCGTCCTCGATCTCGTCGAGGCGGGGCAGCATTTTCGGGTTGATGTTGAGCATTGGGCAGCGCAAACAAGCGTGCTCATGCTGGCAAGCAGAACCATATGGTCGCGCACAGCCGCCCAGCTCGACTCTTCGCCGGTCGAAGTGTTCCTCGAATTCGGACCATTCGGTGTCGGTGACGGGCTTATATTCGTCCGCTGACCGCGCCTGCCGTCGGCGGTCGAGGAATTCCTGGTAATGGCGCACGACGTCCTCGTTGAACACAGCCACATATCCGCGAGTGGTCTGCAGGTTCAGGTGTCCGAGTAGTGCCGCGCCGATATGGATGGGCAGCCCGTTGTTCACCAGGTCGGTTGCCAGCAGCCTGCGGAAGTCGTGTGGCGTGAAGCAGGCGGTTCGGAAACCGGGGTGCTGTTCGGCCAGTTCAGCGCAGCGGCGGCGGAGCATGACGAGCACCGTCGCGGGCGAGATCACGCGCGGGACCGCGCCGGTGTGGCGTTGGAACAGGAATGGCATCGGGTCACTCATGCGCCGCTCGTGGTTGTCGTAGCGTTGGAGGAGGGGAATGGGGCGGCCATGCCGGGTATGCCGCCGGATGATCGCGGCGATCACGGCGAACAATTCCGCCGACATCGGAACGACGCGCTCGCGGTCCGTCTTGGACGGGGCGATCACCAACAAAGCGATGACCTCGCCGTTGGGGCGCTGGTACTGCCTGATGCTCAGGTGGGTGAGCTCCAGCAATTCCTCGATGCGAATGCCCGCGTGGCGAAGCACTTCCACGGCGGCGAATTCCCAGAAAGCGGTGTCCTCGGCAGTGGTGACATTGATGTCCTCGCCGTTGCCGACATCGCGGACCCGGGTGTTGGCGTGCCCGCCCGGCCGGGCGCGCCGGTCGTCGGCGGCGGTCCAGACCCGTTGATAGGCGCGGCCGTTGACGGTGACCATCTCGCCGCCGGTCAGGGGCGAGGCCGCCTGCAGCAGCGCCCGCAGGTGGTGGTAGCGGGCCTCCAGATGGGCCACGAGCACGGGCAGCAGCGGCTGGCGCTGGCGTACCCGGTCGTCCATCCGCTCCTTGCGCCGCCGTTGGCGGACGATGACCCCGCGCAGCGCGCCGTCGGGGACCGGGCATGGCGCCACCCACGGTGCCCACTTCTCAGGTTCCTCGACCGCCCAGCTGTGCAGGTCGGTGTAGAAGGAGCGCACCGAGCGCAGGATGTGCTCGAACTCCGCGCGCTGTTTGCGGCCGTCCCGGTGGGTGCCCAGTACCTCGCGCCACTGTCTGTAGAGATCGGCGCTGATCCGCAGGTCCGGCTGACCGGGGGCGAGGGCCTCGATCTTGGCCCAGAACAGGCCGGCCAGCGAGCGGGACAGCTGGTCCAAGGTGGAGTAGTCCATCTCGGGCTCCCGCCGGCGCAGGTAGTCCAGCAGCAGTTGCCGGACGCCCTGGTGGCGGATGCCGTAGCGGTCGACCAGTTCCTGGACTGTGCGGCGCCCGCTGAGCACGGCTGCTCGCAGCGTCGCCGGAGTGCAGGATGGGAAGTGGCCCATGTCGTGCAGCACCTGCCAGGCCAGCTGCCCGGGGAACTGTCCGCGGCCCGTCTCGCCCCGGCCTTTGAATGCCAGGCCGTGGTCACGGGATTCCCACACGTAGTGCAGGAACGCCTCGGGGGTCAAGTCGGACAGGGCGATGCCCTGCGTCGTCAGCGCCGCTGTGGCGTCGAACAGCGCCGAGCCGTGGTGCAGTGGATGCACCGCGGTGTTCTGGACTCGCTTCCAGAACTCCTCTAGCAGCGGGTCGCGCTGGGCGGTGAGGAACCGCTCCCCGTAGCGGAGGAACCTGGTCGAGCGCAACGCCTGCAGCGACGGCCGGATCACCCGAAGGCTGAACAGGCAGGCCGTGCCCACGCAGATCTCGTCGCGCTCGGCCTGCTTGCCTCTCACCGCGGTGACCGGGCGCCCCCGCTCATTCAGGCCGCTGGCCTCCCAGCGCTGCTGCCAGGCCGGTCCGGGGAAGCCGGCCAGGTGTTCCAGCAGGAACCGCGCGCCACGGGCTCGCCGCCGGACCGCGTCGGGGCCGCCCGGCCAGACGTCCCGCACGACCTGCTGGATCTGCTCGGCGCCAGCGGCGGTGAGGTCGCCGCGTGGCATGGGGGACGCGGCTGACTTCGCTGGCCCGCCGCGTAGCCCGGCGAAGCGGGTGGGCGGGACTGAGGAGTTGCTGCGCAGCTGTGTCGTGCCGGGCTCAGCCACCGAACACCGCCTCGATGTCGGCCAGGTCGTAGCCGGCCGGGTAGGACCGCTGCGGCCGCGGCTTGGTGTAGTGCTCGTGGAGCTTGTCGTGCATGTCCTCGATCCGGACGGTGAAGTAGTGTCCTGTGGTGTCCAGGTGGGCGTGCCGCATGATCGTCTGGACCTCGGCCAGCGTCAACCGCTCGTCCCCGGCCATCCTGGTGGCAGCGGTGTGCCTCGCGTCGTGCAGAGTGTGGTTGGTGCCCAGCTTGTCGTTGGCGCGCTGCAACACCCGCCGCATCGCCCAGTAGGTCAGCGGGCGGGGATCGCCGCGCCGTGTCCGCCACACCGGTTTCCCTGGAGCCGGCAGGCCGTCGGCGGCCAGATAGCGGCCCAGGTAACGGAAAGCGTCTGGTGATGCCGGCACCGGCTGGCGTAGCCTGCTGCCCTTGGACACGACGTAGAGCAGCTGACCGGCCCAGTCGATATCCTCCAGCGTCAGGCCCAGCAGTTCGCTGGCTCGCGCGCCTGAGCTGACGTAGGACTCCAGCAGCGCCCGGTCGCGGTCGCAGCCCATCGCGGCGAACAACTCGTCCCACAGCGCATCGGGGATCGCCCTCGGGGCCTGCTGGGGCACTCGTTGCCGCAGCCGCGCCCGGCGCACGACCGGGACCGGCTCCAATGGGCTGCGGTGGGCCAGCACCTGCCGGCGTTGCGCGGAGACTGGCACCGGATTGACCACCGGCCCCGCGCCGAAACGGCCATGGAATGCGTAAAAGCCATGCACCACAGTCAAAGCGTGATTGATCGTCGTCGGCGCATAGCCTGCCCGAAGGGACGGCTTGCCCGTCTTGAGGTTCACCGACCCCGCCGGTGGCGAGCCCAGCGTGCTGCGCCGCCGCTGCGGATTGCGGGCCGCTCGTAGCCACGCCACCAGGGTCGCGACGTCAGCCTCGGTCGCCCGGTCCCACTCAATCCCCAGAAACCACAACAGCCGGTGCCACCGCAACAGGTCAAACCCATAGCTGCGGCACGTCAACGGGCTCGCGTCGCCGAGCATGAGATCCCGCAAGTACGCGACGACCGACTCCACTGGACCACCATCGCGGTCCACGACCACGAACGGCAGGTCGGACGTCTCGCCCTTGACCACAGCTCCCACCGCCGGGACAGATTGCCGCCCTTCGGCCAGCTCCCGCCGCATGTCCTCTCCCACACCACGTCCTTTCACCAGACCAGGCAACCGGCCCGGTCATTGATCTTGACGTAGTGCAGTCAACAGGGTG
>Ga0070737_10006304_pt1 | contig 10925 bp, 4 predicted proteins | sample Coa_R1_10_FD_66438 | JGI IMG/M metagenome (GOLD analysis project Ga0070737, IMG submission 66438) | Surface soil microbial communities from Centralia Pennsylvania, which are recovering from an underground coalmine fire - Coalmine... | ecosystem: Environmental > Terrestrial > Soil > Unclassified ...
CCCCGCACATGACCCGGCCCAACCTGCCGCACCCGGCCGGGCACTACCCCGCGGGCGTGCACCTGGCCCTGCTCCCGTTCGGCGAGGAGGCGCTGCGCCACTTCATGTTCCTGGAGCGCCCCGAGGGCATGGACCTGGATGACGCGCCCGGCCTGGCCGCCTTCGAGCAGGCCATCCCGCACGTCAGCGAGCACGACATCGTCCCGACCGGCCAGGACTTCGCCACCGTCGGCCACCTCTACCGCTCCATCGAGCTGGGTTTCGAGCACCTCACCGCCAAGTACGGCGAGCGCTGGCTGTTCGTCGGCCCACCGCGCGCCCAGGCCACCCAGCAGCACTTCGGCTGGCCCGAACTGGTCCCCGTCACCGGCCTGGCCAGCGCGAAACGCGCCATCGAGGAGATCCTGGAGCAGGGCGAGGGCCCGCGCGGTAACTGGCAGAACGCCCACTTCGGCCAGTTCGTCGAGATCCTCGACGAGTACCAGCAGATGACCGCGGCCCACCCCGGCTTCGACCCGGTCCGCCCGGTGCTTGCCGCCAACGTGCGCCCGGCCCGCCCCCCGGTGCAGATGCCGCTGATCACCGACCGGCAGACCGCCCGGGTCACCGACCTGTTCAACGTCGGCTACGAGATCATGCTGCAGATCTTCGAGCGCTTCTTCGCCCACACCGAGGAGACCGACACCCAGCTCAAAGTCCTGGCCGACACCACGATCGGGCTCATGTTCGGTGTCATCGGCCCGCTCGCCAGCCTGATCACCACCCTGCCCGCCGGGCCCGAGTACCCGGGCCAGACCGCGGGCCCCAGCTTCGAGCTGTTCTACGAGTCCGACTACCTGATGCCGCACCGCGAGGCCGCCTGGGCCATGCTCGCCGAGCGGCTCGACCAGGCCGCCAGCCTGTGCGCGGAGATCGTGACCGACTGCGGCCCGCAGACCCAGGACCGGCTCGCCCCCGTCGCGGCCGAGCTCACCACGCTGGCCGCGACCCTCGCCACCCACCTGCCGCCGTCCAGCCCACAGGCCCAGCAGGCGGTCGCCGCCGCCCGCCCCGCCGGCGACCGCCAGGCCACCCTGGCCCGCGTCGCCGCCCTGCTCGAGGCGGCAGACCTCCAGCCACCCTTCTCAGACCTGAAGACCAGGGTCCTGCACGGTGGCCAGCCACTCACCCGCCCGGCCGCCGATGCCGGCGCAGCAAATGAAACCGGCGACCCCCTCTGGGATCTCGCCCAGGCCGTCACCGAAGCCCGCACCACCCTGGGCCGCTCCGGCACCTGTCCCACCCAGCTCGCCGAAGCCACGGCCGCGATCCAATGGCTCGCCCTGGACGCCGTCGCCCCCGAACAGGCCAGTCGCCGCCGGGCCGAACTCCGCGAGATCCAGGCCGGCCTGCCCACCACCGTGCAGGCCGTCCACAATGGCCCCTACCTGGCCACGAACGTGCCGGCCGTGCGCAACCACCTCGGTGAGGAACTGGATCTCCCGCCGCAGCTCGCGCTGTGCCGGTGCGGCGGCTCGGCCCGCAAGCCGTTCTGCGACGGCAGCCACGAGAGCAACGGCTTCACCGACGCCAAGGACCCGAACCGGGTGCCGGACCGGCGCGACGCCTACCACGGCGAGCAGGCCGGGATCTTCGACAACCGCGGTCTGTGCCAGCACTCCGGCTTCTGCACCGACCGGCTGGGCACCGTGTTCCGTGCCAGCCAGGAACCGTTCGTCGCGCCCAGCGGCGGCCGTCTCGACGAGATCGTCCGCGCCGTCCGCGACTGCCCGTCCGGTGCGCTGAGTCTCGGCCTGGACGGCCGCGAGGCCCGGGACCTGACCGACTGGGGCAACACCAGAGAGCCGGCCGTCGAGGTCACCAAGGACGGCCCGTACCGCATCACCGGCGGCATCCCGGTGACCGGGCCGGACGGCGAGCCGGTGGCCCGCAACCAGGGCGCCTCGCCGGAGCACTGCGCGCTGTGCCGCTGCGGCCACTCGGCCAACAAGCCGTTCTGCTCCGGCGCGCACTGGTACGCCGGCTTCCACGACCCGGAGCCGGCCGCGGACCCGACCCTGTTCGAGTGGTCCGGCGGCCTGCCCGCGCTCACCCGGATGACCCGGCTGCTCTACCAGAAGCTCGTCCCCGCCGACCCGGACCTGGCCGCCGTTTTCGCCACCATCCCGCCCGGCTACCCGGACCAGGAAGCCCGCCGCATGGCCGAGTCCTTCGGCGGCCCGCCCGGCCCCGCCCCGGCCCCCACCAGCCGGCCCGAGTTCACCGAAACCCAGCGGGCCCGGTGGGTCACCCTGTCCACCCAGGCCGCCACCGAAGCCAGCCTCCCCGCCGACCCCGCGTTCCGCGCCGCACTCGTGTCCTACCTCGACTGGTCCTCCCGCCAGCCGGCCGGCGCACCCCCGGCCCGGTGGGACTGGACCGCCGCAGGCCGCCCCGCCCCCACCGCCGCCGGCGACCCGGCCGGGCCCGGCGAATCACCGGCCGGCGACGCCACCGCCCCCACCCCACAGCTGCCCGCCCCCGGCGAGCAAGTCACCTTCACCAAACACATCCGCACCCTGTTCCGCGCCAAGGACCGCCAGTCCATGTCCCAGGCCTTCGACCTGTGGTCGGCCACCGATGTCCGCACCCACGCCGCGGCCATCCTGGCCCGCGTCGCCGACGGCTCCATGCCCTGCGACGGCGCCTGGCCCAAGGACTGGGTGGACACGTTCCGCCGCTGGACGCAGACCGGCCAGCCCGACTGACCCATCCGAACGGCGGGCCGGACCAGCCGATCGTAGGTACCCGGGCCACCGATCGGCCGATGCCCGGCCAGGGCCTGGCACTCCAGGCTGGGGGAGTACTCGTGATTCCCCTCAAGGAGTGAAGGTCCCTCATGAAACGACGCTACGAGCCCCGGCCCGGTCCGGCGCAGCCGGCTGGGCTGTCGGGCCGGCCTGGCCTGGTCGCCCTGCTCACGGCCGGCCTGCTCATGGCCGTCACCGTGCCCGCGTCCGCGCTCACCGCTCCGGCCGCCAGCCAGACCCGCGCGCCGGCCCAAGCGGCCGTGGTCAAGCCCGTGATGTCCTGTTCCTCGCTCACCGGCCGCGGCTTCGCCGCCGGGCCCGGCACACCGGGCAAGATCACCTCGGCCCGGCTGGTCACCAGGAAGCCCTGGATCAAGGACGTGACGTTCTGCTACGTCCAGGGCGTGTTCGCGCCGCAGACCAAGTTCCACCTGATGCTGCCGGTCAGCACCTGGCGCGGCCAGTACGTGCAGATGGGCTGCTCGACCCTGTGCGGCACCGTGCCCCAGCTGGGCTTCCCGGACACCGCGTTCACCTGCGCCTACGTGCACAACGGCAACCTGGCCATGGGCGCCGACAACATGGGCCACTCCGGCGGCCCGGCCGACGGCAAGTGGGCCCAGAACAGCCTGCGGCTGCGCGTGGTCTTCGGGCTCACCTCGGAGGACAGCCTGGACCAGCTGGCCAAGGCGGTGATGACCGCCTACTACGGCCAGCCACCCGGCTACTCCTACTACGACGGCTGCTCCACCGGCGGCCGCGAGGCGCTCATGCTGGCCCAGCGCTACCCGGATGACTTCAACGGCATCATCGCGGGCTCCCCGGTCATGAACATGGCACCGCTGTCCGCGCTGTTCGCCACCTGGCTGGTGCGCTCCAACACCGCACCGGACGGCCACCAGATCCTCACCGCGCAGAACATCCCGGCCCTGCACGCCGCGGTCATCCGGGCCTGTGGCAGTGAAGGGGGAGCGGGAGGCGGGCGGGGAATCATCGCCGACCCCAGGAAGTGCGCGTTCAACCCGGCCTCGATCGAGTGCCCGGCGGGCCACCAGTCCAGCTCATGCCTGACCCCGGCTCAGGTGACCACCGTCCGCGAGTTCTACCGTGGCCCCACCGACCCCCAGGGCCAGAGCCTGTACAACGGCGGCGAGCCGTACGGCTCCGAGCTGGGCTGGGCCGGCAACTTCGTCATGCCGGCCTCCGACCAGAGCGCCCCGGCCAGCTCGCCCGAGGCGCGGCTGGCGCTGAACTACCTGAAGTACATGGGCTTCCTGCCCAACCCGCCGGCCAGCTTCACCCTGGCCGACGTCCCGTTCACCGCCCAGGAGTTCGCCAAGGTGGACCAGCTCGGCAACCTGCTCTACAACGCCAACGACCCGGACCTGCGCGCGTTCGCGGCGCACGGCGGCAAGCTGATCATGTACCACGGCTGGGCCGACCAGCTCGTCCCGCCCTGGTCCACCCTCGACTACTACGCGGCGGTCGAGCGCGACGCGGGCGGCTACCAGGCCAGCCAGTCGTTCTCCCGGCTGTACATGGTCCCCGGCGGCTACCACTGCCTGTTCGGACCGGACTACACCACCATGAGCACGGCCGACTTCCTGGGCAAGCTCATCGGCTGGGTGCAGAACGGCACGGCCCCCGGCCCGGTCGCGGCGAACACCCTGTCCCTCACCACGAGGAAGATCATTCAGTACCAGACCGTGTCCCCGTACAACGCGCTGGCCCCGGTCACCCCGGCCAAGGGCAGCCTGAACGGCCACTACGACTACATCGGCCGCTACTGACGCCCAGCCCGGACGGCCCGGGACGGCGGGTGGGGGGTCAGCCCTCGCCCGCCGTCCTGCGGCGGCCATCGGCCGGGCGGACGAACGGGAACGCCAGCGTGGCCCGGATGTTCACCCCGGCCAGCACCATGACCAGCCGGTCCACACCCAGGCCGAGCCCGCCGGTGGGCGGCATGCCGTAGCCGAGTGCGGACAGGAACGGCTCGTCGAGCTGCATCGCCTCCAGGTCCCCGGCCGCCGCCGCCAGCGACTGCCTGGTCAGCCGCTCGCGCTGGTCGACCGGATCGGTCAGCTCGGTGTAGGCGGTGCCGAGTTCCACCCCGAAGCCGACCAGGTCCCACTGCTCAGCCAGCCGCGGGTCGGTGCGGTGCTTGCGGGCCAGCGGCGACACCTCGACCGGGAAGTCCCGGTAGAACGTCGGCAGCCCGGTCTGCTTCTCCACCAGCGCCGCGTACAGCTCCATCACCAGCTGCCCCGGGCCGGCATCGGCCGCGGCCCGCAGCCCGTGCCGGACGCACACGTCGGCCACCTCCGCGCGGGCCGAGGCCGAGGTGAGCTTGGTCCCGGTGGCCCGCGACACCGCCTCGTGCACCGACAGCACCGGCCACGGCCCGGTCAGGCCGACCTCGGTCAGCCCCCCGTTCCCGTCCGGCCGCAGCGCCACCGGCCGGCCGTTCACCGCGGTGGCCATGTCCAGGATGACCTCGCGGGTCAGCTCCCGCATCGAGTCGTAGTCGCCGTAGGCCTGGTAGGCCTCCAGCGAGGTGAACTCCGGGTTGTGGCTGGCGTCCGCGCCCTCGTTGCGGAAGTTCCGGTTCAGCTCGAAGATGCGCCGCATCCCGCCCACGCACAGCCGCTTCAGGTACAGCTCGGGCGCGATCCGCAGGTACAGGTCCATGTCGTAGGCGTTGATGTGGGTCTGGAACGGCCGGGCCGCGGCGCCGCCGTGGATGGACTGCAGCATCGGCGTCTCGACCTCGAGGTAGCCGCGCCGCACGAACGCCTGGCGCAGCGCGCACACCGCGTGTGCCCGGCGGGTGAGCAGCTCGACCGCGCGCGGGCTGGTGATCAGGTCCAGCGGCCGGTTCCTGGTCTTCACGTCCTCGGTCAGCCGGGCCCGCAGCGGCGGCACCGGGTTCAGGCACTTGGCCGCCATCCGCCACTCCCGCATCGCCACCGACAGCTCGCCCCGCTTCGAGGCGCAGATCTCCCCGGTCACGCTGACCAGGTCGCCCAGGTCGCAGGCGGTGCGGAACATCCTCCTGGCCGCCTCGGGGGTGGCCCCGGCCTCGGCCATCACCTGCAGCCGGACGCCGTCCTCCTCCAGCACCGCGAAGCTGACCCCGCCGAGGTTGCGCACCGCCCGGATCCGCCCGGTCACCGAGACCTGCTGCCCGGTGTGGGTGCCGGGCGCCAGCCCCTGGTGGGCCCGCCGGACCCCGGCCAGGCTGTGCGTCCTCGGCACCGACGCGGGGTACCCGTCCAGGCCCGCCCGCTCCAGCTCGGCGAGCTTGTCCCGGCGGACCCGCTGCTGCTCCGACAGCCGCTTCACCGGCGGCGGCGGGTTCAGCATCTCGCGTTCCTGCTTGTGCACCGCCGCGTTGAACTCGGCGTCCCGCGGCGGCTGGGCGTCCGGCGTCTTGGGCCCGGCCAGCAGCGCCGGGCCGAGCCGGGGCAGGAATCCCTCGGCGATGCCCGCCGCGATGGCCGCCCGCATCACGGTCAGCCCCGGGTCGTAGCAGATGAACCTCGGCACCCAGTCCGGCTGGTACTTCTGGTTGGACCGGTACAGCGTCTCCAGCTGGTAGAACCGGGACGCGAAGCCCAGCACCGCGTCGGTGAGCCTGGTGACCGGCCCGGCGCCGACCTGGTCGGCGGCCCGGAACACCGACCGGAACATGGCGAAGTTCAGCGAGATCCGGCGCACCCCCAGGCTCGGGCAGGCCTCCACCAGCTTGGCCACCAGGTACTCGTTGAGCCCGTTCTCCGCCAGCCGGTCGCGCCGCATCAGGTCCAGCGACACCCCGCGCGCGCCCCACGGCACGAACGACAGGAAGCCGCGCACCCGGCCGGACCGGTCGTGCGCGGTGATGATCACGCACCGGCTGTCGGCCGGGTCGCCGATCCGGTTCAGCGCCATGGAGAAGCCGCGCTCGGTCTCCTCCCCGCGCCAGCGCGTGGCCAGCTCGTCGATCTCGGCCAGCTCGGCCTGTGACAGCTCGGCGTGCCTGCGCACCTGCGCGGTGTACCCGGCCTGCTCGATCCTGGTCACCGCCTGCCGCACCGGCCGCATGACGCGGCCGCGCAGGGTGAACTTGTCCACCCCGATGATGGCCTCGTCGCCGATGGCGAACGCGCGCAGCCCGGCCTTCACGTACTCGGCGCTGCCCGCCTCGCTGGCCGACAGCACCGTCGCGTACCGGCTGTGCCCGCGGCAGTCGTCCAGCCAGGCCGCGATCGCGGCCGGCCAGGCCGACCGGTCGCCGACCGGGTCGGCGCTGGCCACGCTGACCGCGCCCTCGGCCCGGAACGTGACCGCGGCCCGGCCGTCCGGCGAGAACAGCACCGCCTTGTCCCGCCGGGTGGCGAAGTAGCCCAGCGAGTCCGACTCGCCATGCGCCAGCAGCAGCCCGCGCACCCGCAATTCCTCGTCGGCGTCCTGGTGCTCGCGCGGCCGCCCGGCCTGCCACAGCACCAGCAGCGCGAGCACCACCACCGCGGCCGACAGCAGCCCGGACAGCGCGTACAGCCAGTGCGGCCCGGTCTCCCCGTGCAGCCCCAGCGAGCCGGTGCCCGCGGTGCCGCCCAGGGCGGCCCGCAGCGCCCAGCCCGCCTTCACGCCGTAACCGTGCAGCCTCCGGCCGAACAGCACGGTCAGCCCCAGCGTGATGCCGTAACAGACGATCAGCCCGCCGATCAGCGTGGCCGCCGCCGCCCGCAGCGAGCCCCGCGCCCGCCGGGCCGGGAACGCCCGCCGCGCGCTGGCCACCAGGCCGAACGCGAGTACCCCGACGATCAGCTCGACGATCACCGCCGGGGTGGTGATGCTCCAGGCCGGGTACACCGGCCCGAGGGTGCCGGCGCTGCCGGTCCAGATCAGCAGCAGGATGAGCGCCACGCCGATCACGTTCAGCGCCATCAGGATGAGCAGCAGCACGTGCGCGGCCCGGAACCGGCGCCGGATCGCGCCCGCCAGCACCAGCAGCACGCACACGCCCAGCAGGCTGGGTTCGGCCGGGATGTCCAGGAACCCGAAGCCGAGCGTCACGTACCGGATCGCCGGCCAGGACCGCAGCGGGATGGCCAGCAGCGACACCACCGCGGCGGCGAACAGCAGCCGGCCGCACAGCTGCGCGACCCGTTCCTTCCAGGCAGGTACGCCGCGGCCGCCCGGCCCAGGACCGAGCGGAACAGAGCCGCTGGCAGACTTCCGCACCCGACCACGTCTCCTGTCCGAACGAATTCGCCTCACCGCGGCGAGAAGGATCTACGTTAGCCCGGGTGAGGCCGGCCGTGCGGGATCCAGTGCTCTGGCCACCGTGCAGGATGGATGAAAGGTAAGTAAAGGAGACGGAAAGCCATGCGAGAGGTTGCCGCCGGGCTGGCCGTGGCCGCGCTGATCGGTGCGGCCGCGGCGGGCTGCTCGGGATCGGGCGGGTCGCCGTCGCCGCCGCGGCCGGCCCCCCCGGTCAGCTACTACCTGGCGCTGGGTGACTCGCTATCCGTCGGGGCCCAGCCGGACACGTCCGGGCAGAGCGAGCCGACCGGGCAGGGGTACGCCAGCCAGCTGTACGCGATCGCGCGCCGGGAGCGGCCCGGGCTGCGGCTGGTCCGGCTCGGCTGCATCGGCGAGACCACGGCCACGATGATCCACGGCGGCATCTGCCGGTACCCGGGCGGGTCGCAGCTCGCCGACGCGGCCGCGTTCCTGCGCGCGCACCGGGCCAAGGTCGCGCTGGTCACGCTGGACATCGGGGCCAACGATCCGGAGACCTGCCTGACCACACCCACCCCGGGCGGGCTGGTGACCTGCGCCACCAAGACGATCCCGGACGCCATCAGAAACCTCGGCACGATCCTGTCCCGGCTGCGTCAGGCCGGCCCCGGGGCGCGGATCATCGCGATGAACTACTACCTGCCCGCGCTGGCCCAGTGGCGGCACGGGCTGACCGGCGAGCTGATCGCCCGGGCGGTCGAACTGGCCGCGGACGGGTACAACGCGCTGCTGGACCGGGAGTACCGCAAGTACGGTGTGCGGGTGGCCAACGTGTTCAGCGCGTTCAGCACCAGCGACTTCGGCGGCACGCAGACCGTGCGCGGGTACGGCAGCCTGCCCGGCAACGTGGCCGCGATCTGCCGCTGGACCTGGGAGTGCGCCGGCCCGCCGCGCGGCCCCAACCAGCACCCCAACCGGGCCGGCTACCAGGTGATCACGAACGCCTTCCTGGCCGCCGGGGTGAAGCAGGCCGTGCGCGGCCGGTGAGTTCGGCCGGCCGGCCCAGTCAATACCGGTACACCACGACCACATCTGGGGAGATCCATGACCGGCCCGAAGACCTGCACCCTGGCTGTGCCGGGGGCTGTGCTGACCTATGACGTGCGGGCCAGCGACTCCAGCGCGCAGCCGGTGCTGCTGCTGGCCGGGGCGCCGATGGACGCCAGCGGGTTCGCCGCGCTGGCCGGGCGCTTCGACGACCGCACCGTGGTGACCTACGACCCGCGCGGGGTGGAGCGCAGCCCGCGGGCCGACGGCGAGACCGGGTCCCCGCCCGGCGAGCACGCCGACGACCTGCACCGGCTGATCGCGGCGCTGAACGCCGGGCCGGTGGACATCTTCGCCAGCAGCGGCGGCGCGGTCAACGGGCTGGCCCTGGTGGCCAGGCACCCTGGCCAGGTGCGGACGCTGGTGGCGCACGAGCCGCCCGCCGCCCAGGTGCTGCCGGACCGCGACGCGGTGCTGGCCACCTGTGAGGTCATCCACGAGACGTACCTGCGGGACGGCTTCGGGCCGGCCATGGCCAAGTTCATCGCCATGGTCAGCCAGCCGGGGCCGCTGCCCGCGGACTTCGCCCGCCAGCCCGGCCCCGACCCGGCCCGGTTCGGGCTGCCGGTGACCGACGACGGGTCCCGTAACCACCCGTTGCTCGGACGGCACATGATCCTCTGCACGCGCTACGAGCACGACCTCGACGCGCTGCGCTCCGCGCCGGCCCGCATCGTGGCCGGCGTCGGCGCCGACTCCGCCGCGATGTTGCCCGGGCGGGCGGCGGTGGGGATCGCCGGGCGGCTGGGCTCGGCGCCGGTCAGCTTCCCCGGCGACCACGTCGGCTTCGGCAGCCAGCCCGACGCCTTCGCGGTCACCCTCCGCCAGGCGCTCAGCAACTGACCGGCCGCTCTGTGGGCCCGGGTGCCGGGCCGGTGCTGTCCCGCACCACCAGGCGGGTCTCCAGTTCCATGCTCAGCGCCTCGTGGGCGTGCCCGTCGAGCTGGCGCATCAGCATCGTGACGGCGGTGCGGCCCATCTCCTGCAGCGGCTGGCGGACCGTGGTCAGCCGCGGCGTGGTGGCCCGGCTGACGTCGATGTCGTCGAAGCCGGTGACGGACAGATCCGCGGGCACCCGCAGCCCGCGCGCCGCGGCCGCCTCGAGCACACCCACCGCGACCTTGTCGTTGAAACACACCACGGCGGTCGGCCGCGACCGCAGGTCGAGCAGTTCCCCGCCCGCCCAGACCCCGGTCTTGGCGGCGGGCTCGCCGTGCCGCATCAGCTCCGGGGCGCCCAGCACCCCGGCCTCGGCCAGCGCGGCGAGGTGCCCGCCGACCCGGTCGTCCCTGGTGTGCCAGTACGGCGGGCCGGTGATCACCCCGATCTGGCGGTGGCCGAGCCCGATCAGGTGCCGGGTGATGGCCCGGGCGCCGGAGAAGTGCGCCGCCGAGATCGACACCATGCCGCGCGGCACCGCGGTGCGCGGGTCCACCACCACGACCGGGTAGTCGCGCGCGGCCAGCGCCTCGAGGTCGGCTCTGGTCTCCGGGGGGAGGATCAGCACCGCGCCCCAGGTGTCGTCGCGGCGCGGCAGTTCGCGCACCACGGTGGACGTGACCACCGCGTCGCCCGCGTCCAGCAGCATGCTCTGGCCGTGCAGCGCCAGCGTCTCGGCGACCGATGTGACGATGTGTCCGAAGTAGTCGGTGAGCAGGTAGGGGCAGCGCACGAGCACCGGCGGGCGGGTGGCCCGCGGCGGCGTTCGCCGGCGCGGCTCAGGGGCCCGGTCACCCAGCCGCTCGACCACCTGGCGCACCCGGTCCCGGGTGCCCGCGGCGACGTTGCCGCCGCCGTTGAGCA
>Ga0070737_10006306_pt1 | contig 10923 bp, 8 predicted proteins | sample Coa_R1_10_FD_66438 | JGI IMG/M metagenome (GOLD analysis project Ga0070737, IMG submission 66438) | Surface soil microbial communities from Centralia Pennsylvania, which are recovering from an underground coalmine fire - Coalmine... | ecosystem: Environmental > Terrestrial > Soil > Unclassified ...
CCCACGTTCCCAAACAGGTTCAGAAGCTGGATCACCGGCAGGTACTGGACACTGCCGTAAGTTTTTACCGGAATAATCGAATGCGTTTTGGGGAAGTAAATGACAAAGTTTTCGCCTTGCCCCGGATGTGGAGCCATCATCAGGAGCAGCCCCATGACGACGCCCAGCGAACCCCAGCGGAACATGCGGGGCTTGCGAATATTGTGTTTTGCCAAAGAATTCACGCGCCGTCAGGTCCCTCGGCTGAGTGAGCGATTGAAGCTTACCCGGCCGATTAATATTCTAGTCGAACCGTTCCGTTGCATGCAATGGCGCGGCACGCGTCATCTTTCGGCAGGCGGCAACTTCTTTGCCGCGAGCTGTACAAGGGGAATGGGAAGAGCGGCGCGAGGTGTCAGCATGCGCGGCCCAAACCAACCTCACATCCCTCCCAATTCAAGCGCCTTTCCCAACCTTTCGAACTTCGCCTTGTTCTGGCCGTAGTCCACAAAATCGTTGATCAGTTTCGCCAGAGAGGAAGAAACTTCGTAGTCTGCGGCCAGATCGTCTCTGTACTGCTGCATATGGATCTGATTGTTGTTGAGATGCTCGATCGTCTGTTCGATATTTGCAGCCATTTCCTGCGCCAGCGGAGTGATGCGATCGATCGATTTCTGCTGCCAGGGCGATGCCGAAGCCCGCGCGTTCTCCATCTGCTGCAATACCTCGCCAATCTTGTTGACGTGATCTTTGATGGTGTTGATCTTGTACGCATGCGTTTCAGGCACGAATGGCTTCACTGCAAACATCTGCATTTCGTCGGCGTCGCGCACCAGTTGCCCAGCGCGCTCCTTTGCCTGAGTCAGCAATTCCGTAACGGCCGGTGAATCCGGTAGCGGGTTTTCTGCAGCCTGGAGGGTGGGCAGCAGGTAAAGACACGCAGCCACGAGCAGCGTAAGGCCTGGCAGATAACTTGCCTTTCGCATGGGCTACCCCCTTTTCTTAGCGTATCCAAGGCCCCGCGAGGCCTTCTCTTCCCCTACCTGCTATAGTGACTCCCGCAGTTGGCTTTCGCTGTGATGCTGACCACATCCGATTGTGATGCAGGCTAAATGGAGGGGCTAACGCTGTTTGGAACGTCCTAGGGAGACGTTGGTCTGGCGAAGTGCGGTCGCCTTCACGAGGGTGCCACTGAAGCTAAGTGCCAATACGAGCGTCGAACGCTGACACGGCTCGCGTCAAGCGTTCAGTGGCTGGGCAAAACAGCAGCAGTACAAACCTTCGCAGGGTAGGCTGCGACAGAGTGCAACTGAGAGACGATTCCGGTGGATGCCAAAGAGCCAAAAGTCAGGGGTGAAGATAGACTGTTCAGCAGGAAGCTTGTAACTCCGGCATTTCCGCTCGCGTCGCCAACGTTGTCAGCCGCGAAAAGGAACTGGCCATCCTGGCTCACAGCAAGGCCACCGGGATATGAGTTGCTGAGACCGCTGTTTCCTGCCGTACTGGCCGAAGTGCCAGGGACCACCAGGCTGCCATCGGCGTTAACAACAAATGCCGTGACTGTATTCCCACCCTGATTGCTGGAAAAAAGCGTTGCGTCGTCCGCACTGAGGGCTACCACTTGGTTGCTTTGAAGTCCCGTTGCAAAGGGCGACCCCGCCACGGATGTAAGATGGCCGTTCTTGCTATTAAGATTAAAAACATAGATGTTACCGCTTGCCGTTCCGGCATAAACCAGGTTGCTGCCGCAATTAATGTCCACGCCGGTTGCATAATCGGAGCTGAACACGAACGGCTTGTGGATTGCTCTGAGCGAGCCGTCAGGCCGAATAGTGAAGACCTGGATCTCCTTGGTCAGCCCGATAATCGCTGCGACAAGATAATTGCCATCCGGGCTGACCTTCAGGTTTGCTATCGGCCCTCCCGCAGCAACCGGAGCACTGGCTGCAATCGTCAGTGCACCGCTCGCGCCAATGCTGAGGATCGTAATGTTCCCGTCGGTGGTCGCGGCGTAAAGGAATTTCCCATCCGGAGTGGCAGCGAGCGAAATGCCGGACTCGCTCGGGTTGTCGAGCCCCTGGATCGGGAACGGCGAACCGCTCACAAGGGTCAGCCCGCCGCTAATTGAATCAATGGTGAAAGCGCTGACGGTATTATCGCCGGCGTTCGATGCAAACAGGAAGTTGCCGACAGGGATGATGCGGTTTGAAGAGTAAAGGCCGCCACCGTGACCGAGACCTCCGGTCGAGAATGGCGAACCCGAAACCTGGCTCATTTTCCCGCTCGAATCCACGGCGAAGGCTGAAACAGAATTTCCTGGCGCAGCAAGATCGTTGTTGGTGTAAACGAACGTTTGGGCTGTCAGTACGGCAGGAAAGAAGACCAGAAAGATGGAATACCAGGCAGACCGTTTCGCGTGTTTGAGCATCGGTGTTCTCCCTCCTGAATCTCGCGTTCTGCTGAGAAGATTTCTGGGTTCCCCACCCGGCAAGACTTATAGTGCAGATCACAGAATGTATGACTGTCGGGACTTGGTCGGCTCTCGGAACGAATTTCGCGACTCTCGTCAAGTCCCGGGCAACGGTCGGATTCGCAGAGTCAACGCCTTTGGATTTTGTGAGATACAGAATCGATCTGCCTCTCGACGTTTACTCCTGTCACAATAGAGCAGGCCACCTCCTGGTCCGTATGTTACTCATTCCATGGGCAAAAACCACACGCAAGCCCAGCAATTGCGAAATTCTATTTTTATGTTCTTTGATTGTCAAGACACATCTGATTACTGTCTTGTGAGTAAACAAGCGAACACTAAACACATATGGACAGGAACGGGTCATTCCATCGGTAGTTCAGCTTCGGTGGAAGTACGCACAGAGTCGCTGATCCACTGCAGATAATTCGGCGCGCCGTCGATGATCGGCAGGCAGATGATCTCCGGCGTGTGGTAAGAGTGTATCAGCGCAATCTCCGCCTTGATCTGTGGGAAAAGGTCGCGTTTAGTTTTGATGAACATCAGGAATTCCTTGCTTTGCTCGATTTTGCCTTCCCAGCGATAGATGGATTGGATCGGCTGAGTGATGTTCACGCACGCCGCCAGCTTTTCATCGATCAGCCTCCGGGCGATCTTACGGCATTCGCGCCGGCTGGCGGCCGTTACCATAATGACGACTTTGTCCGTCACAACTCCTCCTTGGGCATGCCGAAGGTAACGAAACAGTCCTGTGATGGAGGCGGGTAATCAATAAGCCGGTTGATGTCCGCCGTCACAGTCGGGTTTTTGCTTTTTTCCTTGCCGGTTCCGCGTTCTCCATTTCAAGATACACTAGCTTCCTTGCCATCGCCAGAGTTACCTTCTGGAATTTCGCCCGGCAGGGTGATGCCGGCGTTTTTCAGGGAATCGGCGGCGGAAGGTAAGAGTTTGCTTGTCAATTTTGAGTGTAAAGGTGGTATTCTGGCACCTGCGCCGATTTACGTGCGGCAAAGAGCGGCGCGGGGCTTCGCCACGGACCTGCGAAACTCCGAGGCGAAACGGCTTGAAATAAGGGTTTAAGCAGTTATGAATCTTTTTGGCTGGGAGCAAAAAACGCTAAGGCGCAACGCCATTTTCGTAATGGCTCTTCTCAGCCTGGCCATGTTTATGCACGAAATCTTTGGCCAAAACGGCTATCTGACACTGCGCCGCGAGAAGAAGGAGTACACGGACCTCCAAAAGCAAATCCAGACGCTTTCCCAGCAGAACCTGGAACTCGAGCGTAAAATCAATGCGCTGAAAAGCAACCCCGCGGCCGTAGAAAAGCAGGCTCGCGACCAATTGCATCTTGCCAAGCCCGGCGAGATTATTTATATGCTGCCGGGCCCGAATGCCGCTCCGCATCCTGAGACTGCCCAGCGAACTTCGCCTGCACCCAGTCAGCCTCAAAGATAACCTGACGGCCTGGCAGGTTGCTGAAAGACCCTCAGCCGTTGTTATCCCGAGTAAATTGCTTTAATTCTCAGCCGACCGGGCAAAAGCAGATTTCTTGCGTCGCTCGCGATGACGGGTTCTGGGCCCTTTTTCAGCAAACGGTTGGGAAGTCTTTTAAGAGTGACACCAGTGGGCTTGCCCGAATCCTGGTTTCAGAAGCGTGACGGAACAGAACCCTCTTAGCGGACAACTCCTTCAAGTGGACTTGATGCCGTTGCATATAGCTTCCGAGGGATGCGGCCGGCCAGATACGCCTGGCGACCTGCGATCACGGCGTGTTTCATGGCCTCAGCCATGAGGATGGCATCCTGTGCGCCTGCGATCCCAGTGTTCATCAGAACGCCGTCAGCGCCCAATTCCATGGCAACCGCAGCGTCGGAAGCTGTGCCCACGCCGGCATCCACAATGAGGGGAACATCGGTAATCATTTCACGCAGGATGCGAAGGTTGGCAAGGTTCTGGATGCCCATTCCGGAGCCAATCGGCGCGCCCAGCGGCATCACAGCCGCGGCGCCTGCATCAATCAGCCGGCGAGCTGTGATCAAATCATCATTGGTATAGGGCAATACGACAAACCCTTCGCGCGCCAGCGCCTCAGTTGCTTTTACAAGTTCGAAATTGTCGGGGAAGAGCGTCTTTTCGTCGCCAATCACTTCCAGCTTGATCCAGTTGGAAAGTCCCACCTCACGAGCCAGGCGGGCCGTCCGCACGGCTTCGTCCGCGTTGTAGCAGCCTGCGGTGTTGGGCAAAATGAAGTACTTCGAGCGGTCGATATAATCGAGTAATGATTCCTTGCTCTTGTCCGTCAGGTTCACGCGCCGCACGGCCACCGTGACGATTTCTGCGCCGGAAGCCTCATGCGCCCGGACCATTTCCTGGAAACTCCTATACTTCCCGGTCCCCACAATCAGACGCGAGCGGAATTCTCTGTCGGCAATCCGAAACACGTCGTTGTCCATAGGTCTTTATCTCTCCTTATGGGTACATTCTAATACAAAGCCGTGGCGAGCGCTTCGCGGAAGAATAACGATCGTTGCTTGCCAAGACGGGCGACATACGGCTGGAATGATGTTTCAAACTTCTCAATAGCGAAATCCGAGCAGGTTCCAGTAAGCAAAAAACCAGACAAAAATCAGTGCGGCTGCGGCGATCACACTGTAATGAATTCTCCCCGCCAGAGACCAGGACCTGCACCACCAGACCCAAACTGCAAATCCAACGACCACCGCCGCAAGCGCCGTCGTAACTATGGGAATCCATAGCAGGGCCTTGAAGTCCACCGGCACTCCGTAAACGAAATCCCAGTCATCCATCTGGTTCAGAAGGTGCAGCATTTCGACGATAAAGAATACGTTCAGTACCCCAAGAATAGCGGCAGTCCATCGTGCCCAGCGAAGGGCACCGCTTGCCGAAGAGGACTTCTTCCGCAATCGCTGAACCAGCCAGTAAACGGGCCACCAGACGCACCCCGAAAGCAGAACCACCATCAGCACTTTGACAAGCGCCACCTGAAACGCCGCAGTTGCGTACCAGGGCACTTTCTCGTAGCTGTCGCGGTCTGTAAAGAGGTACGCGACGCGCCCGTTGTTGCCGGTCTTAAAAACCGCGTGGCCCTGGCCGTCGCTGCACTCGAAATAATCCGGCCCGAGGGCAACCCAGCGGCTGGGCGGCTTGAATTCGTGCGGATAGTGAAATTCCAGCGACCCATCAGGGTTGGCCGTGATGCGGTATTGCCAGTAGAGCGTGATCAGTTTCTCAAACGTCCGGCGTGAATAAGGATTGCTGCGGTAACTCCCGGTGTATTTGCTCATCTCGGCGGTCGAGAGCCGCAGCGGGGACGGGGCATCGGAGTTCTTCGGCGGATAAAAATGGTTGAAAAAACGCCGAATGAGATCATCTTCAAACCTGGATTCATCACGGTTGAAGACCAGGAAGAATCCGACGTGCTCTTCCGGAACCAGCAGTAAAAGACTGGCGAAACCGCGGATATTGCCGCCGTGGCCGATGGCGCGGTAGCCGTTCACATAACGTTCATAAAAACCGAAGGTGCGCCCGGCCAGGCGAGGGTCTTCGGCGAACTGCCTTCGGTGCATTTTCTCTGCGGCTGCCTCGCTCAAGATCCGCCGATCGCCGTAGCGGCCGTCTTCCATCTGTGCGATGAGGAAGTGTGCCATATCCGTCGCCGTCGAATAAAGTCCCACAGCTGGAGGAATGTTGAAATAATCGACGGGCTCAGCAATGTAACGGCCATGGTGGTATTCGTAACCTGTGGCGAGATGCGCGGCAAGTTTTGGCGTCAATTCAAAGCCGCTGCTCCTCATGTCGAGCGGCTGCAAAATGTTTTTCTCGACATTGGCATCAAACGGCTCGCCGGAAAGTTTCTGCACGAGATAACCCTCGAGGGCAATCCCGTAGCTCGAATAGCTGTAGATCTTTCCCGGCGGCATCACGACGCTGGGCATGTGCCGCGCGAGAAATGCCCCAAGGGGAACAACTTGCGATGGGTTGCGCGCTGCGAGTCCAAAGACGCTGTCATCGAGGCCTGCGGAATGCGTCAGCAATTCGGCCGAGGTCACCGGCTGCGGGTAGGGGTCCTTCACTTTGAAGCGCGACAAATAGCTGTTTACATCCGCGTTCAGGTCGAGCTTTCCACTTTCTGCAAGCTGCATCACCGCCGTAGCAGTGAAGACTTTTGAGACGGATGCCACGCGGAAAACCGTGTGGTCCGGGACGACGGGTGTTTGGTCCTCGATGTTCGCGTAGCCATAACCTTTGCTGAAAATCACTTTCCCATCTTTGACCAGCACCAAGGCCGCGCCCGGAACATGCCACCGTGGCATCTCATTCGCAAAGAAGGCGTCGAAGAAAGCGGCAAAGTCCTTCGCGTCGCCAGGCGCAGGTCCCGCACGCTCTGTCTGCTTCATTTTCACGCTTGCAGCTGACAATATCCCGCAGGGTGCGAGAAAAGAGAGAAGTGCCAGAACATATGCCGCGGAGTTCGCTCTCCTGCCCGTTTGCTTCATGTTCATTAATTTAAAGACGGAGGGCAGAAGGGCAACGGCGAGGTTATTAGCCATCTGAGGCGCCGCCAGCAAGTCCACCTTGCCACATGACATAGCAAAAGCACCATCCACGTTTTCCAGTTCCCTGTTAAGATTCACCACGGAGCTTAAACCGTATAGCATAGTGCATTAGAGATGGGGCAATCAAAAGCAGAAGGCCACACGGGAAGGAAAGGTATCGGCAAGGACTACCAGCGCGTCCACGCGCCTCGCGGACCACGCGTCAAATGCGTCGGCTGGCCGCAGGAGGCAGCGCTGCGAATGCTGATGAATTCCCTTGATGAGGAAGTCGCCGAGCAACCGGAGGAATTGGTTGCCTGTGCCGCCACTGGGAAAGTACTTCACGATTGGAATTCCTATTCCGAGACAGTGCGGATACTTAAGGGACTCGGAAACACTGAAACTCTCCTTGTTCAATCTGGACAGCCGGTAGGCGTTTTTGAGACGGGCGCGGGAGCCCCTCGTGTGCTGATTGTTAATCCTGGTGCGGGCCGGAAACTCGAACCTCACAGCCCCGGCAGTCCAATACACGCTCACTCTCTTACTTGTCATGCTGCCGCTGGAAGCTGGACCTACGTGGGCCCACAGGAAGCCTTGACAACGGCCTTCTACACGCTTGACCGCGTTCGTCAAAGGCACTTCGGCTGGGACCTTGCCGGAAAGTTGATTGTTTCGGGTGGAATGGGACCAGCGGGAGGCGCACTTTCGCTCGCTGCCGGGATGCACGGCGCCGCATTCCTTGGGATCGATGTGGATGAGGAGCGCATCAAGCGCCGAATTCGCGCTGGCTATGTTGATTATTGCGTCAATGCGCTCGATGAGGCGCTGCGAATCCTGAAGAATGCCGTGCGGAAAAAGCAGGCCGTCTCCGTAGGACTGGTAGGAAACTGTGCGGATGTTATTCCAGAGCTTGCGAGCCGCGGCGTGGTTCCGGACATCCTCACCGACCTGACCAGCGCGCACGATTTGCTGAACGGCTACATACCTTCCGACCTGAGTGCGGAAGAAGCCGCCGCGCTGCGACGCGACAATCCGGATGAATACCTGAGCAGGGCGCGTAATTCAATCGCCCAGCACTTTGAGGGGATGTTGGCGCTCCAGAAGCTCGGTTCCATCGTTTTCGAGTTTGGGAACGGCATCAGGGCCGCAGCATCCCTAAGTAAGGTTTCGAAGGACTCGCGCAAGGTCCCAGATTTCATCGAAGCTTACCTGCAACCACTGCTTAGCGCGGGTCTGGCTCCCCTCCGCTGGGTGGCGCTCTCCGGCGAGGCGGACGATATCAAGCGGCTCGATGATCTCGTGCTCAAACAATTACCTGCGGACGAGGGGCTGGCGCGGTGGATTTCACTGGCCCGAAAATACGTTCGATTCCAGGGTCTTCCGGCAAGGGTCTCCTGGATGGGGGAGCAAGCGCGCATCGAATCCGCCTGGCAGTTGAATAAACTCGTCGCCGCCGGAAGCATCAAAGCCCCAGTCGTCATTGCAATGGACTACAAGGCGCAAATCGCCTCTGCTCCAAAAAACGCTGGAACCGGAATTCTCAAAGATGGAGACCTGACCGGCCCGGGTCAGGATGCGCTGAAAGCGATTCTTAAATCTGCCACGGGAGCCGGTTGGGTTTCAATTCAAAGTGCCGAGGACGGTAGCCTGGCAACTGTTGTCATTATTGCAGACGGCCGGCCCGCAAGCGCGGATGTCATGTCGCTGGCTCTGAGAAGCGATTTCCTGCCGGGGATTGTCAGCAGGGATGCCCGCCCCCCTGCGGAGCCAGACCCTTCGCAACGGTCCAAATCCTGAAAGGCCGTTTGCCGCGAGAACTCACTTCAGCTCTTCTTGGAAGTAACCGCAAAGAAAGCAGCCGGCACCTGTTCAACTTTCTTGCTTTTGCACTTTGGGCAAGTCGGCCGGGCTTTTTCGTATTCCGAGATACTCAGAATCAAAGTGAACCGCTTCTTGCACTCTTTACAGATATATTCGTAGCTCGGCATCGATGTCCACCTCCGGCTATATCTCTAAGCAAATTATATCAAGACGCTTTGCCCCGTCACAGTTCCCTCAGGCGCGGGGAATGGGCGAATCGGGACTGGCATATCGCGACGGCTGTCGGCATGGGATACACCCCTCGGGCCGTGCAGCTGCCGAAATTTCTATGTTAGATTCTGAGTGTGCAAACCATTGTCGAGTGCGTTCCCAATTTCAGCGAGGGCAAAGACAGACAGAAGGTCGAATCCATTGTTCAGGCGCTGCTCGCGGGGCCAGACGTTCGTTTACTCGACGTCCAGATGGACTCTGATCACAACCGCACCGTTGTGACTTTTGTGGGGTCCTGCGAGAGTGTGGGTGAGGCAGCCCTGCGTGCCATCGGCCGCGCTGCCGAGTTGATCGACCTGAACGAACACCGCGGAGTCCATCCGCGAATGGGAGCAACGGATGTGGTGCCTTTCGTTCCCATCCGGGGTGTTGACCTGAAAGATTGCGTTGCGATCGCACGCTACGTAGCCGCAGAAACTTGGCGGCGCTTCCGCATTCCAACCTATCTTTACGAAGAGGCTGCCAGCGAGCCTCGCCGGAAAAACCTTGAATACGTGCGCCAGGGACAATTTGAAAAGCTGCGGGAGGAAGTCCGGCGGAATCCGGACCGCAGGCCCGACTTTGGCGGTCCTGAACTCCATCCGACCGCCGGTGCAACAGCCGTTGGCGCGCGAAATTTCCTGATCGCCTACAACATTAACCTGAACACGAGCGATCTCAGCATAGCCAAGGCGATTGCCAGGAAGATTCGGGCCTCGGATGGAGGTCTCCCTGCGGTTAAAGCCATCGGCGTGGAATTGAAGGCGCTCGGCCGGGTACAAGTTTCGATCAACCTGACGGATTTTCTGACCACTTCGATCGGCGCGGTGTTTGACGCCGTAGCTCAGGAGGCAGCGCGGGCCGGGACCACCATTGAAAGCAGCGAGATTGTCGGCCTGGTGCCCCGGCGCGCAATCGAGGATGCCGCAGCGCAATTGCTGAGGATTCGCAATTTTCATTCTGATCTCATTTTCGAGGAACGCCTGGCGCGAGCGTTTGAAGAAAAGGGCTGACTCTCTTTCCGGCGAAATCTGCTGGTAAGATGTGCTGTAACAGAAAGTCAGCACGCGGTCAAACCCGGTCGATCCGTTTTGCGCGAGAGCGGCTGAAAACGATGGCACGGTAAACCAGTCGACAAAACAATAGTTGAGGGTGCAGTTTCGGCGCCCATATTGCCAACGCCGGTTCTATGGACAATTATCATCCAGACCTGAATAACAACGCACCGGTCATACCGTCGCTTCCGGAAGTGTACCGGAGCATCGGCGTTCCGGCAGAGGCGAGTTTCTGGAGAAAGCTTTTTGCGTTCTCCGGCCCGGGTTTTCTGGTCGCGGTGGGCTACATGGACCCGGGCAACTGGGCCACGGACATTGCTGCCGGCTCGCGGTTCGCCTACGAACTGATCTTCATTCTTTTCCTTTCCAACCTGATGGCCGTCCTGTTACAAACACTCTCTGCGCGCCTGGGAATCATAACCCAGCGCGATCTTGCCCAGGCCTGCCACGATTATTATTCGCGACGCACGAGCTTTATCCTCTGGATCCTCTGTGAAATTGCCATTGCGGCCTGCGACCTGGCGGAAGTAATCGGCTCTGCCATCGCGCTGAGTTTGTTGTTTCATATTCCGCTGATATGGGGCGTCTGCCTGACGGCGTTTGATGTCCTCGCCATCCTCTACTTGCAGCACAAGGGCTTCCGTTATCTGGAAGTCATTGTCGTTGTCCTGATCGGCACCATCGGCGCCTGCTACCTGGTCGAAATGTTCATCGTCCGACCTGATTTCGCAGGCATTGTCAGAGGGTTTGTTCCTACCGGCGAGTTGTTCACGAATCGGGAAATGCTATACAT
>Ga0070737_10006307_pt1 | contig 10922 bp, 9 predicted proteins | sample Coa_R1_10_FD_66438 | JGI IMG/M metagenome (GOLD analysis project Ga0070737, IMG submission 66438) | Surface soil microbial communities from Centralia Pennsylvania, which are recovering from an underground coalmine fire - Coalmine... | ecosystem: Environmental > Terrestrial > Soil > Unclassified ...
ACGATTCGAGCGCGGTGTGGATGGTCTTGATCAGTGTGTTCTGGGACGACGGCTGCAGGGACATGCCCTCCTGGTCGCCTGAGCTGGTCCAGTCGCCGTCCGGCTCGTTGAACGGCGCGATCGTCTGCAGGGTGAGGCCGAGCGTGGTGTGGAAGTGCCCGGCCACCGCCGCCAGGTAATTGGCGTAGGCCTGGTAGTTCGCCGCCGCCAGGTTGTCGGTGTCCGCGGTGGCAGCGCCCGCGGAGCAGCCGCTGACAGTCATCCAGGCCGGCGGGGAGTAGACGACACCGTCGAGCTGGCTGGCGCCCAGATCCTGGGCCTCCTGCAGCCACCACAGCTGGGACGGGTCCGCCGACCAGTTGTAGGTGCCGCTGGAGGTCTCGAAGGAGGGCACCGCCGCGCCGGTGCGGAAGCTGGCCGAGCACGTGTCGCTGGGAGTGACCCCACCGAGGTTGTAGCGCACCGTGTTCAGCCCGATCCCCGAGGACGGGCTGAACAGCTTGGTGGCCAGCGCCTCGCGGTTGGCCAGCGACCAGCTGCCGGTCGCCTCGGCCCACCAGGCCAGCGAGGTCCCCCAGCCCTGGATGGTCTGGTACTGCACCTGGGGGTCGACCCGCACAGTGGTCGTCGCGGCGGCGGTGGCTGCCGTCGTGGCTTTGGCCGGGCTGGCGGCGCCGCCGGCGCCGGCGGTCAGCAGACCACCGGCGGCCAGCAGCGCCACGGCCAGAAGTGGTCTCACGTCCACTGTTCCCAGCCGTTGCCGGAATCGCAGGCCCACTGGAAGATCGGGTCGCCGTTGCCGACCTTCGCCGAGTCGTTGGCCAGGCAGGTGTGGTCGCCCCAGCTGTACAGGGTCGCGTCGGCGTAGTCCGACAGGGAGCCGCTGCCGCCGAGCACCCACTGCTCGTAGGCGGAGGTGTCCGAGCCGCAGCTCCACTGGAACACCGGGTCGCCGTTGCCGCTGGCGGAGCCGTCGGCGTCCAGGCAGGTGCCGGTCCCGACGTTCTTCAGCACCTGCAGGTTGCCGTCGACGACCTCGACGTGCCACTCCTCGTAGACGTTGCCCGACTCGCAGGCCCACTGGAAGATCGGCGAGCCATTGCTGGTCGCCGCCTGGTCGGCCGCCAGGCAGCGGTTGGTGTTCTGGTTGTACAGCGTCACCGTGAGGCTGGAGATCGCGCTCCGCGCGTCGCTGATGTAGTTCTTGTAGACGCCGCTTGTGTAGGTCGACCACGGCTCCCAGTCGGTGCCGTCATCGGAGATCTGGTAGGCGGCGATGGCGTTGCACATCCCGTTGTAGGCGCAGGAGTCGCTGACGTTCGGGTGGTAGCAGTTGTTGATCTGCCACAGCCCCCGGTCGGTGGAGCCGTTCGGGCACCCCGAGGTGGGGCCGTTGACGTTCTGGGCGTCCGGATTGCAGCTCGACTCGGCGAGGGCCACCGCGACCGCGACCACGATCGCCGGGTAGCCGCCGACGCTCTTGTTGTACGGGATGCCGGCCTTGTAGGCGTCGTCGGCGCAGGTGTCCACGGCGGCCATCGGGATGGCTGAGGGCGACACCCTGTCGCCGGGATTCAGCGTGGCGGGCTTGGCCACGGTCGGTTTGACCACGGTGGACTTGACCGGCGCGTGGGCGGCGGAGGCCCACGCGTTGCCCGCCGGGGCGCTGAGCAGGACGGCCACGGCAGCGAACGCCGCCATCCCAGTGATCCCCCAGCATCTGGGGGTTGGTCGTTTCATACGGTTCTCCTGTTCTTGACCGGTGTTCTTGACCGGTGTTCTTGACCGGGCACCGGCATAGCCGAGCAGCTCTGCCAGACCGAGCCTGAGCCCGGTGGCTTGGCGGCGGGTTGCCGTCCGCTTGGCGCGCACGTCGGCGACGATTCACGAGATCGCCACGCCACCCGCCGGGGCGCCACACCCGGCCGGCCGGAGCGGGCCTGTGCCCGGGCCCGGCCCGCAGGTCCTCCGCTCACGGCGAGCCTGGTCACTTAAAGTCACCATTTAGCCGCAAGACGATTTATGGTATTAATTAACTGATCAAGATTCATTTATGGTATAAATGCTTCAGCCCCCGGTCAGCGGCGCAGGCCAGCACGCGTGCGCCGGGCGGGAGCACCCTGTATCGCGGGGTGAGGCAGTGTGAGTGACGACATCACGGTGAGGCTCCTCGGCCCTGTCGAGGCGCGGCGAGACGGTGCGGGGCTTCGGCCGAATACACCGCAGCAGCGCCTGGTGCTCGGGCTGCTCGCGCTCAGAGCCAACCTGGTGGTGCCGACGGTCGAGCTGATCGACGCGGTGTGGGACGACGCACCGCCCCGTTCGGCCCGCAACAGCATTCAGGTCCTGCTGGCCAACCTGCGCAAGACGCTGGCAGGCACGGCCGGTGCGGTGGTGCTCCGGCGCGGGGACGGTTACCAGTTGCAGGCCGACCCCGAGTGCGTGGACGTGCAGCGGTTCCGGCGGCTGGCGGCCGCCGCCAGGCGCGCGGACGGGTTGTCCGCCGTCGCCGGGTTCGACCAGGCCCTCGCGCTGTGGCGGGGCCCGGCTCTCGCCGACGCGGCCGAGACCGCCCGGGCCAGCCAGATCCGCTCCAGCCTGGCGGGCGAGCGGCTGTCCGCCGTCGAAGACCGCCTGCGCGCGCTGCTGGGATGCGGCCGGCCCGCCGACGCCGTGCCGGAGCTGAGGGCCCTGGTGGCCGACCATCCACTGTCCGAACGACAGACTGGACTGCTCATGCTCGCGCTGTACCAGTGCGGCGGCCAGGCCGAGGCGCTGCGCGCGTTCCGGGAGCTGCGCGCCCGGCTGATCGATGAGCTCGGCGTCGAGCCGGCGCCGGAATTGCAGCGCCTGCACCAGCGGATGCTCAGCCACGATCCCGGCCTGGCCACCCCCGGGGCCGCGTCCCACGCGGTGGCCCGCACCACCGCTGAGCACAGCGGGGCCAGGGACGGCCCGGCTGGGGCGCGGCGCGGCGCGCAGGAGGCCGGGGACCAGGACGCCGCGACGCCGGCCGCCAGCGGCTGGGCGGTGACCCCGCATCAATTGCCGGCGGCTGCGCGGCATTTCGTCGGCCGCGCAGCCGAGATCGAGTCGCTGACCGGCCTGCTGAACCGGGCCGGGAACGACGGTGCCGTGCCGATATCGGTGATCGCCGGGACCGCCGGGGCCGGCAAGACCTTCCTGGCCCTGCACTGGGCCCATCAGGTCGCCGATCGCTTCCCCGACGGCCAGCTCTACGTGAACCTCAGGGGTTTCGACCCAACGGGACCGCCGGTGACGCCGAGGGCGGCACTGCGTGGTTTCCTCAACGCACTGCGGGCACCGGGCGTGCGGGCCGTCGCGAAGCTGGAGATGCAGGCCGCCCTCTACCGCAGCCTGCTGGCTGGCAAGCGCATGCTCGTGGTGCTCGACAACGCCAGGGACGCGGCGCAGGTGCGGCCGTTGCTGCCTGGCAGTCCCGGCTGCATGGTGCTGGTCACCAGCCGCAGCAGGCTCACTGGGCTGATCGCCGCGGAAGGAGCGCACACCCTGGTTCTCGACGCCCTCACCCACACCGAGAGCAGGCTGCTGCTCACCCGCCGTCTCGGGGCCGCGCGGCTGGCGGACGAGCCAGCGGAGGCGGACGAGGTGGCGAAGCTGTGTGCCGGGCTGCCGCTGGCCCTCGGCATCGCCGCGGCCCGGCTGGCCATCCGTCCCCGGCTGACTTTCGCCATGCTGGCCGCGCAGCTACGGGAGGCCCCGGACCGGCTGACCGTTCTGGAGGCCGGGGACCCGGGCAGCAGCGTCCGGGCCGCCTTCTCCTGCTCCTATCAGGGGCTCCCATCGGCCGCGGCCAGGATGTTCCGTCTGCTCGGTGTGCACGAGGGGCCGGATATCACCGTTGCGGCGGCCGCCAGCCTGGCCGGTGTCCCGGTGGCCGAGGCGGATCAGGCGATCGGCTGTCTCACCGAGATGTGCCTGCTCACCGAGCACACTCCGGGCCGGTTTGCCCTGCACACCCTGCTGCACGCCTACGCCAGCCGGGAAGCGGGGATCCACGAGACCGGGGAGCGCCAGGCCGCACAGGCCCGGATGCTGGACCACTATCTGCACACGGCCCATGCCGCCGCCCGGGTGGTTGACCCGTGCCGGGAGGCGATCAGCCTTCCCCCGCTGGCGGCCCGGGTCCGGCCGCAGACGTTCGCCACCCGCCAGCAGGCGCTGTCCTGGTTCGAAGCCGAGCAGACCGCGCTGGTCGCGGTCATGGCCAGTGCCGCGGACACCGGGCTGGCCACGCACGCCTGGCAGCTCGCCTGGGTGCTGTCCGGGTTTCTCAGCCACCAGGCGGGCGGTCATCCCGCGGAGGTCCGGCTGCCCGGGGAGGCCGCCTGACCCAGTGCCGCCCGCCCCAGTGGCGCCCTCAGGCCGGGCACGGCGGCAAGGACGGTCACGGCGCCGATGGCGGCGCCGAGCAGGCAGACCCCGGCCCAGTGGCTGGCGTCGTAGACCGCACTGGCCACGGCCGAGCCGGCGGCGCCCCCGGCGAAGTAGCACACCATGTAGGCGGAGTTGACCCGGCTGCGGGCCTGCGGGGCCAGCCGGTAGATCATCGACTGGTTCGTGACCTGCAGGCCCTGGACGCCCACGTCGAGGACCAGGATGCCGGCGATCAGCAGGGCCAGATTGTGCCGGCCGTACCACAGCGGCAGGAAGGACAGGGCGATGCAGAGCGCGAAGGCCATCGTGGTGAGCCGGTGCAGCTCCCGGTCCACCCACCGGCCGGCGAAGTTGGCGCACAGCGCGCCCGCGGCGCCGACCAGGCCGAACAGCCCGATGGTCACGTCGCCGTAGTGGTAGGGCGCCCCGGCCAGCAGGAAGGCGATCGTCGTCCACAGCACGCTGAACGCGGCGAAGCCCAGCGCGCCGTAACCCGCCCGGCGGCGCAGCACCCGCTCGGTCATGAACAGCCGCACGGTCGTGGCGAGCAGCTCGCCGTACCGGATGCGGTCGCGCTCCCCCTCGGGCGGCAGGACGAACCACAAGATGGCGGCCATGGCCAGGGTCAGCGCCGCGGCCATCACGTAGACCACCCGCCAGCCGGCCAGCCCGGCCACCGCGCCGGACACGGTCCTGGCCAGCAGGATGCCGAGCAGCAGGCCGCTCATCACCGTGCCCACGACCCGGCCGCGGTGCTCGTCGTCGGCCAGCGAGGCGGCCATCGGAACCAGCAGTTGCGCGGCCACCGACGCGGCCCCGACGACCAGCGCGGCGCCGATCAGCAGGCCGATCGCCGGGGCGGCCGCGGAGGCGACCAGCCCGGCGGCGGTGATGGCCAGCAGCACGGGAAGCAGGCGGCGCCTGGTCAGCAGGTCGCCGAGCGGGACCAGCAGGGCCAGCCCGGCGGCGTAGCCGATCTGGGAGAACGTGACGATGAGCCCGGCCGTGCCCGCGCTGGCCCCGAACGACCTGGCCACCGTGTTCAGGATCGGCTGGGCATAGTAGAGGTTGGCCACCGCGACGCCACAGGCGGCCGCGAACAGCAGAATCAGGCTCCTGGTCAGCCGGGCCGGAGCATGATGGGTCACGGTCAGCGTGTCGGGCACAGAACTCCTCAAGCATCCTCAAGTTAATGAACGCCGCGTACAGAAACAGTATAACTGAACGGTCCGTACATGATTTATGCTGGCTGTCATGCCAGGCACGTCCCCCGGTGCGGTGGGGCACACCGACCCCGCCACACCCGCTGAGCCACTCACACGGGCCGGCCCAGCCGCGCCGGCCGAGCCAGCCCGGTCGGTTGAGCCAGCCACGGTGACCGAGGCAGCCAGATCGGTTGAGCCAGCCAGGTCAGTTGAGCCAGCCGCGGCGGCCGAGCCAGCCAGGTCGGTTGAGCCAGCCGCGGTGACCGAGTCGGCGGCGGTACGCCCGGGGCGGCCACGGAGCGAGCGGGCCCGGCTGGCGATCATGGAAGCGGCGGCCGACCTGCTCATCGAGGGTGGCCTGGCCGCGGCGACGATCGAGGCCATCGCGGCCCGGGCCAAGGTGAGCAAGGTGACCATCTACAAGTGGTGGCCGAGCCGTGGCGCGGTGGCGATCGACGCCTACTTCCACCGCTACCGGCTGACCATCACGTTCGAGGACACCGGCGACGTGGCCCGCGACCTGACGGTTCAGATCGAGGCGCTGGCCGACGCCTTCCGCGGCCGCGCGGGCGAGGTGATGGCCGAGCTCATCGGCCAGGCGCAGGCCGACCCATGCCTGGCCGAGATGCTGCGCGACCGCTGGATCCAGCCCCGGCGGGAGATGGCCGGGGCGGTGCTGCGGCGGGCCATCGAGCGCGGCCAGATCAGGCCGGACGTCGACATCGAAATCCTGATGGACCAGCTCTACGCCCCGCTGTACTACCGGCTCGTGGTCCGGCACCAGCCACTCGGCGACACGCTCGCCCCCACCCTGGTCCGCACCATCCTCGACGGCGCCCGCCAGCCGGCCTGACCCACCGCCCCAGGCTGACCGCTGAGGTCATCACCCCCGGGGCCAGATCCCGACCCATCACGATCCCGACCCCATCACGATCCCGACCCAGCCTCGACCCCAACCCGGCCTCGACCCCAACCCGGCCTCGACCCCATCCGATCCCATCGAGCCATCTCGCCAAGTCTGTAAACGATTTCCAGACTCGATGGGGTTTGTTGCCGTTAACTCGACATGGCTAGGGGCGTAGGCCAGGATGACGTAGAGAAAGTGTCACTATGGCAGTACTTTCTCTACATTTTGTTCGATACTCAGGGCGGTGGCAACTGCCGGGCAGTAGGCGGGCGCCCCCAGGCCACACCAGCGGCCTCATCAGCACCATCAGCAGCGCATTCTCGTCCGCCTGGATGACCGGGCATGGGGGAACGGAGGCCCGACGCTGGTGTCTGCCCCCGCAAAGTTACCCCGAGACGGCTCCCACCCAGATGGTTGTGGCGACGAGCGAGGTACAGGCCAGCCAATTGCCACCATTACGTCCCTAGGTTCTGTACCTACTAGTATGTACGGTACGATGCGGATACGGGGGGGCGACTGTCCGAGGGGAGGGCTGAGCGTGGACACACGGGAAGGGCTGAGCGTGGATACGCGGGAACGGCTGATCGAGAGCACGCGGGAGCTGCTGTGGGAACGCGGTTACGTGGGCACCAGCCCCAAGGCGATCCAGCAGCGGTCCGGCGCCGGCCAGGGCAGCATGTACCACCACTTCCGCGGCAAGCCCGAACTGGCACTCGCCGCGATCGAGCGCAGCGCGGCGGAACTGCGGGCCAGGGCGGAGGCCGGGTTCGCCGGGCCCGGCACCGTGCTGGAGCGGGTCACCGGCTACCTGCGCCGGGAACGGGATGTGCTGAAGGGCTGCCCGGTCGGCGGTCTCACCCAGGATCCTGACGTAATCGCGGACCCTCGGCTGCGGGCACCCGCCGAGGAAACCTTCGGCTGGCTCACCGGGCGGCTGGCCGGGCTGTTGACCGAGGCCCAGGCGAACGGCGAACTGGCGGCCGGACTCGATCCGGCGGCGACCGCGACGGCGCTGGTCGCGGTGCTGCAGGGCGGGTACGTGCTGGCCCGCGCGGCGGGATCGGTGCAGGTGTACACGCAGGCCATTGACGGGGCCCTCGGCCTGCTGCGCGAGCGAACGAGCTGACCGGACAGAGGACCCGCTGCGCGACCACGCGAGCCAACCAAACCGACACCCCGCACCACGACCACACGAGCCGGCCAGACCAATACCCCGCACACGACCACGCGAGCCGACCAGACCGACACCCCCGCACCACAACCACACGAGCCGGCCGGACGGAGAGGAAGCCACCGTGGACCACGACCAACCGACCACCGGCACGATTGTCAGGGAACATCTGCTGACGGGTGACCTCAGCGGCCGGCCGGGCCGGATCGACCGGGTGGAAGCCCACCAGGTCACGCTGCCGCCGGGGCAGGCGGCCGGACGGCACACCCACCCCGGCGGGGTGGTCGGCTGCGTCACCTCCGGCCGGATCGCCTACCAGCTGGACGGGCAGCCCACCGAGGAGCTTCACGCCGGGAGCGCGTTCTTCGAGCCCGCGGGCGCGACCGTCCTTCGTTTCGACAACCTGTCGGCCAGCCAACCGGCCACGTTCGTCGCCTGCTACCTGCTCACCGGCGACCAGCCCGCCATTCAGGCACTGTGAGACCAGCACTGCGAGACCAGCACTTGAAACCACCCTGTGCGACCAGCACGGTGAAAGGACCGCCGACATGCCACTCGTCCGGATCGACACGCTGGGTGCTAACCGCGACCACCTCGACGCGCTCGGCCGCGCCGTGCACGACGCCATGATCGAGACGATCGGCATCCCACCCGACGACCTGTTCCAGGTGCTGACCGGCCACGACGGCGCCAGCAGCATAGTGCGCTACGACCCCGACTACCTCGGCGTGCACCGGGACAATGGCATCGCGATCATCGCGATCACGATGCGCTCGGGCCGCACTCCCGCGCAGAAGCAGGCGCTGTTCCGGCGGATCGCCGAACTGGCGCACGAGCGCGCGGGCACCGATCCGCGCAACGTGTTTGTCTCGCTGACCGAGAACGAGCCGATCGACTGGTCGTTCGGCGATGGGGTGGCGCAGTACGCCCCCGGCGCTGAGTGACAGCGCACCCGCCCGAACCGGCGGGTCAGGCCCGGGGCGGAGCGGAGCGGGTGGCGATCATGTCCATGATGCCGCCGGCCAGCTGCAACGCCGCGAACCCCAGGAACCAGGCCGACCAGCCGTAGCACTTGCGCCGCTCGCGGTCGTTGTCCGCCTGACGGCCCAGAGAGAGCAGAACCAGGCCGACGCCGAGCTGGAAGCCGCCGGCGGTCAACCGCACACTCCCGACGGCCTGCCGGTGCCGGTACTCCCACGGCCTGATCAGCCGGGTCAGGATGGGGCGGGACGCCGTGGCGTTGTCATCTGATGAGCGCATCGGGATGCCTCCTGCCGCCTTCGGCGCCAGCTGCTCCAGCTGACCGTCAAAAAATGATATCTCATTAAAGACTGGTGACCTTGCTGGCCGTAACAGAGAGTATGCAGTGATGAGGGAGAAGCCGGAGATCGTCTCGTACGGGCCAGAGCGTCCGCGCCGTATCTGGCGGGCTAGGGACGCTCGACCCAGCGCGCTGGCGCTTGCGGTGGCCGTCGGTCTCGTCTGCCTTGCGGCTGGACTCGTATACACCACCTTGCTGGTGGCGCGTCGTGACAGCACGATTAGTGGTCTCCGCCACACGCTCCAAACAACTCGCAGCAAGGAGCATTCATCAACAGGGGATGTGACATTGCCACCTTTTGCCGCCCAGACCTTCCCAGACAAGTCTGGTGGCTCTTTTTCGCTAGTCGTAGCCGTTGTTCGTCCCCGTCAAGGTCCTGCGATGCTCACTTTGCTGGTGTTCGGGCAACACGCCAAGCCCGGTGAGAGTTACGGCCTGCGTGGCGGCGGTTGCGGAAACGAGAATCTCGTTCCCTACGACTGGTCAAGCGCGATAGCGGATTCAGCCGGTGATTTTACGATCGTTGCACCCGATCTTTCACTTGACGGTTATGATCCTAACCTCTGGATAGAGGTGCACCCGATGGGCGGTGGAGCCACGCTTGGCGGCATAACAGGCCCATTTATCGGTGGAGGTTCGCGAACCTTCCGCTCTACTCCACCCTGCTGACCAGTGACCGGCACCGTCAACACCAGCACCGAGCAAGCTGTGGCCCTCCACTGCTGCTAGAACATCTCCGCCGCAGTGCGGTTAGGGACGAACGATAAATCTGTGGTCAAGAGGTAATCTCACCTTTTTGAGGTTTAGGCTCAAATGGGCTGAGTCTGGTCGTGATAGCTGGCGGCTTCGCCACATCTGGCATTGCGGTCGGTGCGAGTGGCGTGCACAAACACAGCAACAACATCCTGGGTCGTATTCTCGATCGGTCTGGCCGTAGCCCTAGCGGGGGAGTCTCCCAGATATTTCGCCCGGGCATCGAGCGGCCCAAAGGACCACTCTCACAATGGACCTCCTAGATGAAGGCTGGGCGTTCGCTGAGATCCGCCAGGATACGGGGATGTTGCTGTGCCCAACTGCTGTACGCCGGTCAAGTGGCGGTGCGAGCCGGGCGCTGGCGGCGTAGTCTGTGGCAGCGTCGATGTCCGCAGGAGGGCTTGCTGATGAGCGTGTCAGAGACTTGCGTTAACTGCGGAGCGCCGTTGCCCGCGGACCAGCCTGCCGACCTTCATTACTGCGAGAACTGCGCGGCGGCCTGGCAGCGGGGCAACGACCCGCAAGAGCAGGCTGGTGCCAGCGGCGGCACGCGGGCCGAGTCGGGCCGGTGCGCTAACTGCGGGGCGGAGCTTTCGGCGGACCAGCCCGCTGGTCATCATTACTGCGAGAGGTGCGCGGCGGCGTGGCAGCGGGGGAAAGCCAGGCAGAAGTCCGGCCACTGACGGCTGCCTGCCCCGGGACGGCCCTCAGCCGTAGTTCGATGCTGGGCGCCCACGCTGGTGATCATGTAGCCGACCTCGACGGTCTTCTTGCCCCTCGCCGTGACGGTGCGGCGCAGCTGCGCGACCTGAGCGGCGCCGTCGAAGCCGGCGCGAGCACCGCCTTGATCGTGCGTTCGTGGGCCGGTGGCTGGTCATCTCGCCTGGATTCTGAGTTGGATCAGTTTCCGCAGTTCAGAGCGTCATTTGAGGAGCTGGCGGGCCATGACGATGCGCTGGATCTGGTTGGTGCCTTCGTAGATCTGGGTGATCTTGGCGTCGCGCATCATGCGCTCGACCGGGTAGTCGTTGGTGTAGCCGTAGCCGCCCAGGAGCTGCACCGCGTCGGTGGTGATCTCCATGGCGGCGTCGGAGGCGAGGCACTTGCAGGCCGAGGAGAAGAATGTCAGGTCCCGGTCGGGCTGGC